>SDGW01000043.1_pt1 | contig 43623 bp, 41 predicted proteins | sample 2873831 | NCBI WGS metagenome assembly SDGW01 (sample SAMN08132700, study PRJNA421101) | hypersaline lake metagenome | isolation source: celular fraction 0.22 microns magnesium sulfate-rich crust from ephemeral... | place: Spain: Penahueca Lagoon, Toledo | collected 2011-07 | reverse complement strand
CCCCCGGACGGATCGGTCGTCACTCCGTCGCCTACGGTACCAGCACGATTATTCGAGCGACCGTTCGACGACAGACACCCCATCGAGATCCGTCAATGCCTCGAACACTCCCTCGAGATGCTCGGGGCCGCTCCCCTCGAGGCCGACCGTCACGGGGGTCCGATTCGGGTGGTCGACTGATGTTCGACGGGCGCGCTCGAGGATGTCCAGTTCGGCACCCTCCGATTCGACGGTTTCGACCACGTCGCCGACCGTCGTCGGCCAGCCGTCGAGCGCGAGCCTGGCCTCCGCGTAGCGCTCGAGTGCGTGTAACCCCGTCCGCGTCAGTTCGGCGTGTTCGGTGAGGTTGACGTTGCCACCGGAGATCACGACGCCGACGTGATCGCCCTCGAGGTCGACCTCGTCAGAGAGCGCCGCGGCCAGCGGCGCGGCTCCGGCGCTCTCGGCGACGGTCTTCGCGCGCTCGGCGAGCAGCGTCACCGCGGCGGCGATCTCCCGGTCGCTGACGCTGACCACGTCGTCGACGACCTCGCGGGCGATTGCGAAGGTGGTCTCGAGCATTCGGGTGTCCGCGATCCCCTCCGCGACGGTGTCGACGTCCGGGAGTTCGCGGATCTCGCCGGCCTCGAGCGACGGCTTGGCGTGGGCGGCTCCCTCGGGCTGGACGCCGATCACGCGCACGTCCGGATCGCGAGCTTTCAGGGCCGTCCCGATGCCCGAGACGAGCCCGCCGCCGCCGATCGAAACGAGGACGGTGTCGATCCCGGGGTACTGCTCGAGCAACTCGAGGCCGACCGTTCCCTGGCCGGCGACGATGGCCTCGTCGTCGAAGGGGTGGACGAACGTCTCTCCCGTCTCGTCGGCCCGCTCGAGGGCGTACTCGTAGGACCGCTCGTAGATGTCGCCCTCGACGACGACCTCGGCCCCGTAGCCGCGGGTGGCCTCGATCTTCGCGGCCGGCGTCACCTCGGGGACGACGATCGTCGTCTCGATGTCGAGCAGATCGCCGGCCAGCGCGACGCCCTGTGCGTGGTTGCCCGCGCTCGAGGCGATGACCCCGGCCTCGCGCTCCGCGGGCGAGAGCTGGGCCATCGTGTTGTACGCCCCGCGGATCTTGAACGAGCCCGTCCGCTGGACGTTCTCGAGTTTGAGCCCGACCGAGGCCGCGCCGCTCATCTCTGCGAACGTCCGCGAGGTGTCCAGCGGCGTCCGGTGGACCACGTCGGCGATGCGCTCCCGTGCGGCCTCGACGTCCTCGAGGGTGACTCGGGGCTCGCTCGCGGACCGGTTCCCGCTCATTCGTCGCCCTCACCGCCCGCGCGAGAAACCGGATGCCGCCGCTCGAGTTCGTGAATCGTCTCGACGAGGACGTCGACCCCGTGCTCGAGGCTGCGCTCGTCCACGTCGAAGGTGGGCGTGTGGTGGCTCGTCGGGTGGTCCGTGCCGACGATCATGTAGGTCGCCAGCCCGCCCTCGTCTTGGACGCGCTCCATCAGGAAGGTGGCGTCCTCGCTCGCACCGAAGTCCGCGGCCGGCAGCACGCGCTCGATCCCGTCGACGCCGCCGGCGACTTCGCTCACGAGTTCCTGCATCTCGGGGTCGCTGTCGGCCCGCGGTGACTCGCTGACCACGTCGACCGCGGCCTCACAGCCGTGCATCCGCGCTGCCGACTTCACGGTGTGCTCGAGCCGGCGCTTCATGAACTCCATCAGCTCGGTCGTCTCCCCGCGGGCTTCGCACTCCATGTGCGCCTTTTCGGCGATGACGTTGCTCGCGGTCCCCGCCTCGGCTTTCCCGATGTTGACGCGGGTCATCCCGTCGCTGTGCCGGGGGATGCCGTAAGCGTTCTCGATCGCAGTCCCCATCGCGTGCATGGCGTTGTCGCCCTCGTTCGGTGCCTTGCCCGCGTGCGCTGAGGTGCCCTCGATCGTCGCGTCGACGTGGCACATCGCCAGGGGCTTCTCGATCCCCGCGACTACCTCGCCGGTCGGGTGATCGAGCCCGACGTGAATCGCCAGCAGGTAGTCCAGATCGTCCGCGTACTCGCTTTTCGCCATCGGACAGCCGCCGCCGCCCGTCTCCTCAGCGGGCTGGAAGAAGACGACCAGGCGGCCTGAAAAGTCGCTCTCGGCGATCGCCTCGAGCGCGGCCAGCCCCCAGGTCATGTGGGCGTCGTGGCCGCAGGCGTGCATCGTCCCGTCGATCTCCGAGCGAAAGCCCTCCGCGGCGGGGACGTGCTCTCCGTCGGTCGATTCCTCGATGAACAGGCCGTCGATGTCGACGCGCAGGCCGATCGCCGGCCCCTCGCCGCGCTCGAGCACCGCGACTGCGCCGGTCGTGCCACCCTCGAGTTTCGATAGCAACTCCTCGTCCGCGCCGCGCTCGCGGGCACGCTCGAGCCACGGCTCGAGGTCGTCGTCCGGGATGGCCATCCGGTCGTCGGGATCGTAGGCGTCCGGGCCGACGGCGAGTTCGTCGACGCCGATCTCCTCGATCTCCGCGACGAGCTGGGCAGTGGTGAAGAACTCGCGCCACGCGGGCTCGGGGTGGCGGTGGAAGCTGCGACGAACCGTCTCGAGTCGCTCCTGAATCGGTTCGGGCATGCTAGAGGCTGACGACTCCCACCACCTTAATTATACACAATTGCTGTTAACGACGACTACACAAAAAGGATAAGAGAGATGCTGACAATCGTACGGTAGACCACTACCGCGCACGCGGCGCGGACGAACTCACATGAGCACGAACCCAGACATCGTCGTTCTGCGAGAGGGAACGGAAGGGCTGTCGATGGAATCGTACGCCGAAACCCTGCGCGAGCGGCTGCCAGAGCACACGGTCGCGCTCGCGCGGACGCCGAAGGAGGAGCGCGAACTCGTCCCACAGGCGCGGATCGTGACGGGGATCTCGATCGACGAGGACCTGCTCGAGCGCGCCGACCGACTCGAGCTGTTCGCGTGTACCTTCGCCGGCACCGACCACGTCCCGATGGACGCGCTGGCGGACCACGGCGTCACCGTCACCAACGCAGGTGGGATCCACGCCCCCGGCATCGCCGAGCAGTCCATCGGTAACATGCTCGTCTTCGCGCGCCGGCTCCACGAGGGCTGGCGGCGCAAGGGGAACGACGAGTGGCGTCACTTCCAGTCGTACGAGTTCACCGACAGCACCGTCACGATCGTCGGTCTCGGCTCGATCGGCCAGGAGATCGTCCAGCGCCTCGAGGGCTTCGAGGTCGAGACGATCGGCATCCGCTACACGCCCGAAAAGGGCGGCCCGACCGACGAGGTGCTCGGCTTCGAGGAGGACGACGTTCACGAGGCCTTCTCCCGGAGCGATTACGTCGTCCTCGCGTGCCCGCTCAACGACCTGACCCGCGGGCTGGTCGGCGAGGAGGAACTGGCGACGCTGCCGCCGAACGCGGTGGTCGTCAACGCGGCCCGCGGCGGTATCGTCGACACCGACGCGTTGGTCTCCGCGCTCCAGTTCGAGGGCATTCGAGGCGCCGCGCTCGACGTGACCGACCCCGAGCCGCTACCGGCCGACCACCCGCTCTGGGACCTCGAGAACTGCCTCATCACACCCCACACGGGCGGCCACACGCCGAAACACTGGGACCGGCTGGCCGACATCGTGGCGCACAACGTCGAGGCCCTCGAGACCGACGGCGATATCGAGAACGCCGTCTATCGGCCCGACTCGAGCTAACACGATGGCAACCGACGATCACCGTTCAACGACCGATCACAGCGATCAGACCGCGAGCCCGGACGAGACCGACCTCGGGCCGCCGTCGGACCCGCGAGGGGGCGACCCCGCGGTGGACTCGCGGGCAGACTACGACTACGTCGGCGGCGAGATCGACCGTCCCGAACTCGTCTCGGCGCTGCGCGAGCGCGTCGACGGCGAGGTCCGGTTCGACGAGTACAGTCGGCGACTGTACGCGACCGACGCCAGCGCCTACGAGGTGACGCCCGTCGGCGTCGTCCTCCCGCGCTCGACGGCCGACGTCGCGAGCGTCGTCGAGTACTGCGCCGAGAACGGCATCCCGGTCCTCCCCCGCGGCGGCGGTACGAGCCTCGCCGGACAGGCGGTCAACGAGGCCGTCGTCCTCGACTTCACCGCGCACATGGGCGACGCGCTCGCGGTCGCGCCCGACGAACGCCGGGCGACGGTTCAGGCGGGGGCCGTCCTCGCCGATCTCAACGACGCGCTCGAGCCCCACGGGCTGAAGTTCGCGCCCGACCCCGCCGCTGGCAACCGCAGCACGGTCGCCGGGGCGATCGGCAACAACTCGACGGGGGCACACTCGCTGCAGTACGGCAAGACCGACGCCTACGTCGAGGAGTGTGAGGCCGTCCTCGCCGACGGCTCCGTCGAACGCTTCGGGGAGGTGACGGTCGGGGAACTCCGCGAGGAAGCGGATTCGGACGGCGACCTCCTCGAGCGGATCTACGAGGCGCTGCGGCGCGTGATCGACGAGGAGGCCGACGCGATCGCCGAGGTCTACCCGCAACTGAAGCGCAACGTCTCCGGCTACAACCTCGATCGACTGGTCGGCGAAGCGTACGGGGAGCCCGACGCCTTCGACGAGAACACCGACGAGACGGTCGAGATCGACGGTGAGCCCGATCCCGAGGCGACGGTCAACCTCGCCCGCGTCTTCGCCGGCAGCGAGGGGACGCTGGGCGTGATCACCGAGGCCACCGTCTCGCTCGAGCCCATTCCGGAGACGACGGCCGTCGCCCTGCTCACGTACGAGGACCTGCTCGAGGCGATGGCCGACGTGGACACCATCGTCCGGCAGCACGACCCCGCGGCTGTCGAGGCGATCGACGACGTGTTGCTCGAACTCGCTCGAGACACAGAGGAGTTCGCCGACGTGGCCGCGAAGCTCCCCGCGGGAACCGAGACGGCGCTGCTCGTCGAGTTCTACGGCGAGAGCGAGGAAGACGCCCGGGAGAAAGTCGAGGCGATGCTCGCGGATCGCTTGCCCGACTCGAGCGCGCCGGAATCCGACGGCGGCACGACTGCAACTGAGTCGACGACCGATTCGGACCCCGTCCGCGCGTTCGACGCCCTCGAGGCCTACGAACCCGCCGATCGCGCCGAGCTCTGGAAGCTCCGCAAGAGCGCGGCCCCCATTCTGCTCTCGCGGACCTCCGACGCGAAGCACATCTCCTTCATCGAGGACACGGCCGTCCCGACGGAGCACCTCGCGGACTACGTCGACGATTTCCGGGACGTGCTCGAGGAGCAGGACACGTTCGCGAGCTTCTACGCCCACGCGGGGCCGGGCTGTATGCACATGCGCCCGCTGGTCGACACCAAGAGCCCGGCCGGGCTGAACCAGTTCGAGGCGATCTCCGACGCCGTGACCGATCTCGTCGTCCGGTACGACGGCTCGGTCTCGGGCGAACACGGCGACGGCCGCGCCCGCACCCAGTGGAACCGCAAACTCTACGGCGACGAGGTCTGGTCGCTCTTCCGCGAGCTGAAGACGGCGTTCGATCCCGACTGGCTGCTCAATCCGGGGAACGTCTGTGGCGACCACGACATGACCGAACACCTGCGGTTCTCGCCGGAGTACGAGTTCGAGGCCGGCTTCGAGCCCGCCCTGAACTGGGAGAACGACAACGGCTTCCAGGGCATGGTCGAGCTCTGCCACGGCTGTGGGGGCTGTCGCGGCTCCCAGGAGACGACCGGCGGCGTGATGTGTCCGACCTACCGCGCGGCCGAAGAGGAGAGCCTGAGCACCCGCGGGCGCGCGAACATGCTCCGCGGGGCGATGAACGGCGAACTCGACGCCGATTCGACCGATCCGGAGTTCCTCGCCGAGGTGATGGACCTCTGTATCGGCTGCAAGGGCTGTGCGCGGGACTGCCCCAGCGAGGTCGACATGGCGAAGCTCAAGGCCGAGGTCGAACACGCCAACCACCAGGAGAACGGCGCGAGTCTCCGCGATCGACTCTTCGCGAACGTCGACCGGCTCAACGCCGTCGGCTCCGCGCTCGCGCCGCTCTCGAACTGGGCCGCCTCGCTCCCCGGTTCGGGCACGATCGCCGAGAAGACCCTCGGCATCGCCCGCGAGCGCGACCTGCCGACGTTCGCGAGCCAGAGCTTCGAGGACTGGTTCGAGGCCCGCGGCGGCTCCCGGATCCCGCTCGAGGAGGCCTCCCGGAAGGTCCTGCTCTTCCCCGATACCTACACGAACTACAACCATCCGCGGGCCGGGAAGGCGGCCGTCCAGGTGCTCGAGACGGCCGGCGTCCGCGTGGAGATTCCAGACGGCGTGACCTCGACGGGGCGGCCGGCGCACTCGAAGGGCTTCCTCGACAAATCGCGCGAGCGAGCACGGACGAACGTCGACGCCCTCGCATCGTACGTCGAGGACGGCTGGGATATCGTCCTGGTCGAGCCCTCGGACGCAGTCATGTTGCAGTCAGACTACCTCGATCTGCTCGAGGGGCGCGACGCCGAGCGAGTCGCGGCGAACGCGTACGGCGTCATGGAGTATCTCGATCGGTTCGATCTGGCGGCCGGACTGCCGACCGCCGCGCCCGGCGAGCGGCTGACCTACCACGGCCACTGCCACCAGAAAGCGACGAAGAAAGACGGCCACGCGGCCGCCGTCCTGCGGGCGGCCGGCTACGAGGTCGACGCACTCGATTCGGGTTGTTGTGGCATGGCCGGCTCCTTCGGCTACGAGGCCGAACACTACTCGCTGAGCCGGAAGATTGGAGAGATCCTCTTCGAGCAGGTCGACGACAGCGACGGCGAGACGGTCGTCGCGCCCGGGGCGTCTTGCCGATCGCAGCTCTCGAGTCGAGAGGGCGCGTCGGAGCCGCCCCATCCGATCGAGAAGGTCGCGGCCGCGCTCTCGCGATAAGTCGGGACCTCGAGTTCGCTTTTCACTCCTCGTCTGCCGATCGGCTTCCGGACGTATCGAACGGCACCGTCGTGCTCGATCCCTTGCTGTCGCCGAACCCGCCGCTCAACATGCGCGCCATCGCCGATTCGATCGATTCGTCGGTTTCGGTGACGCGCTCCGGGTCGGCCTCGACGACGAACCCCGAGGTGACGTTCGGCGCCGTCGGGATGAACAGAACCTCCTTCCCGTCGGGGGTGACGTGACCGGTCTTGAACGCGGTCATCTGCTTGTTGTCCCAGCTCGTGACTTTGACCGGCGCCTGTAACGCTTGCTCCTCACCGAACGTGGTCTCGGCGGCGACTTTCGACGCGTTGTAGACGACGCGCAGTCCCGGGAGGCGGTTGACGACGCCGTCGATGCCGTCGGAAAAGAGGTCGCCGATCGTCGTTCGGGTCAGCGAGCCGACGACGACCGTCACGAGGGCGAAAACGGAAAGCGAGATTGCGATACGGAGGATACGAGCGGCGAGCACGCGGGTCGGCTCGTGGCCGATCCAGCCGCGCAGCGCGGCCGCGTCGACCACGGGCACCGGCGTGAGGCCGGTGATGATCGCGTAGAATCGGTAGATCACGTACAGCGTAACGAGTATCGGACCGACGACGATCAGCCCGCTCGCGAACTCCCGTTTCCACGTCGACATACTCGCAGGGTGTAGCTGCTGGGACATGAGCGCTTTCCTTCTCTGCCCCGTCGAACGGCCGACCGCGCCGGTAGACGGCGACGGCGCCTGCCGGCGATGGCGGATCTACGGCCAGAGCCCGCGGGTCGCCTTCGCCTCCGCGATCCGGGAGAGCGCCACCACGTAGGCCGCGTCGCGCCACGTCAGCCCTTTCGCGTCGACCTCGGTGCGGACATCGTCCCAGGCCTCGAGCATGTGTTCTTCGAGCTCGTCGTTGACGCGCTCGAGCGACCACTGCCGGCGGTTGATGTCCTGGAGCCACTCGAAGTAGGAGACGGTGACGCCGCCCGCGTTCGCGAGGATGTCCGGGATCACCGCGACACCGCGTTCCTCCAGAATGGTGTCGGCGGCGAACGTCGTGGGGCCGTTCGCGCCCTCGACGACGATGTCCGCCTGAATAGCGTCGGCGTTGTCCGCCGTGATGACGTTGCCGACGGCCGCCGGGATCAACACGTCGACGTCGAGCTCGAGGACTTCCTCGTTGGACAACGTCTCCGGCGCGTCGTGGGCGAGTACCGCCTCGGGCTCCTCGTCGTGGGTCGGGATCGAGTGCGTCTCGAGTCCGGAGGGGTCGTAGATCGCGCCGTTGACGTCCGAGACGGCGACGACGGTCGCCCCCCAGTCCTCGAGCAGGCGGGCGGCGTTCGCGCCGACGCTGCCGAAGCCCTGGACGGCGACCGTCGTCTCGGAGAGGTCGCGATCGTAGTACCGGACGGCCTCGCGCGTTGCGATGGCGGTCGAGCGGCCGGGGGCTTCCTCGCGGCCGTAGGAGCCACCGATGACCGGCGGTTTGCCGGTGACGACGCCGGGGATGGTCTCGCCCTGTTGCATCGAGTAGGCGTCCATGAACCAGGCCATCGTCTGGGCGTCGGTGCCCATGTCGGGGGCGGGTACGTCCTTCGTCGGCCCGACGGCGTCGCGCAGTTCCTCTGCGAACCGGCGGGTGAGCCGCTCGGTCTCGTCGTCGGTCAGCTCCTTCGGATCGACGGCGACGCCACCTTTCCCGCCGCCGAAGGGGAGGTCCATCACGGCGCACTTCCAGGTCATCCACATCGAGAGCCCGGTACACTCCTCGGCGCTGACCTCGGGGTGGTAGCGCAGGCCACCCTTGTAGGGGCCGCGGACGTCGTCGTGTTGTGCGCGGTAGCCGGTGAAGACCTCGACGGAGCCGTCCTCGCGCTCGAGGGGAACCGATACCTGTTGAACTCGCGTCGGGTACTTCAGGCGCTCGACGACGCCGGGATCGACGTCGACGTGAGTCGCAGCGCGCTCGAGTTGGCGGCGCGCGGTAGTCAGCGCCGAGTCCGGTTCGTCGTCCGATTCGCTCTCCGTCGCGGATGGTGTCGTGCTCATGGAATGGGTTCGTCTGTCTGCGAGTAGTCGTCGGGGCCGGCAGCGTCAGGCAGTGAACAGCCGCCGCGGGAAGTCAGCCAGCGTCTCCGCGCCGCTGCCGGTGACGCGGAACGTCTCGCTGATCTCCATGCCGATCTCGTCGGTCCAGATGCCCGGGATCATGTGGAACGTCATGTCTTCTTCGAGCACCGTCTCGTCGCCCGGGCGCAGGCTCGCGGTGTGTTCGCCCCAGTCCGGCGGATAGCCGAGCCCCATCGAGTAGCCGATGCGGTCCTCCTTCTCGAGGCCGTACTGCGCGATGGTCTCGCGCCAGGCCTGTTCGACTTCCTCGCAGGTGACGCCGGGTTCGACGGTATCGAGCGCGGCCTCGATCCCCTCGACGACGATGTCGGCGGTCTCCTCGAGTTCCGCGGGCGGGTCGCCGACGAACGTCGTGCGAGCCAGCGGGGAGTGATACCGGTGGCGACAGCCGGAGAGTTCGATGATGACCGGATCGCCGTCCTCGAACGGCCGGTCGGTCCAGGTCAGGTGCGGCGTCCCGGTGTGATCGCCCGAGGGCATCAGCGGGACGATCGACGGGTAGTCGCCGCCGTAGTCTTCGGTGCCCGTGATGAGCTGTTCGTAAATCGCGGCCGCGGCCTCGTACTCCGGCACGCCCTCCTCGATGACGTCCAGGCCCGCCTGCATCGCGTTCTCGGAGATGCGCGCGGCCTCGCGCATGTACTCGAGTTCCTGTTCGGATTTCTTGATGCGGACCCAGCCGACCAGCAGCGTCGCGTCCTCGAACTCCGCCTCGGGGAGGTTTTGCTGCAGTCGGGTGTAGGATTTGGCGGTGAAGTAGGAGGCGTCCATCTCGAGACCGATTCGGCCGTCCGCGACCTCGAGCTCCTCCAAGACGCCCGCGACGTAGTCCATCGGGTGGAGGTCGTGGGGCGAGTGGACGTGGTCGTCGCTGTAGGCGCGGATGCTCTCCTCGCCGAGATGGGTCGTCGCCCGAGCGCCGTTGGCGTCCATCCCGCGGCCGATCCAGACGGGTTCGTCGCGGTCGGGCGTGACGACGACGGCCTGGTGGACGTAGAACGACCAACCGTCGTACCCCGTCAGGTAGTTCATGTTCGCCGGATCCGCGACGACGATGGCGTCGAGGTCTTCCTCGCGCAATCGCTCCTTCGTTCGGTCGACCCGACGATCGTACTCCGATTCGTCGAAAATATGCTCTCGTGGCATGGTCCCAGGGCCTCTAGTGGTCCATCCATCAGGAACGATAAAACCTTTTCGTGTATGGGGAAAACAGATAGTGTGTACAAGTCGCCGGCTCGGTGGGCTCGCTCCCCTCCGCCGGCTCGGCGGCCGACGACGAACCACCGGCGGTTAAGACACCCCGGTTCGTCCCCGCGGACATGGCAGTACTCGAGACTATCGCGATCGCGTTCTGGGCGATGTTGCCCGCCTACGTCCCCAACAACGCCGCGGTGCTGGCCGGCGGCGGCCGACCGATCGACGGCGGCCGGACGTGGGGCGACAGGCGAGTGCTCGGCGACGGGAAAACGTGGCGCGGGACGGCGATGGGCATCGTCGCCGGGCTCGCACTCGCGGCCGTGCTCACCGTCATCGAGCCGTCCGTCGGCGACGCGCTCGGTTTCGATCTCCCCGAATTTACCCCGTTCGCGGCGGTCGGCCTCGCCGGCGGGGCGATGCTCGGCGACATCCTCGCCTCGTTTCTCAAGCGACGGACCGGCCGCCAGCGCGGCGCGATGTTCCCCGGCCTCGATCAGTTGGACTTCGTCGTCGTCTCCCTCCCGCTGGTCGCCCTGCTCGATTTCGACTGGTTCCGCGAGTGGTTCACGCTCGAGGTCCTCTTCGTCGTCGTCGTCCTCACGCCGATCCTCCACGTGACGACGAATATGATCGCGTACAAACTCGGGCTGAAAAACGAGCCGTGGTAATGGACTGAACCGTCTCCGTCGCTTTTCGGGACGCCGCCTACTCGAGCGTCGCTTTCATGTCCGCGCGGGCGGTCTCGTGGGCCTCGTGGGCGCGATCCAGATCGATCGGATCCGAGATCATGCTGAAGAAGCCGTGGATCATGTCGTCGTAGTTGTGGTACTCGACGGGGACGCCGGCGTCCGCGAGTCGGTCGGCGTACATCGCACCGACGTCGCGTAGCGGGTCGAAGCCGGCGGTGATGACCGTCGCGGGCGGCAGGTCCGAGAGATCGTTCGCGAACAGGGGGAAGGCGTAGATATTCCGCATATCGATCTCCGTCTCGAAGTAGTGGTCGCGAAACCACTCCATGTCGTCTTCCGTGAGGAAGTAGCCCTCGCTGTTCTCTTCGTAGGCCTCGGTCACCGTCGCGTCGCCGACGCTGGGATAGATCAACAGCTGGTAGGCGATGTCGGGGCCGCCCCGATCCCGGGCGAGCAGTGACAGTCCCGCCGCGAGGCCGCCCCCGGCGCTGTCGCCGCCCACGACGATCCCGTCGGGATCCGCGTTCAGGGCGTCGGTTTCCTCGGCTACCCACTCGAGGGCGGCGTAACAGTCCTGCAAGCCTTCGGGGAAGGGATATTCCGGCGCGAGCCCGTAGTCGACGCTGACGACGGGATAGCCGGTGTCGTCGGCCAGCTTCCTGCAGACGCCGTCGTGGGTATCGATGCTCCCGACGACCCACCCTCCCCCGTGGAAGTAGACGATCAGTGGCCGATCCTCGCCCTCGGTGCCGGGGTCGTAGCTCCGGACCGCGAGATCGCCGTGTGGCCCGTCGATGGCGTGATCTTCGACGGACTCGAGTTCGATGTCGGGTTCGTCGGTGACGCGCATCGCCTCGAAATTCCGGCGGGCCTCCCGGGGCGTGATCTCGCTGAACTCCGGCGTATCGAGCGACTCGTAGAGCTCGAGAAACTCCTGTACGTCCGGGTGTGGCTCGTTCGCACTGGATGGTGTCATCGTGCGGCACACTTTCCGGCGAAGGTAAAAAGCTACCTGTCACGGACGTTCGTGATGGTTTCGGCCGAATGCGCGGGGGCCGTCCAGTCGGCCTGCCCGTTCGAGCTTGCGGTCGCGTCCCGTTCCACACCGCTTATTTCGGTCCGGTGCGCCCTCTCGAGCATGACCAACGAGGAACTCATCGCGGCCCTGCGCGCGGCCGACGCCGTCCAGTTCGGCGAGTTCGAACTCTCCCACGGCGGCACCAGCGAGTACTACGTCGACAAGTACCTCTTCGAGACCGACCCCGACTGCCTCGAGCTGATCGCCGAGGCCTTCGCCGACCGCCTGGACGACGACGACAAACTCGGCGGGGTCGCCCTCGGCGGCGTCCCCCTCGCCGCCGCGACGAGCGTCGCGGCCGGCGTCCCCTACGTCATCGCGCGCAAGCAGCGCAAGGAGTACGGCACCGGAAACCTCATCGAGGGCCGCCTCGCCGAGGGCGAGGAGGTCGTCGTCCTCGAGGACATCGTGACGACGGGGACGAGCCTCGTCGAGGCCGTCGAGGCGCTTCGCGAGGCCGGCGCGACCGTCGAGCGCGCGCTCGTCGTCGTCGACCGCGAGGAGGGCGGCCGCGAGAACGTCGAAGACGCGGGACTGGAGATGGAGTCGCTGGTCACCGCGAGCGAGTTGCTCGAGAGTCAGTGAGGGTAGCCGGCAAGTTCTGCTGCCACCCGTTCCGGGGGGCGTGTCGGCGAGCTCCGACGAGCCGACGTTTCGTCCCGCTCTCGCTACTCGGCGTCCGTGGGGGCCGCGGGCGGGAGCACCGCAGTGGAGAGCCAGAACTCCGTGATCGACTGAAGGCGGTCCGCGAACGTGTCCGGGTCGACCGGTTTGAGTAAGTAGGCGTTCGCGCCCGCCTCGTACGCCGCGGTCAGATCGTCTTGGGAGTCCGATCCGGTCAGGACGACGACCGGCGTTCGCTTCAGGCGCGGGTCGGACTTGACCTCCTCGAGGAGGGCCTGCCCGCTGACCGCCGGCAGGTTCAGATCCAGGAGAACGAGGTCGGGCACCGGCGCGTCGGCGAATTCGCCGCGCCGGTAGAGCCAGTCGAGCGCCGCGTCCCCCGTCTGGACGGTGTGTAGCTCACCGGGAAGCGCTCGCTCCTCGAACGTCGTCTCGATCAGGTGGACGTCGCCGTGATTGTCCTCGACCAGCAGCACGTCGGCCCCGTCCGTCCCGGTGTCCGCGTTCATCAGTCCGCCGCCCGTTTCGCGAGCGTCACGTGGAACGTCGACCCGTTGCCCGGTTCGGAGTCGACCCAGATGTCACCGTCGTGGTTCTCGACGATCTCCTGGCACAGTGAGAGCCCGATGCCGGTCCCCGGATACTGTTCGTCGTGGTGGAGGCGCTTGAAGACCTCGAAGATCTGGTCTGCCCTGTCCGGATCGATCCCGATCCCGTTGTCGGCGACCGTAAACTCCCAGCAGTCCGGTCGCTCCTCGGCGTCGATCTCGACCCGGGGCGGGGCGTTCTCGTTGTACTTGACGGCGTTGGAGACGAGGTTGGCGAACAGCTGTTCGAGCTGCTCGCCGTCGGCCGAGACCGTTGGGAGCGAGCCGACGGATATCTCGGCGTTGCGCTCCTCGATCTGCATCTGGTGGTCCGCGAGGACCCGTTCGAGGACGGCGTCACAGTCGACGGGTCCGAACTCGTTGTCGGCCCGTTCGACCCGCGAAAACGAGAGCAGATCGCCGACCATCGCCCGCATTCTGTTTGCCCCGTCGACCGCGAAGTCGATGTACTCCTGGGCCTGCTCGTCGAGATCGTCCGCGTATCGGTTCTCGAGGAGCTGCAGGTAGCTCGAGACCATCCGCAGGGGCTCCTGAAGGTCGTGGGAGGCGGCGTAGGCGAACTGTTTCAGCCGATCGTTGGACTGCTTGAGTTTCGCGACCGTCTGCTCGAGCTCTCGCTGATACTGCTGGTGCTCGAGTTCGTATTTCACCCACTGTCCCATCAGCTCGAGGGACGTGCGTTCCTGCTCGGAGAACGGCTCCGTCCGAGGTCGTGAGGTGACGAACGCGAGCGTCCGATCGGCCTCACCCTCGACCGGGACGTACGTGCCGAGATACGCTTCGACCCCGTAGTCCTCGTAAACGGTGATTTCGTCGAACTCCTCCTCGGTCGGGTCCGACACGCTCGCGGCCTCCTCGATATCGGCTGCAGCCTGACAGTACGTCTCTGACAGCTCGAGTTCGACCCCGGGCTGGAAGTAGTCGTGATCGCCGCTGACGTGTTCCACCTCCAGGTGATCGGCGTCTGGATCGACGCGGTTCAGGGCCCCCAGGTCGAGGTCGAACTGTTCACAGCCGAGCTCGAACAGGGCCTGCAGCTTCGCTTCGAAGGATTTGTCCGGATCGGACGTGACCTCGTTCAGCCGCTGGAGGAAGCGCTTTTGATCGCTCAACTCCGTCTTCGCTTCCGTCCGCTCCTGTAGCGTCCCCAGCATTCGGTCGACCTCGTGATCCGGCTTCGCTGGTCCGCAGAACTCCTCCGGCGGGGTGTAGTAGAAGTTGTGGCAGACGGTGTTGTCGTGGATGAGGTGGGGATGGACCCGGACGACGTCGCAGATCCCCTCGGCCGGAAAGTGCCGGCGGTCGTAGAGACAGAGCGCGATCGCGTCTTCGCCGTCGAAGACGTCGTTTACCTTGCTCTCGTACTCCATGAACTCCTCGATCGTCACGTCGTCCTCGACGATCCATCCCGTCTCGGCGACCAGCCGAAACGCCTCGTACTCCGCGGTGGCCTCCTCGATGATGTCGGCGTAGCGGTCCGTCATCTCGTCGATACTGAAAGAGCCCCCCTTCAGATACGTGTTCTCGACCGATTCGAGGGCCAGCGCGCCGGACTCGAGTCTGGCGTCGACGTCGATGCCCCGCTCTCGCATCGCCGCCAGCACTTCGTCCCTGTCCTCCTCTTCGACGACGTACATGCACTTCTCACCCCGCTCGAGCCCCTGGCGAAGGAACGGGATCGCGGCCGCGAACTGCTCCGCTTCGCTCTCGTAGACGAGCGCGAAGTGATCGTTGGAGTGGCCGTGTCCCTCGAGGGATTCGACCGGGCCGCGAAACTCCGAGCTCTGGCGGAGTGCCTCGAGTCCGCTATCCAGGCTCAGGACGTCGGACTGATCGCTGCGGTCGCTACGTTGGCTCATTGCTATTCCATACAGGAAGTCGCCATATAAGGCTGATTACCGAAACAGTGACACTGTCGGACCCTGATCGAGAACGTCGAGGCGGCGGGTCTCGAGATGGGGTCGCTGGTGACGGCAAGCGAATCGCTCGAGAGTCGGGAACCAGCGGCCGATCGCGGAGAACTCAGCATACTTTGAGGTGGAGCCTCCGACCTCGCAGAGCGAGCGAAGCGAGTGAGTAGGTCGGAGAGGAAACCGACGACGGACGACATAACCGCACGACTGTAGCTACCCGACTCCTGATCGTTTAAGAACCATCGGCCATCCATCTGAAATATGGGGTCCGGCGTACCGCATCTGTCAAGCTCGTCGTCCCCGACGAGCGACGTGAGGACCTCCACGAATCCGCCCAGCAGTTCCTTCACTGCGCCAACCGTGCTGCCGAGTTCTGTTGGTCTGCTGTCTCTTACACAGAGTGCATTACGGCCAACACAGCTGCACGGGACGCACTCTACGAGGAACTCCGCGAGGTAACTGACCTCACCGCGAATCTCGTTCAAGAAGCCATCCGACGCGCCGTCCAAGCCGTCAAGGGATGCGTCGAACGGTGGAAACAGGGTAAGCGGGTGAGCCAGCCGGAATTCACGTCGTGGAGTATGCTCTATGACAAGCGGAGCGCGACGTTCTATCGTAACCGTGTGTCTCTCTCGACCGTCAACGGGCGCGTTGAGTGCGACTTCGAACTTCCGACAGACAGTCCGACCCCCTACGAGCGATATGTTCTCTCGGAGGAGTACGAGTTCCGGGCGAGCACACTGCAATACGATAAGGCGACCGACGAGTTCTACTTCCACATCACGACCCGGAAGTACGATTCGGATGATGACGAGTCTGAGGTTTCGGAAGATACTGAGCACCAAACAGTCCTCGGTATCGACCTCGGCGTCAACAGCCTTGCAGTCGCTTCGACCGGCACGTTCTGGCAGGGCGACGAGTACGATCACTGGTGCCGCGAGTTCGAGAAGCGACGGGGTGAGATGCAACAGCGTGGGACACAAGCTGCGCACAACGCGCTTCTCCGACTCGGTAACCGCGAAGAAGCGTGGCGAAAGCAGTACATCCACACCGTCGCCAACGAGATCGTCACGGAAGCTGTCGAGAACGGGTGCGACGTGATCGTGTTCGAGGACTTAACGGACATCCGCGAGCGACTTCCACAGGCGAAGTGGCACCACGTATGGGCGTTCCGTCGCCTGTTCGAGTACGTCGAGTACAAGGCCACCGAACGCGACGTCACGGCGAAGCAGGTTGCACCGAACCACACGTCCCAACGCTGCTCTCGGACAGACTGTGGGTTCACGCACGAAGCAAACCGTGATGGCGAACACTTTCACTGCCAGAAGTGCGGCTACGAGGTCAACGCGGACTATAACGCGGCGAAGAACATCGGGCTACGATACGCCCGGAAACGGAAACACAGGCTCCGTTCCTCGCCCAAGTCGGGGAGCGGAGACGCACCAGTAGACGTGCGTATAAATGGTGGGACGTTGAACGGCAAGAGTCACCAGCCTATTGCCAGTGACTGATTGCCGGGAGTCCATATCAAAGCTCTCCCCTCACGGACCGAGGCGTGTATGCGCTGAGGGAGTAGGGTAGGGTAGTTTACGCACCCTTGATGAGATCGGTCACGCCGACGGTTTCGGCGATGACCCACGCGACGAACAGCCCGTAGGCGGCGAGGAGCACGTAGGACTCGAAGGCGGTGATCGAGAGGTCGGTGCGCAGAAACGAGAACAGGAGGACGGTCGCGAGCGTCAAGACGCCGAGCATCGGGACGGCGACGGCGAAGTCTACGGGGACGGTTCCGACGATGAGCACGCCGATCGGGATCGCGACCAGGAGGTCGAACGTGTTCGACCCGAGGACGTTGCCGATGCTCGTGATTCCCTTCCCGGTCTGGGCCGCTCGGACGCTCACGAGCGTGTCGGGCAGACTCGTCGCTCCCGCGATGATGGTGACGCCGGCGAGGAATTCGGGGATGCCGAACGTGTTACCGAGCGATTCGACGCTGCCGACCAACTGTTCGACGGCCAGGAGGATCACGACGAGCCCGACGGCGAGTCTGCCCCACTCGCGGGCGATGTCGATCCCGTCAGTTTCGTCTTCGGCCTCGTAGTCGCTGACGTCCTGCCACTGGATGAAGAGATACAGCCCGTACAGGAGCAGCGGTATCATCGCCAGGGGGCGCGTCAACTGACCGGTGAGTTCCGGGCCGCCGGGGATGGGGACGTAGATGACGGCCAGCGCGAGGGTGACGACCAGCGCGGAGACGGCGATCATGTAGAACTGCGCCTCTTTGTAGACGATGGTTCGGTTCGTGTCCAGATCGCCCTCCGTGACGAGACCGGATATCGCCGGAATCACGAGGATGTTGAAGATCGCGGAGCCGACGACCGCGCCGACGCCCATATCGAACGTTCCCGCGAGCGCCGTGAACACGACGCTCGAGAGCTCCGGAAAGCTCGAGCCGATGGCGACGACGATCGATCCCTGGACGACCGCCGGTAACCCGTAATACGTCGAGAGCTGTTCCGCTGATTCCTCGAGCCAGCCGCTGCCGAGCCAGATGAAGCCGGTCGCCGCGACGATGACGAGTACGTTGACGACGGGCGTATCCGGGAGGATGCCACCGAGGACCATCGTCCGTACGTGTCCACTCGTGACACATGAGTTGTTCTATAGCCGACAGGCAGTGCCGTCGACCGTAGAATCGCGTCGTCGTGATCGTTTTCAGCCGTCCGCTCGCGGGGAGCGGAGACGGTGTCGCTTACCATCACAACCCTTTTATCCCGCTCGAGACTACGCGTATCCACGATGGTAGGTGTCCGCTTTACAGGGGCGTTTGCCCGCTTTTAACTCCCACCTACCGCGTATTGTGTCGGCCGCGGTCGACCAGTGTGCGGGACGCGCGGACACGCCACCGGGATTTTCACCACACCCACAGCCATGTCAGAATCAGATTCACAGGAGCACGTAGCGGTCGTACTGCCCGACGGTTCGGAACTCACGGTCGACGCCGACGCGACGGTCGAGGACTGCGCGTACGAGATCGGCCCCGGGCTCGGTAGCGACACGGTCGCCGGGAAACTCGACGGCGACCTCGTCGCCAAGGAACAGCCCGTCTACGACGGCGCGGAACTCGAGATCATCACCGACGGCTCCGAGGAGTATCTCGAAGTCATGCGCCACTCCGCGGCCCACTGCCTCGCGCAGGCGGTCGAACGACTCTACGACGAGGACGAGGTCAAACTCGCGATCGGCCCGCCGACGGACGAGGGCTTCTACTACGACTTCGACAACCTCGACATCGACGAGGATGACCTCGCGGATCTCGAGGCCGAGATGGAGGCGATCATCGACGAGGACTACGACATCGAGCGCGAGGAGGTTTCGATCGAGGAGGCCGAGGAGCGTCTCGCCGACGAGCCCTACAAGCTCGAACTGCTCGAGGAGTTCGCAGAGGAGAACGACACCGTCACGTTCTACAGACAGGGCGAGTGGGAGGACCTCTGTGCCGGCCCGCACGTCGACTCGACGGGCGAGATCGGCGCGATCGATCTGCTCGAGATCGCCGGCGCCTACTGGCGCGGCGACGAGGAGAACACGATGCAGACGCGGATCTACGGCACGGCCTTCGAAGACGAGAGCGACCTCGAGGCCTTCCTGGAGCGCAAGCGGGAGGCCGAGAAGCGCGACCACCGCCGAATCGGCAACGAAATGGATCTCTTCTCGATCCAGGACGTGACGGGGCCGGGCCTGCCGCTGTATCACCCCGCCGGGAAGACGGTCCTCTCGGAACTCGAGGCGTTCGTCGAGGAGCTCAACGAGGAGGCTGGCTACGACTACGTCGAGACGCCCCACGTATTCAAGACGGACCTCTGGCACCGGTCGGGCCACTACGAGAACTATCAGGACGATATGTTCATCTTCGACGTCGGCGACGACGAGTTCGGCCTGAAGCCGATGAACTGTCCCGGCCACGCCGCCATCTTCCAGGACCACTCCTGGAGCTACCGCGACCTGCCGATCCGCTACGCGGAAAACGGCAAAGTGTATCGAAAGGAACAGCGCGGCGAACTCTCCGGCCTCTCGCGGGTCTGGGCGTTCACCATCGACGACGGCCACCTGTTCATCCGCCCCGACCAGATCGAGCGCGAGGTCGAGGAGATCATGGCGATGATCACGGACGTCCTCGAGACGTTCGACCTCGACTACGAGATGGCGCTTGCCACCCGCCCCGAGAAGTCGGTCGGGAGCGACGAGATCTGGGAGCGCGCCGAGGAGCAACTCGAGAGCGTGCTCGAGGCCCACGGCCACGAGTACGAGATTGAGGAGGGCGACGGCGCGTTCTACGGGCCGAAGATCGACTTCGCCTTCGAGGACGCCATCGGTCGCTCGTGGGACGGCCCGACGGTCCAACTCGACTTCAACATGCCCGAGCGGTTCGATCTGAACTACGTCGGCGAGGACAACGAGGAACACCGCCCGGTCATGATCCACCGCGCGCTGTACGGCAGCTACGAGCGGTTCTTCATGATGCTCATCGAGCACTACGAGGGCCGGTTCCCGCTCTGGCTCGCGCCCGAACAGGTCCGCGTGCTGCCGATCTCCGACGACAACCTCGGCTACGCCCACCGCGTCGCCAACGAGTTCGACGACTTCCGCGTCGAGGTCGACGACCGCGACAGCACCTTAGAGCGGAAGATTCGCGCGGCCCACGACGACCGCGTCCCCTACCAGATCATCGTCGGCGACAACGAGGAGGAGGCCGGGAATATCTCGGTCCGCGACCGTTTCGAGGACCAGGAGTACGACGTCGAGATCGACGCGTTCAGAGCGCACCTCGAGGCCGAACGCGACGAACAGCGGACGGAGCCGGACTTCCTGCAGTAGCGGCCTTTCGGTTGTTCTCTTTCGCTCCCGTCGTCACCGGCCGTCCGCGAGCCGACCACGTTCGTGCTCCTTCTCTCGGTTGAATCTGATCGTAATACCCATACTTGTGGAATCATGCATATCTGTATGAACAGAGCCGAGAAAGCAGCCCTCCAGCTGCGGGCCGTCGACGTGTTGCGGATGTTGAAGGAGACGCGGACCTACGACGAACTCGCGGAGACGACGGGACTACCGGCGGGCGACCTCAACCGGTACGTGAACGGACACGTCCTTCCGGGGACCGAACGTGCGCGCGAGGTCGTCGAGGACCTGGGTCGAGAGGCGCTGGCCGCGGAACTCGACGCGCGGATCAGCGTCGACGAGGACGGGTACGTCGACAATAGCGCGACCGTCTTCGACCAGCCGTTTCTCGAGCTGGCCGCGCCGGTCGTGGCCAACGGGTTCGACTTCGAGCGCCCCGACGTGGTCCTCACGGCTGCAACTGACGGGATCACCCTCGCCGCTGCGCTCGCGAGCTACTACGGCGTCCGGTGTGCCTACGCGAAAAAGCGCAAGGAGACCGCCGTCGAGGAATTCATCGAGGCCCGCCAGCGACTCCAGTCGGGTATCGAACTCACCTACTACCTGCCCGCTTCGGCTATCGATCCCGGCGAGACGGTGCTGGTCGTCGACGACCTCATCCGGTCGGGCGAGACGCAGGAGCTCCTGCTCGACATCGCTCACACCGCCGAAGCCGACGTCGCCGGCGTCTTCGCGCTGATCGCAGCCGGAGCGGACGGCATCAAACGCGCGCGCGAGCGTACCGACGCGCCGGTCGGTGCGCTCACGACCGTCTGATCGCGAGTACCACGGAACGGCCGGGTCCACCGCGCCAGTGCAGGCCGAAAGGATTTTTGTATTCGGAACTCCCAGTTCGGCCCACCGAACGGTTCGTTCGCCGCCGTCCGCTCGCCAATCGCCGGAGGGGAACCGTGTGAACGATTGGCACATTATTAATCATTAGGTTTATGGTGGTCCCGGCAGTTTGTGGTGGTACGCACATGACGAAGACAGTCATCCTCGGCGTGATCGGGTCGGACGCTCACGTCGTTGGGATCACCATCCTGGAACAGGCGCTGGAGGCAGCCGGATTCGACGTCGTCAACCTGGGAGTCCAGAGCTCTCAGGAGGAGTTCGTCGAAGCCGCGTCCGCCAACGACGCCGAGGCTGTACTCGTCTCGTCGCTCTACGGCCACGCCAAGCAGGACTGCGAGGGCTTCCACCAGCGGATCGCTGAGGCCGACCTCGACGTCACGACCTACATCGGCGGCAACCTCGCCGTCGGACAGGACGACTTCGAGGAGACGCGGTCGTTCTTCCGCAAGATGGGATTCGACCGGGTCTTCGACTCCGAGACCGATCCGGAGGAGGCCATCGAGGCCCTGAAGGCCGATCTGGATATGCGCTCGACCGAACAGGAGAGCCAGACCGTTTCGGCGTAACTGTTTTTCGCGTCACTTCGAACGGGCTGCCGTCACTTCACTGCTTACCAGTGCCAACGCTCGAGGAGCCGTCGCTCCGGTTCTGTCATCGTCGCGTCGAACGCGTTCCCCTCCCTACCGAACGATCGTCACCGGCACCGGCGACCGGCGGGCGACTGTCTCGGCGACGCTGCCCAGTAGAATCCGGCTCGCACCTGTCCGGCCGTGGCTACCGATGACGATGTGATCGACGTCCTGTTCGTCGGCGTAGTCGACGATCGATCGCGAGACGCCGCCGATGACGTGCTCGGTCTCGATCTCGACGCCGTGATCGGCCGCCTGCTCCCGCGCCGTCTCGAGAATTTCCTCGGCGCGGTCCTCGTGGTGGCCCTGTACCTCGTCGTAGTTGATCGCGGTCCCCTCGACGCCACCGACGGCGTAGAAGTCGCCCGGGTCGAGGACGTACAGCGCGGTGATCGTCGCGTCCGGATACTCCGTACAGGCGAACTCGAGCGCCTCAGTCGACTGTGCCGAGTCATCGACCGCCACGAGGACGTGTCGTGTCATGCGAGGCGATACGTCCGCCCGTGGAATAAGTCCACCTCTCGGACCTGATCGACGGGAACGTCTAGGCGGCGAGCACTCGTTCGATCGCCGCTCGTATCCGGTCCGGGTCGGGCCGGTAGGCTTCTTCGCGGGCTGGTAGGGGGACGGGGACGTCGTATCCCGTCACCCGCTCGATCGGCGCCTCGAGGTACCACACCGCTTCGTCCGAAATCCGGGCCGCGATCTCGGCCCCGAATCCGCCCGTTCGCGGCGCCTCGTGAACGACGACGCAGCGGCCGGTCTTGCGGACCGACGCGAGCACGGTCTCGGTGTCCATCGGGCTGATCGTTCGCAAGTCTATCACCTCAACGTCTGCGTCGACGGCCGCGACCGCGTCTTCGACCGCTCGGACCATCGCACCCCACGCGACGACGGTAGCGTCGGATCCCCGCTCGACCACGCGTGCCTCGCCCAACGGGACGACGGTCTCCTCGGGGACCGGGCGTCGGGCCGCTCGGTAGAGCGGCATCGGTTCGAAGAACAACACCGGATCCGGACTGCGGATCGCCGATCGCAGGAGTCCGGCCGCGTCCCGAGCGGTCGACGGAATCGCCACCTTCAGGCCGGGCACGTGGGCGTAGCCCGCCTCGTAGCTCTCGGAGTGGTGCTCGAGGGCCTTCACGCCGAGGCCGTAGGGGGCGCGGACGACCATCGGACAGGTGACGGCCCCGCGCGACCGGCTGCGGATCCGCGAGAGATGCTGGTGGATCTGATCGAACGCCTGAAAAGAGAAGCCCGCGAACTGAATCTCCGCGACCGGTCGGTAGCCCGCCGCCGCGAGTCCCACGCCGAGACCGACGATGCCCGCCTCGGCCACCGGCGCGTCGTGGACTCGGCCTGGAAAGGCGTCGAGCAGCCCCTGTGTCGCGCGGAAGACGCCGCCGTCGACGCCGACGTCCTGACCATACACGAGTACGTCGTCGTCCCGCTCGAGTTCGGCGCGGAGCGTCCCCCGGATCGCTTCGACCATGTTTAGTCGGTCGGCGTCCGCGAGGGCCGCGTCGCCACCGTTACCGCTGCTCGCGTCCGCCTTCGACGAGCCGCCGTCGCTGCGCTGCCCGCCGTCGGCGGGCGCGACCGTGTACTCCCCGCCGGCGACGAACGCCTCTCGCTGGCGCTCGAGATAGGGCGGTCGCTCGGCGTAGGCGGTATCGAACATGTCGGCTGGATCGGCGTTCCGTCGGGTCTCCCGGGCGGCTTCGAGCGCGGTCTCGAGATCGCCTTCGATCTCGGCCTCGATCGAATCGATCGTCACATCGTCGAGTACGCCGCGCTCGCGCAGGTAGCGCTCGAACCGCAGGATGGGGTCCAGCGGCTCCCACGACTCCTCCTCCTCGGCTGTCCGATACACGGACGGATCGTCCGCCGTCGTGTGCATCTCCCGCCGGTAGGTAGTCGCCTCGATTAGCGTCGGGACGCCGCGTCGAGCGCGCTCGAGGGCGTCCTTCGTGACCGCGTAGACGCCGAGGACGTCGTTGCCGTCGACCTGAATCGGCTCGATCCCGGCGGCGATCGCCTTTTGCGCGAGAGTCGCGGCCCGCGTCTGTTTCGACAGCGGCGTCGAGATCGCATACTGGTTGTTCTGGCAGAAGAATACTGTCTGTGCGCCGTAGACGCCGGCCAGGTTCATCGCCTCGTACACCTCGCCCTCGCTCGTCGCGCCGTCCCCGAAGTAGGTGAGCGCGACCGAGTCGGTGTCGCGCATCGCCTCCGCCCAGCCGATCCCCGCGGCGTGGAGCGGCTGCGTTCCGACGGCGATCGACGGCGGGAGCATCCGACCGCCCGCCGGCGGTCGTCCGCCTTCCTCGAGTCCCATCGCGTACTCGAAGACCGCCTGCGCGGTACCGCCGCGGGCCAGGGCCGACGGATGTTCGCGGAACGCGGGCACCGTCCAGTCCGTCTCGTCCAGCGCCGCGGTACTCCCGACCTGGGCGGCCTCCTGGCCCGTCGCTGGCGCGAACGTCCCGAGTTCGCCCCTGCGCTGGAGAGCGATCACGCGCTGATCCAGCCGTCGGGACCGTTTCATCGTCTCGTACCACTCGAGCAGGCGTTCGTCGGTGACGTCGGGCTCGAGCGACTCGTCGATCCGTCCCGCTTGATCGAGCACCTGAACGCGATCGACCGAAAACGTCGCGACCTCGGACCGTGGCATACCGTCGGTACCACGGTCGGCGACTTAGTGCTCGTCTCGGCGCTCGCGCGTTCGCCCGCTCACCGTCGCCGCCGTCGCGGGTCAGCCGACGGTTCGTCGACCGATCACGGCGCCGCCGCTTCCCGTTCGGGGTGCGAAAAAAACGGTTCGAAATCTCCCGCCGGCGTTCCCGCGTTACTTCGCGCGGCCCTGGCCGCCCGTGTTCGACGGTCGGACTTTCTCGGCACCCTTGCCGCGGTTGTTGAGGCCGCGGTTGGCCTTGCCGGCGTTCGTGAGCCCGCGGAACGCGCGGTTCTGGTGGGCGTCGTCGCAGATCCAGTTGAGATCGTCGTCGTTCTCGATCGCGGGGTGGTTCGGATCGACGAGGATCACTTCGAACCACTTCTGCGAGCCGTCTTCACCGACCCAGTAGCTGTTGAGCACGCGCAGGTTAGGGTACTTGCGGGAGACGCGCTCCTCGCCGATGCGCTGGATGTTCTTGCGCCGCCCGATGCGGTTGACACCCTGGCGCTTCGAGCGCCGGCCGGCCTTGAATCGCTCCTTCCGGGCGGTCCCCTTTCGGACCGAGACCCGGGTCACGACGATGCCCTGTTTGGCCTTGTAGCCGAGTTCGCGCGCCTTGTCGAGTCGCGTGGGGCGGTCGATTCGCTCGATCGCGCCCTGCTTGCGCCACTCCTGCTTTCGCTGCCACTGCAGCTCCCCGAGCTTACCGTCGTCGGGGTCTTTCCATGCGTCCTTGATGTGGGAATAGAAGCTCTTTGCCATGTGTATTCACCCGCGGGCGTTTCCTGGTTCAATCCCGACCGGGGCCGAGCCCCGCGGATCACATCCCGACCTGTGACGCCGCGTCGTACAGGTGCCCGCTGATGCCCGCGAACCAGCGAGTCTACTCCTTCTTCCCAACTCTCGAGTATAAGGGCTTCGAACTCCGCGGACGCGCTGCTGTGCGGACGGTATGGCCGTTACCGCCCGAGCGGCACCCGCTCGCGCACGCCGCTTGGCGTGACGCCGTTGACCGCCGCGAAAACGGCCCCCAGGACCAGCCCGTAGACGAGGTGGCCGAGGCCGAAGAGGAGCGCGCTGAACAGCTCCGCTGCCGGCCCCGAAACCGGGAGGTATGGAAGCGGCAGCGTCGCTACGCCGGCCCGCTCCATCGCTATCGGAAACACGACACCGCCGGCGAAGAGGCCGACGACCGCGCCGAACGCCAGCCCGGCGATGACGTAGTCGTTGAACTCGTCGATCTGGTCCTGAATCACCCGTCTCGAGACGATTGCGGCGAAGAGCAGTCCGAACGCGATGCTCAGCATCAGGTGGATGGTCCAGCCGACGCCGATGGCCATCTCGGGCTCGGCCGCGAGCCCGCCCAGGAGTTCGATCTGGTTCCCACCGAGGTGGAGAACCAGGCCCATGGCGATTCCGGCGACGAGCCCACCCGTGAGACCGCCGCCCCACGTACCGACGCCGTCGAGATCGTGCGTGCCATTAACACCCATAATTGGGGCTACGGACAGGAATCAGATCAATGCCACCATCGACAGGGTTCCGTGAAAGTCGATCGAACGACACTGTCCGCTCGCCGTTCGTTTCCGCTCGAACCGCGCCGGTTCGTATACGGCGGTATCGATCCGTCGGATTCGGCTTCCTCACCAGCGCCGCTATCGAGTAACGCTATCCGACAGGTCAGATCCCACGCTTCGATGACTCAGTCCCTCTGTACCGTCAGGCTCTCTAATACTTGTGACAGGTATCGCATATATCTCCTCCGGGCGCGTACTACCACCATGGTCTTCAGCATCATCGACGCGATGACCGACGGGTTCTCCCGCGCCACCGAACGCAACGGTCTCATCTTCGTCGCCGTATTCGCCGTGCTCGCCGTACTGAACGCACTCGTCGTCCCCGCTGGGTTCGGCTCGACCATCGGGACAGAGCCTGCGTCAGGAGTCGCTGGCCTCGTCGCCGGCCTGCTCTCGTTCGTGATCGGGCTCGTCACGATCGCTGCCGTCGTCGTCGCGCTTCGAACGTTCGTGTCCGACGAGACCGAGGCGATTCCCAGCGAGTTCCGTCGCCGCCGGATCGGCGTGGCGACCCTCAACGCCTTCGTCGGCACGATCGCCTTCGTTCTGCTCATCGCCGTCGGGAGCGTCTTCCTGCTCGTACCGGGGCTGTTCCTGCTCGTGGCCCTCTACTACTGGAGCGTCTTCGTCGCGGTCGAGGACCAGAACTTCGTCCGGGCGTTCCGCAGCAGTTGGGCGTTGACCAGGGGCAGTCGCCTCCGCCTATTCGCGCTCGGCTTCCTCGTCGTCGCGCTCGGCATTCTGGTCAACGCCACCGCCGTCGTTCCGGCGGTCTTCCTCGGCGATGCCGCGGGGCTCGTCCTCACGCAACTCGTCGCCGCGGCCGTCACTGTCTACACCCTCGCGACCACTGCCCAGGCCTACGACCAGCTTCGCGGCCTCGAGCACCCCCTCGAGACCGAGCCACAGCCCGGATCGACTGGGATGCCCGCCTGAGCGTTCGCTCGGGCGAGTAACCGCCGTTTTCCGATCTTCGACCCCTTCGTCCCCATCACAACGCTATTTATCGGTCACTCTAGAGAACTGGCAGTGATGAGATTGCTGTCAGAGACCGAGTCTCAGGGTTTGCCGGTGGAGTACGCTGTCGTCGGCATCGGTCTGGTCGCGGCCGCGGCTGTGCACTATCTGCTTTCGGTTAGCCTCTTCGTGACCGGTCTCCTCGTCTGCGTTCTCTTCCTCGTCGGCGTGATCGCCTTCGTTCCGGGAGTCTGGCCGACGCTGTACCGTACTACCGGGGTCAGTGTCGGCGCGTGGCTTCTCGCCGCGGCCGTTGCAGCCGGCGGAATCGCGCTCAGCTACTGGATCGGCGATCCCCGGCCGTTCTGCGACTCGGCGCTCTCTCGTCGTGGCTGTTTCACCACCTACGGGTGGGCATCGGCGGTTTACCTCGCGAGCGCGTTCGGCGTCGCCATCGCTGCCGGCCACCTCGATCGGTACCGTCGCCTGCGAAACGCGTCGGTCGTCCCCGCTGCCGAGGTCGACGATGGCCCCGTCGCCGTCGAAGGCAATCTCGTGCCGGCAGGCGAACCCGTCGCTGGACCGGTATCCGACGAGCCGACGGTTTGGTATCGCAGCGCCGTCGAACGGGCAACGCTCTTCGAAGGCCACCGAGAGATCGACCACGACGTCGGCGGTGGCGAGTTCTACGTCGAGGACGGTTCAGGCCGCCTTCTGGTCCTCCCCGAGCGACTGGACGACCACGACGTCGCCGACCTCGCCCGCTCTCATACGGACTCCGACGGGGAGCGACGACGGCGCGAGTGGAGCTACGAGCCGAACGACGTGGTCACCGTCGTCGGTGTCGGACGCAGCGTCTCGCGAGCGGCGTACCCGGAACCGATCGTCGTCGGACTCGAAGAACCGGTGATCGTCGGGCTCGGAACCCTGTCCGAACTCCGAAACTGGGCCGCCACTCGAGTCCTCGTCGGCGCAGCGTTCGCGCTCGTCGGCGGCGGCGGTTCGTTGCTCGTGATGGTGCTGGCTGCCTGATAACCAGATCTCTCGTCACCGACAACTGCCACTCGCTGGAGAGTCATCGAGTTTCGCCTCTCTTCTGCACGCCCTCTCCCGATTTGATATACCGATATTCGGTGTGCCGGCGAGCAAGCGCCGGATGGTGCACCTATTCGAACGTACTCGAGGACGTGTCTCGAGGCGCTATTCGACGAAGGGTAGAAAACCGTTGCTCGAACGAGGTCGAATTCCGCCCGCGTACTCGCTACTGGGTAGCGGTCGATCTCACACGAAGTCCGCGACCGTCTCGAACGAATCTGCGGTGATCGACTCCGCCAGCTCGTCGCCCGCGAGGTCGTCGGGAACGTGTTGAGGGTACTTTCGACGGAAGTAGCCCACGATGTTGGTCAGGTCACGCCGGAGGAACTCGTCGGCGTTCTCGTGGTCCGTCGGGACGGCCTGGGGCCAGTCGAAGATTTTCACGCCCGCCTCGTTGACGAAGACGTTGTACTCGCTCATGTCGGCGTGGACGTATCCCCTCGCGTACGCGCGCGAGAGCTCCGAAATGAGCAGGTCGAGGACGCCCAGCACCTGGTCGTCCTCGAGCCGGGTCCGCGAGAGTTCGACGCCGTCCATCTTCTCCATGACGATGGCGTGGCGGTTCTGGCCGATCGGCTGGGGGACCGACACGTCGGGATAGAGCTCCTCGAGAATCCCGTGTTCGCGCTCGGCGGCCTTCCGGGCGGTGTACATCCAGGAGACGTGATCGTTGTCCGACGTGTAGTCGCGTTCTTTGTGGACCTCCCGGAAGTTCGTGTAGCCCTCGCGGTGGTACTTCAGCGCCAGCGGCTTGTACGATTTGACCTCGTAGACGTCGCTCTCCTTCCCGACGCCGAGCGGCGAGCCGAACTCCGAAATCGTATCCTGTTCGACCAGCGCTCGCAGCGCCAGGGTGTCGTACCCCTCGAACTGGAGGGTATAGCCCTCGTACTGGATCGTCTTCTTCTCGATCAGCCCGCGCTTGAGACAGCGCTCGAGCCGGTAATCGACCTCCTCTTCGGACAGATCGGCGAACTTCGGGAGCTTCTCGCGCTGGACCCACTCGGAGAAGCGCATCCCCTGTTCGACGCCCGAAAGGAGATAGAAGTCTTCCGTCTCGAGGTCCGGAAGCAATCCGGCGACGTTTCGCACCATAGGAGTCGGTAACCGGCGTGTACGTAAAAACGGCGTGACGAGCGCCGCGCCGGCGTCGATACCGGTACGTCGCGCGCGGGCTCCGTCGCGCGCCGATCTTGCCGCGTGCCACCGCCGACTCGAGGGAATCCGAATCGGCACTCGGCCGATAAACCACTCACCACTGTATTGAATGTCCGCACTGTCGGAATCGCTTTCCATCTCGTTCGCATTGAATCGACCATGACCACGCTGGCCGACCGGGAGTGGCGGCTGATCCGAGACGAACCCCGCGACGGAGCGACGCAAATGGCGCTCGAGGAGGTCGCCGCGCGAACGGCCCTCGAGGACGACGTCCGAACCGTCAGGACCTACTCGTGGGAGCCGAGCACGCTTTCCCTGGGGTACCGTCAGGACACGGAGTCGGTCGACTGGGAGTTCTGTAATCGGGAGGGGATCGACGTGACGCGCCGCCAGACCGGCGGTGGCGGGATCTATCACGACCGCTACGCCGACATCTCCTATACGATCGTCGCTCCGGCCGACGAGGTCCCCGGCGATCTAATGGACTGTTACGAACTGTTCTGCGAACCCGTTCTCGAGGCCTTCGACCGACTGGGCGTCGACGCCGATTTCGCGGCGGTCGAGCAGGACGCGATCTATCAGCCGTCGTGCTACCTGCGCGATATCAACCCGGCGCACGACATCGTCGCACCCGCCGAGGCGGGCGCGCGAGCGAAGAAGATCAGCGGTAACGCCCAGTACCGCCAGCGCGACGTGGTCATCCAGCACGGCTCGATCAGTTACGCCCTCGAGCCCCGGGCCCACGTGGGCGTCTTCGACGCGGAACTCGAGGAATCGACGTTCACCGATCGCGTGACGAGCGTCAGCGACGAGGCCGGGGTCGACCGCGAGGCGGCCGTCGACGCGGTCGCAGGGGCGCTGGGAGACTGGTGTGACGCCGACGAATCGACGTGGCGCAGTAGCGAACTCGAGGCTGCTCGAGACCTCGCCGCCCGGAAGTTCGGCAGCGACGCGTGGGTTCGGGAGCGGGAGGTCCTCGAAGCAGGCGAGGGATGACGATGGGGTTCTGCGCCGGTCCGTTATACCTATCACGGCCCGGTACTGACGGGAATTTATGACGATGAAGGTCGGCGCACACGTTTCGATCTCCGGCTCGCGCGTCTCCTCGGACGACGAGACGCCGCCGTACGACGACATCCGCAACGCGGTCCACCGCCAGCTCGCCTTCGGCGGCAACTGCGGGCAGATATTCACTACTTCGCCGCAGGTCTGGGCCCAGCCCGAGATCGGCGACGAGGCCGCCGAAGGCTTTCGGGCGGCGACCGACGAGGAACTCGAGGGGCCGTGGGTGATCCACTCCGCGTACCTCGTGAACCTCTGTACTCCCAAGGACGACCTCCGACGAAAGTCGATGGAGAGCATGCAGGCCGAACTCGACGCCGCCGAGCGCCTCGGCGTTCCGTACGTCAACGTCCACCTCGGGGCCCACACCGGCGCGGGCGTCGACGGGGGGCTGGACAACGCCGCGAGCGTCATCGACGACCTCGAGGTGCCCGACGGCGTCCAGATCCTCATCGAGTCCGACGCGGGCAGCGGGACGAAACTCGGCGGCGAGTTCGACCACCTCGCGGGGATCATCGACCGCACCGACACCGATATCGGCATCTGTATCGACACCGCCCACACGCTCGTCGCGGGCAACGACCTCACGACCCCCGAGGCCGTCGACGAGACGGTCGGGCGGTTCGACGACGTGGTCGGGCTCGAGTACCTCGAGTACATCCACCTCAACGACTCGAAACACGACGTCGGCACGCACAAGGACGAACACGCTCACATCGGCGAGGGCTACATCGGCGAGGACGGAATGCGTGCGATCGTGAACCATCCGGATCTGCGCGACCTGCCGTTCGCGCTCGAGACGCCGACGGAGGACGGCCGCGGCTTCGCCTGGAACATCGAGAAGGTGCGAGAACTGCGCGACGAATAGCCGAGTGCTCGGCTCCCCGCCGCCTCGAGAAACCGACCCGTTTTTCATCCGAGCCGCCGCGTGTGGATCCGTGCGCGAGTTCTCGGAATCCTACCTCGACCGGACCCGCGAGGGAATGTGGGCCGACTCCCGCGCGGCCCTCGAGCCGCTGGCCCTCGACACTCGCGACCGAATTCTCGACGTCGGCTGCGGGACCGGCGAGTTGAGCCGCGTCCTGGCCGCGGAGTCGTCGGGCGAGGTGATCGCCTGTGACGCCGATTTGGACCTGTTGGCGGCCGCCGCCGAGCACGTCCCGGCCGTCGCCGGTGACGCCCTCCGGTTACCGTTCGCCGACGATGCCGTCGACCTCGTCGTTTGCCAGGCGTTGCTCATCAACCTGCCCGACCCCGCGGCGGCCGTCACCGAGTTCGCCCGCGTCTCGAGCGACCTCGTCGCGGCCGTCGAACCCGACAACGCCGCGGTCGAGATCGACTCGAGCGTCGACGCGGAGGGAGCCCTCGAGCGCCGGGCACGGCGGGCGTACCTCGCCGGCGTCGATACCGACGTGGCGCTGGGGGCCGACGCCCGCGAAGCCTTCGAGACGGCGGGACTCGAGGTGATCGCGACCCGCCGGTACGACCACGTTCGAACGGTCGAACCGCCGTACAGCGAGGGGGCGCTGACGGCCGCTCGCCGGAAGGCGACCGGCGAGGGGCTGGCCGACGATCGAGAGACGATGCTCGCGGGCGAACTATCCGAGGGCGAGTACGACGACCTCCGCGGCTCGTGGCGCGAGATGGGCCGGGACGTGATCGAGCAGATGCGCGACCGCGAGTACCGTCGCGAGGAGGTCGTCCCGTTCCACGTGACCGTCGGCCGGGTTCCGGAGTCGTAGGTTTCGGCGGCGACGCACCGAAGCCGCGCCGGTCTGTCTGCGATCCGTACTATGTCGAGTGGTAACGTCTGACAATCTCTAAATGCGAGGACGGTGAACTAGTCCGCCCATGCAAGCGATCGAAAAACCCCGCTTCGAGACCGACGACCAGGAACGGCTCTACGACTACGTCGAGCGAAACGGTGCCGTCACCACCGACGACCTCGAGGCGGCGTTCTCGATGGAGCCCCGTCGACTGAAGGAGTCGATCGCCGCACTCGAGGCCGACGGCTACCTCGAATCCGACGACGGTCTCCTTCGCATCGCGATCGAGACCGGTGCCGAGACGGAGCACACGGTCGAGGGGCTCACGTTCACGATCCGACCGGCCGAGCAGAGCGACCTCAAGGGAATCGTCGGCGTGATGCGCGAGGTCGCTGAGGAGAACGACTACCTCGTCGCGGAGTCCGTCGTCGATCTGCTCGACCGTGAGGAGGTCGTCTTCCGGCACAACGACGTCGAGTCCCGGGTTTTCTTCGTCGCCACCGTCGACGACGAGGTCGTCGGCTGGGTCCACCTCCGCTCGCCCAACTTCGAGAAACTCGCCCACACCGCCGAGCTCACGATGGGCGTCTTGGAGGAGTACCGCGGCCACGGGATCGGCAGTCAACTGATGGAGCGAGGACTGAAGTGGGCCGACTCGAACGGCTACGAGAAGGTCTATCAGAGCATCCCCGCGACGAATCAGGACGCCGTCGGGTTCCTCGAGGACCACCGCTGGGAGACCGAGGCCATCCGACAGGCCCACTACAAGATCGACGGCCAGTACGTCGCCGAGCAGATGATGGGCGTCATGCTGTGAGCGGCCCCCGCTCGACCAACGTTTTTCTGACCGCTCGCTCGCGACCGGTCGGGCCGTGAGTCGGAAATATCCGCCACACCGATATGCTATCCGCGTGAAACGATCGTATGGCCGCGATCGAACTCGAGGGACTGACGAAGGATTTCGGGGCGGTGCTCGCCAACGACGACGTCACGTTCGACGTCGAGCGTGGCGAAATCTTCGGCTATCTCGGGCCGAACGGCGCGGGGAAGACGACGACGATCCGGACGCTGCTGGGGTTTCTCTCGCCGACCGCCGGAACGGCCCGGCTGCTGGGCCACGACGTGACCGACGAGGGAGAGCTCCTCGAGGCGAAACAGAAACTGGGCTACCTCCCGGACAGCCCGGCGTTCGACGAAACGGCGACCGGGCGCGAGATCATCGACCTGCACGGCTCGATCAAGGGCGACGAGCGCAGCGACGAGCTGCTCGAGCTGTTCGAGCCGCCGCTTGACCGCGAAGTACGGGACTACTCGCGGGGGAACGTCCAGAAGCTGGGGCTGGTGACGACGTTCATGCACGATCCGGAGCTGGTGATTTTGGACGAGCCGACCAGCGGACTCGACCCCCTGCTCCAGCAGCGATTCACGGAGTTCGTCCGAGCCGAATGCGAGCAGGGGCTGACCGTGTTTTTTTCCTCGCACATCCTGGGCGAGGTGCGGAAGCTGTGCGATCGGGTTGGTATCATCCGAAACGGGCGGCTGGTAACGGTCGAGCCGGTCGATTCGCTCCTGAACCGGAGCGGGAAACTCGTCCGTCTACACGCCACGGAGTCGATCCCGGTTCACGATCTCGAGATCGACGGTGTCCACGACCTCGCCGCCGCGTCCGACGCCGGCTCGAGTGCGGACGACGAGTACGTATTCACGTTCACCGGCGACGTCAACGACCTGCTCGCGGCGCTCCGGGAGTACCGGTTGATCGACCTCTCGATCGAGGAAGCGCCCCTCGAGGAGGTATTCATGCGGTTTTACGGCGACGAGGACGAGGCCGCTGGCGGCGATCAGAACGACCGTGTGGCCGCCGGTGTCGACGCGACGAGTGACGCCGTCGGGGGTGGCGACGATGTTTGAACTGACCAGATACGACGCCCGACGGCGGGTTCGCGGCAGCGTCTACCTCTCGGTCGGCCTCTCCCTGCTCGCCGCCATGGTCGTCTGGGTCTACCCGTCGTTCGCGGCCGAGATCGATCTGGATCAGCTGGTTTCCGCCTACCCGGAGCCGATCCTCCAGATCATGGGAATCCAGACGATGGCGAGCCTCGGTGGCTTCCTCTCGTTCGAACTCTACACGTTCGGCTGGGTGATCCTGCTCGGACTGTATCTGGCCTACAGCACGGCGGGCGTGATCGCCGACGACGTCGACCGCGGCCGGATGGACGTGTTGCTCGCGATGCCGATCTCCCGCCGCCGGCTGGTCGGCGAGCGCTTCGGCGCGATGGCCGTCCCGATCGTCGGCGCGAACGTCCTCCCGCCGATCGTCGTCCTCGTCGGTGCCGAGTTGATCGACGAACAGTTAGCCGTCGCAGACGTGCTCGCGGTCCACCTGCTGTCGATCCCCTATCTGTTCGCCTGTGCCGGGATCGGCCTGCTGGCCTCGGTCGCCGTCGATCGGGCCGCGATCGCCCAGCGGGTCGCCCTCGGCGTTACGTTCGCGCTGTTCCTCTCCGAGTCGCTGCTTACCGGGACCGACGCCGAGATGGTCGGTGCGATCGCTCCCATGCGCTACTACGATCCGAACGCGATCCTGCTCGAGGGGAGCTACGACATCGCCGGCGCGGGCATCCTGATCGCGATGACCGTCGCGTTCCTCGTTGTCGCGCAGCTGTGGTTTACGCGCACCGACATCGACTGACCGTAGCGCGATCTTTCGTCGGCTCGATCTCACTCGGCCGCTCGCACGTTACGACGTCCGATCGTCCCGGTAGATCGTGTTCTCGACGAGCGTTTTGACGCCGCGGCGGAACCGTTCGGAGGTCGCGTTCGGCGAGATGTCGAACCGCTCGCCGAGTTCGGCGAGCGAACACGACCGCGGAATGTCGAGGTAGCCGTCCTCGATCGCGGCGACGAGCGTCTCGCGCTGCGGTTCCGTCAGCCCGTACCGGGACCGCGAGTCTTCAACGATTTCGCGTTCCTCGTACAGTTCCCGGATCTCGATGTCGATGTCGCGTTCGAGAAAGAAGCTGTGATAGCGCTCGAGCGCCTCGTTGTCGGGGAAGGCTACGCGGATGTGCCAGCCGTCGGCAGTCGCCGTCACCTCCCGTAAGACGCTTCGGTCTTCGAGTATCGTCTGATAGATGCTCGAGCGGCGCCCCTCGGGCGTCAACTCGCACCGGTAGAGCCGTCTATCGGGGACTTCTGCGACCCGCGAGAACGAATCGATAGTCGGATCGGTCTCGAGCCCCGCCTCGAACGCCTCGAAGTCGTCGCTCTCGACCCAGACGAGCAGTTGGTGTGTTCCGTCTTCGGTGAAATCGGACTGTTCCCACGTGACCGTACTGTCGGGGGCGGACGAGAGCGCTTCGCGCAAGATAGGGTAGTCGACCCAGAACGTCGTACGTAGCATACCAACGGTTGTTTGCGCTACGAATCCCGGCCCCTTCCCCGTTTTGGCTCTAACCATCACGATCAATCACGAGAATGCAAATAAACGGCGTGAATACTTACGCCGTAGACGTATTCGGCAGCCTCGCTCACTACTGAACGATGACTGACCGGAACACGGAAGGGGGAGCGGGAGCCGATTCGATCGACGCGTCCTTCGACGTGCTGAGCGACGCGTACCGGCGGTCTCTCTGTCGATACGTGATGCGAACGGCGGGCGACGCCGTCACCCACGAAGAGCTCGTCGACCACGTCCTCGAGGACGATTCGGAGACGGCCCTCGAGGACCTCGAGCGGCGGACCGCAGAGCTGGAGCTTCGGCACACGCATCTGCCGAAACTCGACGCCGCCGGCGTCGTCGACTACGATACGCGGGGCGAGATCGTCCGCGTCGATCGCGAGACGTTGGCGGATCGACTCGAGCGGGTTCGATCGACGGTCGACGATCTGCAGGAAGCAGGGACGGACCGGGACGACGAGTAAGACGGCGTCAGACCACGTCGCCGCGGACCGTCACGCCGTCCTGTCGCTCCCGCCAGGCGTGGAGCTCCTGTGCCGCGGTTTCGGCCTCGTCATCGTCCAGACCGAGCATCTCGAGGGCAGCCGACAACGTCGGCAACGCGAGTTCGCCCTCGCGGAGTTTGCGGAACGCTTCGTCGCTTCTGGTTCCCTCGGCCCAGAGGCAGACCCCGCGCGGGTCGAGCAGTTGCGTGTAGTCTTCGCGCAGTCGCGCGCCGCGCAGCCGCTGGGTGACGTTGTCCTCGAACGGCGCGTTACAGACCTCGAGGTGGACGGGCTCGTCGTCCTCGAGGAGGTGGGCCGCGAGACACTTTTCGGGGGCGGCGTGGCCGTTCGCGTTCGCCCGGAGATGATCGGGATTGTCGCGGGCCCAGTCGGCACGGACGGAATCGCCGATCCCCTCGACGCCGTATTCGGCGGCGATCACGTCGGTGTCGACCGCTTCGCTGTCGCTGTCGTCGCGCATAAGGATGTCCTTGGTCAGGTAGACGTCCAGCCGCTCGACGGGGTCGAGTCCGAGCGCGACGTCGCCGAACGCCCACACCTCGCGGACAGGCACCGGCATCCGCTCGTCCGCGACGGTGTCGACGAGACGCTCGAGACGGTCGACCGCCGCTTCCCGATCGAAGCCACTCATTAGCTGTGCTGGGTCCCCGAGTCGCAAAACGGTTTCCCGTCTCTGATCCGCTGCGACCGATTCCGATGTGTCGAGCCCACGTGCTCGTTCCGTCAGACGCCTTTGGATCGATCCGTCGTCACGTAGACGGTCTTCCGAACGGTCGCGTGAACGGTCCCCTCGTCGTCGACGAGGTCGACCGTGTAGTGACGATCGACGGAGTCAGTGTCGGCGGCCGCGAGTTCGGCGCGGATCGCCGCGACCTCCTCGCCGGTGATCGTAAACGTCGCGTACAGCGTCTCTCGACCGGGCCGTTTGAACCGGATCTCGGCCTCTTTGTCCCAGACGACGTAGCCGTCGCCGAGGTTCTTCAGGAGCATCATCATGTAGAACGGGTCGACTGCGGCGTACATGCTCCCGCCGAAGATCGTGCCGACGTAGTTTCGCGTCCGCCAGCTCAGGGGGAGCGTTACCCGAACCTCCGACCAGTCCGGCGCGATGTGGGTAACGCGAGCGCCGGTCCCGCGGTAGGCCGGAAAGAGATTAAAGCCGATTCGGTACAGGCGCGCGCGTAGTGACTCGAGCATACGCCAGTTCGGTCGAGCGCGAGGAAAGCGGTTGGCAAACGGCGGGCCCGTGTGCGGTCGTTGAACGAATCTCGCCGGCAGGAGTTGTGTCAGGAGCGCAGATTTTTACCGTCGCCCGGTGAACGCCATCCCATGCGACACCGGATCTTCAACGAGGACGGCGACGAGGACCTCGTCTTCGTCATGGGCTGGGGGAACCGCTGGACTCACGAGAACGTCAGCTGGCTCCTCGGGACGCTGACCGAGGCCGGCTACCGCGTCCACGCGTTCGAACTCCCCACTAACATCGACGACTTCAAAGCCGACTGGCTCGAGCCGGTCGCCGAGTACGTCCGCGACCTCGACGGCTATCAGCTGCTCGGCCACAGCGCCGGCGCGCTGATCGCCCAGGCCTTGGACGGCGCGGACAACCACGTCTACCTGAGCCCGTGGTGGGGCTACGGCGGGGGCTTCCCCGAACCGGTGCTCGAGGCGGTGTCGATGGTGCCGACGACGTTCCCCTGCCTGCCGATCGGCGACCTCGATCGAGAGGCGCTGGGCGAGCGGGCGACCGACCACCAGATCGCCACGATGCCCTCGTGGGTCTCTCCGGCGTTCGTCAAGGAGACTCGCCGCGCACAGCGGGAGCTGCTAACGATCGATCACGACGCCGTCGTCTTCTGCTCGCTGCGCGACCCCGTCGTCGACCTCCGCCCGATCGGCGAGCGGGTCCCCGCCGCCCACGTCGTCCTCTACGACGGCGGCCACGAACTGTTCTCCGCCGCCGCCCGCGACCGCTACGTCGACCTCCTGCTTGCCGCCCTCGAGGACGGATCCGACGCCGTCGAGGAGCGCCCGACGGTGCCGGCCTGAAGCGGTCGACTCGGCCGCGTCGACGAGCGCGTTCAGAGCGCTTCGACCAGCGCACGCAGTTGCGACCCGCCCTCGAGCAGCGCTCGCGGAAACCGCCGCCGTGCCGTCCCGAGCGCCTCGGCGAGGTGGCTCGCGGCGTCGACGAAGACGCCGGTCCCGTGTCCGACGAGGACCCGTTCGGGCGCGATTCCCTCGAAAGCGCCCGTCGGGACGACCGGCCGGAGGAGCAGGTAGACTGCGAGCCGCTCGTTCCCCGCGAGGTACGGCGGCGCGGTCCCGAGGAGATCGGGCACGTACAGCGTTCCGTCCGACCGGCGGTAGGCGATCGCTTCCGACCAGCCCGGCAGCGGGCTCACCTCGCGGACCGCGAACCCCGACCGTTCGAGGTCGCCCTCGAAGCGCTCGAGCGGCGCGTCGAGTCGCTCCGATACGCGGCCCAGCCACCTCGGGACGTAGACGGGCACGTCGAACTGCTTGGCGAATCGGTCGGCGTCGCGAGCGTGGTAGGCCGAACAGACGACGACGCCCGCCACGTTCCCGAGCGCTTCGATCTCCGCGTCGATTCCGGGTGCCTCGAGCGGATCGAACAGCCAGACGCCGCCGTCGTCGCCGCGCAGGGCGTGACTCGCCCGTAACCCGCCCTCGTCGGGATGGGCGAGCCAGCCGAACCCACCGTCGAACGCGTCGATCCGCTCGAACCCCGTCGACGGCGTTCTGTCGTAGATCACCATGTGTCGGCGTCGCACGGTCGGCCGGTATAGGTTTCGATCGATGCGGCTTCACCGCCGTTTCAGAGCCGTTCGACCCGCGGCGAGGCGGGGAGACGAAACGGACATACGCGTCCGACGGCAACGTGAGCGCGATGGACTGCAACCGGTGCGACGAGGAGGCGATCATGCACGCCGCCTACTCCGGGTCCCACCTCTGTGCGGACCACTTCCGCGAGTCGGTCGAAAAGCGGGTCCGCCGACGGGTCCGACGGGACGATCTCGTCCCCCACGACGCGACGCCGGAGAACCCCCAGACGTGGGTGATCGGCCTCTCCGGGGGAAAGGACAGCGTCGTCCTCACGCAGATTCTCCACGAGACGTTCGCCGAGGATCCCCGCATCGAACTCGTCGGTTTGACGATTCACGAGGGGATCGAGGGCTATCGCGACAAATCAGTCGAGGCCTGCGTCGAGCTCGGCGAGGAACTGGATATCCGCCACGAGCTCGTCAGTTACGAGGAGGAATTCGGCGTTCGGATGGACGACGTCGTCGAGGACGACCCCGAGAACATGGCCGCCTGCGCGTACTGCGGCGTGTTCCGGCGTGACCTACTCTCGAAATACGCCGAGAAACTCGAGGCCGACCTCCTCCTGACCGGCCACAACTTAGACGACGAGGCCCAGACCGCGCTGATGAACTTCCTCGAGGGCGACGTCGAACAGATGGCGAAACACTTCGACGCCAGCCTCGGGCCGCTTTCCGACCGCGAGGAGCAAGACGAGTTCGTCCCGCGCGCGAAGCCCCTGCGAGACGTGCCCGAAAAGGAGGTCGCCCTCTACGCTCACGTCGAGGACCTCCCGGCTCACATCACCGAGTGCCCCCACGCCAGCGAAGCCTACCGGGGCGAGATCCAGCAACTGCTCTACGAGCTCGAGGAGAACCACCCCGGAACGCGCCACTCGATCCTCGCGGGATACGAGGAACTGGCCGAGATCGCCGCCCAGCGGTACGCCGGCGACGACGGCGCGGACCTGCGCGAGTGCGTCGAATGCGGCTCGACCACCACCCGCGAGGTCTGCCGGAAGTGTTCGCTGCTCGAGTCGCTGGCCTGACTCACCCGTCTTCTCGCCGGCTGTGTCGACCCGTCGAGCCGTTCGTTCGAAGGCGTCACCGCCACCGTCACCTCCGAATCGCCGACCTGAGTGCGTATACGGTCGTAAACGCACGTTTCGGCGCCTCTCAGAGACGTCCTCGTCTCGAGTTCGACAATCCGAAGCTCCCTCCCGGCGAGCGTCGCGACTAGCCGTATCGAAACCGCAACCCCGGACGGAAACCGACCGTCCGCGGCGAAAAGTGGTGTGTGTCGTGAGTCGCGTGCCGTCTTACCGGATCACGTCGACGCCGTTCTCTCGCTCGAGTTCGTCGCGGCCGCCGTCGCTCTGTGCGCCGAAGCCGGAACCACCTTCGACGTTGTTGCTCGCGTCGAAGTCGGCGTCGTTGACGCCTTCGATGCTCTGACGGGACTTGTCAGCCTGCTTCTGGGTGGTCGGGCCGAGCACCTGGGCACTCTGGACGCCGGTCATGATCGCCATGACGCGGACTTTGCCCTTGTAGTTCTCCTGAATCCGGGCGCCCCAGATGACGTTCGCCGAGGCCTCGAGGCGCTCGGTGATGTTGTCGGCGATACCCTCGGCCTCTTTCAGCGTGAGGTCGGGACCGCCAGTAATGTGGACGAGCCCGCCCGACGCGCCGCGGTAGTCGACGTCGAGCAGCGGGTGGTTCATCGCGTCCTTGACGACCTCGTCGGTCTTGTTCTTGTCCTGGGTCTCGCCGACCAGCATGACGGCGACGCCGCCCTGATTCATAATCGTGGACATGTCCGCGTAGTCCAGGTTAATCAGCGAGGGCTGGGTGATCGTCTCCGAGATGCCTTTGACGGTCTCGGCGATGATCTGGTCCATCACCGAGAACGCCTTCCCGATCGGCAGATTCGGGACGTAGTCGAGCAGCCGGTTGTTGTCCAGCACGATGATCGAGTCGGCCTGCTCGCGCAGTTTCTCGAGGCCTTCCTCGGCTTTCACCGTGCGGGCGCGTTCGACGTTGAACGGCGTCGAGACCATCCCGACGACGATCGCGCCCTGATCCTTGGCGATCTCCGAGACGACGGGGGCGGCACCCGTGCCGGTACCGCCGCCCATGCCCGCGGTCACGAATACGAGGTCCGCATCGCCGAGGACCTCCTTGATCGTGCTCTGGGCCATCTCGGTCGCACGCTCGCCCATCGACGGGTCGCCACCGGCACCGAGCCCGTTGGTGAGCGACTTGCCGACGAGGATCTTCGTGTCGGCCTCGATCATCTTCAGGTGCTGTTTGTCCGTGTTGATCGCCACGGTGTCGGCACCGTCGACGCCGATGTTGTACAGTCGGTTGATCGTGTTGTTACCGGCACCGCCGCAACCGACGATGACGATTCGGGGATCCCCGAACTCGTCGTCGTCCATCGAGACGTCCATGTCCCGGGCCTCTTCCTCCGCGTTATCGAGGGCGTCTTGTACGATATCCTGCATCGTTACACCTTGGCCCAGTTGCGCTTGCCGGACTGCTCGCTGGGTGCGTCCTGTTGTTCGTTGATCATCTCACGGACGGCCGACCGGATCGCCTCGCTCCGGTTCGGGAACTCGCCCGAGTCGACCAGTTGTTCGACCTCTTCGATCTGCTGTTTCGGGATTCGCAGTGTCACACGCTCCATGGTTGTATTCCCCGTTGGGGTAAGACGGTGGCGCGCCCCTGTCAGACGCGGCGTGTCTTACGTTCGAACCGCCCGTCATCGGGCGATTTCCCGTCTTGTCGACGGGTGTAAGACAATCCGTCTTACGCGACTAAGGCGATGATTGTCTTGGATAATAAAACTATCGGCGACGGTGACGTTCAGTGTCTTACACTGGTCAGTACTGGTTAGTTTCGGACTCGAGAACGTCCGCTGCGGGTGTCCGACGACCGCAGCCGGGACAGAACGACCAGTCGGATCTGATCTCGTCGCCGCAGTCGCAGAACAACCGCCGGGACGCCTTTTCGCCACAGTTGGGGCAGTACACGTGGTCGCCGTCCAGGTGGTCCCCACACTGGTTGCACTGCTGTCCGCCGTCACGGTCGCGAGGCTGCGTCTCCCCTCGTTTCTGGGCCCGGCCCGTCGATCTGTCGCCCGGTCGATTCCCATCCGCAGTCTTACGCGCGCGATCGCGATCCTTTCTGACTCGCTCGTCCGACTCGAGTGTCGCCCCCTCGAGCGAGATCGTCAGATCGAGATCGCGTGGCTCGGTCGAGGGCGCCGGTTCTCGCGAGCGCTCGTCAGGAGCGTCGAGTCCGAGTTCCCGAAGCCGCTCCTCGAGTCGCTCGTCGACCTGCTTGCGGACGAGATCGTCGATCGCGCCCGTCCCGTCACGGTCCGGTTCCGCGTCGGCCCCGTCGGTATCGGATGCACCGTCCTCGAGATACGCCCGCAGCGCCTTCCGCATCGCTTCGCTCTTGGACGCGTCGAGCGCCTCGAGTTGGTCGACGAGGTCGTCGTCGGCGCGGAACGTGATCTTGCTCATGCGCGAACTACTCCCGTGTTACCACGCCTCCTATATCAATCATTCTTCCGTTCACGCTCGATTACACGTTCCCACTGCCGAGAATAATAACCCTTATGTGTACCTCGGGGGCTACGTTGGAGTGCCCGCCCTTAGCTCAGACTGGTAGAGCAGTCGACTGTAGATCGACTTGTCCCCCGTTCAAATCGGGGAGGGCGGACTTCTTCGCCGAACGAACTACATTCGACGTACGGCAGTCGATTTTCCGCCCTGAGTGGTGTCTGCACGGGTTCATCGGACCAGGTAACCCGGTGAACTCTGCACCGCGCGCCTCAGATAGGGAATTAGCAGGGATAGTGATATAGATAGGTGATCGTAAGACACCAGTCGCCATCTCTGGGGTGACGTCGACTGACATCTACTTATCTGGTTAATCCCCCCACTTCAGTCTGCAGAGAGGGTGTCGCACCAAAAGTGCCAGCATCCTATGGTGCTACTGGGACCGTTTCGGGTTTCGGTTTAGAAGCATAGCAGGGGCCGGAGAGTATGAGCTGCTACCACTCTTTGAGCGTGTGTGGCGTTCTATGAGGATGAGACCATTGTAGCCGGGAAGGTCGCTTACAGGACGCTCTACCGAACTAAGAGCGTTACAGACGACCAAATCGCATGATCGCCTGGAGTGTGCTATTCCCCTGCATATGCTCGACGATCTCGTCACCGATCTCGCCGTACTCCCGGCCGTCGTCGCCCCACTCCGGGTCGATCCCTTTGCCCAGGTAGGCGGCCCACTTCTTGACGTAGTCGTCGCCGTAGTGAGGCGTGCCGAGAACGGCTCCGAGCCGTTCGTCAGCCAGTTCGTTCGACCCGAGTACATGCAGTTGGGAGCCATCAGATCGCTATCTGTGTCCTCCTCGTCGGTATCGAACTGGCAGGCCCCAGCGTCGGCGTACTTGCCGTAGGCCTTCGTGGTGGTGATGACGGCCGGCCGGCGATCGTAACGGTCTGTGACCCGATTGAGCAAGCTCAGATCGGTGTTGACAGCCCGGTCGGTAAGTTGCCCACCCGAGTACGACTTGATGTAGGTCGTCTGTACGATCTCGAGTTGTGGGCGTCGAAGTACTCAGCCCGCTCGTCGTCGGTGAGCACCTGTTTGTGTTCGAGGCCGCGGCCCCGCCCCGTGGGTCGATGCCTGTCTCCCAGAGTCGCGGTGTGGGCGTGCCGTCGAGGCAGGTCAACGAGTACGCGTCGGTGACGTCTGGTGGTTGATGGATCGAGATGTGTGCCGGCGTCTGTGAATCGCCTTTGACCAACACCGAGACGAAGTCGTTGTCGAGGCTCTTCCACCTGTCAGCCCTGGTCGCCATCGGCGCAGCATCACACCACGCCCTCGACGTCGCGTTACTGACGGCCACCGCCGAGTCGTACGCTGCATTCTTCTCGATCAGTACGTACCGGCTCC
>SDGW01000047.1_pt1 | contig 43898 bp, 46 predicted proteins | sample 2873831 | NCBI WGS metagenome assembly SDGW01 (sample SAMN08132700, study PRJNA421101) | hypersaline lake metagenome | isolation source: celular fraction 0.22 microns magnesium sulfate-rich crust from ephemeral... | place: Spain: Penahueca Lagoon, Toledo | collected 2011-07 | reverse complement strand
AAGTACGATACTTGTCGAGGTCGTGGGATAGCAGCTCGCGCGGCGTCTCGATACCCTGCTGTTCGCAATAATCAACAAGGTACCTGAGCCGTCGTTTCTCGACTTCCACCGTGCTTTCCATGAGCTCGGACTCGTTCATCCGGTGATCGAGGTAGCTATCTACAGCTTCTTCAATCGTCGAATGGGTGGGGCCACCTCGTTCAAAGGCGTCGAGTCGCTCTTGTTCACTCATCTAAACTCACCTCTTCGTCCTGCCAAGTTGTCGAGGCTTGACGATCAGCAGCGGTGTTCAACCTGCTGTACGATCCCGAGCTGTGGTTGGGCTCGGTTCGACTCCGGCGCTGGCCGATCAGCGCTATCTTTGGTTCCCGGAGATACCGGGCATAGATAGCGCGTATTGAGGCCGTTCCTTTCTGATCTCGCATGGCACCTGAACCTCGTTAGTCACATTGACTTAAGGGTCAGCCTCAGGGATATGATAGGAAATACCCGGGATAGCTACATAAGATGGCTCTCACCTGTCTCTACTCCCCGAATTTTGCTCGAATGATAAAACGCGCCAATATTTGTTTGAGAAGAGGTAGTTCTCACGCACAGTGAGCGTGACTCACTGAGCGTTAGACGAACACGGGGTTTGTCGCACGCACAGTGAGAACGGCGCACGCTGCGTGCGACAGCGAACCAGTTAGAGTTGGCGCACGCTCCACCACTAACTCGCGCGCAGACCTGAGCCGATTCACGAACACACGCAGCATGATGGAATCTACCTCGGCCGACGGGGGGTTCTTTATAAGCAACCCTCCGCCGTCTGTGGAATCCTAACCATCATGAAAACGGATGGGCGCTGCAGGATTTGAACCCGCGGCAGCTTGGTCCGAAGCCAAGTACTCTGTCCAGGCTGAGCTAAGCGCCCGCACGAGTTCGTTCCCGACGGGTCCACATAAGTCACTCGATTCGAGCCGATTTCGGCAGACACAACCACGCTCGCCGTTCGAGAATTTTCAGCCGGTGACAATCACCGACGGGGGTCTTTGTTATGTGGTCACAACGAGTAGGTGTACTATGACCGAGACTGAAGCCCCCGTCCCGGACGAGGTCGAGCCCGGAACGACGCCCCTCGAGTTGCTCTCGGACGACGAGGGGAGGTGGACTGCCGTGCCGGCCGACGCGAGCGGCGACGACCGGGTGAGCAAATGGCTCGAGGTCGAGGCCGACGCGCTCTGCGATCTCGAGGAGTGGCGCTGAGAAGCCGTCTTCTCCGCCGGCATCGCTCGCGCGAGCGGTGCGTCCGGTCCGATCGGGGGTGATCCGTCGCCGGGACCGGACCGTACCGTTTAACCAGCCCGCATGACCACTCGGGGGTATGACTGTCGGCGAGACGGGTCGCGGGGTGCTCGAGTTGACGCGGCCGGTGAACGTGATCGCGGCGAGCGCCCTGACGTTCATCGGGGCCTTCATCGCGGGCGGCGTGACCGAGGAGCCGCTCGCGGTCGCTGCGGCGGTCGCGGCCACGGGGCTGGCGGTCGGTGCGGGAAACGCGATCAACGACTACTTCGATCGGGAGATCGACCGGATCAATCAACCAGAGCGGGCGATCCCCCGGGGAGCGGTGAGCCCGCGCGGTGCGCTCGCGTTCAGCGTCCTCCTCTTCGCCGGCGCGGTCGCGCTCGCGGTGACGCTGCCCGCGGCGGCGATCGCCATCGCGGGCGTCAACCTCCTCTCGCTGGTCGCCTACACCGAGTTTTTCAAGGGGTTGCCTGGCCTCGGGAACGCGCTCGTCGCCTACCTCGTCGGCAGCACGTTCCTCTTCGGTGCCGCGGCGGTCGGCGAGATCGCGCCGGCGGTCGTCCTCTTCGTGCTGGCGGCGATCGCCACGCTGACCCGCGAGATCATCAAGGACGTCGAGGACGTCGAGGGCGACCGCGAGGAGGGGCTGAACACGCTCCCGATCGCGATCGGGGAGCGGCGGGCGCTGGTCGTCGCCGCCGCCCTGCTGGTCGTCGCCGTCGTCGCCAGCCCGGTCCCGTTCCTCCGTGGCGACTTCGGCGTCGCGTACCTGCTGGTCGTCGCGCCGGCCGACGCCGTCATGCTGCTCGCCGCCTACGAGAGCTTCGCGGACCCGACGGTCGGCCAGTCGCGGCTGAAGTACGGGATGTTCCTGGCCGCGCTCGCCTTTATCGTCGGTCGAGCGGCTCTCGAGGTCCCCGTAACGATATAGCGGACGGAAACGGCGTGGGCGACGGCTCGAGCGCGCATTTCGCCCGTCTCAGCGATCAGTGGGTTTTATAATCAAAAGTACTATAAACCGCTTCGCGTATCTTCATACCACACGCCGGCAGTCTGAGTGAGCTGTGGTACCAGCTCGTCGCCACGGCGATGGATGTGAGCATTCCGTATGTATGACCTCGCAGATGTCCTTCCGGACGTCGAAATCGATCCGGGGACGAACGTACTCGTCGCGGGCCCGCCACTGACGGGGAAACGGCGGATCGCCTTCGATATCCTCGCGAGCGGCGCGGACCGCGGTGACGGATCGATCGTCGTCACCACCAAAGACAGTGCCGATAAGGTCCTCGAGAGCTTCGACGACCACGTCGGCGAGGGCGTCGAACCGGATATCGGCGTCGTCGACTGTGTCACCAAACAACGCGGTATCGGAACGATCGACGACGACCCGCGGATCAAGTACGCCTCCTCCCCGGTCGACATGACCGGCATCGGGATCAAGCTCTCCGAGTTCCTCCAGGAGTTCTACGAGGCCCGCGGGCTCACGCAGAACCGCGTCCTCTTGCACTCGGTGTCGACGCTGCTGATGTACTCCGATCTCCAGACCGTGTTCCGGTTCCTCCACGTCTTCACGGGCCGGATCCAGAGCGCCGACGCCATGGGCGTCTACGTCATCGACTCGACGGCCCACGACGACCAGACGATGAACACGCTCAAACAGCTGTTCGACGCGGTCGTCGAACTGGAGGAGACGGCCGACGGCGAGGAACCCGAGATCCGGACCGCCGGTCTCTCGAGTTGAGCCGAGCGGTACTGCCGCGTTCGCTGCCACGTTTTCCGTTCCCGCGACAGCCAGCGTGAGCGACCCCGAAACGTTTCAGCGGGGAGCGCGTAGGATCGCGCATGCCAGTCGATACCGCAGCGGAGATCGAGGAGATCCTCGAGTACGACACCATCGCCGTCGTCGGCTGCTCGAGTACGCCCGGAAAGGCGGCCCACGACGTGCCGAAGTACCTGCTGGATCACGGCTACGACGTGCTCCCGGTCAACCCCTACGCCGAGGAGATATTCGGCCGCGAGGTCTACGACTCACTGGCCGACGTCGAGGAAGAGATCGACGTGGTCTGTATCTTCCGACCCAGCGAGGAGGTGAGCGAGATCGTCGACGCGGCCCTCGAGCGCGACGACGTCGACGTCGTCTGGACCCAGCAGGGGATCCGCGACGACGAAGCGGCGGCCCGCGCGGAGACGGCGGGTCGGACCGTCGTGCAGGATCGGTGTATGAAGGTCCAGCACCGGCGGCTCGTCGCCTGATCCGGCGGACCGGCGGACTCCTTACGAGGGCGACGGCGACGCAGCGTGCAGTTCCGCGAGCGCGTCCGCGACCGTCGTGTGCATGAGATCGTCGACGACGGACTCGAGGTGACGCAGTCGGACCGCCGTCCTGACCAGCGGTTCGTCGGGGAGGTCGGCGAGGACCGCCGCGACCTCGTCGGGGTCGACCGTGACGGGCCCCTCAGCGGCGCGCTCGGCGACGAACCGCCGCGTCGACGCCTCGTCGCCGGTCACCCCCTCGCGGATCGCCTCGCGCCGGGTCGGCGGGACCGTCTCGGCGACCGGGACCGAACAGACCGTCTCGCAGTACCACCGGAGCGCGAGCGCGGCGGCCTCGAGCAGCGCCTCGTCGGAGCAATCGAGCGACGCGTAGAGGTCGGTAGCCGCCGCGTCGATCGCGGCCCGGCGGCGGTCGACGAGCGTCTCGAGCCGGTCGGGTACGTCGGACGCGAGGAGGTCGTCGACCAGGGCGGCGGTCGATCGGTACGCGTCGGGATCGCCGTCGAACAGGACCAGCGGGAGCGTCGCGACGCCGTTGTCGACGTCCTCGGGGAGATCGGCGAGGTCGTCGACGACCGTCAGGACGAACAGCCCCTCGGTCGCGATCGTCCGGATCGACGCGAGTTGCGCGTCGGTGTAGCCGCCGGTGGCCGCGACGAGTTCGACCGCGAGATCGCCCCAGAGACCGCCCCGTTCGTCGATCCGCGCGATCGCGTCGTCGACGGTCGCCGTCGCGGCGTCGAACGACTCCTCGGCGAGTTGGCCCGCGCCGATCTCGCGGACGGTCTCGAGGGCGGGTGCCAGGTCGACGCCGGCCGGCGCGTCGGCGACGGCGGCGGCGACGTTCGCGAAGGCGAGGTCGCCGGTCGAGACGTGTTCGTTCAGCCGTCGCTTGCGGTCGTCCCAGGCGTCGGCCTCGTCGATCGCGTCGTCGTGGAGCGCACTGGTCACGAACAGGTCCGTCGGGATCGCCGCGAACGTCTCCGCGAGGGCCTCGTCGCGGGTCTCGAGATAGGTAAAGAAGTAGGTGAACGCGCCGAGCAGTCCTCCCTGATCGGCGTAGGCCTCGAGTTTCGGGCGGAGGGCCGGCGAGAGCGCGTCGTCCGGGAGGGCGTCGGGGAGCCGGCTCATGTCCCCAGTGGTTTCCGGGACCGCAAAGAGTGTACTGGTTACCGCCGGCCCCACGCGAGAGGGCGGCCTACGACGTCCACTCCTCGAACGAGCGGTAGATGCCCTTCGAGAGGTAGCGCTCGCTCGAATCCGGGAAGATCGTGACGACGGTCTCGTGGGGGACGTCGAGGTCGCCGTCGGCGATCCGGTCGGCGACCCGCTTCGCGGCGACGCTCGCGGCACCCGCGCTCGAGGCGACCAGGTGGCCCTCCTCGCGGGCGAGCCGGACGAGTTCGTCGTGGGCGTCCCGATCCGAGATGGCGCTGACGGCGTCGACCAGCTCGGGGTCGAACAGCTCGTTGGTCGCGGTGTCGTGGGTGCCGATCCCCTCGATCTTGTACTCGTCTTCCTCGCGGTCGTCGCCGAGGAGTTCGCCGTAGACCGAACCCTTGGGTTCGACCGCGACGACGTGGGTCTCGGGGTCGCGTTCGAGCGCGTAGCGGGCGATCCCCACGAGCGTTCCCGCCGTTCCGCAGCCGACGACCACCGCGCCGACCCGCCCCTCGAGGGCCTCGTAGATCTCGGGGGCTGTCGTCTCGTAGTGCGCTTCGGCGTTCAGCGGGTTCGAGAACTGCTGGGGGACGACGGCGTCCGAGAGTTCGTCGGCCAGTTGCCGCGCCCGGGCGATGGCCCCGTCCATGCCGTCCTCGGTCGGCGTGTTGATGACCTCCGCGCCGAGCGCGGCCATCAGCTGCTGTTTCTCCACGCTGAACCGCTCGGGGACGACGAAGATCGACTCGAGTCCCAGCTGTTCGGCCGCGATCGCCAGCCCGATCCCGGTGTTACCGGCCGTCGGCTCGACGATCGTCCCGCCGGCGGGGACCTCGCCGCGCTCGAGCATCCGCTCGAGCATGTACTTCCCGATTCGGTCCTTGACGCTGGCACCGGGGTTGAACGACTCGAGTTTGGCGTAGACCGGCACCGACGCGGGACCGTCCTGCAGCCGAACGAGCGGCGTCCGGCCGATCGTCTCGAGGACCGAATCGACCGGCTCCTCGTGAGGCGTCATCGTGCTGGCAAAAGTCGCCCCCGGGGTTAGCTCTTGTCCCGAAAGTCGATCGTGGCCGGTCCGAGGGGCGGACGGAGCCGGACTCGCGTCGGCGTTATTCGGCCGTCGTCTCGCCGGCGGTCGGCCCCTCGCCGGCCGCCGACCCGTCGGTTTCTTCGGCCGCCGTCTCCTCGCTCTCGCGTTCGGCCTCGTCGATGGCCGCCTCCGCGAGGATCTCCTCGCCGTCGAGTCCCTGCTCCTCGGCGATCGCGACCAGGAGCGCGCGCTGCTCGGTCAGCTGGTGGTCCAGCCGCGTGACCGTGTCGTGCGTTTCGTCCATCTCCTCCTCGAGCCCGGTGATCCGGTCCTGGAGCTTCTGTACCTGCTTGTACATCGCTTCGGCTCGGTCCGAGAGGCCCTGAATCTTCTTTGCAGTGCTGCCGAGTCCCATGGCCGAACGATGTGTCGGAGCGCTAATGGGCCTTTTCCTCCCGCCGACGGCATCTGTACTTGGTACCAAAGCGCATGATACGACAAATTTATTACGAACCGCTGACAATCGCCTACTGAACTCGAGGTGATCAGCCATGGTGCCGACGCGCACACCCAGCACCTGGATGCAGAGCCTCGACCTGCCGTCCCAGCTGTTCGGCGACGTCGGTGGCAGCGACTACGAACTGTACGAGGAGGACGACGAGTTCGTCCTCACGATCGACATGCCGGGCTTCGAGACCGACGAGATCGAGCTGGCGTGGGACGACGGCGTCCTGAACGTCGCCGCGGAACACGCCGACGAGAACCGGGGCCGCAAGAAGACCTACTACCGCCGGTTCCGGTTCCCCAAGACGGTCGACGACGAGGCCATCGCCGCCGAGTACACTAACGGCGTCCTCGAGGTCCGGCTCCCGACGGCCGATTCGACGGCCCAGGGCAAGGAGATCCCACTCGAGGGCTAAGCGGTCCCCGAACGCGTCGGTTCGTCGAGCACTTCGACCGGGCGCTCGAGGCCGTCTCGCCGGACTTGGCCGGCGAGTTCGACGAGGTCCTCGAGAGCAGCGAGGCCGAAGCGGAGTGATCGCGGCTCGATCCGATCACGCCTCCGGCGACGGCCGCGCCGGCCGGCGGCGCTTGTGACGCGTCCGCTCGACCCACACCTCGAGTCGCTCGACGGTCTCGGCCTCGACGCCGGTCCGCTCGGCGACGGCGACCGCGTCGACGCCCTCGTCGATCCTGTACCGGAGGATCCGATCGACGGTTTCGGGGTCGGTATCGAGCGCCGTCGCCGGCGACTCGCCGGGATGTAGCGGCGAGCCCGACGCGTCGACCGTCAGGTCCTCGGGGATCCCGACCGCCCGAGCGAGCGCCGCCAGTTCGGTCCGGTAGAGGCCGGCGAAGGGGAGGCAGTCGGTCCCCGTTTCGCCGTGTTTGGCGACCGAGCCGAGGAGGTACTGCGTGCGGTCGATCGGGCCCACGACGAGCGCGTTCGTCGCGTTCGCGACGTAATAGGCGCAGGTCATCCGGAGCCGCGACAGGGCGTTGTTCGTCGCGACCGGGTCGTCGGCCGGCCCGGACGACCCTCCGATCGCCTCCTGAAACGCCGCCAGAACCGGCCGGAGCTGCAGCCGACTGTGTTCGATGTCCAGCGATGCCGCGACCGCTTCCGCGTTGCGGGCGGTCGCCTCGTGGCTCAGAAACGCCGGCATCACGAGCCCCGTGACGCGATCCTGGCCCGCCGCGTCGACGGCGAAGGTCGCGGCCAGCGCCGTCTCGACGCCGCCGTCGAGCGGGACGACGAACCCGTCCGCACCGGCGTCGGCCAGCAGGCGCTCGAGAAACGCCGGTAGCCGGTCGCGGAGTCGCGACAGCGCCTCGTCGGTCGTCGCGAGTCCGTCGGAGCCGCGGGGCAGGTCCGACAGCGGGGACCGAGAGTCGGACACCGTCATCGTACTCCGGGAGCGCCGACCGGTCGGGGCGCGCTCGAGCGGCGACGGTCGATACCTCCGCGGCGATCTCCCGACCGCGGACCGGCTACCGGTCGACCCGCGGTCGGACGGCGGGACTGAGATTGCATCGTTCACCCGAACGAGTCTCGTCACACGATATAACGATTTCTTCGCACATCATTACCCAGTTGGACCACATTTGTAGTGTTCGAGTGAATATATATCGTGAAAGGATGGTGGGGTCCGGACGAATACCAACGTCGAAACAGGATCGATCCGGCGACCGGCCGCGACCGCTTCGGTACCCCGCGGCGTGCGTGACGACCGACCGCCGTCGCCGGACTCGAGCGGTGGAGACGAAAGGCCCTTAAGTTCCCACCCCCTACCAGAGGATGGACTAGGTCGGGCAGTTTGGCCCTGCTCGTCACCCGCGCTATGGTCATCAGCGGGGACCGAACGCCGCGGGCGTCCGGTCAGACCGACCGGGGCCCCGGGAGCCAACATGGAAGCCTCGTCCGTCGGGGACAGCGGTCCACGATGGCCGTCCGCAGGGACGCCCCATCGTGGTTAGCCGGCGACAGCCCATCAGGCGCGGAAGCGAGCAGTGGACCGCCGGACACCTGTCGCTCGCCGGGTCGCGGGGTGGAGAAGGCAACCGGGATTCCCCCGGTCGGAACGCCGGGCAACCGCGGTCGTCCGCATTCATACGTAACGAAATTTCACTCTGCAGGCGCGGCTTCGCCGCGCCTTCGGTAAACTTTCGATCAAAAGCACTCCTCTTTCCGTTTCGTTCGCGCTGCTCACTTCACATCAGTCGTCGGCCCGCTCGCTCACCCTTCGGATTCGCTCGCGGTCGTACCGGGCAGCCGCCTGCCCTCCCCCGGATCGGACGGCTCTCACCGTCGTTCGAGCCGTCCTCACGGCCGTTTCCCGCCGACGTTCGATAGTCTCGAGCCGGACGACGGAAGAGTAACAATTACTACTCCAGTCCGAGTGACACCGGTAATGACAACTCGCCGACTCGCCGTCCTGTTCGCAGTCCTCGCCGTCGGACTCCTGCTGACCGGCTGTGTGGCGTTCGAGGATCCCGAAAACGAGACCGACGAGCCCGCCCCCGAGGCGGTCTTCGAGGGCGCGTACGTCCACAGCGAGGACCTCGAGGACCTCCGGGGCGTGCGGCGGGTCGAGATGACCGACGGGAACCGGACCGTCACGGAAGTCCTCCGGATCGAGAGACGGCCCTACGTCGACGAGCGAAGCGAAGTCGTCGAGGCCTCCGACCCGGTCGCGGTCGGGAACCTGTACGTGTCGAACGCCACGGCGAACTGGTATTACTACCCGGACGCGAACGTCGCGCAGTATTTCGAGCCGGCAGACCCCTTCGAGAGCGAGGCGATCCGATCGAGTCGCGCCGAGCGGGCCGACGAGGTCCGCGACCTCTACGACCTCGAGTACCGAGGTACCGACCGGATCGCGGATCGGGAAGCCCACGTCCTCGCCGTCGAGGCGAAAAACGAGACGATCGAGCGCGACGTGTCCCTGATCGTCGGCAACACCGAGTTCGTCCTCCCGCTGGAGACGGACGATCCGCGGGACGAGATCGACGTCGTCGAGCAACGACTCTGGATCGATACGGAGTACGACTACCCGCTGAAGGAGCGACTGGTGTACGAAACCGACGCCGGCGAGCGCTACGAACTGGTCATGGAGTACGAGTCGATCGCGTTCAACGTCGACCTCGAGGACGACCGGTTCGCGTTCGACCCGCCCGAAAACGCCACCGTAGAGGAGTGGTGACTCCTACTCCGCGGGCTGGACGACGCTTTGCCCGTCGCCGCTCTCGAAGTTGAGTCCGCCCTCGAGCGTGCGGACGGGGTAGGGGATGTCGATGCCCTCCTCGTCGAAGCGTTGCTTGACCGCGGTGACGTACTCCCCGCGGGTCCGGACGAAGTCGGCCCGCGACGGGTCCGCGATCCAGAACCGCGACTGGAGGCCGACGTCGGAGTCGCCCAGTTCCGTCAGCCGGACGGACGGGGCCGGGTCGTCCATGATGCCGGGGTGGCGCTCGGCCTCCTCGACGATGATCTCGCTCGCGCGTTCGATGTCGTCGTCGTAGCCGATCCCGAAGACGAACTTGAGCCGGAGCTTGTCGTCGTCGACGGGGTTCTTGAGGACGCCCTCGGTGAGCGCCGAGTTGGGCACCGTCAGCAGTTCGTTGTCGAAGGTCCGCACGCGAGTCACGCGGAGGCTGATGTCCTCGACGACGCCCGAGTACGTACCGTTGTCCCACTCGATCCAGTCGCCGATCCGGAACGGCTTGTCGGTGTAGATGAACACTCCAGCCACGAAGTTCGCGATCACGTTCTGCATCGCCAGCCCGATCGCGAGCGCGCCGGCCGCGGCGATGCCGGCCAGCGACACGAGGAAGTTCTCGAAGCCGGCGAAGCCGAAGGCGACGGAGAACGCGACGAAGGCGACGCCGAAGCGCGTGACCAACAACAGCGGGTTCTTCGCGTGTTCGTCGAGTTCGCGCCTGTCGAGAGCGCGGTCGACCAGCGGGAGGAAAACGAACCGTCCGATGAACCAGATCGCGGCGAGCGCGGCGACGAACCGAATCGCGCTCTCGGCGACGCCGGCCTGAGCCGCCGTGAGCCCCGCGCCCTCGAGCGCCTCGCCGATCACGCCCAGGACGATCCCGGGCCGCGACGCGCCGACCGCGCCGCCGGTCATCGGTACAGCACCGCGGTGTGACCGCGCGTCTCGACGAGGTCGGCGTTGACGCGATCCGCGAGGTCCGCGGCCTTCTCGTCGGTCGAACTCCCGGCACGGGCCGCGCGCAGGAACTTCACCTTCACGAGATCCCTGTCGTCCAACTGGTCGTTGAGTTCGTCGACGACGGCGTCGACGCCGCTCTTGCCGACCCAGACGGTGACGTCGAGATCGTGGGCGCGCCGTTTCCGTTCTGCTGTATCCATGGCCCCGGATAGCGAAGCGAGCCGTTTCAATCTTCGCGATTCGGAATCGGGGCACGCCGGCGCGGACGCACGGATACCGGTCACTCCTCGTAGGGGTATCTGGCGTGGGCACCGCAGTCACAGGTGACGACCACGTGGCCGTCACGGAGCCTGACGCGGGCGTTGGTTCCCGGCCGGAGATACGCGTCGCAGCGATCGCAGGTGAACCGACGGAACCGCCGCGGGAGCGCGAGCCGGTTTCGCTCCGCGACCCGCCGGGCGAGTCGGACGTAGTACCGGGCCCGGTCGTCCTCGCCGTCCGCGGCCGCCGCTCGAGCGAGGTCGTGGAGGCGCTCGATCCGCTCGGCCGCGATATCCATACGCGTGTGTTCGTCGGCCGACGTATCCGTGTTGCGCTCCGGACCGACGGTTCCGACCTGTGGCCACTGAGAACGCGACACAAACCCTTGGCCGCGGCGAAAGTACCCTCGATTGAAAAGATTCTTTACCCGTCCTCGTATTCGGTAGTAGTACGCAGTACTGTTATATATCACATACAAAGAGGTGCAAGAGAACGAATGAATTGGCCCCCATCTTCGTCCGACGACGGCGTCAGCAGACGCTCGTTTCTGGCCGCCGGCGCCGCCGGCGCCGCGGTAACGACGGGCGGCTGCATCGATCGCGTCCGAAGCGTCGTCGAACGGCCCGAAGACGCTCAGTTGTCGCTCTCGATCACGACGCTGCCGGCCGATGCCGACCGACAGAACGTCCAGATCGCTCGCCGACTCGAAACCTACCTCGAGGAAGTCGGCATCGACGTCTCGCTCGACATGCGCTCGCCGTCGGAGCTACTGGAGGCGGTTCTGATCGACCACGAGTTCGATCTCTACGTCGGCCGCCACCCGGCCGACTACGACCCGGACTTCCTCTACGACGCCCTCCACTCCACGTTCGCCACCGAACGCGGCTGGCAGAACCCGTTCGGGTTCGCCAACATGTACTTCGACACCCTCCTCGAGGAACAGCGGCGGCTCGACGGCGCGCAACGAAAGCAACGTATCGGGTCGGTCCTGCGCGGGCTGGCCCAAGAGAAACCGTTCGAACCGATCTGCTTCCCCGACGAACGCCGCGTCGCACGGACCAGCGGGTTCGAGGGGTGGGAGGAGGGGACGCTCCCGACCCGACACGGTTATCTCGGGCTCGAGGGCGACGGCCAGCTCCACGCCCTCGTGACCGACAGCCGCATGACGACGAACCTCAACCCCCTCTCGGCGACGGCTCGTGGGCGAGACACGACGATCGACCTGCTCTACGACTCGCTGTTGAGCGAGCGCAACGGCGAACTCGTCCCCTGGCTCGCCGAGTCGGTCGAGTGGTCGACGCCGGACGACACGAACGGTGAGAAAAGCGACGCGAACGCCGGCGAGCGACGGACCGTCTCGATCACGCTCCGGGAGGACTGTCGGTTCCACGACGGCGAGCCACTGACCGCGTCCGACGTGGCCTTCACCTACCGGTTCCTCGAGGACACGTCGCTCGGACGAGCGCCCGAATCGCCGGCACCGAGATATCGCGGGCAGGTCGAGATGGTCGACTCGGTCGAAGCCGAAGACGAAGACGACCGCCGGCTGACGATCGCCCTGTGGGGCGAAAAGCCGGCCGGGCAACGGGCACTGACCGTCCCGATCCTCCCCAAACACGTGTGGCAGGAACTGATCGATGAACAGGCGTCCGACGGCGAGTTCGCCGCGCCACAGGGCCGGTGGGCGGCCGTCACCGGGGACCACATCCCGCCGGTCGGCAGCGGTCCCTACCGATTCGAGAGCCACAGCGAGGACGAACAACTGGTCCTCGAGCGGTACGAGGATCACTTCACGCTACGGGAGGACGTCGACCTCGGCGAGCCGGTCCCCGGCGGGATCCGGTTCACCGTCGATCCCGGCAGTACGTCATCGGTCAGGCGGGTCGCCGGCGGGAGTGCGGATCTGACCGCCTCGATGCTCAGCGCACACACGCTCGGTGCCATCCCCGACACCCCGGACGTCCGCCAGCTGTCCGCTCCGCGCCGGACCTTCTATTACGTGGGCTTCAACGTCCGCAACGCCCCGCTCAGTAATCCCCACTTCCGACGGGCGATCACGCAACTGATCGACAAGGAGACGATCGCCGACGAGGTCTTCTACGACCACGCGACCCCGACCGCGACGCCGGTCGACGACGACTGGGTCCCGACCGGCCTCGAGTGGGACGGCGAGGACCCGGTGACGCCGTTCGTCGGCTCGAACGGCCGCCTCAACGTCGAAGCAGCGAAATCGGCCTTCGAGACGGCCGGCTTCCGATACGATGATAACGGACGGCTGCTTGGAGGCTACTAACAGCGATGCTCGCTGAGGTGCTGGCACAGCTCGCCCTCGTCGTCGGGATCCTGCTCCCGATCTCGGTTTTCGTCTTTATCGGCCGTGAGCGCCTCGTTCGGACGCGAGCCGAGTGGCGTGACCGACTGCGGACGAACGCGCCGGTCATCGCCGTCTTGCTCGTCGTGCTCCTGATAAACCGCGTCGCCAGACAGACGGGTCCGGAACTCTCCCGGGAGATCGGGATCCATCTGACCGCGACGTTTTACAACGTCGAGGGGGAGTTCATCCTCCTGTTCAAGTCGATCGAGTCGCCGGAGCTAACGACGTACTTCGCGTCCGTCTACGTCTTCGGCTACACGTTCCTGTTGATCTTTCCGGTCATCGCGTACTTCATGCTCTCTGATACGCGGATCTTTCGGCGGCTGTTGGCCGCTTACGCCCTCAACTACGCGATCGGGCTCGTCCTGTACATCCTCATCATCGCGTACGGGCCGCGGAACGTGATGCCGGCCGAACTCACCGAGCGGATGCTGTACGACACGAACCCCCAGTACCAGTATCTCACCCGCGAGGTGAACGCCAACACCAACGTCTTCCCGTCGCTACACACCTCGCTGTCGGCGACCGTCGCGGCGTTCGCCTCGATGACGCGCTCGGCGTACCCCAAGTGGTTCCCCGTCGCGGTCGTGTTGGCCGCGAGCGTCGCGATCTCGACGATGTATCTCGGGATTCACTGGGGGATCGACGTCGCCGCGGGGCTGGTCCTCGCGGCGGCCTGTGTCGTCCTCTCGGACAAACTGGTCGGTCGCTGGTCGCTGTCCGACCTGTTCGGGGATCGCCTCGAGGGGCTCGAGGAGCGCCTGCCCTGGCCCCAGCGAGAGGAGTGACCGCCGGCAACCGACCGAAGCCGTCCGGCGATCGACGGCCGGTGAGCGAGCGCAATACTGTTATATCGTGGCTCGTCAACTATGAGAAACGAACGAAATGAACGGAGGACCAGCCGCGCCGAACCGAACGGATCCCGGTGACGACGGCCCGAGCGTCAGCCGGCGGGGCGCTCTGGCGGCGGCGGCCGGACTGACGGTTGCGACCAGCGGATGCGTTCGGCAGGTCCGGGACGTTCTCATGCCGAACAACATCCAGCAGCTCTCGATGGCGATCACGACCCTCCCCGCGGACAGCGACAGACAGAGCATCCGGCTCTCCCGGGAGCTGGCCGACGTCTTCGAGACGGTCGGTATCGACGTCTCGTTCGATATCCGGTCCCCGGTCGATTTCCGCCGGACGGTGCTGTACGATCACGAGTTCGACGTCTGTATCGTCGAGCATCCGGGCGGTACCGATCCGGACTTCCTCTACGAGGCGTTGCACTCGGTCTACGCCGACGAATCGGGCTGGCAGAACCCCTTCGGATACACCAACCTGACCGTCGACGACTCCCTCGAGACACAGCGCCAACTCGAGGGGGAGAAACGCCGCGAGGCCGTCACGGACGTCCTCCAGGAGGTCGCGATCGAACAGCCGTTCGCCCCGATCTGTATTCCGGACCGACACTGCGCGGTCAGGACCGATCGGTTCGACGGCTGGGACGACCGCGCGCTCGCGACCCCGCGGGGCTATCTCGGGCTCGATCCGGCACCGGACGTCTCGACGCTGCGAGCCACGCACACCGACTCCCGGCCGACGGCGAACCTCAATCCGCTCGCGGTCGACTATCGGGGAGAGGGTCCGTTCGTCGGTCTGCTGTACGACTCGCTGGCGACCGAAACCGCCGACGGCGAGATCGAACCCTGGTTCGCCAACTCGTGGGAGTGGGACGGCGGGACGCTCGACGTGCGGCTCCGGACCGACTGCCCGTTCCACGACGGCGAGCCGATGACGGCGGAAGACGTCGCCTTCACCTACCGGTTCCTCGCTGACATGCACCTCGGGCAACGAGACGCCGCCACGCCGGCGCCCCGCTACCGCGGGCTGGTCGAGGCCGTCGACTCGGTCGAAGTCGTCCACCGAGATCGCCTCGAGTTGCGGATCGACGCCGGCCGCCCGGTCGGCGAGCGGGCGCTACTGGCTCCGATCCTCCCGGCCCACGTCTGGCGCGAGCGGACGGGCGGTGCGAACGGCCCGGGAGGTGCGACCATCGCACAGGGGACCACGCAGGCGGTCGTGACGGAGAACGTCCCGCCGATCGGGAGCGGTCCGTTCCGGTTCGCGGACCGGAGCGAGGGCGAGGGGCTCACCCTCGAGCGGTTCGACGACCACTTCACGCTGCGACCGAGTGTCGATCTCCCGGCGCCGACCGTCGACGAACTGACCGTCAGGATCGATCCGCCCGGGGCGGCCGCCCAGCGGGTCGTCGACGACACCGCCGACGTGACGACGTCGCCCCTCGGAGCCAACGTCGTCGACGGGTTCGAGGAGTCCGACGACACTCGCGTCCTCGAGTCGCCGTCGTGGTCGTTCTACTGTCTCGGGTTCAACGCGCGGGACGCACCGTTCAGCAATCCCCGGTTCCGCCGCGCCATCGCCCAGTTGATCGACAAGGAGTGGCTGGTCGACGAGGTGTTCCGCGGTCACGCGCGGCCCGTCGCCACGCCGGTGACCGAGGAGTGGACCCCCGAGAGCCTCGAGTGGGACGGCAGCGATCCCGAAACGCCGTTCCTCGGCACGGACGGCGAAGTCGACGAGACCGCGGTCGAGGCGGCCTTCGAGGACGCCGGCTTCCGGTACGACGAGCGGGGGCGGCTCCGGGTCAGGCAGTAGCGTCGCAGTCGGGACTACCGGGAACGGAAAACGGCGAAAACGGAGCGGGCGTTACTGGTCCTCGAGCGCGTCGGCGATCCGCTTGAGCGCGCGGGTCTGGTCGCGCAGTTCGTCGCGCATCTGTCGGACTTCGCGGACGAGTTCCTCGTTGCTCTCCTCGCCGCCGCTGCCGCCGGGACCGCCCGGTCCGGGGCCGCCGGGGCCGCCGCCCATCATGCCGCCCATCATCTGTGCGAACGGGTTGCCGCCGCCCATGCCGCCGGGACCGCCGGGGCCGCCACCGCCGCCGCCGAACGGGCTCTCGGGGGCCTCGCCCTCGCCCTCTCCTTCCTCGGCGCGCTTCTCGCGGATCTCCTCGACTCGCTCGCGGAAGGACTTCTCTTCGCTTTCCTCACCGGTGTCGCCGTCGTCGGGTGCTTCGTTGTCGTCCGTCATACAACCGCGTTCTGGTGCGGCGGGGAAAAGGGTTGCCATGTCTCGGATGACGGCCGTCGACCGTCGCTCACGTGGGACCGAATCCGACGGCTACGGCGGTCCCGGCACCACCGTGGACCGCCCGTTCAGGTGCCGAACGAGCCGAGCGACGACTGCAGGGATCGGTCGGTTCGCCCCGTCTCGAGGTCGTGGCCGACGAGATCGCGCATGTCGACGGCGTAGGTCGTCCCGCCGGTCCGCACCACGAGGAGTCGGCCCTTGACGCCGACGACGGTCCCCGAGGCGATCGTTTCGGGGACCGGCCGGGCGTCGAGGTCGATCCCGTAGTCGAACCGGTAGCGGTCGACGACGTCGAACTCGGCGAGGGCCGACTCCCAGCCGGCCTCGTCGACGGTCGCGGACAGCGAGGCGACCTTCGCCGGCGTTCGAACGCGGTCGACCAGCCGCTGGGCGATCTCGGCCTCGAGTTCGCGGGCGATGCGACCGTTCGAGACGGTGTGGACGTGGGCCCCGCGGTCGGCACCCTGTTCGCGCAGTCGAGTCTCGAGCCGCCGGCGTTTGGTGACGCCGACCTTGAACGTGTCCGGGGCGAAGGCGGCGACGTAGACGGCGTGCTCTTCGTAACAGTCCATCTCGTCTTTCAGACAGGTGCCGGTACAGCGGGCACAGACCCACGTGCTGGTGTGATACTCGCAGTAGGGAGCCGACGGCCGGTCGCAGGCCACGTGCGCTCCGCTCTCGTCGACGGTCCCGGCGCAGTGGCGATCGCCGAGCGAGTACGCGAGGTCGTCGCCGGCCTCGAGCGGCCGGGCGTCGACGGTCCCGTCGCCGTCGCTGACCACCAGCGCCGACCCGCGTCCGCTCGGTTCGTAGCCGACCAGTTGCACGGCCGGGAGTTGGGACCGGGCGCAAATAGACGTAGCGCTCCGGGCGGACGATCGGGCGTCCCGGAAGTTGCGACGCGTGGCCCGTGGCTATATATCGCATCGGGACAGTCGGCCAGTATGAACAGTTCGGACCTGCGGCGGCGGGACCTCCTCGCCGCGGCGTCGGGCGGCTGCGTAGTACTCGCGGGCTGTACGGACGGACTCCTCGGCGGATCGCCAGCGTACGGCGAGTCGTACGGCCGGAGTTACGGGGGCGAGTGAGCGTGGCCGACGAGACCCCGCGGCTCGGGCTGGGAACGTACGAGCCCGGCGAGGAGTGGGACCACACCGATACGGTCGAAGCGGTCGATCGCCACGCGATCGTCCGCGGGCCGATCGCCGACCGACCCGAGTCGGGCGCGTACGACGACGAACTCTACCACGCAACCGACCAGGGGATCACCTGGCGGTGGGACGGGGCCGACGAGGACTGGGTCTACGTCGGCGGCCGGGGGAGCGCCGAGCGGCCGGTCCCCGGGACCAGCCACTTCGAGGCGGCGACGATGACCCGCGCCAGCACCGCGGAGTCGCCCGTCTGGAACGTCGAGGCCCACGGGATCGAGGGCGACGGGGAGCGCGAGGTCGGGGCGGCCGTCCACGCCCTCCTCGAGACGGTCCACGAGGCCGGCGGCGGGATCGTCTACTTCCCGCCCGGCCGGTACCTCCTCGAACGGACGCCGCTGATCGGCGACGACACGATCCTGCAGGGCGCGGGTCGGGCGACGGTCCTCGAGGGGTCCCGTCCGGACGGCGAGGAGGGGTGGGCCCTGCTCTCGAACAGGGGGTTCGACGCGACGGGCTACGACGGCGCGTCGAACTGGGGCGTTCGCGACGTCCGGATCGACGCGCCGGAGTCCAACGGCGTCATGCCCGCCCACGCCGAAAACGTCCGGCTCGAGGGGATTCACGGCGATCGGGTCTACTACCACCACGTCGACGTCGTCTCCTCGAAGAACGTCACCGTGGACGGCTACCGGGCGACCCGCGGCGGCGAGGGCGACTCGGACGCGCCGATCCAGTTCGACAACCAGAACGCGGGCACCGGCGCGAACGGCGTGTGGGACGGCAAACGCGAGACGCTGGTCGCCGACGACGACACCCCGACGCGGAACTGCACGCTCACGAACTTCGGGATCGATCCGACGAACGGACCCGCGTACGGGGTCCACCTCCACCGGGACGGCAACGAGTCGATCACGATCGAGGACGGCTACGTCACCGGCTGCGAGTACGCGGCGATCAGGGCCGATACCGGCGGCCGCCTCTCGGACCTGACTATCGATGCCGTCTCCTGTATCGACAACGCGCGAGGGATCTCGCTCGGCCAGATCGACGGCGGCCGGCGGGAGCTGGCGATCAGTAACGTCACGATCAGGACCGACGACGACGCGACGGCCGCCGGGTCGGGGCTGTACGCGGCCGGGTTCGACGGGGCGTCGATCTCGAACGTCGTCGTCGACGGCGCGTTCACGAACGTCGTCCTCTTCGACGACATGGACGATCTGAAGCTACAGGGGGTCACCGCGAAAGGGGCCAGGGATCAGGCGTTTCGGTTCAGAGAGGGCGTCGACGCGACGCTGACGACCGCCCGCGCGGCCGACTGCGGCGACGCCGGGGTCTACGTCGGCCCCGACTGTCGCGTCGCCTACGGCGGCGTCACGTTCGAGAACGTCGGTCGCCGCGTCGAGGTCGACGGCGACCTCCGGGAGTGGGTCACGTCCTGAGCCCGAGCGCGTCGACGGCGAACCGCGAGCGCTCGAGTCGGCCAAGACCTATCCGCGACGACCGCCAACACGGAGCCATGACCCTCGAGGGCTCGCTCGAGACGGCGGCCGACGGCTCCAGGGACGCCGTCATGTTCGTGTTCACCGTGACCAACGCGGGCGAGGAGGCGCTCGAACTCGACTTCGCCGACGCCTGCAAGGCGGAGTTTCTCGTCGTAGACGACGGCGCGGAGGTCTGGCGGTTCAGCGAGGGGCGGGCCTTCGCGCAGCTGCTGAGTTCGGACCGCCTCGGTCCCGGCGAGTCGACGACCTACGAGGCGGAGTGGTCCGATCCCGAGCCGGGCGAGTACACCGCCATCGCGAAGCTGCGGGCGCGAGAGCGGTCCTGCGAGGCGACGACGGCGGTCGCGGTGCCGGACTGACCCGGCGGGACCCGCTCGAGGTGGGGCGGAGGGTCGCGGTGTTAGCATTTCTGAAATCAGTTTTAGCCGTACCCGAACTCTCTTTCGTCAGACGAAGGGGAACTATTGTGCTTCTCCATAGGGTATAAACCGGCTCCGTCCGAACGGTCTCGCATGCAAGCGCTGGTCATCGCGGCACACGGATCGCACCTGAATCCGGACGCCTCGGACCCCACCTACGCCCACGCGGACACGATCCGCGAGACGGGCGCGTTCGACGAGGTCCGCGAGGCGTTCTGGAAGGAGGAACCCCACTTCCGCGAGGTCGTCCGAACGCTCGAGTCCGACGAGGTGTTCGTCGTTCCGCTCTTTATCAGCGAGGGTTACTTCACCGAGCAGGTCATCCCGCGGGAGCTCCGACTCGACGACTGGGACCCCGAGAAGTGGGAGTCCGACGGCACCAGCGCCTCGCAGGCCACCCTCGAGGCCGAGGACGTCGGGAAGACCATTCACTACTGCGGGCCGGTCGGGACCCACGACGCGATGACGGACGTGATCGTCCAGCGCGCCGAGACGGCGACTGGCGATCCGGACGTCGGCGAGGGGTTCGGCCTCTCGGTCGTCGGCCACGGCACCGACCGCAACGAGAACTCCGCGAAGGCCATCGAGTACCACAGCGACCGTATCGCCGAGCGCGAGCGCTTCGACGAGGTGAAGGCGCTGTTCATGGACGAGGAGCCGGAGGTCGACGATGTCACCGACTACTTCGAGAGCGACGACGTCGTCGTCGTCCCGCTGTTTATCGCCGACGGCTACCACACCCAGGAGGATATCCCGGAGGACATGGGGCTGACCGAGGACTACCGGCTCGGCTGGGACGTGCCGAGTGAGGTCGACGGCCACCGGATCTGGTACACCGGCGCCGTCGGCACCGAGGACCTGATGGCCGACGTCGTCCTCGAGCGGGCGGCCGACGCCGGGGCCGACATCGGCGACGCCCGCGAGGCGGTCCGGGAACTGGCCGCGTCGGTCGCCGAGCCGAATGCGGGAGCGGGCGCGGGGGACTGACGCGTGACGGTGGCGACGGACGATCTCGAGGCGCTGCTCGAACGCGCGTCGGCGGGCGTCTCCGTCGACGGACTTCACGTCGAGGAGGGCGACGACGGCTATCGGCTCGCGACGCCGGACGGCGAGTGGCCCGGCCTCGACGAGGACGAACTTCGCGAGGCTCTCGCGGCCAACGAGGAGTACGTCACGAACTGGCGCTACTGGCAGGAGACCGTCGGCGGGGAGGGAACCGCCCGCCGCGCGTTCCTCCGGTGGTGCGAGCGAGCGCCACTCGCTGACGCCGAGGGCGGGGCGACGACCGCTCCCTGGACCGAAGGCGACGACGGCGCGGCCGCGCTCGCGGTTCCCGAACGGTACGACGCGCTGCGGGACGGCATCGACCGCGAGTGGGGACAGCTCTCTATCACCGCCCGCCTCGTCGACGTCGACGCCCCCGACGGGGAGCGCGTCTACGATCTCTGGCACGTCGACGACGCCGAGAGCGATCTCGCCGACCTCGAGGTCTACGACGATCCCCGGGACGCCCGCGAGCTCGCGACCTACGACGAGGACGGGCGCTACCGGCCGCTGAAGACCGCGCCGACCCTGCCCGGCGGCTGGGCCTTCACCGGCCTCTCCGGCGAGGACCTCGTCGAGACGGTCGAGTTCTTCTACCCCGCGACGGTCGCCAACTGGCACCGCGAACTGCGGGGGAACTTAGACGTCGACCACTGGCTCGAGACGGCCGAGCGCCAGACGGGGATCTACGACGTGATCGACGAACTCCCCCGCGAGGCCGTCGAGTGGATGGCCGAGGCCTGCTGCGTCGACTCCCAGTGTCTGCGCCGCCGCGAGTGGGAGTACGAGGAGGGCGACGACCTCGACGTCGACGGCGGCGACGGTCCCTTCCCCTGTCGCGAGCCGTGTTCGCTCGTGGTCGCCGCCGCCCGCAAGTGGACGACCCTCGAGTCCGAGACCGAACACACCTACGAACTCGAGCTGACGACCAGCGAGATCAACCAGCTCACGGAGCTGATCGACGCCGTCGCCGACGGCCGCACCGACGAGATCCGCGAGGCCGACGTCTACGACGGCGCGAACCGCTACCGGGCGCGATACCTCCGGGCCAAGCGGTTCGACGACGAGGACGAACTCGAGGCGACCAGGGTCGACGACTGAGACGGTCTGCTGTCACTGGTTACCGGAGCGACCGCAGGACGGCTCGCGGTCGCTCCGGAACTGACTGACAGCGGTCCGTATGAGTCCGGCCGTCCGTTATTGAACGAGTAGCAACAGCGCGACGGCGACCCCGACGAGGACGATCACCAGTCCGGCCGCGGTGACGGGGCCGCCGATCGTCGCCGCGGTCGCGCCGCCGACGCCGATCGCGACCAGCCCCAGCGCGGCGACCGCCAGCGTCGCCGGCTCGAGACCGCCGACGCCGGCGATCCGATCGAGGATCCGTCCGCTCTCCGTCGACTCCGGCCCGGTGTCGGCCGGTTCGGCGAGCGAGTCGTCGACGTCGACGGCCGGCGGACCGGGGACGACGGTGACGGCGATCGACGCCGTTTCCGCGCCGTAGCCCGCGACGACCTCGAGGTTGCCTTCGACGGGCTCGTCGATCGCGTCGGCGTCGACCCCGACCGGGACGGTGGTGACGGCGTCCGGTTCGACGTAGTAGTTACCCTCTGCGAGCGAGGCGATCCGCTCGAGGTCACCGCCGAGCCGACAGTGGACGTGTGCTGGCGCGTCGTGGCCCGCCAATCGGAGGGCGAACGAGCCCTCGACCTCGACGGCGCTCGCGGCCGTCTCGAGGCCGTCTGCGGACTCGCGGTTGACGTGGACGGTGACCTCGGTGTCGGGCATGACTGACCCTAGGCCGGGGTCTCCTCGCGCATGTCCGGCGGCAGCAGGTTCGGGATGCCGTCCTCGATGGGGTAGGACTCGCCGCACTCGGTACAGACGAGCGCGCCGTCGACGACCTCCTCGCCGTCGTAGTCGGCGTCCTCGAGTTCCAGATCGTGTTTGTCGAGCGGACAGCAGAGAATCTCCAGCAGCGACTCCTTCATACTACGTAGGCGAGTCGCCTCCAGCAAAAGGTTTCGGGAACGTCGCGAGCGATTCGAGCCCGTGCGGTCGCTGACGCCTACTCGTAGGGGTCCTCGACGACGACGGTCTCCCCGCGTCCGGGGCCGACGCCGACGGCGTAGACCGGCGCGTCGAGTTCGTCGCTGACGTACTCGAGGTAGGTCCGGGCGTTCTCCGGGATCGCCTCGTAGCCGTCCTCGGCGACGGCCGCCCAGTCGACGTCGGGCCAGCCGTCGAACGTCCGGAGGTTCGCCTCGCAGTCGCCCCACTTCTCGGTCGTCGGGGGCATCGTGAAGACCTCCTCGCCGTCGAGGTCGTAGCTGTGACCGACCTCGACCTCGTCGAGGCCGGCCAGTACGTCGACGTGGTTGACCGCGAGCCCGGTGAAACCGTTCGCGCGGGCCGCGTGGCGCAGCATCGGCATGTCGAGCCAGCCGACGCGGCGGGGGCGACCGGTGACGGTGCCGTACTCCCCGCCCTCGTCGCGGATGTAGGTCGCGAGTTCCTCCTCGTCCGCGCCGGCTCCCTCGTCGGGGTCGTAGTCGGGCGTCTGGCCCTCGACGCCGCCGAGTTCGGTCGGCAGCGGGCCGGTACCGACCCGCGAGAGGTAGGCCTTGACGATACCGATGACCTCGCCGTCGCCGACGACGGTCGGACCGAGACCGGTGCCGACGGTCGCCCCGCCCGCGGTCGGGTTCGAGGAGGTGACGTAGGGGTAGACGCCGTGGTCGATGTCGAGCGAGGTCCCCTGTGCACCCTCGAGCATGACGTTCTCGCCGGCGTCGATGCGGTCCTGCAGGAAGGTGCCGCAGTCGACGGTCATCCCCTCCTCGGCGAGGCGCTCGCCGTACTCGCGGTAGGTCTCGTAGAGGTGGTCGACGTCGAACGCCTCGCCGGTCTCCTTGTCGAAGACCTCCTCGGCGAGGGCCTTCTTCTGGGGGACGACGTACTCGAGGCGTTCGCGTAGCGTCTCGGGCTCGAGCAAGTCGCCGATTCGAACGCCGCGGCGGCCGGCCTTGTCCTCGTAGGTCGGGCCGATACCGCGCTTGGTCGTCCCGGCGGCGAGGTCCTCCTTCTCCTCCTCCTCGATGCCGTCGAGCGCGCGGTGATAGGGGAGAATGACGTGGGCGCGCTCGGCGACGCGGACGTCCGGATCGAGCCCGCGCTCGCGGAGCTGGTCGATCTCGTCGAACAGCGTCTCTGGGTTGACGACGCAGCCGTTACCGAGGACGCCGATCTTGCCCCGAACGGCGCCGGAAGGAACCAGCGACAGTTTGTACTTCTCGCCGTCGTGAACGACGGTGTGGCCGGCGTTGTCGCCGCCCTGATAGCGGGCGACGACGTCGGCGGCGTCGCCGTAGAGGTCGACGACGCCACCCTTGCCTTCGTCGCCGAGTTGCGACCCGACGATAGTGACGGTCATAACAGCGGCGGGTTCATGCCGGGCCGATAAACAGATTACGGTATACGGGTCCCTCCGGCGTCGGCCGCTCCGAAGGTATCAGTATTTATGCTTGCGGTGCGAACGGCGGGATAACGTGTGACACGACCCTGTCCGTGTCGTTGCCCCGATCGGAAGCGTTAACTACTGACAGGGCCGAGAATCGGATTGAGAGTTGACGTTTCAGTTCTCGAGGGCAACCTTTAAAAGGTCCAAAGACAAGTTAACAAATGCCATGATAGACCGACTTGAGAAGGAAGTCGATATGCTGGAACGCCATCTGCAGGTCCTGAAGATGGTGATCGAGAACGAGCCGATCGGCATCGTCAAGATGTCGAACGAGACCGGCTACCCCCACCACAAGGTCCGGTACTCGCTCCGGGTCCTCGAGGAGGAGAACCTGATCGAGCCCTCGAGCCAGGGCGCGATCAAGACCGAGCGCACCGCCGAGTTCGTCGACGAACTCGACGGCAAGATCGACGACATCGTCGACAAGCTCGAGGGCATGAAGATCGAAGACGTCGCCGAGATCGAAGGCTAGTCTCTCCGCTCGCTTCGGACGTCGCCCGTCCCCGCGACCGGAGCCGACGCGCACCGACTTCTCATCGCCGTTTTCTACCGCGGTAGCGACGCCGTGGACTCGTCGATCGACGGCCGGCCGTCGAACGGTCCGGAAACCGAGGGAGAAATCGCGACCGGCTACAGCTCCGGCACGTTCATGTGGAACCCTTCGGATCGGGACTCGACCAGACAGAGGTGATAGCCCACCTTGCGCGAGAGGTTGACGTAACTGAGTTTCGAGCCGCGGCTGAGCAGCCCGCCGCTGGTGGCCTGCTCGGCCACCTCGAGCGCGCCGGGTTCGAAGTAGCTCGAGGTGACCGCGATCGCCGCGGCCAGATCCGGATAGTTGGCCTTGACCGCGGAGGCGGCCGCCTCGAGCTCCTCGAGGGTGTCCCGGGTCGCGGGCTCCCGCGAGTCGTTGAGCGCGACCAGCACGAGCGGGTTCCCCATCTTGTCGAACGCGACGATGTCGAAGGTGACCTCCTCGGGGACGTCCTCGGTGTCGTCGTCCTCGAGCGAGATCGTCGCGCCGAGCTCGGCCCGGTCGATGCGCGGGATCGCGTCGTAGAGATCTCCCAGCCCGTCTGCGTTGCCGGTGTCGCGGATCTCGTATAGCAACGTCGCGGTGAGCCAGTCGACGAACCGGAACTCCATCGAGTCCGCGAGGAACTCGTCGTAGGGTCGGCCGTCGACGGCCGCGTCCGCCGAATCGAACTGCGTGTGGTGTTCGAGCTGCAGGTTCGACGCGACATCGCTGCGGTCGGCGTCGCCGTCGTGGGCCGTCTCGAGGGTCGGCTGGCTCTTCGAGGCGTACCGGACGAAGAGGTTCGTCCCCGCGAGCGCCCGCTGGGCCGAGAGCTGAGTGCCCGCGCTGGAGTCGGCGGCCCCGCCGTCGGCCTCTCGCGCCCGCTCTAGCTCCGTCTCGAGGCTCTCGATCCGGGACTGCAGTCGCTCGACCGTCGACGAGAGATCGTCGTTCTCCGAGCGCAGTCGGTCGCGTTCGGCCTCGAGTTCCTCGGCTTTCGACTCGAGGGCGTCGTATCGCTCCTGAAGCGTCTCGAGTTTCTCGGTCATCGCGGCGACCCGCTCGTTCGCGGCGTCGGTCGCGGACGGCTGGCCACCCGCGTCGGCCCCCCCGCCGCCGGCGGCCCGATCGGGAGTCGCATCTCGAGTCGCTCCCGCGGCCGACGCTGCCGCCGTCGTCGAGGCGGTTTGGGTCGTCCCCGAGCCGGCCCCGCCGTCGCCCGATCGGGAACCGGCCGCCGTCGCGGACTCGTCGCCCGAACGTCCGGATCCGTCGGAGTCCGACGCCGACTCGCTGTTGTCCGGATCGATCGACGGAATGCGCCGCGTTTCTCGCCACTGCTCCTCGCGCTCGAGTTCCTCCTCGAGATCGCCGTCGTCGGCCGTCGCGGGGCCGTCCGCGGCCGTCGAGTCCTCGTCGTCGCCCTCGTCGACCCACGAGATGCCGTTTCGCTCCAGTTCCTCGGCCGCCGCCTCGACCTCGGCGAGATCCGGGTCCTCGGGGCGGTCAGTGACGGACTCGTCCGTCCCGCTCGAGTCGGCGTCGTCCGCGGGTTCGGTCGCCCCGGCCGACGCTTCCGGCTCCGTCTCGGTCGGGTCGTCGGCGGTCCCGTCCTCGGGTTCGGCGGCCGTGGGATCGGCCGGCTCCGTCGCCCCTCGGCCGGCGTCGGACTGCGGCACCGACTCGGTATCGGTCGCTTCTCGCCCGTTCGCCCCCTCGTTCGCGGGGCTCGTCACCGAACCGGTGTCGGTAGCGTCGGCGGGGTCCGTCTCCTGACTGCCTTCCGAGTCGGTATCGGCGGCCGACTCCGCGTCGGTGATGCCGGTCGGCTCGGGTTCGGCGTCGACCTCGTCGGTCGCGGTGATCCCCGACGGATCCGCCGTCAGATCGATCTCCGACGACAGCGACGACGCGTCGTCGGCAACGTCCTCGATCGACTCGTCGGCGGCGGTCACGTCCTCGATCGGATCGGCCTCGATCGAGTCCGACCCGGAAACCTCGATCGGCTCGATCGACGATTCCGTCGGATCGGCCGCCGGGTCGTCGGTTGCGGACGCGGTCGTACCGGGAGCCGGGTCGGTACCGGTCGCGGCGTTCGCTTCGGTACCCGTCGCCGGGCTCGAGTCGGCCGTGCCCGCGGACGACGGTTCGTCGCCGGCCGCACCGGGAACGTCGGTCACGTCGATCTCGACGTCGATGACCTCGTAGATCCCGACCTCGTCGGCTGCGCGATCGAAGGCCTCGTCGCCGGTCAGCAGCCGTTCGGCGTTGCCGATGTAGGCGGCGGCCATCCGGCGGCCGCCGTAGTAGACGGCGTAGTAGTCGCCGCTGAGAACGTTCTCGCTCAGCTCGATGTAGCCGGTGAACGAGCCGCTCTGGAGGGTATCGTCGACCTCCCGGAGCGGCGTCTCGTTGGTGTAGTACTTCGCCCTCGTGTCGCCGCCCCGTTCCTCCATCGCACAGAGCAGCGGTAGCGAGGGGTGCGGTGCCTCGTAGCGAGTCCCCGAAGCGGTCTCGAAGTCGTCGATGTCGCCGTCAACGACGCCGACGATCCGGCCGTTGAGCATAAAGAGCCACGTGCCGTGTCCCGAGACGGCACCCGAGAAATCGGCGGCAGCGAGATCGGAGAGGCCGTCGAAACCGCCGCTGAACGGGCGGGAGTCCCACTCCTCGACGCGCTCTTGCGTGCGCGGGTCCATACGTCAACAAGCGGGAACCGCACCAAATACGTTTCGCCTAGAATTCACCGCGAGTTAAATCTTCGATTCGGCGTCCTCGGCCAGCTCCTTCATCCGCTTGCCGATCCGGCCGGCGCTCGAGAACTCGTCCTCGCTCATCGCACTCGCCAGGGCGTTGCCCAGCACGAAGACGGCGTGTTTGTGTTCGCTCTTGGACTTGTGGACGTGCGAGGGGTCGACGTCGAGTTGGCGGTAGGGATCGAACAGCGTCTCGTCGACCTCCTCGCGCTCCGAGAAGTACTCCATGATGACGACGAGTTCTTCGTGGAGCTCGAGAAGTTCGTCTTTATGCATACGCACCGCTTGGGACGGTTCGAAGTTAAGCGTTGTGTGGCGTCACGTCGCAAATCCGGCATGGCCCGCTCAGCGGGCGACCCCGCCGATATCGCCGTCCCGGCGGACGAGCGTGACCGCCAGCAGGAGGACCCAGCCGCCGAAGGCGACGGCGGCGACGAACTCCGGGACGGCGAACCACGCGTCGGTATCGGCCGCGCCGTCCAGCGACAGTATCCACCCCGCCCACGCGAGCGGGTGGACGAACCCGATCGCGATCGACGCGACGCCCAGCCGCGCGTCGCCGGCCCGCACCGCGCCGGTGCCGTAGAGCCAGCCCGCGAACGGGGCGACGCCGAAGACCGAAAGCGCCGCGACGCCGTGGAAGCTTCGCTCGAGGTAGACGGCCGTGTGGTCGAGGAAGAAGATCCCGACGCCGATCTGTCCGATCACCGTCACCGCGAGCAACGCGGTGCCGATCCGCTCGAGGGCGTTGCGACTCCCGATCCACAGTCGCCACGCGAAGGGGAACCCGATCAGGCCGCCGACGATCAGCCCGCCGTTGAAGATCGGGAACGTCGGCGCGCCGTACCGCCCCATATCCGAGAGGGCCCGGGCTCGCCAGGTGAACGTCTCGGGGGGCGCCACGAGCGTCGCGAGGAGGATGGCCCCGAGCGAGACGGTCGGGGCGGCGATTCCGCAGTAGGTCGCGATACGTTTCGTGTCGGTCATGGTCAGGGCGACGTCGACCGCGACGTGATCGGCCCCGACGGCGCCGTCAGTGGACCGCTCTCCGACCTCGTCGCGACAGTCGTGTTCCAGCAACTGTCCTGACCACGTATGTATATTTCCGAAGAGAATCAAACGGCGACGGACGACGCGATCGTCCGGCGGTTGAACGCGGTCATCGCCCTCCAGGTCGTGGTTCTCGGCGTACTCGTCGTCTCGACGAGTCCGACCGGATTGCTACCGATATACGCCATCGCCGGCGTTTTGCTGGCTCCGATGCTCGTCCTCGCGGTACTGAACGGCCAGTCGTGAGTACGAGGCGTCTCGACGGGCGTCGGCGCGCCGATTTAGAGTTCGACGCCGCTGGGGATCAGACTGTGCTGGCGAAGCAGGCTGCCCTCGTCGTCGTAGACGAGGAAGGTCCCCTTGTCGTAGCTGACGAACGTGTCGCCGTCGAGCGTGATCGTAACCTCGTAGCGGCCCTCGTCCTCGGCGGCTTCCTCGCCGTATCCCCGGGCCGCGCGGATGAACTGAAGGACGTCGTCGGCGTCCTCATTGAGTTCGAGGATGAACTCGCCGGTGATCCGGTTGGTCACGCTCACGACTCCCGTGGTGTCGTCGCCGAGCGGCCCCTGTAATCGGAGCGCGACGTCGGTCTCGCTCGCCTCGAGGACGTCGCCGTCGGGACCAGTCAGGCGCTCGCGAAGCATCGACGCCGGGCCGGTGAAGTCGATCGATACCGAGGGCTTTCGGGGTTCGCCGCCGGTTTCGACCCAGTCGATGTGCGTGACGTCTAACGTGAAGTGCTCGCGCCTCATTCCGTACCGGGTAGTTCGGACTCCCGCGGTATGAACGTAACGCACGGGACCTCGTTCGTACGACGGGATCGGCACGCGTCGCGTCGTCGCCGATCGGCGACCGAAACGGCCGTCTCATTTATGCCGGTTGCGTCCGGACGTGTCACGAAACGCTATTATGGAACAGCGGGACACGACGACCCCAGCCGACGACGAGCCGGCAGCGGTCGACAGCGCGGCCGACGGGGCCGCCAAGGGGATTCCGGAGCCGGCCGCGGACGACGACGCCGGGGACTCGACGATCGAGACCGCGCGGCGCGTCGTCCGGCGGGTCGTCGAGACGCTCCGGGGATCGACCGTCGACGTCGGCGACTACGAGCCCGACGCGCACGGGCGGCTCGTCGAACTCGACGACCCCGGCGACCTCGAGGTGGTCGAGCGGTACTGGGTCGACGCCCCCTTCTCGTTCGTCACGATCGGCTACGACCACGAGGCCAACGAACACCGCTACCGGCCGGTCGAGCCGCGGCTTCGCGAGGAGGAGGCGGTCCTGCTCGAGACGCTGTTCGAGGACGTCCGCGATCCGCTGCTGTACCGCGGCGAGGACGGCGACGACGTCGAGTCCCTGCTCCGGGAGACGATCCGGGAGGCCCTCGAGCGCTACGGCGCGGCGATCGATACCGCGACGTTCTACCGCCTGTTTTACTACGTCTACCGGGACTTCCGGGGCTACGGCCGGCTCGCGCCGATCATGCACGACCCCCACGTCGAGGACGTCTCCTGTGACGGCTACGAGCTGCCGATCTTCGTCTACCACGACGAGTACACCGACGTCGAGACCAGCGTCTCGTTCGAGGCCGACGCCCTCGACCGGTTCGTCGTCGGGCTCGCCCAGCACTCGGGGCGACACATCTCGATCGGCGATCCGATGGTCGAGACGACCCTGCCGGACGGCTCGCGGGCCGAACTCGCGCTCGGCGAGGAGGTGACCCCCCGCGGCTCCGCCTTTACCATCCGCAAGTACGCCGACGAGCCGTTTACCCCGATCGACCTGCTCGAGTACGGCACCTTCGGCGTCGAACAACTGGCCTATCTCTGGCTGGCGATCGAACACAACAAGAGCCTGATCTTCGCCGGCGGGACCGCCTCGGGGAAGACGACGAGCATGAACGCCGTCTCGATGTTCGTCCCGCCGCGCTCGAAGGTGGTGACGATCGAGGACACCCGCGAACTGCAGCTCTCTCACGACAACTGGCTCTCCGCGGTCACCCGCGAGCGGGTCCACGAGGGGACCGACGTGACGATGTACGACCTGCTGCGGTCGGCGCTGCGTCACCGCCCGGAGTACATCGTCGTCGGCGAGGTCCGCGGCGAGGAGGCGATTACCCTCTTCCAGGCGATGAACACCGGCCACACGACCTACTCCACGATGCACGCCGACTCGGTCCAGACCGCGATCAATCGCCTCGAGAGCGAGCCGATCAACGTCCCCCGGTCGATGGTCCAGAGCCTCGACATCCTCTCGGTCCAGAGCCTGACCCGGACCGACGACGGCCGCGTGCGCCGCAACAAGGTGCTGGCCGAGATCGAGGGCGTCGACCAGCGCACCGGCGAACTCGACTACTCGACGGCCTACCGCTGGGACAGTGAGAGCGACAGTTTCCGGAGCGCCAACAGCCGGATACTCTCGGAGATCCGCGACGAGCGCGGCTGGAGCCAGACGGAACTGCTCGCCGAACTCGAGAACCGCGAGCGGTTCCTCGAGTCCCTCCGCGAGAACGGAATCGACGACTACCGGCGGTTCACCGCCATGGTCAACGAGTACTACAGCGACACGGCGAGCGTCCTCGAGCGGATCGGGGCCGCGGACGGAGACGGGTCCGAAGACGCGGCGGTATCGGCCACCGAATCCGACGCCGCGGACTCGAGCGAGGGATCGACCGTCCCCCGGGACCGATGAGGGTCGTTCCGTTCCTCCCGCTGGCGGTCGCGCTGGCGTGTCTCGCCCCGATCGCGGCGGCGAGATACGTCGACCCGATCGATCGCGTTCTCGCCCGGATCGCGAACCGGTGCTTCGGGTCCCGCGTCGATCCGTTTCGCGGCGAGCGACCGGATCGACGAGCGGCCCTGCGGGCCGCACAGCTCCCGACGACCGGTCGCGAGTACGGGGCGACGACGCTGCTGTACGCCGCGATCGCGGCCGTCGTCGGTGCCGTCCTCGGGATCTACGTCGGCTGGGGACTTCTGTCGCTGCTCGCGATCGATCCCGAGACCGTCCGGGCGGCGGTTCCGGACCTCCTGGCGTTCCTCGGCGGTCTGGCCGGCGTCCCGTCGCCGTCCGCGATCGAATTCGCCGCGCTCCTGCTCGGTTCGGCGGCGACCGTCGGAACCGTCGCCGGCGCGGGGACCTACTGGTTCCGCTGGTGGTATCCGAGCCACCTCGCCGCCGGCCGCGCCCGCCGGATCGACGCCGGCCTGCCCGCGGCCGTCGCCTTCCTCTATGCCCTCTCGAAGAGCGGGATGGCCGTCCCCGACGCGATCCGGGTCCTCGCCGACCAGGAGGACACCTACGGCGAGGTCGCCGCCGAGTTCTCGGTCGCGGTCAGGGAGATGGACACGTTCGGCACCGACGTGATCACCGCCCTCGAGACGATGGGGCGGCGCTCGCCGAGCCCCCAGTTCCGGGAGTTCACCGAGAACCTCGTCGGCGTCCTCCGGAGCGGACAGGGACTCTCGACGTTCCTCGAGCGCCAGTACCGGGACTACCGGGAGGAGGCCGAGTCCCAGCAGGAGAGCGCGCTCGGACTGCTCGCGACGCTGGCCGAGGCCTACGTGACGGTGCTGGTCGCGGGCCCGCTCTTTCTGATCACCATCCTCGTGGTCATCGGGATCGCCGCCGGCGAGACGTTCGGGCAACTGCGACTCCTCGTCTACCTGTTCCTGCCGCTGGCGAACCTCGGGTTCGTCGTCTACCTGAGTACGGTGACCGACGACCTCACGCCGGGCCGCGACGCGAGCGGTGGCGGACGGGGCCTCGAGTCCCCGTCGATCGATGCCGTCCCGACCGAACGCCGCCCAGATCGCCCGGGGGCTCGACCCCATCCGAACGTCGAGCGCGTTCGGTACTACCGGCGGCTCCGCGGGCTCCGCGAGCGGTTCGGGAACCCGCTCCGAACGCTCGTCGAGCGGCCGTCGCTGACGTTCGCGATCACCGTCCCCCTCGTCCTCGCGGCCGTCGTCGCCCGCCACTCGTTCGCCGACGGCGGGGTCGCGACGACCGCGGTCGACGACGCCGTCGCGGTCGGGGCCCTGTTTGCGATCGGCGTCTTCGCGGTCGCCGAGGAGGTCCGGCGTCGCCGGCTCTCGGCGATCGAGGCCGCGGTGCCGGACCTGCTCGATCGACTCGCCAGCGTCAACGAGGCCGGAACCTCGATCGTCTCGTCGATCGACCGGGTCCGGAACTCCGAACTCGGGCCGCTCGGCGACGAACTCGACCGCGTCTGGGCCGACGTCGAGTGGGGCGCGGACCTGCAGACCGCGCTCCGTCGGTTCGACGGCCGCGTCGGCACCCGGTCGGTCTCCCGGGTCGTGACGCTGCTGACCGAATCGATGAACGCCAGCGGCAACCTCGGGACCACGCTCCGCATCGCCGCGCGCGGCGCCGCCGCCGACCGTCGCCTCGAGCGCGAGCGCCGGCAAGCGATGCTCGAGTACGTGGTGGTCGTCTACGTCTCCTTCCTGGTCTTCCTGTTCATCATCGGCGTGCTGTCGGGCTATCTCCTGCCGAACCTCCCGACGGAAGGAGCGGAACTCGCCTCGGGGTCCGGCACGACCGAACTGGGCGGCCTCTCGGGGGGCGACGCCGACGCCTACGCGACGCTGTTTTACCACGCGACGCTGGTCCAGGGCCTGCTGTCGGGACTGATCGCCGGCCAGTTGAGCACCGGCGACGTCAGGGCCGGCGCGAAACACGCCGCGATCATGCTCGCGCTCGCCATCGGGCTCTTCGCGGTCGTGCTGTGAGCGGCGCTGTCGCCGATGAGAAACCCTTTAGTCCCCGACGGCGGAAGCGGTAGTGGGAAGCGCACGGCCGCAAATCCGACTCCGCCGCCCGCTCTTTGGGGCGGCTTGGGATTGCGGAAGTGCAGACGCGAGCAGTACTGCCATCGGGCAGTACGACGCAGCGGTCAGTGCGATTCCTATCCTCAACAATGGCACGAATGCACACCCGCCGACGCGGCTCGTCCGGTTCGGACAAGCCCTCGGCAGACGAACCACCGGAGTGGAGCGACGTCGACCCCGACGAGATCGAATCGCGGGTCGTCGAACTGGCAGAGCAGGGCCACGACCCCAGCCAGATCGGGATGAAGCTGCGTGACGAGGGCGTCACCGGCACCCCGATCCCGGACGTCAAGCTGGCGACCGGGAAGAAGATCACCGAGATCCTCGAGGAGAACGACGCGCGCCGAGACATCCCCGAGGACCTCTGGAACCTGATGGAGCGGGCGGTGCGCCTGCGCGAACACATGCAGGAGAATCAGCAGGACCACCAGAACAAGCGCGCCCTGCAGAACACCGAGGCAAAGGTCCGTCGCCTGGCCGACTACTACCGCGGCGACGAACTCGAGCCGGACTTCACGTACACGCCCGAGCTCGCGAAGGAACTCGTCGAAGACGCCGAGTAACGCCATATGGCAACCGAGGGTCGATCCGCATCGTCGTCGTCCGCCGCGACCGCGCTCGAGAGCGCCGGCTTCGTCCGGCTGATCGCGCGGGCCGACGGCGACGCGATCGCCGCAGGCGCCCTCCTCGCGAGGGCGCTCGCCGACCGCGAGACGCCGTACCAGATCACCGTCGGCCGGACGATCGCCGAGCGGGCGGAACGGGTGCGCGCGCCGACCGCCGACGGCGACGCCACGGTCGTCGTCGGCACCGCCGACGCGGCCGCCGCCGACGAGCCGATCCGGCTGCCGGCGACCGATCGACCCGCGACCCTCGAGGCCGTCGATCTCGTCCGCGACCTCGGCGCGACGCCGGATCCGGTCCTCGCGCTGGCCGGCGTCGTCGCCGCCGGCGGCGACCCCGGCGCGGGCGAAAGCGAGTGGCTCGTAGAGAGCGCGCTCGAGCGCGGTCTCGTCGAGCGCCGACCCGGCGTCGCGGTGCCGACCGCCGACCCGGTCGACGGGCTCGCTCACTCGACGCGACTGCACGCGCCGTGGTCCGGCGACCCCGACGCGACGCGCGAGGCGCTCGCCGATCTCGCCGCCGACCCCGACGCGCTCGAGGCGGACGATCGCCGCGCGATCGGGTCGCTGGTCGCGCTCGATACCGTCGGCGCCGACGCGGCGACCGACGCCGCGGCCGCGGCGATTGGCCGGGCGCTCCGGCCCTACGCCACCCCTGACGCACCCGTCGCGACGCTGGGCGGCCTCGCGGACGTCCTCACCGCGCTCGCGCGGACCGAGCCGGGTACCGCCACGGCGCTGGCGCTCGGCCACGACGTCCGCGACCGGGCGCTCGAGGGCTGGCGCGAACACGGTCGCCGCGCCCACGCGGCGCTCGCCGACGCCTCGCTCGAGCGCTACGACGGGCTGGTCGTCGTCGACGTCGACGACGGCCCCGTCGAGGCGGTCGCGCGGCTCGCGGTCGACTACCGGTCGCCGGAGCCGACCGCCCTGGCACTCAGCGCGGACGAGGCCGCGATCGCGACTCGCGACGCCGACGCCCTCGGCGCGGCGCTCGAGGGGATCGCGCGGGAACTCGCGGACGCGGCCCCCGAAACGGACTCGGCGGACGCCGACGGCGATACCGGCGTCGAGTACGACGTCGGCCACCGGCGCGGCTACCTGCGATACGACCCCGGACTCGAGGCGGAGACAATCGTCGCGACCGCGAGGGAGCTGCTATGAGCCGGCGCGCGACGATCCGGATGACCCACGAGGACGCGACGCTGATCGCGCGGGCGCTCGAGCCCGACAACACCGACGAGATGGCGACGACCGTCGAGGACGGCGCGGTCGTCACGCGGATCGACCGCGAGACGACGAGCGGCCTGCAGTCGACGGTCGACGACTACGTCGTCAACCTCGCGGTCGCGATCGACGTCGCCGACCGGGCACGGACCGTACAGCACGCGGAACCGACGGACACGGGACCTGTGTCCGACAGCGATACATCCACAACACACAATGAGTGAACGATCAGTTTCACGCGCGAAACAGGAGAAGCGGTGGTACACCGTCCTGGCACCCGAGCAGTTCGACCGCCAGGAACTCGGCGAGACCCCCGCTGACGAACCGGAGAAAGTCTACGACCGAACCATCGAAACGACGCTCGGCGACCTCAACAACAACGCCAGCGAGAACAACACGAAGCTGACCTTCAAGATCACGGACGTCGGCAGCGACTCGGCCTACACCGAGTTCGTCGAACACTCGCTGACGCGGGACTACCTGCGCTCGCTCGTCCGACGCGGCGCCTCCAAGATCGAGGCCTACGTCACCGTCCTCACGACGGACGACTACCGCGTCCAGATCCAGCCCGTCGCCTTCACGACCAAGAAGGCCGACGCGAGCCAGGAGAAGGCCATCCGCGAGCGGATGGTCGAGATGATCGAGGAGGCCGCCGAGGAGCGCTCCTTCGAGGAGCTCATCGACGGCGTCGTCGAGGGTCGTCTCTCCTCCGCCATCTACGGCGAGGCCAAGACGATCTACCCGCTGCGACGCGTCGAGATCCAGAAGGCCACCCTCGAGGCCCACCCCGAGGAAGTCGCCGAAGAGGAAGCGACCGCGGTCGACGTCGAGGACTGACGAACGCGGTTCTCACCCGACGAACTTTCGCATTTTGCGGCGACGATCCGACCCCGCGAGCCGCCGCCCTCTCGAGCAGTCGCCACCGCCGGCAGCGCAGCCGACACCGCCTCGAGCGAGTCGGCGGCCGCTCGAGCAGCGGGCCCTACAGCTCGAGTTCCTCGGCCGACTCGACGTCGAACCGCGTGACCGTGGGCTCGCCGGCCAGCAGGTCCGGTAGCGCGGCCTCGAACTCCTGGAAGTGGTCGGTCTGCGTGTGTGCGCCCAAGGCCGCTTCGTCCTCGTACCGCTCGAAGAAGCGGACGACGGTGGGCTCGGTGACGTCCGTCGTCGCCCGGTAGTCGATCATCCCGTCCTCGGCCTGCGATTCGGCGACGAGGTCTTCGATCAGCTCGAGGGCCTCCTCGCGGCGGTCGGGGTCGATCGGGAAACTCGCGTGGATGACGATCATGCCGCAAACGGTGCGGCCGAAGCGTGATAAAGATAGGCACACGGGCAAGACGGCACCCGTTTTTGGGCCGCGGCTCACTCGGTGACGACGATTTCGCCCATCATCTCCGCTCGCTCGTGGGGGATACAGACGTACTCGTAGGTTCCGGGGACCTCGAAGGTGTGTTCGAACGTGTCGCGGGGTCCGAGCCGACCGCCGCGGTCGTCGTGCCAGGCCTCGTAGGCCGCCGCCTGCTCCTCGAACCCGCCGGTGGCGAAGTAGTCGGCCCCGTCGGGAATGCGCGATTCGAAGGCGGTCACGGTGTGGTCGGCCTCGCTCGTGTTCTTCCAGACGACGGTGTCGCCGACCGAGGCCTCGTAGGATTCGGGCCGGAACTCGGTTCGACCCATGCCGATGTGACAGTCCTCACCGGTACAGGCGTCGTCGTCGAAGACGCTGAGCGCCGACGAACAGCCGGCCAGACCGGTCGCGGTGGCCGTGCCAATGGTAGCGAGATAGGCGCGCCGGTTCATAGGGGCGCTTAGGGGACTCCCGGTATAATCACCCCGGTTCGATTCCCGGTCCGTAGGAGTCGTCACCGCGCCGGCTCGAGGACGGGCGACCCGTGGAAACGAAAACACGTAAGGGAACTCCCCGTCGACTCGGCGATATGCTCCCCCGGTTCGTCGGTCGGCTCGGGGTCGCCGACGCGGTGACGATCGCGAACGCAGCTCTGGGATTCGTCGCCGTCGTCGTCGCGGCCGTCGACATCGATCTGGCCGCCCGGCTGATCCTCCTGGCGGCGATCGCGGACGGGCTCGACGGCATCCTCGCGCGCCGCTACGGGGGCACCGAGGCCGGCCCGTACCTCGACTCGCTGGCCGACGTCGCCTCCTTCGCCGTCGCCCCCGCGGTCCTCTGCTTTACCGTCGTCACCGACGGCCTCGCGGTCGACTTCGACGCGATCTCCCTCGAACTCCTCGCGGTGGCGGGCGTCTGCGCGCTGTTCGTCGCCATGGCCGTCACGCGACTCGGCATGTACACCGCCTACGACATCTCCGGCTACTATACCGAGGGCGTCCAGACGACGCTGGCCGCGACCGTACTCGGCGCGGCGATCCTCGCGGGCGAAACCCGGCCGTGGCTCGTCCTCGGGGTCACCGGCGCGTTCTGTTACCTGATGGTCTCGCGGATCCAGTACCCCGACCTGCTGGCCCGCGACGCCGGGATCATGGGGATCGTCCACGCGCTCGCGATCCTCGTCCCCGATCTGGCCGGCCGGACCTTCCCCTACGCCCTCCTGACGCTCGGGCTGGCCTACATGATCCTCAGCCCCTGGTTCTACTGGGGCGAGGCCGAACGCACCGGCGAGGTCGACGTGCATGGAAACGCTTAGGGCCGTGCTGACACGACCGTAGAGTATGTACACCGTCACGCGTCGGCGTCGTCCCGAGGTGGAACCATGAGCGAGGACGAGGAATCCGACGACGCGGCCGAACAGGGGGCCGAGGAGACGGAGCCCGTCGATCTCGAGGCGATCCGGGAGCGCCTCGACGGCCTCGCCGCCGACCTCGAGCCCCTCGAATCGAGCCTCGAGGCGGCCGAGACCGAGGACGACTTAGACGTCGTCGAGGCCGACCTCGAGTCGGTCCGGGCGGAACTCGAGAGCGTCGAGGTGCCGGAGCCGCCCGAAACCGACGACGACGAGGACGAGGAAGACGCAGAACCCGCACCGGAGGAGGAACTCCAGGAGCAGTACGACGAGATCGAGAGCGACCTCTCGGATCTCGAGTCCGACCTCGAGGACCAGCGCGGTCCCTACGGCGAGGACGTCGTGAGCGAGATCGAGGGCGTCGGCGGGACGATCACGGGTACCCGCTGGACCGAGGAGGGCAACGCCGAACTGATCGAGGCCGTCGACGACTTCCTCGACGAACTGAACGGGCTGCTCGATAGTTCCGTCACGCTGGTCAATCAGGGCGAGGACGTCGCCGAACAGCTCGACGCGACCCTCGACGACGCGGCCGACGCCGTCGCGGACGCCGGCCTCGACGCCGACGACGACGCCGAGACGATCGCCGGCCTGCTCGAGGCGACCGACGACCTCGAGGGCGACGTCGACGACGCGACGGAGTGGACCGACCTCGAGATCCGCGAACAGCTGCGCCGCGAGGGCTACTACGACGTGCTCGATCACGTCAAGGACTTCCCGCCGGAGTGGCACGCGCTCAAGGTCCACGAGAAGCGGGGCAACGTCGACCAGATCCTGCTCGCGCTCGAGACGTTCGACTCCGACTTCATGGAGGAACACTGCATGGAGTCGCTCGAGCGCATGGGATCGCGCGCGGAGCCGGCCATCGACGCGATGCTCCAGAAGGCCAACCGCCGCGATCAGGCCGCCATGCGCATCCTCGGGAAGATCGGCGTCGAGAACGAGGAGATCGTCGAGACGCTGGTCGACTACGTCGACTCCAACCCGAACCTCCAGCAGCCGGCCTTCCGCGCGCTCGGCGAGATCGGTGCCGAAGACGCGGTCGAACCGATCGCCCAGCAGCTCGTCGCCGACGAGGCCGACGTCCGGAGCTGGGCCGCCCGCGCGCTCGGCCTGATCGGGGACACCCGCGCCATCGACCCGCTCGCGGACCGCCTCGCGGACGACGAGTCGGACCGCGTCCGGGCCAGCGCCGCGTGGGCGCTCAACCGCATCGGCACGCAGGAAGCCCTCGAGATCGTCGCCGACTACGACGACGACCGCGCCTACCTCGTCCAGGCCGAGGCCGAAAACGTCGACCTCGAGCCCGCTGCCTGACGACGAGGAGTACGACGGTTGGTTTTCACGCCGTTCGTTCCGGCCACCAGCCGCCGCTGCGGTGGCGCGCGCTGGATCGCGGCGAACCGACGGGTGAGCCGCGATTCGACACTGCGCGAGGGATGAGCGAGGGAGCAAGGCGACCGAGCGAATCCCTCGCGCAGTGTCGTCGGCCGCCTTCACTTTCGTCCAGTCGGCCGACAGTACGCGCCATCGCGGGTCGGCCGGCAGTCCGTTTGAAGCCGTCGGTTTCATCACCGCGTACGGCTGCTCGTCCAGCAGGGTACCCGCTCCGCTCGAGTCACCCGACACTTTAAGTACGAACGGCCGGCCAGACGGAGCGATGGATCCCCGACGGGACGTCCTCGTCGCCGCGCTCGTCTGTCCCCTCGTCGTCGTCGCCGCGATATTCACGGTCGTTCCCGTCACGAACGGGGCAACGGTCGACGGCGAGTCAGCTACGCGAGCGACCGCCGCCCCGGAGGCGAACGCGACCGACCTCGCCTGCCCGCCTCGCGCGGGCGAAGCGAACCGATCCGCGGGTGACGCGCCGGCGGAACCGCAGATCGCGGGCCTCTATCCGAACCCCACCACCGACGGGAACGTCGGCGAGTTCGTCGTCCTCGAGACGCCGCCCGACACCCGATTGGCGAACCTGACGCTGACGGACGGTCACACGACGGTTCGGCTCCCCAACGCGACGGCGTCCGGACGCGTCGCCCTCTCGATGGCCCCCAACGTGACGAGGACGCTGACCGACGTTCCCGTCCGCAGGCTCGAGGGCCACTTCCGACTCGCGGTCGACGGCGAACGCCTCCGACTCCGAAACGCGACGGCGACCGTCGATTCGGTCGCCTACGACCGGGCGCCGACCGCCGAGCGATGGTATCGAACGGCATCGAGCGACGGCGAGGCGAACCGCCGGAGCGACGGCCGGTGGTGGCCCCGCGACGCCACCTGCCTCCCCGTCTCGACGGCCGCCGTCGACGACGCCACGACGTTCGTCCTCCCCGACAATCCCGGGGTGCCACGCGAGACGATCCGAAACGCCGAGGACCGGCTCCTGCTCGCCGGCTACACCGTCACCTCCGAAGCGATCGCCGCCGACCTCGTGAACGCGGCCGACCGCGGCGTCGAGGTCGCGGTCCTCCTCGAGGCCAGCCCGGTCGGGGGGACGCCCGCGGCGACCGAGGGCGTCCTCGAGACGCTCGCGGACGGCGGCGTCGACGTCCGCGTTATCGGCGGCGAGGACTCGCGGTACCGGTACCACCACCCCAAGTACGCCGTGGCCGACGACCGCCTGCTGGTCAGCACCGAGAACTGGAAACCGTCCGGGGTCGGCGGCGAGAGCAGCCGCGGCTGGGGCGTCCGCCTCGAGTCGGCGTCCCTCGCGGCCGACCTCGCGACCGTCTTCCGCGCGGACTTCGGGGGCCGGGACACGACGACGGGGGCGGCCTATCGCAGGAACGCCACCTTCACCGACGGCGGGCCGGTTTACTCCGAGCCCGCCCCCGAATACCCCACGAATCACGAGCCGACGACGGTCCCAGTCGAGTCGGCCGACCTCCTGCTCGCGCCGGACAACGCCGCCGGCCGGCTGACGACGATGCTCGAGAGCGCCGACGAGGAGATCCTCGTCCTCCAGCCGTCGATCGCCGCCGACGTCTCCGTGCTCGAGCCCACGCTCGAGGCCGCCCGCCGCGGCGTCGAGGTTCGGATTCTGCTCGGCTCGGCGGAGTACAACGCCGAGGAGAACGAGGCCCTGGCGACGGACCTCGAGCGGATCGCCGACCGCGAGGGGTTACCGCTCGAGGTGCGCCTGATGGGGGACAGCGACCGGTTCGAGAAACTCCACGCGAAGGGGCTCGTGATCGACCGCGAGACGGCGGTCGTCGGCAGTGCCAACTGGAACCCGAACTCGCTCGAGAACAACCGGGAGGTACTGGTGGCGCTTCACGGCGAGGCGGTCGCCGGCTACTACGCCGACGTCTTCGAGTCGGACTGGGCGGGCGACTCGCGGTCGTTTCCGATCGGAGCCGGCGTCGCGGTCGCCGTCGCGGTCGCCGTCGCCGCGGTCGTCGGCCGGCGATACGTCCGGTTCGGGGACGAGTCGCCCGTGGACCCGGTCACGTCGGACGCGACCGACGAGAACTGAGCGGGTCAGTCGGCGTGGCCGCCGGCCTCGAGTTCGAGCAGCTCACAGCAGTCGGCCTCGGCGTCGAAACAGTCGGGACACTGCTCGGGCCGGTCGATGATCGTATCGAGCCGTTCGGCGACGGTGTCGTCGATGACGCTCTCCAGGGCGCGGGCCTCCTCCCTGAACTCCTCGACCTCGAGGACGTTCGCGAGGAACCGCTCGATGATACAGTAGGTCTGGAGGGCGTCGTGGGCGCGTTCGAGCCCCTCGTCGGTCAGGCTCGCGCCCTTGTACTTCTCGTGATCGACCAGCTCGCGGTCCTCGAGTTTGCCGACCATCTCGTTGACGCTGGCCGGGCTCACCTCGAGCAGGTCCGCGAGCGTGCCGGTCGATGCGGGGCCGTCCTCGATGCGTTGAGCGAGATAGATCGCCTTGAGGTATTGGTCTGCGGTGTTCATGCCTGCCCTCCGTCGGTGCGTGCCGCGTCGATTCCTCGCCGGCACAGCCGCGGCCGGGCGTCGATACGCGTCGCGGACGACGTTGCCGCGGCGGTCGGAGCCGCCGCGGTCGAGGTGTGGGTCGTCCCGATCATGATCGCTGCTCCATGATCTCGGTCACTTCTTCGACGCCCTCCTTCTCCTCCTCGCGGATGCTGTACAGCGTCTCGAGGACCCGCTCGCGGTCGACGGCGAACTCGGAGTCGGAGGCTTCGATCGCCTCGATCAGGTCGTCGTAGAACTTGTAGGCCGTCTCCTCGTTGGCGAGCTGGTCGTAGAGGACGCCGTCCGTGTCCTCCGGCGGCCCGTACTGAGCGTCGACCAGCGCGTTGATCTCCTCGTATCCGACCGTCTCGGCCTCGAGATCGTCGATCAGCGCCTCGAGCCGCTCGCGGTGTTCGGCCGACTCCGTGGCGGCCTCCGCGAGCAACTCTTCCACCTCCTCGTCGAACGCCGCCCGCTCGTCGGGCGGGAGCGACTCGATGTGGTGGGCGGCGCGTGACTCGACGAGTTCCTCCAGCACGACCCCGATCTGTAGCAATCGGGTCAGCTGGTGGTCGCTCGAGACACGCTGTCCCAGACTCATATCACGACAAGGGAGCCGCGGTTACTTAGTCGTCTCGGAGCGCGGGCGTCGAAAACGGGGTAAAACGACGGACGATCGGCGGCGAGGGCGGTCAGTCCCGCTGGCGGAGACGCGCGCCGATCAGTTCCTCGAGGTCGTCGCGGAGTTCGTCGACGTCGACCTCCTCTAAGACGGGCACGAAGAAGCCCTCGACGAGCATGTTCCGGGCCGCTCGGGGGTCGACGCCGCGGGAGGTCATGTAGAACAGGTCCTCCGCGTCGATCTGGCCGACCGTCGCCGAGTGGCTGGCCTCGGTGTCGTGGTTGTTGATGATCAGCTTCGGGGAGGCGTCGGCCTCGCTCTCGTCGGACAGCATCAGCGTGTTCTCGCGCTGGTAGGAGCTGGTGTCCCAGGCGTCCTTGCCGACGTCCTGAACGCCTTCGTAGACCGAGCGGGCCACGTCGTCGGTGACGCCGCGGGTCACGAGGTCGGCCGTCGTGTGCTCGGCGCGGTGCCAGACCTTCGCGTCGAGGTCGAAGTGCTGGTCGTTGTGCCCGTAGAAGGCACCGACGATCTGCGTCTCCGAACTGTCGCCGCTGAGGGTCGTCGACACTTCGGTCTTGGTCAGCTGGGTGCCGAGGTTGCCCTCGATCCAGTCGATCGTCGCGTAGGTGTCGGCGACGCCGCGCTTGACGGTGAAGTTGTAGGCCTCCTCCGAGAGGTTCTGGAGGCTGCCGTACTGGACGTAGCTGTTCTCGCCGGCGGCGACCTCGACGACGCCGCTGTAGTACTGCTCGTCCTGTTCTGCGCCCGTCGACTGGCGCTCGAGGATCGTGACCGACGAGGACTCCTCGGTGACGACGAGCGTGTAGTTGAACAGCGAGCGGGAGTTTTGCTCGGTCCGGATCGTCACGTCCTCGGCGTCGACGCCCTCGGGGACGTAGATGACGGTCCCGGTACTGAACAGCGCCGTCGACAGCGCCGTCAGGTAGTTCTCTTGGGGATCGACGATGGAGCCGAAGTGCTCCTTCAGGAGGTCCTCGTGCTCGGCGACGGCCTCGCTCCAGGGCAGGACCTCGGCCTCCTCGGGGCCGACCTGGTCCTTCTCCTCGGCCGCGTTCAGCGGGTCCACCAGCGACTCGAAGTCCAGCTCGTGGAGGTTCGTCCAGTCCCGACCCGGCGTCCGGATGACGTCGGGCATCTCGAGCTCGTCGAGGGCCGCGAGGGCCTCGAGACGGGTCTCCAAGAGCCAGTCGGGCTCGTCCAAGTTCCCGCTGATTTCGCGTACCTGTTCGTCGGTCAGATTGGCGTGTACCTGCGTGCTCATGTTATCCGAGGCTCCCCTCCATCTCGAGTTCGATGAGGCGGTTGAGCTCGACCGCGTACTCGATCGGCAGTTCCTCCGTGATCGGCTCGATGAAGCCGGCGACGATCATCTTCTTGGCGTCGTCGTCGTCCAGCCCGCGGCTCTGGAGGTAGAAGATGTCCTCGTCGCCGATCTTCCCGACCGTGGCCTCGTGGGCGACGTCGACCTTCGACTCCTCGATCTCCATGTACGGCATGGTGTCCGAGGTGGACTCGTTGTCGAACATCAGCGCGTCGCACTCCACCGCAGTCGAGGAGTTCTCGGCGCCGTCGGCGATGTGGACGAGGCCGCGGTAGTTGGTGCGGCCGCCGTCCTTGGAGATCGACTTGGACTCGATGGTCGAACTCGTGTCGGGCGCGTTGTGGTA
>SDGW01000042.1_pt1 | contig 44333 bp, 45 predicted proteins | sample 2873831 | NCBI WGS metagenome assembly SDGW01 (sample SAMN08132700, study PRJNA421101) | hypersaline lake metagenome | isolation source: celular fraction 0.22 microns magnesium sulfate-rich crust from ephemeral... | place: Spain: Penahueca Lagoon, Toledo | collected 2011-07 | reverse complement strand
ATGCCGAGCTGGGTGACCGCGAGGTAGTTGTCGAGGTTGTTCATCACGTCCTGCAGCGCCGCCGAGCCGGTGCGGCCCTCCTCGACCAGCTGTTCGACGGACGTCGAGCGGACGCGCACAAACGCGAACTCCGCGGCGACGAAGAAGCCGTTCAGGACCACGAGGAACAACGCGAGGGCGAGCCGCCCCACGGAGAACAGGAGGTCTACCATCCGCGCCTCCGGGAAACGCGGCTCGGTCGAAGTGCGGTCATGGCACTCTCTTCGACGCGTCGACAGAAGTGGTTGGTGGAACTCCCGGCGGGCTACGCCTCCCCGCGGCGTTCGAGAATCGACATCACGGGCTCGGACGCGACGCCGTGGACGACGGAGACGAGCACGACGAAGACGACGGGGGCGTGAGGTAGCTATCGGAGAGAGGCTCCGGGAGCACGCCGCCGCGAGCGCCGCGACGCCGACGCTCGTCATCGTCTTCAGCGCCGAGTCCTGGGACGTCGGCTTCCACATGAGCGACGCCACCGCCGTGCTGTTCGCGGCCGCGAGCGTGCTCGCCGCGGCCGTCTACCTCCTGTTCGCGCAGAACCTGTCCTTCCCGCGGAAACGCCACGACCTCGTCACCGAGCACACCGCGCTCGTCAACGTCACGGTGTTCCTGGTGCTCGTGCTCGCGATGCTCGGGCTGTTCGCGCTCGTCTGGGGCATCATCCTGCTCGTCGAACTGGTGGTGTTCCCGCCGAACCTGATGTCGAACTGGCCGAGCATCGAAGAGCCCGCCGTCGGAGTCGTCGACCTCGTGCGGACGGGCGCGTTCATCAGCACCATCGGCGTGCTGTCGGGCGCGCTCGCGGGCGGCCTGGAGAACCGGACCGTCGTCAGCCACCTCGCGCTGTTCCTCGATCGCCCCTGACTACCCGTCGCTGGGCGGCTTCACTCTGGGGCGGAGTGGCTCACGAATCCCCGCGTTCGTCCGCGGACGTGCCGTCCATCTCCGGGTCGTTGCGCAGCTGCCGAACCAGGTTCATGTGCATGAGGTGGAGGTGCATCCCGATGCCGAACAACAGCAGCCCCATGCCGACGAAGATGAGCGGCGTGAGCATCGCCTCGACGGCGCTCGCGAGCGAGTCGGTGTTCTGGGGCAGGACGACGACGGCCGCGAGGAAGAATGCAGTGAGGATGACGCCGAGCCCCGCTCTGACGAACCGGGAGTAGTGGCCGAGTCGCTGCAGGCGTTCCTCGATTCGAGTCGTGCTCGTTCCGCCGTCGTCTGAACTCATCTGTGTTGGTAGCTGACTACGGTGTCCGCACCGGCCGAGCACTGGCGAACGACGTGGCGCGGGTTTCCGAGCGTAGTTTAGCTGCTGGCCATTCGCCGGCAGGACTCGGCGCACTCCTCGAGGACCTCCGCGCAGACCTGGCAGTGGTCGGCGTCGTGGCGGTCGCACTCCTCGGCGCACTCCTCGCAGGCGCCCGCACAGGCCTGGGCGAGCTGGGTGCTGTAGCTCGAACCCCGCGCCATGAAGCGCGCGTGCAGGGACGTGAGGTCCGCGACGTCCCGACAGAGGCGGGCGCACTCCTCCATGTCGGCGTCGCCGAGGCACTCGTCGGCACACCACTCGCAGACCTCGGCGGCCTCGTTGCAGATCTCGATGCACTCGCGCTGTTCGTCGCTCAGGCTGTCGATCTTCGAGACGGTCTCTGAGAGGGACATTTCGGTCTAGACAACGACGGGGACGTACGTGAACGGCTCCCCCTGCCACTGAAAGGGGTTGACCCGTTCGGGGGGTAGCGGGACCTCACCACCGTCGGTGGTGGGCCGCCGCGGTCACGGCTTCAGTATCGACTTGATGCAGCCGTCCGCCTTGTCGTTGAACTTCTGGTACATGTCGGGGCCGTCCTGCAGGGACCCCTCGTGGGTGACGACGAACGACGGGTCGATGTCGCCGTCCTCGATCTTCTCGAGCAGCGGGTCGAGGTAGCGCTGGACGTGGGTCTGGCCGGTCTTCACGGTGAGGGACTTGTTCATCAGCGCGCCGAACGGGACGCTGTCGACGTCCCCGAGGTAGACGCCGGGGACGGAGAGCGTGCCGCCCTTCCGGCAGCACTTGATTGCCTCGCGGAGGACGTACCCGCGGTCGTGGGCCATCTTCGCCTGCTGCTTCACGCGGTCCGCGGTCGAGGTCAGGCCCATGCCGTGGGCCTCGGTGCCGACCGCGTCGATGCAGCGGTCGGGGCCGCGGTCGCCCGTCAGCTCCATCAGGCGGTCGTAGACGTCCTCGTGTTCGAAGTTGATGGTCTCCGCGTCGCCGTACTCGGCGGCCATCTCGAGGCGTTCCTCGACGCGATCGATGGCGACGACGCGGTCGGCGCCGAGCATCTCCGCGCTCTGGATGGCGAACTGCCCGACGGGGCCACAGCCCCACACCGCGACCGTGTCGTTGTCCTCGATGTCGGCGTTCTCGGCGGCCATGTAACCGGTCGGGAAGATGTCCGAGAGGAACAGCACCTCCTCGTCGTCCATGTTGGAGTTGACCTTGACCGGGCCGACGTCGGCGTACGGCACGCGGAGATACTCGGCCTGCCCGCCGGCGTACCCGCCGAGCATGTGGGAGTATCCGAGCAGGCCAGCGGGCGACTGCCCCATCGTCTGCCGTGCGAGCTCCGCGTTCGGGTTTGAGTTGTCGCACAGCGAGTAGAGGTCCTGGTTGCAGAACCAGCACGCGCCGCAGCTGACCGTGAACGGGACGACGACGCGGTCGCCGGCTTCCAGCGCCTCCACGTCGTCGCCGGTCTCGACCACGACGCCCATCGGCTCGTGGCCGATGACGTCGCCCTCCCGCATCGACGGCATCTTGCCGTTGTAGAGGTGGAGGTCCGAGCCGCAGATGGCAGTTGCCGTGATCTCGACGATGGCGTCGCCGGGGTTGACGAGTTCGGGCTCGGGCACCTCCTCGACGCGGACGTCCTTCTCGCCGTGCCAGGTGAGCGCTTCCATCGTCACACCAGACCACCCTCGCCACGAGCGGAGGGGTTGCCGTCCTTCGTCGTCGGAATTTCGCCGGTCTCCGCGAGGCTCTTGAAGCGGTTGAGCGCGGTGCCGACGAGCATCTCCGGGGCGACGTCGAGGCGCTCCAGGGCGGCGTTCCCGACGCTGCCGCCGGGCGGGTCGAAGCGGATCGAGAGCGTCACGACGGTGCCGCGGTCGCCGGGCGCGGGCGTGAACCGCACCGACCCCTCGTTGGGGACGGTGGCGTCCTCGCCGGCCTCCCAGCGGAGGGTCTCGCCGGGCTCTTCTCCGACGACGTCCGTCTCCCAGGAGACGTCCTTGCCGCGGGGACCGTGGACGGTCCACTCGAGGCGCCCGCCGTCGGTCTCGGCGACGTCCGCGAAGTGCCCGACGACGCGGGAGAACTGCTCGGGGTCCCGCCACAGCTCGTACAGCTCGTTGGCGGGCCGCCCGACGACGACGGAGCGGCTGAACGCCGTCTCCTCGTCGCCACCGCCGAGACCGGTCCGCGACTCGACCATCGTCCTGATGCGGGCGTTCTCGCCGAGCGACGTCGACAGGAGCGCGCCGCCGACGAGCGCCGTCGCCGCGCCGCGCAGCGACCGCTGCTGGAGGCCGCGGACGACGAGGGCCGTCCCGACCACCCCCAGGAGCGGGCGTTTCAGCCGGTCGAAGTCGAGCCCGTTTCGCTCGCGGCGCGGCGCCGCCGGTGGCGTCTCTCCTCGCGTGCTGTCCGGGTCTGGTGGCTGTCTCTCCATTTGAAACGTGGGTCGTGGTGGTTGCTCGCGGCGGGTGCGCGACGACCGAACGGCCGGTGGCGATACACGGTCTCACGGTGAACCACGGCAATCGCGGGGCTGGCGTTTGTGCCTGCACACACAGGAGCTATATACCGATCGCAGGGCGGCTACGACGTAGCTGAGGGCGGCAGATTCAGACGGCGGCCGTTAGGCCGGGCGAACGGACGGCGTAAGCGCGGGCTACGGCGAGTAGCGCGGCGGTACTCGCGGCGGAGTCGCGAAACGGTACCAATAGTTAACCGGCGCACTGCCGTGTAGCAATTGGCATGTCCGGGAACTCCGACCGCGCCGCGTGGCAGGTCACGACCGACCGCGAACAGATACGCCAGTGGGCGGACGGCCACGACGTGGTACCGCTGCGCGCCGAGGAGACGGACGGCAACGACCTGCGGCTGCTCTCGGAGCCCGAGGACGGCCGCGGCGAGCCGCTGTCCTGGGACGAGTTCTTCGAGCGCTTCGAGGCGCGGTCGCTGGCGCTCCGGTACCGGGAGACGGACACCCGGGGACAGGGCCAGCCGGCCTACGAGTTCGTCGACCGGGACGAGATTGTGGACGAGGCCGTCGAGGGACAGGAGACGCCCGGCAACGTCGAGGCGCACACTCACGAGGACGACCGGGGCGACGTCAGCGACGACCAGCCGACGCCTCCCGGGAACGAGGGCAGCGGCGCCACGCAGGTCGACAGCGAGACGGTCGCCCGTAGCGGCGACTCCGCGAGGCACGAGGACACGCCGACCACGGACGCGGACGACGACGCCGCGGACCGGGAGACGGACACGGCGATGTCGGGGTCGTCGCACGGCGCCGAGCTCGGCGCGTTCGTGCTCGACGAGATTCACGAGACGCACGGGCTCACGGACGGCGTCGACGAGGAGTACGTGACGTTCCGGAACACGAGCGAGGACGCCCTGGACCTCTCGGAGTGGGTCGTGGAGAACGACGACGGCGAGCGGTTCGTCTTCCCGGAGGGGTTCGAGCTCGACGCCGGACAGCACGTCACGCTGCACAGCGGCAGTGGAACCGACAGCGAGACGGACGTCTACTGGGGCGTCGACAGCGAGGTCTGGGACGACGCCGGCGACACCATCACCGTCAGGACGCCGGACGGCCGGGAGGTGCTGCAGGAGCCGTACGGGAAGTGAGTGCCCGTCAGGTCAATGGGGCCGGAGAAGATGCCGATGACGTAGATGCCGCCGAGCGTGCCGCGGCGGGTCGTCACATGTCCGAGGCGCCGCTGTCGGTGACGTCGTCCTGCGTGCCCTCCTCGAGCTGTTCGAGGTCCCGGCCCTCGTTGTACTCGTCGTCCGTGCCCGCGGGGCCGCTGAGCTCGCGGTAGAGGACTTCGCGGGCCTCTTCGGGCGTCTCGAAGCGCTCGTCGACCAGCCGGTCGAAGACGCTGCCGAGGCTCTCGGTTTCGTTCGGGAGGTCGAGGGGTTCGTCGGCGTACTCCGCGGCGAGCTCCTCGCTCGTCGTCGGGTACTTGTCCTCGTCCAGCAGGCCGTCCACGCGGTTCACGATGTTCTCGACGTGCTCGCTGCGCTCGTGCTGGCGGTCCCTGGCGCTGTCCTGTACGCTGCTGACGTCGGGTTCGTCGTCCTGGGGCATACCCGAGCGTTCGGCCTACAGTTGGAAAGGTCTCGTGGGCGTTCAGCAGTGCATTGCGCCTGCCGCCCGACTGCTTATCCGTGATACCGCCGAACGACACGATATGACACTTCGAGAACCCTCGGCGGCCGACGCGGAGCGAATCGGCGAACTCGTCGAGAGTTCGATGACGACGTCGTTCAGCCTCAGCCCCCAGCAGATCGAGCGAATCGCCGAGGCGGGGTTCGACGAGGACGCCGTCACCGAGAAGCTCGGCGACGAGGAGACGCTCGTGCGCGTCGCGGAGACCAGCGAGGACGTCGAGACGGAGACCGCCGTCGGGTACGTCGAGGGTCAACTCGACGGCGAGTGGGGCGAACTACGGTGGTTGTTCGTCGACCCCGAGCACCGCGGGAAGGGTATCGGGACGGAGCTGTTCGAGTCGATGCGCGACGCGCTCGAAGACGCGGGCGCGTCGGCGGTCCGGGCGACCACGCTGGAGGCGAACACGGAGGGCCCGCAGTTCTTCGAGCGGTTCGGCCTCGAACAGGCCGACGAGCGCGAGGTCGAGGTCGGCGACGAGTCGCTCGTCGAGCGCGTGTACGTGGCGTCGTCGGCGGACGTCGAGACCGACGACGAGCACGGCGAGCGCGAGCCGCCCGCCGACATGGACCTCCCCGGGACGGAGACAGAGGGCGAGACGACGACGGCGACGACCGAGGACGGCCAGCGGGTACTCGTCGCACGCGAGGAGCACGAGTCGGGGACGGAAGCGCCGTTCTTCGCCGCGTACACCGACGAGAGCCGCGACGAGCAGTACGGCTTCTACTGTGGGAACTGCGGGTCGCTGGACGTCACGATGGACGACACCGAGCGGCTGAACTGCCCCGAGTGCGGGAACGCTCACGCTGCGCGGTCCGACCAGTCCTACGACGACTCCTACCTCTGAACGCGGCCCGAAGCCGCCCGTTCACCCCCACGCCTTCGCTCGCCGGCCGCACGACTTTCCGAGTCTGGCGCGAACACGACGACATGGACCACCTCGAACTCGCGCGCGCGAACCTCCGCCGGGCCAGCGAACGGGCGTCCGGACCGGTCCACACGCAACTGGACTCGCTGTTGAACGGCATCGGAAGCGAGGACGATCGGGACGCGACTCGCGACGGCTCGGACTCGACGGTCGACCGCATCGCGGAGGTACGGGACAAGCTCGAATCCCTCGAAGGAGAGGTCGAACACCCGGAGACGCAGTCGTTCGTGGACGACGCCAGCGAGCACCTCCGGGAGTACATGGAGGAACACCCGCACGGGGAGTGAGCGAGAGCCGCGGCTCGTCGGCGTGCCGTTCGAGGTAGTGGCGCGGCCCCGGCCTTCCCCGCCCGGAAATAAGTGGCTTTCCGCTGCCACGAGGGCACGGAAGCGCGTCCACGGCCTAGGTCGGACACGGTATGAACCTCAACCGGAGGCGGATTGCCGTTCTCGCCCTGGCCGGAGTACTGGTCGTGGCAGCGGTCTACGGCTTTTTCGTCTTCGAGCGGCCGAGCGTCGAGTCTGTCGACAACGAGTGGGGTGCCGTCGAGGAGAACCGCAGCGAGGTCCGGACGGAGATCGCGGTCGACAACCCGTGGTTGCTCGGGGTCGCCGACAGCGCGGCGAACGTCGAGTACACGGTCGCGCTGAACGACGTCGTCTTCGCCACGGAGGAGGAGAAGCGGGTGAGCCTCGGCGACGACGACACCCTCACGACGTCGACGTGGGTGAACAACGACCGGATTCCGGAGTGGTGGGTGACGCACGTGAACAACGACGAGACGACGACCGTCACGGTCGACCCGTCCGTCGTGGTCCGCTTCGCCGGCGTGAAGCTGCCGGCGGAGTCCCTGACCCGGAACCGGACGTTCCAGACCGACCTGCTCGCACCGCTCCAGACGGAGGAGACGCGCCGGTTCTCGGCGTACGGCCGGACGGTCTTCGTCGTCAACGAGACGAACGCGCAGTGGGGGCAGGCGACCACCGAACGGACGCCCGTCAACGCGTCGGCCACGGTGACGAACTCGCTCCCGGTCCCCGTCCCGGTCACCGAGGTCCAGTACACCGTCCGGATGAACGGCGTCGTCGTCGGGACCGGTCAGGCCGCCGAGCAGACGGTAATCCCGGCGGAGAGCACGCGGACGCTCGAAGCCCGCGCGTTCATCGACAACTCGAAGCTGGACGAGTGGTGGGTGACCCACCTGCGGAACGACCAGACGACGCGGATGTCCGTCGCGTTCGACGCGACGGTCCGGTACGGCGGCGTCGAACGGACGCTCCCCCTGGAGTTCCTCTCCTACAACCGGACGTTCCAGACCGACGTGTTCGGGTCGGCGTCGACCGGGAACCAGTCCGAGTCGCGGGGCGCACTCCCCGACGAACTGTCGGCCTCACCGGGGAGCCACCGTTCGCCAGCCGTGGCTGCCACCAGAGGGTAGCGGCGCGGCTCAGTGGCGACCGCCGTTCGGAACGTCGGTGTAGAAGGCTGGCCTCGGTACTCATAGGGCTCGTCGTCCCGCGGGAGCCACCCCGGGTCGGCCCGGTGGCGTCGTCATCGGCCGCGTAGACGTACTGGGGCCACGGACAAGAGGATTCCGAGCGTGGTCGCTCGCCGGCAGAACGCAGCGGGAGCGAGGCAGTCAGACGCCGTCCGGCATCGCGTGGTTCGCGTCGTCGGCGAGGTTGCGGAGGCGGTCGCGGTGTCCCGCGTCGAACTGGGACTGACACCGAGCGACCCACGACCCGGGGAGGTCGTCGTGCGTTCGGTCCGCGCCGTCGTCCGCCGAGAGCGTCGTCCGCGGGGCGGTCTCTGCGGGTGACGGTTCGGTCCGCGTCTCGGTGTTCGGTTCCGGTTCGGTCGTCCGTGTGGTGTGTGTGCTCACGTCTGGAGTGCGGGTAGAGTCGGTCTGAAGGCTGTACGGCCGGGAAGGAGTTACTCGCGTACAGGTACGACCGACATGACGTGTCCCCTACTGCGGCGGGGAATATAATAAATGTTCCTGTACGATTCCGGTGCCCGAAGTGGACGCGAGTCAGTCGAGTGACGAACGGCTACCGTGTCTCGAACCAAGTCGGGCCGCCCAGAATCGCGGGCAGAACACTAACGCGAACGCGCCGACGACGCGACGCGGAGCCGGTCAGTCGTCGGCCTCTGCGGTGGCGTCCTCGGCGTCGCCGCGCGGGAAGTTCTCGATAGTGGCGTCGCGGAACGCCTCCTCGTCGAACTCGTGGTCGTCGTCGAAGAACTCCAGGAGCTGTTCGGTGTCCCGCATCGCGTTCTTCAGGCACGTGGAGGCGCCCGGCGAGGGCGTGATGTTGAAGATGACGCCGTCGCCCGTGATCTTGGCTTCGCCCATGTCGAGGGACTTCGCCTCGGTGTCGACGATCTGCGGGCGGACGCCGCCGTAGCCCTTCGCGCGCTCGATGTCGTCGAGCGTCGCGCTCGGGACGACCTTCTGGACCTCCGGGAGGAACGTGCGCTTCCCGATTTCGGGGACGTCGTAGACGAGGTTGCGGACGACGTACGGGAAGAGGATGCGGTCCGCGAGGATGTTCGCGTAGCTCAGGAACGAGTCGACGTTCAGCCCGAACACGTCGAAGAAGTCGCCGACCGTCTCGATGCGGCCGCGTTCGAGCGTCGGCACGAGCTTCGCGGTCGGGCCGAAGCGCGTGATGGAGGCGTCGTGGACGTCGGCGTCGCCGTGGACGGCGGCGAACGGGAGCTTCTTCATCTGGAGGGTGTACACCTTCCCGTTGAGGAAGTCCTCCGCGAGGAAGAAGCTCCCCGCGACCGGGAGCAGGCTCATGTTCTCGCCGTAGCCCATCTCCTTGGCGATCTGGAGGCTGTGCGAGCCCGCGGCGACGACCGCGACGTCGCTCTCGAACCAGCCGTCGTCGGTCTCCACGAGGAACTCGTCGCCGGTGTCGTTGATCTCCTCGACCTCGGTGCCGGTGTAGACGTCGACGCCGTCGACTTCCTTGGCCTCGTCGACGAACGACTGCGCGGTCATGCCGTAGTCGACGACGTAGCCGTCCGGCGTCTGGAGCGCGAGCATCTCCTTGCCGGGGTCCCGGCCCTCGACGACCTTCGGTTCGAGGTCGGCGATCTCCTCGCGGCCGATGGCCCGCAGCTTCGGGTAGAGGTCGCCGAAGCCCTCCTCGTGGTAGCGGGACTCGAGCTTCTGGACCTCCTCGTCGCCGACCCCGAGGACCATCTTCGAGCGCTTGCTGTGCATCTCTCGGTCGGCGTCGACGTTCTCGAGGTAGCCGGCGAGCAGCTCCGCGCCCTCCTTGACTTCCTCGGCCTTCTCCAGGGTGTAGTTCGTCTCGATGTCCCCAAAGTGGAGGGTCTGGGAGTTGTTCGTGCTGTGGGAGTTGATGGCCGCGATCTCGTCTTCTTTCTCCACGAGCGCGATGTCCTCGATGTCCGTGAACTTCGCGGCCGTGTACAGCAGCGAAGCCCCGCTGATACCTCCGCCGACGATGAGTAAGTCGTATTCGTCTCTCATGCTTTGAGTGTCTCCCGCGCGCCAGTCGTACAGTTCCGAGGGTTGCGATTCGGCTACTTAACTCTCCCTTTCCACGGCCAGAACGGACACTCGCCGGTCGGCGGAAAACGACAACGAGCGCGCGTGATTGGATAATTTTCGCCGGAAGGACGCCACGTGACGAAGGCGGGTTTCGTCAGTCGTCGTCCACGGCGGGCGCGTCCACCCGCCCCGACGACGCCGGCGCGTCCGAGCGCTCGCTCGCGGGAGCGGCCACGCGGTCGATGGCGTCCGCACCGAGCACCGCGAACGCGACGAACCCGACCTTGCTGATGAAGTCGAGGTAGACCACGACGATGGCCTCCATCTCCGGCTGGAGGACGCCGACGCCGGTCGGCGCGAGCACCCACACGACCGGGTACAGCGTCCACAGCACGACGGTGAGGTTCCGCAGCGTCGTGAACGTCGCGTCGACGCGCGGGTCCGCGTCCCCGCCGAGCGCCGCGGGCAGCGTGTACAGCAGGCCGTACAGCAGCCCGGCGTACGCGACGCAGCCGACCGCGTAGAACGCCCACTTCTCGGGCGTCGACACGAGCGCGGCGCCGACGCCGGCCGCGATGACGACGACGTCGGCGACGACGAGCGCGACGTACGTCCGCCGGCTCGGCCGCGACAGCATCGCGAGGTAGAGCACGAGCAGCGGCGTCGTCGCCAGCCAGTCGGCGTACCGCGCGAGCTGGACGGTCACGCCGTCCACGACGAGCGAGCCGACGCCGAGCGCCATCAGCGCGTACGCGACCGCGGCGATGCCGGTGACGCCCGCGAGCACGGCGTCGAAGCGGCGGTGGCTGGGGTTCCGAATCGCGTCCCGGACCGGGAGCAGCGTGCCGAGTGCCATGCCGACGGCGCCCACCCAGAACCACGTCTCGGGCGTCACTGCAGCTCACCCCCGTCGCCGCGGGCGTCGAAGTCCGCGAGCAGGTCCTCCAGGGTGACCGCGCGCTCCGCGAGCTCGGCGGCGGCGTCCCCGACCTCCGAGAGCGTCTCCGTCTGCTCGTCCGCCGCGTCCGCGACGTCCGTCGACTGCGCGGCGGTCTCCTCGCTGATGCTCGCGACCTCGTCGACCGCCGACGCCACCCGGGAAGCGGCCTCGGCCTGCCGGTCGGTGGCGTCCCGAATCTCGCCCGCGGCGGAGTCCGTCTGCGCGACGAACTCCACGACGTCGTCGAGCGCCTCGGCGGTCTCGTCGACCGTCGCGCGGCCGTCCGCGACGTGGCCGCTGGTCTCCCGCATCTCGTCGGCGACCTCGCTCACCTGCTCCTGGAGGTCCACGAGGCGGTCCTCGACGTCCTGGGCGGCGGCGTGGGACTCCTCCGCGAGGCTCTTGACCTCGTCGGCGACCACCGCGAAGCCGTCGCCCTCCGCTCCCGTGCGCGCGGCCTCGATGGACGCGTTCAGTGCGAGCATGTTCGTCTGCTCGGCGATGTCCGCGATGACGTCGACGACCTCGCCCACGTCGTCCATCTCGCCGTCGAGGTCGTCCATCGCGTCCGCGGCCGCCGCGGCCTCCTCGGCGACCTCGTCCATCGTCGCGACCGCGTCGTCGGCGGCGTCCTGCCCGTCCTCGACGGCGTCCGCCGCCTGCCCCGCGGTGTCCGCCAGCGACGCGACCGTCTCGGCGACCTCCTCGGCGCTCGCGGAGAGGTCGTCGACCTCGCCCGCGACCTCGTGGAGGCGCTCGGTCTGCTCGGTCGCGCCGTCCGAAATCTCGTCCACGGCGCCGGAGACGTCCGCGCTGGCGTCCATCGCGTCCGTCGCGCCGTCGTCGACCCGCGTGGCCGCCGTCGAGACGTGGTCGGCGAACGACGACGCGGCGGCGACGCTGTCCTCGATGTCGTCGAGCATCGCGTTCAGCGACCGGCCGACCCGCGCCATCGCGTCGTGCTCGCGGTCCGCGTCGACGCGCCGCGTCAGGTCGCCGTCGGCGACCGCCGTCATCGCGTCGTCGTAGTCCGCGGCCGCCGATTCCAGCGCGCGAGCCGTCTCCTGTGCGGCCTGGCGGGCTCGCTCGGCCTCCTCGCGCTGGGCCTCGGCCTCCTCGCGGGCCGCCTCCGCGTCCGCCTTCGCGGCCTCGGCGTCGGTCAGGGACGCCGAGAGCGAGTCACGCATCCGTCGGAACGACCCGGCGAGCGTCCCGAACTCGTCGTTCCGGTTGGTCTCGATGGTCGTGTCGAGGTCGCCGTCGGCCATCTCGTCGGCGCGCGCCGACAGCTGGCGCAGCGAGATCACGGTCGTCGACCCGAGCGTCACGCCGACGAGCGCGAGGCTCACCACCGTGAGGAGGATGAGCCCGACGACGCTGGACGCGACGTAGTCGCCGAGCGCGAACGCCTGGCTCGCGGGCGCGTGCACCATCACCGTCCAGTCCGCGCCGGCGACGGGCGCGGCCGCCATCACGGTGCCGCCGTTGTTCACGAACGTCGACGCTGACAGCGAGCGTTCGAGCATCGACTCGCTGCCGTCGTGGCTCGCGAGCACCTGCGAGGCGTCCGTGTGCGCGACGTTCGTCCCCTCGCTGTTCACGACGACGGTGTCGCTGCCGTCGACGACCTCGCCGAACCCGCTCGTGAGCGCGTTCACGCTCACGACGTAGACGAGGCGCTTCTCGGACGCGCCCTCGACCGGCGACAGCACCGCGACGACCGGCGAGTCCGCGCCCGCGACCTCGTACGGCGCCGTCACCGCGACGTCGTCCGCGCCCTCGAACGCGGGCGGGTCGGTGGCGTACGCCTCGCCGCGCTCGGCGGCGTCCGCGCCGACCGCGTCGTCGCTGGAACTCTCGACGATGCGGCCCTCGACGGCGTCGTAGTAGTGGACCGCGGTGACGCCCTCGGGCAGCGAGTCGCTGGCCGCGAGGTCGTCGAGGAACCCGGCGATTTGGGCGCTGTCACCGGACGACAGCGCCGGCCGCGTGGACGCGAGCCGCGTCTGGCCGCGCACGTTGTCGAGGAACGCGTCCAGTTGCGCGGCGCGAGCGTCCGCGTTCGCGGACAGCTCCGTCCGCACGTCGTCCTGCAGCTGGTCGTTCGTCTGCTGGTACACCATCGCGCCGACGCCGACCGCGATGGCGACGACGACGAGCAGCGCCACCGCGAGCTTCGCGGCGTAACTCCCCCTGACTCGTTCGAACTGGCGGGCTAACCCCATCTTCCTCCCTCCCGTCTCCGGGATAAGACAAAAGGGTTGGCCCCCGATTTTCGCTCGTGATACTGTCTCACGGCGAGTCTCGCCGCTTGGACGTTCGGGGTGTCGACGCGACGGCCGCGCGGCTCAGAGCCCGGTCGGGTAATCGAGGAACGTCGTCTCTAGGTCCCAGCCGTCGGCGACGTCCCGGAGGGCGCGCACGCCCAGCGTCTCCGTCGCGTAGTGGCCCGCGAGGAACACCGATATTCCGGCTTCGCGGGCCTCGTGGTAGAGCTTCTGTTTGCCCTCGCCGGTGACGAACGCGTCCACGCCGTCGGCCTCGGCCTCCCGGATCCAGTCCGCGCCGCTGCCGGTGACGATGGCGACGTCCTCCAGCGTCTCCGGCCCGAAGTCCAGCACCTGCACGCCGTTCTCGGGGTCGAGTTCTGCCTCCAGCGCCTCCCGGAGCCCGTCGGCCGTGAAGCCCGAGGTCGCGGTCCCCCGGGTGCCGACGTGTTCGCCGGCGTGTGCGCCGAACGGCGCGCGATTCTCCAACCCGAGCAGGTCCGCGACGCCCGCGCCGTTCCCGAGCTCGGGGTGGCCGTCCAGCGGCAGGTGCGCGGCGTACAGCGCGCAGTCGGCGTCCACGAGCCGCCGCACGCGCTCGTACTCGCGGCCCGTCACCGAATCCAGCCCGCCCCAGACGAGGCCGTGGTGGACGACCAGCAGGTCCGCCCCCCACTCCACGGCCTCCTCGATGGTCGCGACCGCGGCGTCCACCGCGAACGCCACGCGCTCGACGTCGGCGTCCTCCGGGCCGACCTGCAGGCCGTTCGTCGCGGCGTCCTCGTAGTCGTCGGCGCGCAGTCGCTGGCCGTACTCCGCAGTGATGTCCGAGAGCTCCATGTTCGAGTAGGTGCGCGCCGGGAACTTCTAGGCGTCGGCGCGGGAGAGCCGACCGCAGCACGAACGATAGCCTTTCAATCGTCGGATTTGAACAGGAACACCGAATGTACATCGTCATCGTCGGTGCCGGCGACATCGGCACGCCGCTCATCGATACCGCCACGCGGGGCGGCAACGAGGTCGTCGTCATCGAGCGCGACGCCGAGCGCGCCGAGCGCGCGTCCCGGCAGTACGACTGCCTCGTGATCAACGACGACGCCACCTCCAAGGAGACCCTACAGGACGCGGGCGCCGACCGAGCGGACGCGCTCATCTCGACGACCGACCGGGACGCCGCGAACGTGATGGTCTGCCTGCTCGCCCAGGAATTCGACGTCCCCCAGATCGTCTCGGTCGTCCACAACCCCGAGCACATGAACCTCTTCCGGCAGATCGGCGTCAACACCATGCAGAACCCCCAGAGTCTCATCGCCGAGTACCTCTACCGCGCGGTGAAGAACCCCTCCATCGTGGACTTCATGCAGATCGGCGAAGAGGCGGAGGTGTTCGAAATCGTCGTCGAGGAAGGCGCGCCAATCGCGGGAAAGACCCTGAAGGAGGCCGACCGGGAGAACCTCATCGGCCCCCAGATGCTCATCGTCGCCGTCGAGCGCGACGACGAGGGCGACCCGATCACGCCGCGCGGGAACACGCGCATCGAGGCCGACGACCTGCTCACGGTCTACTCCGGCGAGGGAGCGACCGAGGACGTGACCGCCGTGTTCAGAGGCGCCGAGGACCGCTAAGATGCCGCGCCGGAACGACGGCCCGCTCCCGACGGACATCGAAATCATCCTCCGGGACGTCGGCTCGCTGCTGCTGATGGAGGCCGGGCTGATGACCGTCACCACCGTCATCGCGCTCGGATTCTGGGAGTTCCACGCCGCGCTCGGGTTCCTCGTCGCGGGCGGCGTCACGGCCGGCCTCGGCGGCCTCGCCAACCAGCGGTTCGCCGACGCCCCGGACCCGAAGATGAAACACGGGATGGTCATCGCCGCCGGCGGGTGGCTGATGGTGGCCGTCTTCGGCGCGCTCCCGTTCCTGCTGACCGCGTGGCTGACGCCGCCCGCGGTCATGGACACGTTCGTCCCGGCAGCCACCGACACGAGCACGTGGGACCCGATCGCCGTCGGCGGCACGACGACGCTGTCGAGTCTCGCGTACTTCCGCGACCCGCTGCACGCGTTCTTCGAGAGCATGAGCGGGTGGACGGGCAGCGGCCTCACGATGGCGGTCCACGAGCCGTCGCTGCCGCACGCCGTCCAGTGGTGGCGGTCGTTCATCCAGTGGGTCGGCGGCGTCGGCGTCATCGTCCTCACCGTCTCGATTCTCGCCCGGCCCGGCAGCGGGAGCTACGCGCTCTACCAGAGCGAGGCCCGCGAGGAGAAGATTCACCCGAGCGTCGTCTCCACCGTCCGCACGGTCTGGAAGCTCGTCGTCGGGTACACCGTCCTCGCGTTCGTCCTGCTGTTCGGCGCCATCCGCGCGAGCACCAGCGAGTACGCCGAGTCGCTCACCGTGTGGGAGACCGCGTGGCAGGCGCTCAACCACGCGATGACCGGGCTCACCACGGGCGGGTTCTCCGTCACGGACAACTCCATCGCGACGTACAACTCCCCGCTCGTCGAGACGGTCCTCCTCCCCATCATGATTCTCGGCGCCATCGCGTTCCCCGTCCACTACGTCGTCCTCCGCGACCGGGAGCTGAGCGAGCTCGCGGCGGACCTCCAGACGCGCTGGCTGTTCGTCCTGCTCGCGCTCGGCGTCGGCGTCCTCTCGCTCCAGAACGTCCTGACAGTCCCCTCGGCGCCCGGCGCGTTCGCCACGCAGTCGTTCCTCCCGTTTCCCGCGCCGAGCCTCGACGCCGCACAGCTCGACGCCGTCCGGGACTCGACGTTCCAGTGGGTGAGCGCGCTGACCTGCACGGGCTTCCAGTCGGCGCCCATCGGCCGCTGGCTCGCCGGCGCGAAGCTGCTGGTCGTCGGCGCGATGGTGCTCGGCGGCGCCGCCGGGTCCACCGTGGGCGGCATCAAGATCATCCGCGGGTACACCATCGCGCGCGGCATCATCTGGCAGTTCTCCCGCGTGTTCCTCCCGAAGAACGCGGTCGTCACCGCACGCATCGGCGACCGCACGCTCGACCGCGAGGGGATGGAACAGGAGTTCGGCGAGGCCGCCATCGTCACGCTGCTGTGGCTCCTCGTCCTCGTCGCCAGCAGCGTCGTGCTCGTCAACGTCGCCGGCCCCGACTTCACGTACGCCGACGCGCTCTTCGAGGTGGCGAGCGCGCAGGGCAACGTCGGGCTCTCCTCGGGCATCACCGGCCCGACGATGTCGCGGCTCGCCGAGGCGATGTTCGTCCTCAACATGTGGGTCGGCCGCCTCGAAATCATCCCGGTGCTCGTGTTCGTCCGCGCCGCGATCTCCGGGCTCGACCCCTAACCCGGTCGCCTCCCCGCTGTCACTCCTCGTCGACTTCGACGCGCCCGAGGAACGACCAGTGGGGCTTCGTCCCGCCCTCGATCTGCGGTTCCTCGGTGACGTGGTAGAGGTACGGCCCGTGCGGGCAGTCGTCGCAGCCCTCGGTGCAGTCGAACTGCTTGACGACCTCCGTGTACCCGTCGTGCTCGGTGACGCGAAGAATGTCCTCCCCGGGAGCGGGCGTCACCGGAGACTCGCCCTCGTGGTGGTGCTGAAGGAGCTCGCGAGCGAAGACGACGGCGTTCCGAAGCTCCTCGGGCGACAGGTCGCTCAGGTCCGACGCGACCGCCTCGGGAAGCCCCTCCGGGGCGTCCGGGCGGTCAGAGGACTCGGCCATAGCCGTCCTACTCATTCCACCCACATAACGACTCGGCCGATTCCACGGGCGTGAGGCCGCCGCGTGCTACAGTTTGCTGGTCGCCTCCGCGAGGGACGCAGCGTCGGCGAACACGATGACGTGGTCGCCGACCTCGACGACGGTGTCCCCGCGCGGGACGACGAGCTCCCCGTCCCGGGTTATCGCACCGACGACCACGCCGTCCGGAAGGTCGGCTATCGACTCGCGAATCGGCCGTCCCGGGAGCACGCTGTCCTCGTCGACCGTGATTTCGAGCACTTCCGCGCGGTCGGTCTCGATGATGGCGACGTTCTCGGCGTGGCGCTCCCGCGTGAACCGCGTGATCTCCTCCGCGGTCGTCTCCCGGGGGTTGATCGCCGCGTCGACGCCGACCGTCTCGAAGAGGTCGACGTACTCCGCCGAGTCGACGACCGCGATGGCGCGCTTCGCGCCGGCGCTCTTCGCGATGAGCGACGCCAGCAGGTTCTTCTCGTCGTTCTCGAGGACCGTGACGACGACGTCGACCGCTCCGATGTGTTCGCGTTCGAGGAACTCCCGGTCGGTCGCGTCGCTCTCCAGGACCGTCGTCCCCTCCAGCAGTTCGGCGAGCTCGCGGGCCCGGTCGTGGTCCCGTTCGACGAGCCGCGGCTTCAGCCCGCGTTCCTGTAGCAGGCGGGCGGTGTGGTAGCCGACGTCGCTGCCGCCGACGACGAGGACGTTCGGCGTGCCGTCGCTGTCCGGTTCGAGCGCGTGCGAGAACGTCTGGACGCTCTCCGGGCTCCCGATGACGATGACCGCGTCGCCCACCGACAGCACCGTCTCCCCGCGCGGGACGACCACGTCGTCCTCGCCCAGCACGGCCGCGAACGTCAGGGAGTCGTACTGGTCGGCCTCCCGGACGGTCATCCCCGCGACCGGGCTCGACTCGGGGATCGTGAACTCCGCCATCTGGACCAGCCCGTCCGCGAACAGCTGGACGTCCCGCGCCGCCGGCAGCCCGACGACTCGCACGATAGTCTCCGCAGTCAAGACGTTCGTGCCGACCATGTGGTCGACGCCGAACGCGACATCCGAGTGCTGCCACGTCCGGAGGTACTTCGCGTTCTTCACGCGCGAGATGGTGAACGCCCCCGAGACTGCCTTCGCGGTGCTGCAGACGATGATGTTCGTCTCGTCGGCGTCCGTACTCGCGATGACCATGTCAGCGCCCTCGATGTTGGCCTCTTCGAGGACGTCGAGGTCCGTCCCGTCGCCCTCGACGCCGAGCACGTCTGCGTCGTACACGAGACTCTCCACGCGGCTCTCGTCGGTGTCGACGACGGCGACGTCGTGGTTCTCGGAGAGACTGGTGGCGATGGCGGTCCCGACCTCGCCGGCGCCGACGACTACGACGTACACCGGCGACCCTCCGACTCGTACATACCCGTGTTCTTCACGAGGGGTCCGGAAGTGTATTGCCCTCCCCGGAGGCGTCTCCAGTCCCCGGGCCAGGTCACCGCTGCCAGAACGACGGCGTGAGGACGACGAGCACGGACAGCACTTCGAGCCGGCCGATCCACATCAGGAACACCATGTAGAGCTTCGAGGCGTTCGTGAACGGCTCGAAGCTGTTCATCGGACCGACGACGCCGAACCCCGGACCGATGTTCCCGAGCGTCGAGATGGCGACGCTCATCGCCTCCAGCCCGGACAGCGTCACCTCACTCGCGCGGAAGCTGTCGAGGTACAGCAGCATCGTGGAGACGGCGAACAGGCCGAGAAACAGGAGGACGAACACGAGGACGTCACGGATCGTCTCCTCGTCGACGGCCTCGCCGTCGAGGCGTATCGCCTTGACCGCGTCGGGGTGGACGGACGTGAACAGCGACCGGCCGACGGCGCGCTTGACGAGCACCCAGCGCACGATCTTGACGGAGCCGGCGGCCGACCCCGCGGAGCCGCCGAGGAAGTACGCGAACAGCAGAATCGTCTGCGCGGACGCGTCCCACGTGTTGAAGTCCATGCTCGCGTACCCGGTGGTCGTCACGATGGCGACCACCTGGAAGAGCCCCTGCCGGAGCGCGTCCTCGACGTTCCCCGGGATGGGGCCGACGTTCGCCGGCGTCTCCGCGAGTCCGACGCCTGCGAACAGGACCGCGGAGACGACGGCGCCGAACCCCACGACTGCGAGCAGGTACGACCGGAACTCCGTGTTCCCCGTGAGCCGCTCCGGCTCGCCCTCGAGGACGTACCAGAACAGCGCGAAGTTCGTCCCGGCGACGAGCATGAACGGAATCACCGCCCACTGGACGACCGGCGAGAACGCCTCGACGCTCCGGCCCTTGGGGGAGAAGCCGCCGGTCGGCAGCGTCGTGAGCGCGTGCGCGACGGCGTTGTAGAGGTCCATCTCGGGCGCGACCCCGGCGACGTTGAGCGCGTAGTAGACGACGGCCGCGAGCACCGTGAGCGCGGCGTAGATTGCCCACAGCGCGCGAGCGGTCTCCTGGATGCGCGGCGTGAGCTTCTCCAGGTCGAGCCCGGGCGCCTCCTGGTTGATGACCTGCGCGCCGCCGACCGAGAGCTTCGGCAGGATGGCGACCATCAGCACGAGGATGCCCATGCCGCCGAGCCACTGGGTGAGCTGGCGCCACATCAGCATCGCGTGGCCGTGCCGCTCGACGGAGATCACGCCGAGGACGGTGGCGCCCGTCGTCGTGAACCCGCTCATCGACTCGAACAGCGCGTCGACGGGCGCCGCGACGGTGCCCGTGTCGGCGACGAGGTACGGCACCGTCCCGACCAGTGGGACGACGAGCCACGAGAGGCTCACGAGCAGGAACGCCTCGCGGTTGCCGAGCTCGCCGCCGGTGTCGGCGCGTTCGAGCAGCGCGCCCAGGCCGACCATCACGGCGCTCCCCGCGAGGAACGGCAGCGGGTCCTCGCCGTAGTACAGCGCGAGCGCGAGCGGGAACAGCGGCGTCACGCCGATGTACTTCAGCACCGTCCCGACGTAGGCGACGCTCACGCGGTAGTCGACGTACGGGTTCGGCGTCCAGGGCATCGAACACCACGAACAGTCACACGGGGGACGGATGGCCGTTACGGCACCGGCACCGATCGCTGACCGGGCTCAGGCGTCCGCGTTCGCGTGCACGAACTCGCGGACGAGCTTCGCGGCGAGCGTCGCGGCCTGCCCGTCGTCGCGGTCGTTGACCTCCACGACGTCGAATCCCACTGACTGCGGCGCGAGCGCGCGGACGAGGTCCCGCATCGTCGCGGAGTCGAGGCCGAACGGCTCCGGCGTGCCCGTCCCGGGCGCGTACGCCGGGTCGGCGGCGTCGATGTCCACCGAGAGGTACACCGAGTCGTCGACCTCGGGCGTCCAGTCCGCGGCGTCCTCGGGAGCGTCAGCGCCCGAGGGCTCGGCAGCGTATATTCTGCCGGCGTCCTCGGGCGGGACGACAGTGACGTCGCCCTCGGCGGCGCGCTCCCACTCGGCCTCGTTGCCCGAGCGCGCGCCGACAACGACGGCCTCGTCGGCGACGTCGAGGGCGTGCCGGGTGACCGTCGAGTGGCTGAGCTCGTCGCCGTCGAGGTCCTCGCGGAGGTCGAGGTGGGCGTCCAACGCGACGAACGTATCGGGCTCCGCGGCCCGCACGCCCGCCACCGAGACCGTGTGCTCGCCGCCGAGCACCACTGGGGCGGCGTCCGCCCAGCGGACGTCAGTCAGCACGCCTTCGAGGTAGTCGAGGTACGCGGCGGTGTCGTGCCACGCGTGGACGTCGCCGTAGTCGGCGACGTGTAGCTCGGAGAAGTGTGTCCCCGTAGCGGGGTGGAAGTCCTCGAACGTTCGAGCGAACTTCCTGATGCGGTCCGGGCCGAAGCGCGCGCCCGGACGGAACGAGGTCGAGACGTCCAGCGGCGCGCCCACGACAACGTGGTCCGCGTCGCCGAACGGCTCGTCGGCGGACTCGTCGACGGGGCTGGCGCCGGGGAACATCCGTTACTGGACGATCTTTCGCTGGCCCTCGAACTCGAGGTACTCGATGTTGTCGTCCGCGGAGAGGTCGAGGTCCGCGGGAATCTGCATCGTCACGGTCTCGTACGTCTCGAGGTCCATGACCTGCGCGACGGTGTTGGACTCCATGGAGACGACCTGGCCCTGCTTGCGCTCGATGATGGGGATCCAGACCTTCGCGTCGACGGGCTGGCTGAAGCTGCGCTTCTTCTCGTCGAAGACGCCCTTCGCCTCGACGCGGGCCTTCGCGCTGCCGTGCTTGCCGGGCTTGGCCGTGCTGTAGGCGTTGATCTTGCACGGCGTGTCCTCGATCATCACGTAGTTGCCTTCCTGCAGGTCACGGACTTCCGTCTGCTCTTTCGCCATACGGCGCGATTCACGCCTGCCGGGTATAAACTGTTTGGAACGCGTTCCGGCCGGGAGAGGCCCCCACACTCGCGCAGACGGCCAGAGACGTGTCGAGTGAGAACCACTCAGAGCACGGTGTCGACGCGGGCGAGTCCGTCCCGGAGTTCGTCGGTGGACAGCCCGAATCCGAGCCGGAAGTAGCCGTCGTAGGACTCGCCGCCCGTGGAGAAGCAGTCCCCGGGCGCGAGCACGACGCCGGCGTCCTCCACGACTGTCCGGCAGAACTCCCGGGAGCCCGAGAAGCCGTCCGGGACGCGCAGGAAGACGTTACAGCCGACGGGGTCGGGCCAGTCAAGGCCGTGTCGGCGCGCCCACTCCGCGGTGATCTCGCGGTTCTCCCGGACGTGGTCGAGTGCGTCCGAGCGCAGCGCTCCCTCCTCGCCGTCGAGGACCTGCCGGGCGACGTGCTGGCCGAACTTCGACGGCGAAATCGTCGTGTAGTCCTTCCAGCGCTCCGCCGCCTCGACCACCTCCGCCGGACCGGCGAGCCACCCGAACCGGAGGCCCGCGAGCCCGTACGCCTTCGAGAGGCTCGCGGTGCTGATGCCGTACTCGCCCATGCTCGCGACCGGCGGCACCGGGTCCTCGGCGAGCAGCCGGTACACCTCGTCGCAGAGCAGGTACGCGTCCGCGTCCGCGGCGAGGTCGTACAGCGCGCGAATCGCCTCCTCGGGGTGCTTTCGACCCGTGGGGTTGTTCGGGTTGTTGACGACGACCAGTTTCGTTTCGGGCCGTATCGCGTCCGCCACGGCGTCCACGTCGAGGGTCCAGTCCGGTTCGTCCAGCGGCACCCGCGTCACGTCGCAGATGGAGTCCGGGACCGCGTGGAGGCTCTGGTACGTCGGCGTGACGACGACGGCGTGGTCGCCCGGGGACAGGAGCGACTGGAACGCGAGGAAGTTCGCCTCCTGAGTGCCCACTGTACAGACCACCTCGTCCGCGCTCCGGTCGTACTCTGCTGCGATAGCTTCCCGAACGTCGGGCGCGCCCGCCGTCGGAATCACGTAGCCGAGGTCGCCGGGGTCGGTGTCGAAGCGGTCGGCCGGGAGGCTGCGAACGCCGCTCTCCGCGAGCATCACGTCCGCGTCGTGCTCGTACTCGGCGAACCACCGCTCCAGTTCGAACGGTTCGACGTCCATCAGACGTGGTCCTCCGGCATCAGGTCCGCGAACGCCTGGTCGTCGAGCCACTCGCAGAGCGCGACCAGCTGCTCGGTCGCCGCCTCGAACAACTGCTCGCCCTTCTCCGCGCTGGCGTCGGTCTGGTCGCCGAGCACGCCGTTGTCGGTGTTGTCCGCGGCGTCGTAGAACGTCCGCGAGCCGTGCATGACGGTGTCGGCCTCGTCGACGCTCGCCACGCCCCCGTCCCTCGCTTCCGCGAGGCGGTCGTCGTGGACCAGTTCGGGTTCGAGGTACTGAATCATCGACGTCTCCTTCGGGCCGCCGTGCGGGCCGTTCTGCGCGAACAGGTCGTCGACGAGGTCCGGAATGCTCTCGTCCCACATCCACTCGATCGCGTACGCCACCTCGTCCTGTCGGAGGCGCGCGCCGACCTCGCGGAGATGCGGGACGTTCCCGCCGTGCGCGTTCACGTAGACGACGCGGTCGACGCCGTGGGCGGTGAGATTCCGCGTCAGCGATTCCACGTACTCCCGGAACACTGGCGGTTCGACCCACATCGTCCCGTGGAACTGCCGGTGGTGGCCGCTCACGCCGACGTTGACCGTGGGCGTACAGAGGAATCCGGTGCGGTCGGCGGCCTCGCGAGCGAACGCCTCCGCGATGACGTGGTCGGTGGATTCGGGGAGATGCGGACCGTGCTGCTCGGTGGAACCGAGCGGTACGAGCGCCAGCGACTCCTCCTCGAAGTACGTGCCGAGGTCCGGCCAGGCTTCGTCGCCGAGGTACATCACCTACAGCAACGGACGGGCACGAGCAAGAATCTGGCGCCCGCAGTCAGTCCTTCCGGCGGTCGCGGAGGTTCTGTCGCGTGAACTGCGGGGCCGCGCGCATACCGCTGCGCTTCCTGAACGACCGGTAGAGGCCGGCGCCGACCGCGAACGTGAACGCGCCCATGACGCCCGCCGCGAGCAGGTCCGCCTCCGTGTAGAGGAGCGCGGTCGTCGGCACGCTCGTCGCGAACACCAGCCCGAGCACGACGCGGCGCGCCAGTCGGTCGATGACGCCGTCGCCGTCCTCGATGTCGGCGCGAACGTGGAGGTCCTCGCGCTCCACGCGGTCGAGCGCCGACTCCAGTTTCGGCGGCACGCGGACCGCGGACTGCGCCGAGCGCTGGAACTGGTCGGCGGTCTCCTCGGCGTACTGCCGAATCGACTCCTCGCGGTACCCCTGCTCGGTGAGGTACTCCGTCGCCACCGTGATGAAGTCGAAATCCGAGTCCAGCGTCACGCAGACGCCCTCCACGACCGTCGCAACGCGCAGTACGAGCGCGAGGTTCGACGGCAGGCGCAGCGGGAACTCGTAGATGGTGTCCTCGACCTTCCCGACGATCTGCTGGACGCGGTACGTCTCGATGTCCTCACCGCGGGCGTCCTGGATCGCGAGCTCCATCACGTCCGCCATCGTCGCGCGGTCGGCCTCCGGGGAGAGCGTCCCCATCTCGATGAGCGCGTCCAGAATCGCGTCGATGTCCTGGTTCGCGACCGCGATGTAGAAGTCCACGATCTTCTCCTGGACGAACGCGTCGACGCGCCCGCTCATCCCGAAGTCGTAGAACACCACCGCGCCGTCGTCCCGCACCGCGAGGTTCCCCGGATGCGGGTCGGCGTGGAACACGCCGTCCTCGATGATCATCTGGAGGTACGCCCGCTCGACGGTCTCCGCGACCTGCGAGCGGTCGACGCCCCGGCGGTCGAGCTCCTCGACGTCCGAGATCTTCGTGCCCGGGATGTACTCCATCGTGAGCACGCGGCTGCTGGAGTGCGTGTCGTATACCTCCGGAATCACGACGTTCGGGTCGTCCGCGAAGTTCCCGCGGATCTCCGCGAGCATCTCCGCCTCGCGGCCGTAGTCCATCTCCTCGCGGATCGTCTTCGCGAACTCGTCCGCGAGGTTCCGCAGGCTGAACGCCCGCGACTCGCCCACGAACCGCACGATGACCGGGAGCGTCCAGCGAATCACGCGCAGGTCCGCGTTCACGAGGTCCTCGATGTCCGGCCGCCGCACCTTCACCGCGACCTCGTCGCCGTCCACCTTCGCGCGGTACACCTGCCCGAGGCTCGCGCCGCTAATGGCGTCCGTGTCGAAGTCGTCGAAGCGCTCGTCGACGTCACCGAGCTCGTCTTCGAGGACGACACGGGCGTCCTCCCAGTTCGCGGGCGGCACGCGGTCCTGGAGGTCCGCGAGCACTTCGACGTACTCCGGCGGCAGCACGTCCGGCCGCGTCGACAACAGCTGCCCGAGCTTGATGAACGTCGGCCCGAGCGTCAGCAGCGAGTCCAGCAGCCGGCGCGCCCGCGCCACCCGCATCTCCGAGGTGACGCGGCGCCGCCCCCCGAACAACACGTACCGCCGGCGGTCCCGCAAATACCCCCACAGCAGCGGGAGGAACTGCCACACGACGGCGACGAACCGCCGGTACGACCGGAGCAGCGCCACTCGTCTTACCCCTCGACGGGCACGGTGTGGCCGTCGCCGCGCTTCGGCACTCGGACGTCGAGCACGCCGTCGTCGACGCTCCCGGACGCGCCCTCGGTCGCCGCGTCCGGCGGCAGCGGCAGCTCCAGTTCGAGGAACAGCGACCGCTCCTCGACGCGGTACTCGAACCCCGCGGGCACCTCCTTCTCGCGGCGCGCGTCCACCACGAGCGTCCGCCCGTCGATGCGGACGTCCACGGAGTCCGCGCTCGCGCCCGGCACGTCCACCACGAACGCGTACGCGTCGTCGCTCTCCATGACGTCCACGAACACCGAGTCGGGCAGGCTCCGCAGCGCTTCGCGCAGGCGGGACATGCACGCCTCTTGGGTCGGCGCGGCGTTAAACCCGGTGGTCGTCGGCGGATACGACCGCGAAAACGGAGAGGGAAGCCGTCCGAACCGGACGGCCGCGCTCGCGTCGGGGGAGAGCGCGAACGCGCAGAGAGTGAAACGGCTGTGCTCGACACACCAGTTGCGTGCTGAGAGACTGTGACGCGGGCCGCGTCGGTGGGGGTACGCGGCCCGGCGAGCGTCGGCGACGCGGGAGGGGGAGTGGCGTCGGCGACGCGAGTGACGCTCAGTGTGCCCTGACCGGCGGCGTGCGTCTGCCGCCACCTGACCCAACAGCCGCCGGGGTATTCAACGATGCACTCCGTCGCCCCGGATTCGAGACGGTTAAGCCGAATTAAGCGGGGTTTCCGGGGTTTCGCGCCCACACTGCGGCAGGCGCGTCGGACATGTGCCTGCTAATCGTGGTCGGGTCGAGCGGCGGTTCGGGCGCGCAGTCGACGGGTGGGCTCCCTGCGGTCGCCCACGCGGCTCACGCATCGCTTCGCTCCGCGTTCGCATCAACGCGACGTGCCGTCGGCACGCCGCGCAGCCTTTACCCCGCCCCCCACCCAACTGACGCCCATGACCGAGCACGACCGGCACGACGCCGGCTTCAAGGAACGAACGCGTGTCGAGGCCGCGCGAGAGCGGTTACTCGACCGGGTGGCGGTCCACGACCGCACGGAGCGCGTCCCACTCACCGAAGCGGACGGGCGGACCGTCGCGACGGCCGTCACGGCCGAGCGGAACGTCCCGCACTACCGGCGCGCGGCGATGGACGGGTTCGCGGTGCGCGCCGAGGACACGTTCGGTGCGAGCGACCGCTCGCCCGCGGTGCTGCGCGAGAACGAGGCCGAGCGCGTGCACACGGGGAGCGCGCTCCCGGAGTGGGCGGACGCCGTCGTGATGGTGGAGCAGGCGAACGCGGCGAGCGGCGAGGTCGAGGCGTTCGACGCAGTGGGCGAGGGCGAGAACGTCGCACCCGTCGGGGAGGACGTCGCGGCGGGCGACCGGCTCTACGAGCCCGGGCACCGCCTGCGGCCCTCGGACCTCGGGCTGCTGAAGTCCGTCGGCCTGCGCGAGGTCGAGGTGTACGAGCGCCCCGAGGTCGCGGTCGTCCCGACCGGCGAGGAGCTCGTGCAGGACGACCCGGTACCCGGCGAGGTCGTGGAGACGAACGGCCTCACCGTCTCCCGGCTCGCGGAGCGCTGGGGCGCGAGCGCGCGCTACCGTGACGTCGTCACTGACGACGAGGCGGCGCTCAGAGACGCAATCGAGGCGGACCTCGACGCCGACGTGGTGGTGACGACCGGCGGGTCCTCCGTGGGCGAGCGCGACCTCGTCCCGGAGGTCGTCGAAGACCTCGGCGAGGTGTTCGTCCACGGGGTAGCGCTGCGGCCCGGCCACCCCGTCGCGCTCGGCGAAGTCGACGACACGCTCGTGGTGATGCTGCCCGGCTACCCGGTCGCGTGCATCGTGAACGCCGTGCAGTTCCTGCGGCCCGCAGTGAAGCGCGCCGGTGGGATGCCGATCGACGATCCGCCGAACGTGCAGGCTCGGCTGGACGGGAAGATTCGCTCCGAGCCGGGCGTGCGGACGTTCGCGCGCGTCCGTCTCCGCGAGAGCGGGGACGAGACGGTCGCGGAGCCGGTGAGCGCGAGCGGGAGCGGCGTGCTCTCCAGCGTCGCGCTCGCGGACGGCTGGGTGGTCGTCCCCGAGCAGGCGGAGGGCATCGACGACCGCGAGGAAGTCGCCGTACAAAACTGGGAGGCCCACCGATGAGCGACCGCAAGCAGTTCCGCGACCTCGCCAGCCCCGAGGAGGCCCGCGAGGTCATCGCCGGCCTCGACCTCTCACCGGGCGTCGAGCGCGTCGACTTGGACGACGCGGACGGCCGCGTGCTCGCGGACCGCATCGACGCCCGCCTCGACGTGCCGGGGTTCGACCGCGCGAAGGTCGACGGCTACGCGCTCCGCGCGGCGGACACGTTCGGCGCGAGCGAGACCGACCCCGCCGAAATCGAGTGCGTCGGCGACATCCACGCGGGCAGCGAGCCGGACGTGAGCGTCGGCGACGGGGAGTGCGCGGAGATTTCGACCGGCGCGCCCGTTCCCCCGGGCGCGGACGCCGTGGTGATGGTCGAGCGAACTGCCCGAGACGAGGACGCGGTGACCGTTCGAACCTCGCTGGCGCCCGGGGACGGCGTGATGGTCGCGGGCGCGGACGTCGCGGCGGGCGACCGCGTGCTCGGCCCGGGGACGCTATTGACGTCCCGGGAGATCGGGCTGCTCGCGGCGCTCGGCGCCGAGAGCGTGCCGGTGCGCGCGAAGCCGAAGGTCGGCATCGTCTCCACCGGGGACGAACTCGTCCGGCCCGGCGGCGACGTGAGCCACCGCGCGGGCCAGATCTACGACGTGAACAGCTACTCCATCGCCGCGGCGGTGCGGGACGCGGGCGGCGAGCCCGTGCTGTACCCGCACGCGGGCGACGACTACGAGGAACTGGAGCGCGTGCTGCGGGACGCGGCGGACGACTGCGACCTCGTGCTCTCCTCGGGGTCGACCTCCGCGAGCGCGGTCGACGTCGTCTACCAGGTCGTCGAGGAGCGCGGCGAACTGCTCCTGCACGGCGTCAGCGTCAAGCCCGGGAAGCCGATGCTACTCGGCGAGATGGGGGGGTCTGCGTACGTCGGGCTGCCGGGCTACCCGGTGTCCGCGCTCACCATCTTCCGGGCGTTCGTCGCGCCCAAGATCCGGGACGCAGCGGGCCTCCCCGAGCCGCGTTCGGCGACCGTCGAGGGGACGATGGCGGTCCGCGAGCGCTACGCCGAGGGACGCACGCGCCTGATGCCCGCCGGGCTCGTGGAGTCCGGGGACGGCGAGACGCTCGTCTACCCCGTGGACAAGGGCTCGGGCGCGACCACGAGTCTCGTCGAGGCCGACGGCACCGTCACCGTGGACGCCGACACGGAGTACCTCGACGAGGGCGAGACCGTCGAAGTCGAGCTGTTCTCGCCGGACGTCCGCCCGCCCTCGGTGTTCGCGGTCGGCGAGCGCGACCCGGGCTTCGACCGCGTGCTCGACCGCCTCGCGAACCCGCGGTTCCTCGGGCTCGGCTCGCGAGAGGGCGCACGCCGCCTGCGAAACGGCGTCCCGGATGTCGCCGTGGTGACGGACGACAGGGGCGACGGCGAGGAGCTCGCGTCGTGGACCCGGGAGTGGGGGCTCGTCGTCCCCGCCGGGAACCCGCTGGGCGTCTCGGGAGTCGCAGACCTCGTGGATTCGGGCGTAACGCTGTCGAATCGCACCGGCGCGAGCGGCCTGCGGGACGCCTTCGACGACGCGCTCGCGGAGTTAGCGGACGAGCGCGACACCGACCGCCGCACGCTTACGGAGGAGATCGACGGGTACGAACGCGAGACGAAGGGCACGGAGAGCCCCGCGCGGGCAGTCTTGGAGGGCGACGCGGACGCCGGCCTCGCGCTGCGCGCGACCGCGGACCGCCTCGGCCTCGACTTCGTGGAGCTTGGCGAGCAGCCGGTGCGCGCGCTCGCGAACCCGGAACGCGCGGAGAAAGACGGCGTACAGGAACTCGCGGACGTGCTCGACGGCCTCGCAGACGTCCTCGACGGGCTCGCCGGCTACGAGGCCTAATCGGCGCTCCGGGGCGCGACGAAGAGGTCGTCGAAGGACTCGACGCGGCGGTCGCCGAGCACGCAGCGCCCGCGCTTGTGGGGGTCGTGGCGCTCGACGTGGACGCCGTCCAGACCCGCGTTCCGCGCGGCGCCGACGTCGCTCGCGCCGTCCCCGACGTAGACGCCGTCGTGGTCCGGGCCCGCGCCGACGTCGGCGAGCGCGAGCTCGATGGGGCGCGGGTCGGGCTTCCAGCCGATGTCGTCGTCGCAGCAGACCACGACGTCGAACCAGTCGCCGATGTCGAGGCTGTCCATCACGGGCTCGGTGAGGAACTCCGCGCAGTGCGTGACCACGCCCACGGGGCCGTCGAGGTCCGCGACGTGCGCGGCGTCGTCGTAGAGGTACGTCGCCTCCGCGCGCGCCATCGGGTCCTCGACGTGGTGGAACGCCTCCCAGAACGCCGACGGCTCGAACCCCCATTCGCGGAGCTGGGCGTTCCGGGAGCCGCCGAGCCCGTGCCACAGCACTTCCGCCTGGTAGTCCGAGAACTCGTGGCCGACCCGGTCGCCGACGCGGTCGAACACCTCGCGGGTGTACGACCACTCGGTGTCGACGAGCGTGCCGTCGAGGTCGAACAGCCAGACGTCGTAGTCGGAGGGCTGCATCGGAGCAGGCACTACGACGTCGTGGGGCAAATGCCTTGCCCTCAGCCCTGGACTTCCACGGAGCTCCCGAGGTACTTGTTGAGGACTTCGGCCGCGCTGTCGGCCTTGAACAGGTCGAGGTTCGCAGCGATTTCTGCTTCGAGCGCGTCGTAGTACTCGCGGTCGGTCTCGAACGCGCGGTACTCCACGGAGTCGACGTCCACGCCGAGCGCGTCCGCGGTGAGCTCCCGGAAGTGCCCCGGGTCGCCGATGTCGCCGCGCCAGAGGTTGTCCCGGAAGAACAGCCACCCGGGTTCGCCGGGCTCGGCGGCGACGCGTTGCAGCCGCGTCTCGAACGTCTCCGGGTCGACGCGCACTCCGTACTCGGGGTCGAGGCGGAACCGCACCGCGAAGACGTACCGGGCGTCCATCCTACCGGAGTTCGTCACAGAGTTCCGCGAGTTCGACGTCCTGCTCGGTGACGCCGCCGGCCTCGTGGCTCGTGAACCGGACTTCGACCTCCTCGTAGCGAATCCGGATCTCGGGGTGGTGGAACTCCTCCTCGGCGAGCTCGCCGACCTCGCTGGCGAACGCGACGCCTTTGAGGTAGTCGTCGAACTCGTAGGTCCGCGTTATCTCGTCGCCGTCGAGCGTCCAGCCCTTCGGCGCTCGCTCCTCGATCTCGTCGTCGGAGAGTAGCTCGGCCATGCGCGTAACGTCACGCGCCAGTCATATAACCGTACCCGCCGACAGAACAGCCGCTAGTCCTCGGACTCAGCGGGCGTCGCCTCGCCCGTGGCCGTGTCGAACGGCATCCCGTCCTCGAAGTCCGGGTCGAACAGCTCGAGCGCGGTCGCGATGGTCGACCAGTCGTCCTCCTCGGCGGCGTCCCGCAGGCTCTTCGTCGGCGCCGCCAGCAGCTGGCTGACCAGCGCGTCCGCCATCGACTCGAGGACCTCGCGCTCCTCGTCGGAGACCTCGCCCTCGGCGGCTTCGAGCTTCGAGACGGCCGTCGACACCTCGCGGGCCTTCAGGCGGTCGGCGCTCTCGTACATGCGCGCGATGACCTCGTCGGCGCGCTTGCGCTTGTACTGGGAGAGCAGGCGCTGGAACTCGGCTTCGAGCATCGCCTCGACCTCGCGGGCGGCGTCCCGGCGCTGCTCGCGGGTCGACTCCGTGACGGCTTCGAGGTCGTCGAGGTCGTGAACGGAGACGCCGTCGACGGCCGCCGCGTCGGGCGCGACGTCCCGGGGCTGCGCGAGGTCGACGACGGTCGTCTCGCCCGCCTCGGCGAGCGTGTCCTCGTCGAGGAGGTACTCGGGGCTGCTGGTCGCCGTGACGACGACGGCGGCCTCGTCCGCGTGCTCGGGCGCTGCCTCCAGCGACGCGGTCTCCGCGTCCGCGTCGACGGCGGCCGCCACGCGGTCCGCACGAGCGGGCGTGCGGTTCGCGACGACGACGCGGTCGACGCCCGCGCTCGCGAACGCCTTCGCCGCGAGCGCGCCCATCTCGCCGGCGCCGACGACGAGCGCGGTCGCGCCGTCGACATCCACCTCGCCCTCGACGAGCCGGACGGCCGCGCTCCCGAGCGACGTGACGCCCTCGTTGATTGCGGTCTCCGTGCGAGCGCGCTCGCCGACGTGGATGGCCTTCGTGACCGCCTGCCGGAGCACGTGCCCGATGGCGCCGGCGTCCTGGGCGGTGTCGTAGGCGTCTCGCACCTGCCCGAGAATCTGGTCCTCGCCGACCACGAGGGATTCCAGGCCGGCGGCCACCCGGAGGAGGTGGCGCAGGCTCTCCTCGTGTCCCATCGAGACGGCGCCCTCCGCGGCCGGGTCGAAGCCCGCGGCGGCGAGCGCTCGCCGCCCGCTGCGCGGCTCGTCCGCGACGACGTACGCTTCCGACCGGTGGCACGTCTGGACGACGAACGCTTCCTCGACGGCCGGCTGGACGAGCAGCTCCTCGAGGGCGTCCGCCTCGCTGTCCGCACTCGCGGCCTCCAGTTCCGAGAGAGAGGCCGACTCGTGGGAGACGCGCACGCCCGAGACGACGCCAGTGTTTCCGTTCACGTGGACCACTCTGAATTCCCCACGACGTCGGCGACGACGTCGTCGGCTACTTGGCGAGGATTTGTCCCACCGGTACGTAAACCCTTCCAAACCGGCTCCGAGCGCACTACCGCCCTGACAGCGTCTCGCCGCGTCTCCGGGTCGACGCCCGCGGCCTTCAGTTCCGCGCGCAGCGACGCGGTTAAGTCCGCCATACCGCCGGCACCCGCGAGGTCGTCTTCGAGGCGCTCGCGGAGGTACTTCGAGAGCGCGGGGCTCGCGCCGCCCGTCGCGACAGCGACAGTCACGGGGTCGTCGCGGACCGTCGCCGGTACCACCACGCTGTCGGCCTCGCGGCCACCCGACTCGTCCGCGCGGTTCACGAGCGCGCCCGCCTCGCGCGCCGCGGCGACGAACGCGTCGTTGACGGCCTCGTCGTCGGTCGCTGCGACCACGAGCGCCGGTTCCGTGCGGTCGACCCACTCCGTCGCGTCCCCGGGCTCGGGCGCGGCCTGCACGCGCTCGGCGTCCCCGAAGTCCGCGTCAGCGAACTCCGGGCTGAGCACGACCACGTCGGCCTCGCGGGCGAACCGGCGGGCCTTCCGCGCGCCCACCGGCCCGCCGCCGACGACGAGCACCGTCTCCCCCTCGAAGTCGTGGAACAGCGGAATCACGGCGTCTTCCCCCGGTTCCCGCTCATGCGGTGTTCGCGTCCGCGCGCTCGGCCAGCCGGATGCCCGTCTTCTTCAGAATCCGCGTCGAGAACAGCGTGTCCCAGTCGCCGTCGCCGACGTCCCAGTACTCGTCCATCACGTCCCGCACCTGCTGGACGCGGCGCTGGCTCTCCTCCTCGGTGCGGCCGTGAGTCATCGCGAAGAAGTTGTAGTCCCAGACGCCGTCGTGGCGCGGCCGCTGGTAGCAGTGCGTGACGAAGTCCAGGCTCGCGACAGCGGGACCGACCTCGTCGACGACGTCGTCGGGGACGTCCCAGACGGTCATCCCGTTCTCCGTGTACCCCAGCGAGTAGTGGTTCGGGATGACGCCGACCCGGCGCACCTTCTCCTCCTCGTTGAACCGGCGCAGCGTCTGCACCACCCAGTCGGTGTCGTGGCCGATCTCCTCCGCGACCGCCTGATACGGCGTCTCCACGACGGGGAGGCCGTCCTGGACCTCGATGACGAGGTCGCGCTCGGCGGGCGTGAGGGTGTCGCGGTCGGTCGGGTCCGGCCGCGGCCCCAGGTGCGAGAGGTCGACGTCCCCGTCCGGGATGGGGCCGTCGACGAGGAACTTCGCCTCCACGCGGAACTCCCGCTGTTTCGGGAGGTTGTACGTCTCCTGGCCGGTCGCTTCCTCGATCTCCGCGAGGACGTCCTCGACGTTCTCGTCGTCCGCGACCGACACCACGAACCACATGTTCAGGTGCGGGTGCTCGCGCTCGTAGTTGTGCGCGACCTCCCGGAAGCCGTTGACCGTCTCGGCGATCTCCTCGAACTCGTCTTCCGGAGCGTGCATCGCCACCAGCGAGGCGTTCCCGCCGATCTCCTCCGCGTTGATGAGCGCGCCGAACCGCGTCAGCACGCCCTCGTCGTCGAGGCGCTGCACGCGCTCGAGGAGGTCCGCCGGCTCGATGTCCACGCCCCGCGACCGGAGCGCGTGCGCCGCCGGCTCGAACGGCCGGTGGACGACCGGGAACCCCCCCTGGAACGCGTTCAGCACCGCGCGGTCCCGGTCGTCGAGGTCCGCAATATCCATGGGCGCATCTGCGTCCGCACGAACCATAAACGGCCCGACTCGCGCGCCGCCGCGCCGGCGAACGCGGAAACGAGGCGCCGACGCGGACGAATCGGGGACGGAGCTACGGCTCGTAGCCGTCCTCAGTGATGCCGACGACGCGCTCGACGCCGTCGAGGGCCTCGATGTCCGCGACGACGGCGTCGTGGTCGCCGGTCGCCTTCCAGTACAGCACGAGGTCGAACGTGCCCTCGCGGAGCAGCTGCTGGCACTCCCAGACGAACTCCTCGCCGTCGAGGGTGAGCCCCTGGTGCTGGTTCACGCCGAACTCGTCGCTGTCGTTGCCCGAGTAGACGTACGTGTCGCCGACGTCGGCGTGCTCGGCGACGGCGTCGCCCGCGTCGAGGGTGAGCTGGTGGAGCAGGCTCTCCGCGCTGGACTCGTAGCTCGTGTGGACGACCGCGCCCGCCAGCTCGATGTCGCCGGGCTGCAGGAGTTCGACCGTCTCCCGGTAGAGGTCCTCGTTGACCGTCTCGCTCATGGCCGAGACGAGACGCTACCCGGCCATACGTGTGGCGGTTGCCGCACGCTCGCACTCGGCCCGCTGGGCGCTCACGCGACGGTTGGGCGGCGCCTAACTATCCGGATGGCGTGCCGAGCAGTGACGAGACCGATGCCCAGCCAGTCGATCACGTCGACGAGCGAACAGAAGGCTGATACGTGAGTCCACCGTCCACTCGCCCGATGCGAACGTGGCTCCGCTCGGTGCTGCACAGCGGCTACGAGCGCGTGCTCCGGCACGAGGTCGACGGCGCGCCCGAGCACGTCGCCGTCATCCAGGACGGCAACCGGCGGTACGCCCGCGAGCAGGGCAAGGACGCGACGGCGGGCCACAGCGCGGGCGCCGAGACCACGGAGAACGTCCTCGACTGGTGTGCGGAACTCGGCGTCGAGGAGCTCACGCTGTACGCGTTCTCCACGGAGAACTTCGACCGCCCCGAGGAGGAGCGCCAGCACCTCTTCGACCTCCTCACGGAGAAGTTCCGGGAGTTCGCGGACGCCGACCGCGTCCACGACCAGGGCGTCCGGATTCGCGCCATCGGCGAGATCGACATGCTCCCCGAGCGCGTCCGGGACGCCATCGAGTACGCCGACCGCCGGACCGCCGGCTACGACGACTTCACGCTGAACATCGCGGTCGCGTACGGCGGCCGGGCGGAACTGCTCGGCGCCGCGCGCGGCGTCGCCGAAGCCGTCGACCGCGGTGACCTCGACCCGGAGGACGTCGACGTCGCGGAGATCGAGGCGCGCCTGGAGACCAGCCCCGTGCAGGACGTCGACCTCATCATCCGGACCGGCGGCGACGAGCGCACGTCGAACTTCCTGCCGTGGCACGCCAACGGCAGCGAGGCAGCCGCGTTCTTCTGCACGCCGTACTGGCCGGAGTTCTCGAAGACCGACTTCCTGCGCGCCGTCCGCACGTACGAGTCCCGGGAGGCGTCGTGGCGCCGTACCCGAGCGGAGCGCGCGCTCGCGCTCGTTCGCGTGCTCGGCAGCGAAGTCGGTGAGGCCCGCCGCGTGCTCGACAAACTCCGCGACCAGCTGCCGGACCCGCCCGAGGACATCGAAGCCGAGGGGCGGTCCGCGGACTGATTCGGCTCGCTACGCTTACCGCCCGAACCTGCGCTGTCTGTTCTCGTAGTCCAGCACCGCGCGCAGGTAGTCGCGCTTGCGGAAGTCCCGCCAGTTGACGTCCGTGAAGTAGAGCTCGGAGTAGACGGACTGCCAGATCATGAAGTCGGAGAGGCGCTCGGCGCCGGTCTTGATGACGAGGTCGGGCTCCTCGGGGAAGACGAGCTCCGACTCGACGACGTCCTCGTCGACGTCCTCGGGCGCCATCTCGCCGGCGTCGACGGCTTCCGCGACGCTCTGGACGGCGGTCGCGAACTCCTGTTTACCGCCGTGGCCGACGCTCACCTGGATAGGGGCGTCGGCGCGCGCGTCGTCGTCGGGGCCGCGGACGGCGACCTCGCGGGGCGCGCCGACGCGCGCGAGCTCGCGTTCGAGCGTCGGGACGGCGGCCTCGTCGAGGACGCTCACGTAGACGGTGACGCGGTCGGCGCCGTAGTCGAACGCCCACCCGAAGAACTCCGAGAGCGTGTCGTACGCGCCGGCTTCGAGGAGGTCGCGCTCCGTGATGACGAGCGCGACGTGGTCGGGGGCGTCGGCGTCGTGGCGGCGCACGCGCAGCGCGAGGTAGCGGTCGTAGAGACCCACACGGGAGCGTGCGCCGGCGCTCCACAAAACCTTGCGGGTCTCGAAGGCTATCGGGAGGACCCGCGCAGGCGTCGGGTCTCGTGGCTCCCGCTTCGGGGAAGTTAAGTAGGGTCCAAGGCAACCCACGACGGACGTGAACTGGAGTCTCCGGCGCGCCGCCGCGTTCGCACTCGTGGCGTCGCTCGCGCTGGTCGCGCCGCTGCTCGGCCGGGCAGCGGCCGCCCCGTTCGTGCTCGTCGCCGCGGCGGCCGCCGTCGTCCCCGACGGCCGGCTGTTCGAGGTGTTCTCGACCGCCCGCGACCGCCGCGAGGGGCGGCTGTGGACGCTCGTCGGCTTCGCGCTGGCGGCGGCAGCCATCGGCTTGCTCGTGCCGCTGTTCGACGTGCCGGTGGGCGTGTTCGTCGCGAGCGTGCTCGTCGTCGGGTACGGCGACCTGGGCCGCCGGCTCGTGCTCGCGGTCCGGGAGAGCCGCGCGCTCTCGATGGTCGGGTTCGTCGTCCTCGGCGCGCTCGCGGCGTTCGCCGGGCAGGCCGTCGCCGCGGCGCTCACCGGCCAGCCCGCGAACTACCCGTACTGGGTGTTCATCGGAGCGAGCGGCGGGCTCGCGGCCGGCATCCTGCGGTCCGTGTTCGTCGGCCGGGACGACCCGGTCGTGCTCGTGACCGTGGCGCTGCTGCTGTGGCTGTTCGCCGTGCTCGCGCCGTTCGAGGGCGTGGCGCCGGCGACCGCGTGGGAGCGCGTCGTCGTCGCCCTCGCCGTCACCGCCGCGTTCGGCTACGTCTCGCACGCCCTCGACGCGACCTCGGTCGCGGGGATGCTGACCGGCGTCCTGCTCGGCCTGCTGGCGGTCGTGCTCGGCGGCTACGGCTGGTTCGTCGTGCTCATCGCGTTCTTCGCCGTGGGGAGCCTGACGACGAAGTTCCGGTACGACCAGAAGCTCGAGCGCGGCGTCGCCGAGGAGAACGAGGGCGCCCGCGGCACCGGGAACGTGCTCGGGAACTCCGCGGCGGCGCTGGTCGCACTCTTGCTGTACGCCGCGCACGCCCACGTGCCGCTGTCCGACCTCGCGTACCAGTTCGCGTACGCGGGAGCGGTCGCGACGGCGCTCGCGGACACGCTCTCCAGCGAGGTCGGCGGCCTCTTCGACACGCCGCGGCTCGTCACCACGTTCGAGCGCGTCGACCCCGGGACCGACGGCGCGGTGACGTGGCAGGGCGAACTCGCGGGGCTCGCGGGCGCCGCGCTCATCGCTGCGCTCTGCGTCGCCGTCTTCGGATTCGGCGCCGTCGGCGCGGCGCTCGTCGTGGCTGCCGGCTTCGTCGGGATGACCGCAGACAGCGTCGCCGGCGCACTCATCGAGGGCGGCGTCGTCGGCAATCAGGGCGTGAACTTCCTCGCGACGCTGTCGGGCGGCATCGCGGGCGGCGCGCTCGCGCTGCTGGTCGGCCTCGCGTAACGGAACGCTTCCGAGAACTCAGTAGTCGTCCGCGGTGTGGACGCGGACGCTCGCGGGCTGCTTGACGAACTCGCCGGTACTGGTACCGACGAGCTTCGCGACCCCGCGCTGGGCGGCGACGTCGAGCAGGCGCTGCGTGACGGGGCCGTCGACGACGACGATTCGGGGGACCGTCTCCGCGGCGTCGAGCGTCTCGACGGCGCCGTCGGCGTCGCCCTCCGAGAGCACGTCGAGGTCGTCGCTCAGTAGCCGAATCGTTCCGGCGCCGACGACCTCCTCGACGTGGTCGGCGACGGTCTTCGGCGCGGGCTCGGCGGGCTCCGCCGGGGATTCGGGTTCGGACTGGACGGTGCTCGCGGACCCCCCGCCGGCTGCGGGGGCGGGGGTCGCGCTGCCGTCGGTCGCCGCGGTCGCCTCGTCGAGGGACGCCTCGACGGTGGCGGCGGAAGCGTCCGCGGTTTCGGCGGGCTCTGCGGACGCGTCGGCGGCTGCCTCGTCCTCGTCGTCGTCGCTCCCGCTCACCGGCACCGCGGCGTCCACGGGCGTCTTCTCGCGGAGCGCGACGTCGACGGCCTGCCGGGAGAGGTCCTCGACGGACTCCCCGGTGGGCGGCCGCGCGACGTAGTCCAGGTCGCCGACCTGCTGGAGTTCGCGGAGGATGAGGTCGCCGCCGCGGTCCCCGTCGAGGAACGCGGTCGCGGTGCGGTCGGCGGTGAGGTCGGCGACGGCGTCGGGGACGTTCGTCCCCTCGACGGCGACCGCGTTCTTGATGCCGTACTGGAGGAGGTTGACGACGTCCGCGCGGCCCTCCACGACGAGCACGGCGTCGCTGGACGCGACGTTCGGGCCGGCGGGCAAGCCCTCGTACTCGGTGACGTCCTCGACGCGGACGCTCTCGCGGACCTCGCGGAGGATGTCCTCGGAGTCGATGGCGCCCTCGTCGAACGCGGACGCGAGCAGCTCCTTCGCGCGGTCGACGATCTCCCGGCGCTTGGCGGCGCGGACGTCCTCGATGCGCTCGACCTCGACCTGCGCGCGACACGGGCCGATGCGCTCGACGGCCTCCAGGGCCGCCGCGAGCGTCGCCGTCTCGACGCGGTCGAGGCTGGACGCGATGGTGATGGTGCCGAACGACTGGCCGCCCTCGCTGTCGACGGAGACGTCGATGCGGCCGAGTTTCGCGGAGTCCTGCAGGTCGCGGATGTCGAGGTCGTCGCCCAGTAGGCCCTCCGTCTGCCCGAAGGCGGCGCCGACCACGTCGGTTCGCTCGACGACCCCGTCGGCGACGAAGTCCGCGTGGATGAGGTACTTCGCGGTGTCCTCCATCAGTATTGTTCTCTCCTAGAACTATGTACCCGCGCGGGAAATAGCTGTCGCGACGCCCGCCTGCGACGCCGCAGAGCCGCCGAGAGTCGGCCGGGTTTCCGAGAAGCGACTGCCCGCGGGCGACCACGCCGGGACTTCCGAGCGCGAGACGAGATGACGACGACGCCTTCGCGTTCGCCAGATGGTAGAAAAATATTCTACGGAGAGACATTCGGAGGTTTTCAGTAACACTTAACCCGATTAGGTAGACAACTAGCGCTAACATGCCCTCGCGTTCGGCGCTCGGTTGGGGAATCGTCTTCGTCGTCCTCGTCGCGCTCGCGGTTCCGTGGTTCCTGTGGGACGACGCCACGATGGTCGCCGGTCTCCCCGTCTGGGTGTGGTGGCACGTCGGCTGGATGGTCGTCACCGCCGGGGCGTTCGCCGCGTTCGCGCGCCGCGACTGGGGGACGTTCGCGGGGGTGGCGAGATGAGCGCGCTGCTCGAGATCGGCATCGTCGCGGCGTACATGCTCGTCGCGCTCGCAGTGGGCGCCGTCGCGTACCGCGTCACCGACCGCACCGCGGAGGACTACTACCTCGCGGGCCGCGGCCTCGGTACCGGCGTGTTGCTGTTCACGACGTTCGCGACGCTGCTGTCGGCGTTCACGTTCTTCGGCGGCCCGAACATCGCGTTCTCCTCCGGGCCGGAGTGGATCCTCGTGATGGGGCTGATGGACGGCGTGCTGTTCGGCCTGCTGTGGTACCTGCTGGGCTACCGCCAGTGGCTGCTCGGCCGCGCGCACGGCTACGTCACGCTCGGCGAGATGCTCGGCGACCGCTTCGGCTCGAAGACGCTGCGGGGGCTGGTCGCGGCCGTCAGCATCTTCTGGCTGTTCCCGTACGTCATGCTCCAGCAGGTCGGCGCCGGCACCGCCCTCGAAGCGCTCACGGACGGAGTAGTCCCGTACTGGGCGGGCGCGGGCTTCATCACGCTGTTCATGATCGCGTACGTCGTGCTGTCGGGGATGCGCGGCGTCGCGTGGACGGACACCCTCCAGGGCGTGTTCATGCTGTCGATGGTGTGGCTGGCGTTCGCGTGGATCGCCAGCGCGCTCGCCGCCGAACCCGGCGGCATCGGCGCCGCGATGCCCGAGGGGGTCCGCGCGCTCGGCGGCGGCGTCTACTCGCCGCAGTGGATGCTCTCGCAGGCCGTCGGCATCGCGTTCGGCGTGACGATGTTCCCGCAGGTGAACCAGCGCTTCTTCGTCGGGAAGTCCGAGAAAGTCCTGAAGCGCACGTTCGCGCTGTGGCCCGTGCTCGTCGTGTTGCTGTTCGTGCCGGCGTTCCTGCTCGGGTCGTGGGCGCAGGGCGTCGGCCTCGCGATGCCCGACGGCGGCAACATCCTCCCGGTGCTTCTCGCCGAGTACACGCCCGGCTGGTTCGCCGCGCTCGTCGTCGCGGGCGCGCTCGCCGCGATGATGAGCTCCTCGGACTCGATGCTGCTGTCGGGGGCGTCGTACTTCACGCGGGACCTCTACCGGCCGTTCGTGAACGCCGACGCCAGCGAGGGCTACGAGAACTACCTCGGGCGAATCGGCGTCGTCGTGTTCGCCTCCGCGACGTTCGTCGCGAGCCTGTTCACGCCCGGCACGCTCGTCGAAATCGGGGAGACCGCGTTCGGCGGGTTCGCGCAGCTCGCGCTCCCCGTAGGGGTGGCGATGTACTGGCGGAACACCACGCTCTCGGGGATGCTCGCGGGCGTCGGCGGCAGCCAGCTGTTCTACCTCGTGACGGTGTTCGGCCCCACGGTGTACGTCGGCGGATTTCCGGTGTTCGCGGACGCCTACTGGGGCTGGCTCCCCTCCGTCGTCGGGATGGCCGTCGGACTCGTGCTCACCGTCGGCGTCTCCGCGGTGACCGCGCAGGCGACCAGCGAGGACACGAGCGTCTACTTCGAGCCCGCGGACTGACTACCAGTCCGCGAGGCGCTCGGCGACCCACTCGCGGTGCTCGCGGAGACGCTTCTCGCCCGCCTCGGTGAGCGTGAGGCGGTCGTGGACGCCGTCAGGTTCGCGGTCGACGATGCCCGCGTCTTCGAGCTTGTTGACCGCGCCGTTGAACCGCTTCGGGCGGATGCGCTCGTCGTTCTTCCGCTCTATCGCGCGCTTGACGGACTGCTTGGTGGGGTCGCCCTCGCTGGCGACGACCACGCAGACGTCCCGGCGCAGCCCCGAAGCCAGCCACTTGCTCATGGCCGCCTCGACGCCCCGGAGCGAGAAAACGCCTGCGCGACGCCGCGGCCCGAACGCGCGCCGTCCACACGGGCAACCTTTTGCCGGCGTTCCCCCAAGGGACGGGCATGCAGACGCACGTCGTCCCGGTCGGCTTCGACTACGACCGGCTCATCGCGCCGCTGGTGCGCGAGCAGCTCGCCGTCGACCGCGTGATCCTCCTCGAAGGCGCGGTCGGCAGCGAGGCGAACGTCGAGTACAGCCAGCGCATCTCCCGCAAGCTCGAGGACGACTTCCGGAACCTCCTCGGCGCCGAGACCGAGCGCGTCTCCGTCGCGGACGTCTACGACTACGACACCGCCTTCGAGCAGGCGTTCGACCTCATCGAGGACGAGCTCGACGCCGACCCCGACGGCGAAGTCTGGGTGAACATCGCGTCGATGCCCCGCACCGTCTCGTTCGCGTTCGCGACCGCCGCCCACTCCATCATGGTCGAGCGGCCCGAGGACCGCGAGCGCATCCACACGTACTACACCGCCCCCGAGAAGTACCTCGAAACCGAGCTCGCCGAGGAGTTGCGCGCGAGCGCCGCCCTCCTCGAATCCGTCGCGGACGACGACGTCGACGAGAGCGAGGTCCAAGAACAGCTGGAGGACGCCCGCGACCTGCTCTCGGAGTTCGACGAGCGCGGCACCACCATCGGCGCGAAGGAGATCGACGGCAGCCACGTCGTCGAGCTCCCCGTCGCCTCCTTCTCGAACGTCAAGCCGTTCGAGGAGCTCATCCTGTTCACGCTCGGCGACCACGGCGAGTTCGCGTCCGTCAGCGACCTCGCGAAGACCGTCGCCGACGACCTCAACGAGGAGTACACCGACAGCTTCCGGTCGAAAGTCACGTACACTGTCGACAAGCTCGGCCCCGGCGGCAAGGGCTACGTCGAACGCGAAGAGCGCGGGAAGTCCTACCGCACCCGGCTCTCCCGTATCGGGGCCCTGTGGGTCCGAGCGCACCGGAACGACGACTAGCGCTGGTGGATAGTTCGTTTAGTGCTGTGCTCGACGGTGGCGTGGCCAACGCCTTCTGAAAGCCCTCGGGTGTCTGCGGGAACCCCGACGAAGCAAGCACCGCAGCGAAGCGAGGAGCGTGGTCCGAGAGAGCGAAGCTCTCTCGTCATCTCGAAAGAGCGCGGAGCGCTCTTTCGGCGACAGCGAGTCGCGGGACCGCAGACACCCTCGCCCTTTCAATCCACCAGGATACCGAGACCAGCTACAGTCCGAACCCGACGTGGTCCTCTGGCGGCGAAATCGGACTCCTGGACGGGTCGTCGGGGAGCTGGGGGTCGTTGTAGGCGCCGGGCGCGACGTCGTTCGGGCCGGCGGGGTAGAAGAGACTCGCGAGTTCCTGAATCTGACCGCGGCCGACGGAGAGTTCGAACTGGCCGCCGCCGTACAGCGCGACGTCGCGCTCGAACGCCCACTCCAGGGTCTCGAAGAGGGATTCGAGCGTGCCGAATCTGGACGGCTTGACGTTCAGCCACCGCACGTCGAAGGGCGCGTCCTGGACGTCGTCGAGCCCGTGAATCGGCGCGTCCCACGCGACGCGGCCGGCGTGCTCGGAGACGATACCGCGGGTGGCGGCCGTGACCGCGGGGTCCTCGACGGTGGCCTCGGGGAACCCCTCGAAGACGCGCTCGTAGAGCGCGGGGTCCGGCGACTGGTCGACGTCCGTGCCCTCGTAGTGGCCCTTCAGGTCGAGCACGCGGACGGCGTCGGTGTCGGCGAGGAAGTCGAAGGTCCCGTCGGGCCAGTCGGTGGTCGGGTCGAGTTTGAGTTCCGCGTCCGGGTAGCGGTCCAGCAGCGTCTCCACGCGCTCGGTGTCCCCGTCGGGGAGACGGCCGCTGACGACGAAGCGCACCGGATCGAGGCTGCGGTCGAGGCGCTCGCCGAGCGTCTCGCCGGCCTGCCGGAGCGCCAGGTCGAGCGCGGCGGCCTCGAACCCCCAGCGGCGGTAGTGCCGGAAGTCCTCGCGGTCGGGGTCGTCGACGGGCCAGAGGTCCGTCTCGTCGAGCGCGGCGGCGAACTCCGCGAACGTGTACTCGCCCGCGAGGTCGAACGCCCCGCCGTCGGGCGTGTCGGCTTCGTGTTCGGCTAACGCGTCGTGGTGGGCGGTCTCGTAGGTGACGTCCTCGCCGCGGCCCGTCTCGCCGTCGCCGGAGAGCGCCACGACCGTCGTGGCGCGCGTGAACGCCGCCGTCTCGCGCTCCACGCGGTCGAGAGAGACCGAGTCGACGACCACTGACAGGTCGGCTATCGCGTCGTACATGTCCGGACAGACGACGCCGGGACTGAAAAAGCGGGAGGACGGTCAGTCCGCGGGCCGGGACTCCAGAGTCTTCACGCGGGTCGCGAGCGCGAGGAACGTCGCGAGCAGCGTGAGCGCGACCGCGGCGGCCGCGGCGAGGTCGTGGGCGGGGACCGCGTGCGTGATGCCGCCAGTGACGACCTCGGCGCGCAGGACCGTGTGGTGGGGGCCGCCCGCGACGCCGACGAAGTAGTCGACGACGTCGTTGAAGCCGTACCACGCCGCGGCGAGCGCGACCGCGCCCACGGAGAACGTCGCGTAGCGGTGAATCACGAACGCCTCGACGGCCATCGCGAGGTGGCTGAGCACGAGGAACCAGTACATCGCCCACCAGAGGTCGCCCTGGCCGTTGACGACGAGCTGGACGAACGGCGTCCACAGCCCGAGCTTGATGCAGCCGAAGAACGCGAGCGCGTGCAGCCAGTCCGCGTCGAAGTCGAGCCTGTACGCGGCCAGCGACAGCCCGATGAACAGCGTCGCGACCGGGCTGTCGGGGACGACCGGCCACGCCAGTATCGGCGTGGCCTCGAACTGCACGCGGTAGTACCAGAACCCGAACGCGGTGCCGGCGAGGTTGATGGCGACGATGACCCACGCGAGCCGGAGCGCGGCGTCCTCCAGCCAGCCGGGCAGCGGCGCGAGGTACCACGGGAGGTCCGACCGGGACGGCAGCGACATATCCGGGAGCGTCTCGGGACCGCCGCATAGCTCTGGCGGTCGCGGGGACGAGAAACGACGGCGGGAGCGGGTTCGGCTACCGTCCGAACAGCCGCTTGAGGATGCGTGTGGTCGGCGGCGGCGTCGACGATCGCGCGCTCGACGTCACCGGAGGTGTCGACCGCGAAGTCGGCGTCCGCGAGGTCGTGGTCGGCGGCCCACGCTTCGAGGAACTCCTCGCCGGCCTCGCGTTCGTGTTCGCCGTCGACGACGCGCATGAGGGTGACTTCCGAGCCCGCGGTCTCGCGCAGCGACCGCGCGACCTCGGCGTTGAGGTCGGCGTGGACGCTGTCCACGACCGGCAGGAGGAGATTGGAGACGTCGAGACCGCGGTCCTTGAACACGAGCACGTCCGCGGGGAGGCTGTTGGTGAGCTCGTCGAGCGGGCGCTCGGCGCGGCCGTTCGACCACAGCCGGCCCTCGCCCCAGCCCATCACCACGAGGTCCGCGCGCTTCCGCTTCGCGACGTCGAACAGCTCCTCGAACGAGCGGTGGGAGACGACCGTCGACGTCTCGCAGGGCACGTCGAACCCCTCGGCGACGTCGCGGATGTCCTGCATCAGCTCGTCGGAGTTCTCGACGATGCGCTGGTGCTGGTCGAGCCGGTAGCCGCGGGGCGTCCGGTCGGGCATCTGGACGATGTGGACGACGTGGACGCTCGCGCCCGCCTCTCGACTGGCGAGCGT
>SDGW01000216.1_pt1 | contig 44337 bp, 41 predicted proteins | sample 2873831 | NCBI WGS metagenome assembly SDGW01 (sample SAMN08132700, study PRJNA421101) | hypersaline lake metagenome | isolation source: celular fraction 0.22 microns magnesium sulfate-rich crust from ephemeral... | place: Spain: Penahueca Lagoon, Toledo | collected 2011-07 | reverse complement strand
TTCCACGCAAGCCCTCCGGTGAGCGCGAGGGGAATTAAAGCATCGTCGGAGCCGTCGTCCGTTTCTGGACGCTGGCCAACCGCGAACGCCACGGGTCACCCGACCCGTGGTACTTTACGTTCGACGATGACTCGGTCAGCAACCCGCCGAGAGCGTGATCCGGTCGGTGTCAGTCGCTCCATCGTCGTCGACGACGCGGAGCACCACCGGCTGCTCGCCGTTCTCGCTGATCGTCACCTCGATCGTCTCACCCGTCCGGTCGAACGTGTCGTCATCACCGACGCGCCACTCGTGGCGGACGAGATTACCGTCCGGATCGCGCGACTGTGATGCGTCGAGAGTCACCGTCTGGCCCGGCTCGAGCGTTGTTTCGGCCGCGTCCGTCGGCACTGTTTCGATCCGCGCGACCGGTGGCTCAGTGTCTGTCGTCTCGTCGCCATCGTCAGCCGACAGTTCGGCGTCCGTCAGGGTCTCGAGGAGTCGTTCGACGATCGCCCTGTGCCACTGGACGCGGGTCTCGAGTTCGATGTCAGTCGAGAGCGTCTCTGCGAGGAACGCGTCGGCGTTCAGATCGCGGGCAGCCTTGTGGACGAGCAGTCCGTTCGGTTCGCTATCAGGTGAGGAAAACGGTCCGGCCTGGAACGCGAGGTCAGGGTCGTCCACGTCGTTTCTGGTGACGTACTCGGCAGCGTCAACGGCAGCCGCCTCATCGCCGTCCGAGTAGAATATCGCCTGGCCGACGCCATCCGTGGGATCGCCCGCGTAGATGCCCGTCGACTCGTGAAGGTCGACGACCACGTCGGGATCGTATTCGCTGATGACGTCCCAGATCGCTCGCGCGAGTTCCGTCTGCGGCGTCTCTCCTTCGGGGAACTGTCGGTTGAGGTTGGTCCCCTCCTCGTCGTTTCTAGTTCCGCGCTCGATCGCGACGGCGTTCGCCTCCGGAATTACGACGAGCGTACCGGCATCGATCGTCCAGTCGGCGATCTGGCTCGCGGCCGTATAACCCGCGACCTCGTTCCCGTGGACTCCGCCCACGACGAGCGCCGTCGGTCCCTCGGTGTCCGTGGTCGCCACGAAGACGGTCGTTTCCTCGTCTGTTCCCTCGCGAATGGGGAACGACGCTCGCGTGACTGTTCCCCCGTCGGTGGCGGCCGTATCGCCGACCACGCTGGCGACGCCAGTGCTCGTAAGTGTACATCCGGCTGCGACAGCCAAAACGGTCCGCCGTGAGAGCGTATCGCGTTGCATTCGTCCGCCCCGTCGGTGTCAGGCGGTTTTACTACAGGTGCGATAAGGATAGAAACGGGATACTTTCGCTTCTGCAACGGTCTGTGTCGATCGAACGCTCGCACTCAGGCGCTGGAAACCGAACCCCAAGGGGATCGACGCGACCGACTCACCGAGTGAGCGCACGCCGTCCCAGCGTCACGATGACGAGCGAGACGACGAGCGCCGCGATGACCGGACGCGGCCGTCGCCGGATGCCGGCACCAGCGACCCAGCAGACACCGGGACACGTCCGCGGCGACACCGATGCCGTTCGGAGGTGCCACACCCCCCGCAGGAATCGCCCCTCTGCGAAGTACTGCTTTGCGAGAATGAGTGCGTGGCTCGAGCGAATCTCGTAGCCCCGTTCCTCGAAGTGCTCGACTTCGGACTCGTACGCTGAGAGGTACTGCTCGCTGGCGGCTTCGATGACCGCCGCTGGCGGACTGCCGGTCTCCTCGCGAACGACGAGTTCCTCGTCGACGTAAGCGAGCTTTCCACACTCGAGAACGCGCAGGCAGAACTCGGGGTCCTGGAACCGGTCGAGATTTTCGTCGAAGCCGCCGGCGTCCCTGGCGATGTCAGTCCGGACGAGCAGCGTCGAGCCGGCACCCGGCTGGACGTTGTCAGCAAGGATCTCGCCGACGAGTTCATCGTCACCTTCGCGCGTCGGCTCGTCGTCCAGACGAGCGAGCACGGACGCGACAGCAGACCTGAGCCGCCCGTCCGTCCCGGACAGCTCGTATCCCGTATCACAGTAGACGCCGACCCAGTCGCTCGAGCGATCCTCGAGTGCCGCGAGCTGGCGCTCGAGTTTCCCGGGATGCCACTCGTCGTCGGAGTCCAGGAAAGCGACATACTCTCCGCGTGCGTGCTCGAGACCCGTGTTCCGGGCGACGTTCGCACCCTGGTTGGTCTCGTGGACGACCGGCCGAACACGGGAGTCCTGGTAGGCGGCCAGCACCGACTCGGTGTCGTCGGTCGAGCCGTCGTCGACGACGACCACCTCGAGATCGTCGATCGTCTGCTCGAGCGCGCTGTCGATCGCGCGTGGGAGCGTCGCCGCTCTGTTGTACGTCGGGATGATGACGCTGACGCGAGTCATTTCCTGCAGCTTCCGGTCCGGTCCGGATTATTATCGCATGAATAAACGGCATCACTCGCCAGCAGTGGGTGCGCCGGCCGGCCGGTCGGCGGTGTGGGGTCTCGCGTCCGACGAGAATTGGTCGGCGATAGGCCTCCTAATGGCTGTATAAGGAAAAGCGAGGGGTTCGTCCACGCGGTCAATGACGGACCGAAACCGACGATCGTTCATGACCACGGCTGCGGCGGTCGGCACACTCGGGTTTGCGGGTTGTCTCTCGCAGGTACGCGAGTGGCGCGGGACGGACGGCAAACCGACGGCCACCCAGTCGGGCGACGGAACCTCCCAGTCGGGAGCTGGTGACAGCTTGGACCTCCCGGGTGACCCTATCGATCGCTTCGAGGACCTCGAGAAGTGGATGGCGATGATCGACGCCGGTGATCTCGAGGCCGGGACGGCTGATCCATACGCCGGGTCGCAGTCGGCGCATCTCACCGCGTCCGAGACCACCGAGTACGCGGCCATCTACCAAACGATTCCGGACGGACTGGATTTGACCGGGAAGAACTTCTCGCTGGCCGTCAACTTCACTGGTCGCGACCAACTGCATCTCACGCTCGAGCTGTTCGCACCGAACTCGCGCAACGTACACGCCATGCAACGCACGCTCACCGGGCCGGCTGATCGGTGGGTACGCGTCGATTTCGGCACCGACCGGATCGAGACCCAGCCCGATCTCTCGGACGTCCGCGAGATTCGGTTGATCGCCCGCCGTCGCGGTGACACGACCGGCCCGATCGACTGTCAGGTCGACGACCTTCGGGCGGTCGATCGGCCCGACACGGGCCAGGTCATGCTCCTGTTCGACGGGACACTCGAGAGCCACTACACGCACGCCTTCGACCGACTCCAGGAGTACGGGTTCGCGGGTGTCGAAGCGGTCATCCCTGAGGCCGTCGGCGAGGGCGGCCGGCTCACGCTCGACAAGCTCACCGAACTGGACGACGCAGGCTGGGACCTCACAGCCCGGCCGCGAACCGGCTCGAAGTTCCTCCACGAGTTCACCCCCGAGCAACAGGAGGGAATGATCCGGCGGACGAAAGCGTATCTCGAGAACCGCGGCTTCGAAGACGGTGCGAAGCACTTCATCACGCCGCGAAACGTCCTTGGATCGACGGCAAACGACCTCGTCCGGGAGTATCACGAACAGGCGTTCCGGTTCGGCGGCGGTCCGAACGGGCTCCCGCTTACGGACCCGCACAACGTCGGCTTCTTTGCCGGCGATGCCGGCGACGAGACGAAAACGTACGTCGATTATGCCGCCACGTACGGCCAACTCGCGGTCTTGCACTTCGAATACATCGGGAACGACGGCATGAGCGAGCAGGCCTTCGACGGCTTACTCGAGTATATCGACGCACAGAACGTCGACGTCGTCACTGCCACTGACCTCCTGGGTGACCGGTGATGTACCGGGGCTCGAGCGTCGGCGTCGTGATCCCCGCCTACAACGAAGAAGGATTCGTCGGCGACGTCATCCGCGAGATACCTGCGTACGTCGATCGGATCTACGTGATCGACGACCAGTCGACGGATGGCACCTGGAGCGAAATCCTCGAGGCCGCGCGGGCGGACGCAAGCGAGCATGGGAGCTACGATGGTACGACCGTCCAGCAACTCGTGGCCGACGGCGGCGCGACCGCGCTGGCGAACCGGGCGACGGTCCGCGACGCCATCGGGCGGGTCGTCCCCATCGAGCACCGGGAGAACCGCGGTGCCGGCGGCGCGATCAAGACCGGTTATCTCGCCGCACTCGCAGACGGCGTGGACGCGACGGTCACCGTCGACGCGGACGGACAGATGGATCTCTCCCAGCTGCCGCGGCTCCTCGAGCCGATCGTCGAGGGACGCGCCGACTACGCGAAGGGCAACCGGCTCCTGTCGCGTGAATACCGGGCCGCGATGCCGCGGTTTCGGTTCATCGGCAACGCGACGCTGACGTTTCTGACGAAGATCGCGTCGGGCTACTGGAAGACGATGGATCCCCAGAACGGGTACACGGCGATCTCCCACGACGCGCTCGCGGCGATCGATGTCGAAAACCTCTACGAGTACTACGGTTACTGTAACGACCTGCTGGTGAAACTGAACGTCCACGGGATGCGCGTCGCCGACGTGGCGATGCCGGCCGTCTACGGCGACGAGGAGTCGAGCATCGCGTACGGGGAGTACATCCCGAAGGTCTCGCTAATGTTGCTGCGTGACTTTCTGTGGCGACTAAAAACGAAGTATCTCGCGGTGGATTTCCACCCGCTCGCACTGTTTTACCTCTTCGGTGCGGCGACGGCTGCGATTGGCGTTCTCGGCACCGGCGTGGCGATGTTTTCGGCGCTCTCGAGTCCCGGCACACCGGCTGTCCAGGGCGCGACGAGTCTGCTGTTGTTCGTCGCCGGGACCGCGTTGCTCCTGCTGGCGATGGTATTCGACATGGCCGAAAGCGAATCGCTCGAGCGGCAGGTTCGCTAGCGCCGTACGATCGCCGATTCACATGGATGGTCGTTCAGGTTAGTAATACGACTCTATTAGTTCAGAAAATAGTTTGAGCTAGAAAGGACAGAATCAGCAACTATCGGTGTGAACTTGGTGGTGGCACGTCTATCACCGACTAGCGATGTTGACAGGGTCGTGTTGAATAGAGAGCGCGAATGCGACACGAAATCGTGAACGATCTACGAAAGTGATGATTGCCCAGTACAGGTGAAGCACATAGTGAGTGTATCTCTCGGAGGTTTCTGGCAGATCGTCATTCCTCGCCATCACGGATGACCATCACCTTGACCCGATTTACGCCGTCAAAGTCGCGGAGTCGGTAGGTGAGGTTACGCACCTGCTCGGCTGGTCCCCGACAAAACAGTGATTCGAGACACCACTCTCCTTGGTGCGTATGACTCGTGTTGAGGATAACGTCTTGGTACTCGTGTTGGACTGCGTGGAGTTCCTGTATCACCTCGTGGTGGCGATAATCGAACGCGACGAGCGCGACGATCTCCCCGCTTGTCTCTTCGAGGCGGGAGTGAGACTCGATGTACTCTAGCATCGCTTCTCGGACCGCTCGCGACCTGTTTTCGATGTCCTGCTCCTGCCAGACTCGGTCGAACTCTTCGACTACTTCGTCTGGAATATTGAAACTCGTTCGCATAGTTACTGGTTCGGTGGGATTCTACAAGAGGATCTCGTATGACGAGTCACCCATTTCGGTATTAACAACCGTTATTCACGTCGATAGCAGATTTCCGCTCAAGATGTTACACGGCGAAGCGTTCGGTCTCTTCCTCGGGGCAGTCGCGCTCGGTGCTGTTCACGGCATCGAACCGGGTCACGGGTGGCCCGTTGCCGCTTCGTACGCGCTCGACCAGACGAACAAGTGGGTGTACGGGTTCGCGGCGAGTCTCATCATCGGCGTTGGCCACCTTATCAGCAGTATCGCGATGGTGGGAGTGTTCTTCTACGCGAAAGACTACTTCAACCTCACGCAGGTCAACGAGCCGATGACGATACTCGGTGGCATCCAGATCGGCGGGCCAGTCAGTCTCGTGGCCGGTGTCCTGCTCATCGCGCTTGGGATTCGTGAATACTCCCACGGGCATGCTCACGGCAGTCACGATGATGACGGCCACTCCGACCATCACAGCCATGACCACCACCACGATCTGGTCGAGCATTCAGGCCCTTCTCACGAGCAGGGCCATTCGCATGACCACAACGATGGAGTGGTCACCCGTTTGAAAGGCTTCGTTCCCTTCGTCGGTGGACACTCTCATTCACACGATGACCCAGAAGAGACCGCTGACCGTGGCCTCCTCGGGATCGCGTGGTTTGCGTTCGTTCTCGGGTTCGCCCACGAAGAGGAGTTCGAGATTATTGCGCTCTGTGCCGGGTCAAACCACTGCCTCGAACTGATGAGTGCGTACGCCCTTACCGTCATCGTGGGTATCGTTGGACTGACAATGCTGTTGATTGCAGGCTACCACCACTCCGAGGAGAAAGTCGAGCAGTATACGCCGTACCTCCCAACGTTTTCCGCAACTGTCCTCATCGTCATGGGATTTGGTTTCATCATCGGAGTATTCTGATTTGCCTGTTCAATTCGTATAGCCACGGAACGGCTGGTTCATTAGATCGGATGTGAAATAAACGAGATCCTCGTGCTGAACTCGTGCGCTCTATCTACAGGTAAATTCCCTCAGTTCCGGCGTCATTGCAGTCACCGTGGGGAGGGATACGGACTCCTGTCAGTCAGTGCCGGCCGCGACCCACACTGCGGGCCCACCGGGACATCGGGACAGCAGCCCGTATGACTTGTCCGGCCTGAAGGCTGACGAATCCTGTTTCTCCAGTCATCCACGTACGAGAAGGGATCGGCGATAGGTACCGACTCGGTCAAGGGGCGAGACTCTGTATCCCAGACCCGAGAATCCCCAGCGTGAGCCCTGAGACGAGCAACGAGAGTCCGGCGACGAACAGCAGACTATGTAACCAGTTGCGCTCCCCTTTCTTCGGGGCGCTGGTCGCGAGCCGGCTGTGTATCGCGTCCGCCTTCGCGCCGAGCGGATCGGGGAACGTCGACAGCACCGCGAAGGGTTCGGCAGGATCCAGTGCACCGACGAGCAGCGCGAACGTGACGAAGATCACGAAGCCAGCGGGCGGGACGACTGCGAGTGCGAGCCACGGGTTCGTGATCGCTGCCGAGAGGGTGACGATCGGCCCAGCTGCGAGGACGATCGTCAGTATCGACCGCCCGAGTCGCGCGTCCGAAAGGGGGTCGAAGCCGACCACTCGAGCACTCCAGCAGTGGAAGACGAACATCGACCCGTATCCGATGCTGGTCGCGATGGCGGCACCGTGCATCCCGAAACGAGGGATGAGCGCGACGTTGAGCGCGACGTTGATCACGGCCGCAGCGCCGGTAGCCGCGACCGGATATCGGAGCATGCCCTTCCCCTGTGAAATCGCCAGTACCGGGCGCGCGAGTGCGAAGCCGAGTGCACCAGGCAGTAACAACAACAGGGGCGCGATCGCCGGCATGGCATCCTCGCCGAAGTAGATCGGCACGGCGACGTCCGCCAGCGCCGCGAGCCCGACCGCCATGACGCCCGTAAGCAGGAACGTGTACCGCGTCGTTCGGGACGCGAGCTCCGAGATCTCTCGAAGCCGATTTTGCGACCACAGTTCCGATGTCGAGTGGACGAACACTGTCTGAAGGGCCATCGGGATGAACCAGAGGAACTCGGCGAGCGTGAGCGCCGCCTTGTAGTTCCCGACCGCGGTGCTCTCCCGGAAGTGCTGGAGCATCACGATGTCGATATGATAGAGCGACATCAGCAGGAAGACCAGCGCGATGCTCATCGAGTTGAACGTGAGCATCTGCTTCCGGGGGAACCGCTTCGTCGGCCGACTGAACAGACACGATAGCGACACGCGGCGATGCACGAGCGCCAGTCCGATCACGGCAACGAGCGTACTCGCGACCAGCTGCCCCGCAAGCGCGCCGATTACACCAGCGCCGAGGTACACCAGCGGCACGGCGACGACGACGAACCCGACCTTGTCGAGGATTTTTAGCGGCTCCGAGTAGCGCTCGAGGCCGAATCCCATGAGCGTCTTCCGTGCGTAATCGCGAAACTGCGCCGTCACGACGAGCGCTGCGAGGACGTAGAAATACCCCGTCAATTCGGACCCAAATGCACGGCCGACGATACCGAACCGTGTCGCAAGCACCAGCAGGAGGGCCCCGATGACGGAGAGCACGATTGCCAGCCGGAAATAAAAGCCGACGACGTGTTCGCTCCAGTTGGCCGCGGCACGGTCCTCCGCAAGGAACTTTCGGACGCCGTCAGTGATCCCGGAGCTGACGAAGATCATGTAGATCGCGAAGACGGATAGCAAAAACGCGTATTCGCCGAACGCCGATACGCCGAGAAGCCGGTACAAAAGCGGCGTCGAGAGCGCAGTGACGACGAGCACGACGACTTTCGCACTGACGACCGAGAAGACGCCGCTCGCAATACTTCGATTCACGGTTTCACCCTGAAACAATCGACAGCCGCCATCGACGACGATTGCTCACGATACGACGTACTCACTGTGGCGAGACAGTGGCGACTGTGTGGCGTTATTATACGGGAGTTAAACGGGTCGAGACGCGGTTACGCGTACGTGTTCTCCCAGGTCGTGACGTCGCTCGCTCCGAGATCTCGGATCCCGTCGACCAGTCGGTTCTTCTTGAACGCCGGGCTCGTCGACGACTCATAGAGGCAGACGGCCTCCTTGCCGCCCGACGACTCGAGTACCGAGTCGCGCACGAGCGCGTCGGTGCCGAGATCGATGAACGGATACTGGCTGGCGCGCAGTTCGCTCTGGTAGACCGTCAGATCTGCGCCTGTGTTGACGATGGCGTTTCGCTCGATGCCGTCGCGTCCGTGCTGTGTGACATCGACGTTGCTAAAGCGGCAGTTGTCGCGTTCACAGCGAATTCCGTCGCGGAAGCCGCCGTCGTCGCCCGCCTGCCCCGAAATCGTGAGGTGTTCGGCGAGTATCTGCTCGGTCCGGTCGCTCTCTCGAATCCAGAGCGGGTAGCCGCCGGCGGTTTCGTGCGTGATTTCCGTCTCGACGATCGTCGTTTCGCCTGCGTCTGGAGAGACGACGATCCCGTGGTTGATGTCCGCCCCTCGTATATCCAGACGAGTGTTGTCGATTCGGGCACTTTCGCAGGTGTTCATCACCGAAATCGCGTGACTCGTTGGCATCGGGGAGGTGATCTCGATAGCGGCCCCGTAGATCTCGATGTCGTGACCGTCTTCAATTCGGATCCCACGCTGGGCTCTATCCTCCGGCCGCGTCGCGTCGACTTCGACGGTCGGCCACCGAATTTCGCTTCCCTGGCCACCGACGCGGACGTTCGCGCCGTTGCTGTTCCGGAACCAGCCACCGTGAACGATGATCCGTCCGTCGCCACCCGCCGCGTAGAGGCCGTTGTTCGGAAAGCCGCCGAGCCAGCAGTGTCTAAACTCGAGCGTCCCCACGTTCTGGTTCGCTTCGATGCCGATCGGGCCGCGCCAGCGGTTGCCGGCGTTCGGCGTATTGTCGACCCACGCACCGCCGTCCGGCGCTCGGAACCGTTCGACGATCCCGTAGCCGTCGGGGTCGGTGACGTTGAACATGCCCGGCCCCCACGTCCCGCTGTCGTGGAAGCCGTCGATCGTCACATCGCGTACCTCGAGTCGGTCGGCATAGGCTTCGATCGCCCGGATCCCTGTGTCGGGTGCCGACTGATCGACGTCGAGGCCCTCGAAGCGGAGGTGGCCCCCGGGACTGTACGAGACACCGAGACGGAACAGCCGATACTGCGGCCCGTCGAACTCGTGAAAGTCCGCCGGAATCAGCGTCGCGTTCTCGCCGACGACGCCGAAGTTGTCGAAGCCCGTAAATCGGAACTGTTCGTCCATGAAGTACTCCCCCTCGGGAAACACGAGCAGCGTGTCGTCACTGCGGAGATCCTCGAGTACGGGTGTGATCGATTCGGTACCGGTATCGTCCGCGCCGGCCTCGGTCACGTCCACGACGGTCGCGTACTCGTCGTAGTAGTGGTCGTACGGGTCCGACGCGGCGGCGGTCGACGTCAAGCCGAGTCCGGCGGCACACGTCGCCACGGCACCTTGCAAGAACCCCCTCCTCGACCGTGAGCTCGATCCGTTGATCGATGGCCGACCGGCCTCCCCCTCGGTCGAGTGAGAACCACGAGAAGCGTCACGATTCAATCGCTGCAGATCACGTCCATCCGACATTGAAATACAAGTCGTTGTGAGTAATGATGGGGTCCAGTAGCTATGGATTCGGATAGCAAGTTTTTAAGTTCGAGAGTCAGCCGAAACGATTCGATTGCTGAAACGGTTGCGCGTGTTACAATTCGACGATCCAGCGGCGAGAACGGGGAAATTCTCACGCGTCAAACTTCGCGTTTATCACCTCTTTAGTCGCTGCTCTCACAACGGCCCATCGTGACAATTGGTTCCTGACCATCAGTCCCATGATCGACGTTCGTCGGGCATCCGATCGCTCTCGAGCGTGGCGGCGATCAGTTCGGAGACGGCATGGCGAAGTCGCTGGGAAACCGCGGAATCCGAGATGCCGAGTCGATCGGCGAGGTCGTCCTGTGTGGCTCCGCGTGGCACGTCGAAGTAGCCGGCGAAGTAGGCCATCGTGAGGATCTCGTGCTGTCGTTCTGTTAGGAAGTACGTCTGCTCGTCGGACGCTGATGAGTCATACAGTCGGCTCACGCGAAACGAGATGCCGTGAGCGCGACAGTGTGCTCGAAACGCCGACAATGCGTCGCGATCGGGGACGTGGACCCGGGTGACCCACCCACCGTCGCCGCTCGTGATCGTGAAGGCGAAGATCCCGTTCTCGACACAGCAATCGGGAACGATCTCGAGGGGCGTCTCGACGTCGACGCGATAGATCGTTCGGTTCTCGAAGACGGCGACACGTGTCGGGTTCGAAACGGTCGGGTCGGCGTCCATCGCCGCCTCGAGTCCTGTCTCCGTGTCGCTGAACGCTGAGACGAACTGGAGGCGTTGCTCACCGATCGTCGTCCCGTCTTCGTATCTGAGCGTCACGCCGGCACAGCGTTCTATCGTCGGGACCAGCGGAAGATCGTCGTGGTTGAGATGGATTTCTGCAATAAATCCCATTGAGATATCGATGTCGTACTCCGTTGTCGGGACCGGTGGCCCATACTTATACCGCGGGTAAGCGGGTTGCAGAAGCTCGAATCAGTCCTGTGAGGGTGGTCAGTTCATGTAGCCTAGATCGGCCAGCCGATCGGTTACCGCCTCGTCCGTCGCCGGTCGGTGGCTGCCATCGTGCGTGTCGTACTCGGGATAGGACATCGGTTCGATCGGGTCGACAATGGGAACGACGCTGCCGTCCATGCGGTCACTGTACGGAAGGCCCATCGCGGCCATGACTGTCGGCGCGACGTCGAAGAGGTGGGCCCGCTCGAGCGCGGTCGTCTCGTCGATCCCCTCACCCGCGGCGACGAAGACCCCATCGAGTTTGTGATTCCAGGGTTCTGCCGGGCTGAAGTAGTCCTCGTCGCCCAGCTGCTCGGAGAGCATGTGATCGAAGCCAGCAGGGATCGTGACGATGTCGACCGTCTCCTCGAGTTCGTCACCGTGGAAGTACTGCTCGCGTGGCGCGACCGTCTCGAAGAACGGCTCGCCGTCGGGCGTCTCGATCGCTTGGAGCGCCCGAATGAGATTCTCGCGGAGTTCCTCGTACTCTTCCGGTGGAATAATACCGTTCGGTTCTCGCCCCTCGAGATTGATTCGAACGCCGAGTTCGGTCCGCGCACGAACGTAAGCCTCCGATTCGGCGAAATCAACCTGTTCGTTGGCCGTCCGGGAGATCCCGCTCGGTGCATACTCGATGGCAATATCGGCCAGTCCGACCCGCTCGAGAGCGGTCCTGATGCGACGAGCGGTGATGCCGAATCGGGCGGCAACCGACGCTGCGCGTGCGGCGACGCCGGGCTCCCAGGTGTCGTACTCTTCGCCCTCGCGGAGCCGTCTGCGCATCGGCGTCCACGACGGCATCCCCTTGCCGCCGGTCGTCGTCTCGAGGTAGCCCATATCACGGAGGTACTCGTTGACCCGGAACTCGTACCCGTCGTACTGTCCCATTCCGTGATCGCTCACGAGGAAGATGCGATCGGGATCACAGTCCTCGAGAATCGTCCCGATCTGTTCGTCGGTCGCTTCGTAGACACGGTCGACGTATCGTTGCTTGCCGCTGAATTCGTGGAAGACCGTATCCGTCTTCTGGAACTGGACGAAGCCAAAGTCCGGCTCGAACGCGTCGGCGAGATAGCGAAACGCCTCGCCGCGCATCCGAACGAGGTTCTGATACTCGTCGATCTTCGCGCTATCGGACAGCGAGTCGTCGTCTCGCGTATAGCTCGGGTAGACGCGATACTCCCCGATCGCGTCGCGGACCTCGTCTAAGAGTCCGTCGGGGTGACACGGCGGATCCTCGGGGCCGAGGAAGCCGGGGATCACCGCCCCGTCGAACTCATCGGGCGGATGGGTGACCGGTGCGTTGACGACGACGCTCGAGCGGTCGTGGTGATCCAGTAGCGTCCACAGCGAGTGCTCGTGGATATCGTCGTTGCTCGCCACGTGCCAGTCGTAGCCGTCGTAGCCGACGAAACCGACCACGCCGTGTTTCCCGGGATTAACCCCGGTATAAATCGATGGCCACGCGCTCGGCGTCCACGGCGGGATCTGGGACTCGAGCGGCGCGGTGACCCCCTCCGAACAGAGCCGCTCGATGGTCGGGATTCGGTCGGCTTCGAACAACCGTTCAAAGACCGGCAGACACCCCGCGTCGATCCCGATGAGCAGCGTGTCCAGGCCGTTCGATTCGTTCGTACCCCCAGTCAATGCCGTGTCATCACGGCGAAACGTCCGAGTCATCCTTTTGTACTTGATATGTCCGTTCGACCGCAGCCGACAGCCCACGGCAGCGGCGTTGTTCGTTGCACCACGTCTCTACGCCGACCGATGGTGACGGGATACTTCATTATCGATGCGTTAAACCGTCATAGCGCCCGAACTCTACCGATCCGATGGACTCGACACCGATCACGGGCGAATGCCCGACATCGTTGCGATCACGCTCTCGAGAAGTCCAACGGCGTCTGCTTCCAGTTGCTCGGCCCGAAACTCGTCCCGGGCTTCGGCCGTGAGGCGGACGACCGGCTCGGTACCGCTCGGACGTAGGAGGAACCAGCCGTCGTCGACGTCGACGTAGACGCCGTCGAGCGTCTCGACATCGTCGTAGCGTTCGTGGACGCGATCGCGGACCTGGTTCATCACGGCCTCTTTGTCCTCGAGTTTGATCGACGTGCGGCGGATCGGGTACGTTTCGATCTCCCCGACGAGGTCGGACAGCGGCCCACGGTCGGCGACGAGTTCGACGAGTTTGCACGCCGCGAGCGGGCCGTCCGGACAGAGCGTCTCGTCCGGCCAGATCCACGCTCCGCTGGGCTCACCACCGAAAACGACGTCGGGCCGCGTGGCACAGTCGGCCACGAACCCGTCACCGACTCGCGTTCGACTCACCGACGCACCGACCGTCGCCAGCGCGTCGTCGACGGCCATGCTCGTATCGATCGGTGCGGCGATCACGTCGCCGTCAGTCGCGGCCTCGCGCGCGAACAGGGCGAGGAGGGCGTCTTTCGGGACGAACGAGCCGGTCTCGTCGACGGCCAGCATCCGATCCGCATCGCCGTCGTGTGCGATCCCCACCGCCGCGTCCGTCGCTTCGACAAGCGCCGAGAGGTCGCCGAGTGTCTCCTGTGTCGGCTCGCTCGGCCGGCCGGGAAAGCGTCCATCTCGCTGTCCGTTCAGCGTCACGACGTCACAGCCCAGCTCCGAGAGCACGTGTGCGGTGATCGCGCCGGTCCCGTTCCCGACGTCGACGGCGACGCTCGGCGGTTCGTCGATCGACACGGCCTCGCGCAACGCCGCCGCGTGGCGATCGGTCGCGTCTTCGAGCGGCTCGAGCGACCCCTGTCCGTCCCACGGGCGGAGGTCGTACTTGTCGCCCTCGACGCGAGCGGCGATCGCGTCGAGCTGCTCGGGATCGAAGGCCTTGCCCGAGGCCGACCAGAGTTTGAGTCCGTTGTCCGGCGCGGGATTGTGCGAAGCAGTCACGACGACGCCGGCGTCCGCGTTCGTTCGCGAGACCGCTCTGGCGATCGTCGGTGTTGGTTCGATACCGGCCTCGAGCACGTCCGCGCCACACTCACGCAGTCCGGCGGTCACTGCATCGACCAGGACTGCACCGCTCTCTCGAGCGTCTCGACCGACGACGACCCGCTCGTAGCCGTCGGACGCGACGGCGCGCCCGATTGAGAGCGCGAGTTCGGCCGTTATTGCTTCGCCGACAGTGCCGCGGATACCGCTCGTTCCGAACATAGGTGGGGCTCTCGAGGACGCGAGGATTACTATGGAGTTGTTAGGACGAGGCAGCGGGTGTTCAGGGGCCGCTTCTGTGTGAGGACTGTGTTTTACTGGCGGATATACAACGGTAGCTCATACCAACAGCTCTCTGAACAAAGTGTAAGAAATATTATGATAGTCCCGGGCAGATTCGAACTGCCGTCATGGGCTTGCTTCCGTGACGGACTGAACCGAAACACGTCCAAAGGCCCATATGATTGGCCACTACACCACGGGACTTCTCACTCCGATCAAAGTCCCGTGTACCTCGTAAATCCTCCGGATTTACTCGCCACCACGGGACTCCACGGAACGTCACTCGATAGATAGACTGCCATCGCACAATAGTGTTACTTTTCGTCGTGAGCCGGAAGTATGATCGTCCCCGCTTCGGCATGGCGATGACAGCTCCGACAGAGCGTTATCACGTTGTCCATCGTGTGTGCGTCTTCGGGTTGATCGAACGACCGGACTGGTCGGCGATGATGCACGTCTGGATTCCGGCCCAGTTCTTCGGCACTCGTCCCGCAGTGTTGGCACTCGTAGTCGTCACGCTCGAGGGCCTGCCGTCGAACCTGCCACCACTGTTGTCCGTAGTCGATCGATCCGCCTTCCCACTGATGATGATCTGGTCCGACGACGTTCTCTGATAACCAGTCGCCGTAGCACTCGAGCGTACAGAAGACGCCTCGTTTCTGCTTCTCGAGTCGCGCTGGCCGAACCTCGAGTTCGGCACCGCAGGCCCCACAGCCGACGACGACCCGCTCACCCTTCTCCGACGGATTTCCCGGTACCAATCCGCGGGCACTCTCGACGCATTCTGGACAGTACACACCTGGCTTGTCTGAGGGATAGTAGTCGAACGTCGCTCCACAGCGATCACACGTCCCGGTTTCTTTTCCACCCTTCCAGTTTCCGTTGTGTTCTCCGGCGTTTGGATTACAGTCGTCGCAGAACTCGAGTCGGGATTTTGGGTCGTAGAATTCGACTCCACAGCACGTACACGTTCGATTGGGGAGTGGTTCACCGTGGACCTTGGTATGATGCTGGCGCATTCCCTGTTCGGTGTTCAGAGACGCCTCGCAGGTCGGACAGTCCATAACTATCGTCGTAGCTATTGGAAAATAAACACTAGCCAACCGCAGTGAAAGTGATCCGAACGGCCTCGAGCGACGCGCTCGAGTACGCTCTAGAGAGACCAATTCGGCGACGGAAAAGCTGCTCGCGACGGCGTTGACTTACAGGTAGTCTTCCTCGGCCAGTCGCTCGATGCCTTCCTCGAGTCGCTCCTCGCTCGCCGCATAGGAAATCCGCGCGTAGCCGGGGGTGCCGAAGGCACTGCCCGGAACGGTTGCGACGTGGGCGTCTTCGATCGCACCTTCACACCAGGCTTGATCGTCGTCGTCGACGGGGAGCATCATGTAGAACGCGCCCTCGGGGACGGCGACGTCGACGTCGTGTTCGTCGAGCAGGTCGATGACGAGGTCGCGGCGCTGCTCGAACGCTTCGGTCATCTCGGCGACGGCCTCGTCGGTGTTCTCGAGCGCTTCGATCCCGGCGTGCTGGACGAAGTTCACGGCCGAGGAGACGGAGTGGCTGTGGAGTTTGCCGGCCTGGTCGATCAGGTCCTCGGGACCGGCGAAGTAGCCGAGCCGCCAGCCGGTCATCGAGTAGGCTTTCGAGAAGCCGTTGACGGTGACGGTGCGGTCGGCCATGCCCTCGAGCGTGCCGAGGCTGGTGGGTTCGACACCGTAGGTGATCTCCTTGTAAATCTCGTCGGAGATGACGGTGATATCGTGTTCGACGGCGAGATCGCGGACGCCCTCGAGGGCGGCGTCGGAGTAGACCGCGCCGGTGGGGTTCGATGGGGAGTTGACGATCAGCAGGTCGGTCTCGTCCGAGACCGCCTCGGCGAGGTCGTCGAGGGCGGGCTCGAGCTGGAAGTCCGAGTCGGAGAGGTCGACGCGGGTCAGCTCGCCGCCGGCCATCTTCACCATCGCCTCGTAGGAGACCCACGCGGGATCGAGCAGGACGACCTCGTCGCCCTCCTGAATCAGGGCCTGGACGATCTCGTAGAGGGCCTGTTTCGCGCCGGGCGTGACGATGATCTCGTCTGCGGTGTGCTCTAAGCCGTCGTCGGCGAGTTTGTCAGCGATCGCCTCGCGGAGCTCGAGGATGCCGGCGGAAGTCGTGTAGCCGGTATGGCCGGCGTCCATCGCGTCCTTGCCGGCCTCGATGATGTTCTCGGGCGTGGGGAAGTCGGGCTCGCCGACGGAGAGGTCGACGACGTCTGCGCCCTCGGCCTCGAGTTCGGTGGCAAGCGCGGAGATCGCAAGCGTCGCGGACGGTTCGACTCGGGTTACACGGTCGGTAAATTCCATTGTCATTGTTGGGAGTCGGCTACGGGACTGGGATCTGGGAGTTCGTCGACGAGATCGAGCGCGCCATCGACGGCCTTGGCAGCGTTTTCGACGCGTTCGCGCGCTTCGGCGGCGGACATGCCGGGACCGGTCACGCCGAGGGTCACCGGCGTATCGCGCTCGAGACTCACGTCGGAGAGTCGCTGCGCGGTGGCGTCGGTGATCACCTGATCGTGATCGGTATCGCCGGTAATGACGGTGCCGATCACGGCGACGGCATCGACCTCGTCGCGACGTGCGAGGCGGTCGGCGGCCAGCGGCGCGTCATAGACGCCCGGCACGTGGACCGTCTCGTACACGTCGGCACCCGCAGCCGTTGCGGCCTCGAGTGCGTCCTGCTCCATCTGCTCGGTGATCGGCCGGTTGAACTCCGCGACCACCAGTCCGAGCGTGGTCATAGGCGAGCGGTAGGGAGGATGGGTAAAAGAGGTACCGTTCTCGGGTGACTACGTGCCGCCCGACAGCGGGCAACTCCAACAATTCATTACCAAGCGCTCCCGTCCCTTCGCCGACCGAGCAGCGTATCAATCCCGGTATCGCTACCACGCGTCGTCGCTTCGGAGCATCACGCCGACATTTTTCGTCTCGATGCGACTGAGACGGGTCCCTCCACTCAGCGTTATCTCGAGCATGCCGTTTGAGAATTCTTAAGCGCGGGCGACGCCAACGACGGCGTAATGACGACGCTACGGACGCCGGGACCGACGATCGGCGTAGTCGGAGGGGGACAGCTCGGACGGATGCTCGCCGAGGCGGCCGCGCCACTCGGCGTCGAGGTGGTCGTGCTCGATCCGACGCCGGACTGTCCGGCGGCGCTCGTGGCCCGCGATCAGATCGTTGCCGACTTCGACGACGAGGCGGGGATCCGCGAACTCGCCGAGCGCGCCGATGTCCTTACGTTCGAAATCGAACTTGCCGACCAGAACATCATGGACCGTATCAGCGAGGAGACGGGAACGCCGGTCCACCCGAAGCCCTCGACGCTCGAGACGATCCACGACAAACTCGTCCAGAAACGCGAGCTCGAGGCCGCTGGCGTTCCAGTGCCGCCGTTCCGCAAGGTCGACGATGCCGACGATATTCGCGAGGCGATCGACGACTACGGCGCACCAGTGATGCTCAAGGCCCGCACCGGCGGCTACGACGGGCGCGGCAACGTCCCCATCGAGTCGAAAGCCGACGCCGAGGATGCCCTCGAGTCGGTCGCCGGCCCTGCGATGGTCGAGTCGTTCGTCGAGTTCGAACGTGAGGTCTCGGTTATTGCCGTCAAAGGGGCCGACGAGGTTGCCACCTTCCCGCTTGGCGAGAACGTCCACGAAGACGAGATCCTCCGGGAGACGATCGTCCCGGCACGCTCGAGCGAGCCCGTCGCGGAGCGCGCGTACGATGTCGCACGTGACGTCCTCGAGGCGATGGACGGTCGCGGCGTCTACGGGATCGAACTGTTCGAGACGCGCGAGGGCGAGATCCTGCTCAACGAGATCGCCCCGCGCCCGCACAACTCCGGCCACTGGACGATCGAGGGGACCCAGACCTCGCAGTTCGAACAGCACATCCGGGCCGTGCTGGGCTGGCCGCTCGGTTCGACGGCCCTGCGTTCGCCGACTGTGATGACGAATCTACTCGCCGATGTCGAACAAGCGGGGCCGGCACAGGTGGGAGATATCAATGAGATCTTAGAGACACCCGGCGCGGCCCTCCACTGGTACGGCAAACACCAGGCGCGACCGCTTCGGAAAATGGGCCATGTCACTGTGACTGCCGACGAAGCCGGCGATTCGGTCGATGCACTCCTCGAGACGGCACGCGACCTCGAAGCCGCCGTGACGTTCCAGTCGTAGCGACCGCCGACTGCAAGCCACTCGCTCCCCGACTCGTTTACCACTGTTTCAAGTCGCTTGCCCGACCAGCATCGCCTATGAGCGACAGCGTCAGCGACCTGATCGACCGCTTGCACGACGAAGCCGACCAGGACCGCCCGGCTGCCGAGACCCCCGACGTGGGGATCGTGATGGGTAGCGACTCCGACCTCGAGACGATGATGACCGGCGGCCGGCGCCGCGGTGCCTACGACGCCTTCGTCGACGAACTCGGCTTCGCCGAGCAGACTGATTACGAGAACGCGCCCGATGAACGGTTCACGTTCGAGACCTACGTCACCTCGGCTCACCGGACGCCCGATTTAATGACGGCTTACGCCGAGACAGCCGAGGATCGCGGCCTCGAGATTATCATCGCCGGCGCGGGCGGCAAGTCCGCGGACCTGCCGAATATGACCGCCTCGATCGCGTATCCGCTGCCGGTCATCGGCGTCCCAGTCCAGGAAAAATCGGTCGACAGCGTCATCGGGATGCCGACCGGTGCGCCGCTGGTTGCAGTCGATGCCGGGAAGTCGTTCAACGCCGCGCTGTCGGCCGCCCAGCTCCTCGCTCGCCAGCACGACGAGGTTCGCGACCGACTGGTCGCCTACCACGAGGACTTACGCGAGGGTGTCGGAATCGTCTCCCGGGAACTCCACGACGAGGGGACGCCGGCTTTCCGCGATCGCGAGCAGTAACGAGTTCGACCACGTTCACAATGAATACGGGAGCATCCCGAGGGCCGATTGCGGATTACCTGTCACGACTACGTTGAATTTTCGACTGGACGGAAAAGGCCCGCTCGAGTGCCAAACCTGACCGATTCGACGGCGAGTAACATCGGTTTACCGAACTCGTGTCTCTCCAGGTATCTATATATAGGATAATGTGACTATTCACATGGGAGTTATTCACGCTGAAATCCGGTTGTGGCCCGTGTTTCCCGCAAAAACAAAGGATCAACCCTTATGTGCGTGCGGTTTGAAGCCCCGGTTCCCGAAACGAGTAAACGTGCCACCTACGAGAGTGGCGAGATTCCGACCGGCGGAACGCGCATCCGGTTCAATATTCAGTACTACATGGTTGCGCTGCTGTTCGTCGTCTTCGATATCGAGACCGTCCTCCTGTTCCCGTGGGCGGTCGCCTATCAGGATGCGCTTGCGGCGGATATTCCGCTCGTCCGCGCGCTCGGACCGATGTTGGCCTTCGTCGCCATCCTGCTCGTCGGACTCGCGTGGGCGTGGCGCACAGGCGCGGTACAGTGGGCACGGACACCCCGCCAACTGGAAACTGACAGACCATGAGTAGCGAACAACCACGCCAGTCGATCTACGACAGCACCGCACCGTCGACGGACACCCGCGACTCGCGGATCGGTGAGGGTGCCGACGACCGCTTTAACTCCAAGCTTCGCGAGGCCTTCGGGTCGACTCCGTTTATCCTCACGAAGTTCGACAAGTTCATGAACTGGGTGCGGGGCAACTCGATGTTCATGCTCCAGTTCGGGATCGCGTGTTGCAGCATCGAGATGATGCACACGTACGCGATCAAACACGACCTGGATCGATTCGGGGCCGGCGTGCCACGCGCCTCACCCCGGCAGGCCGACGTGATGATCGTCCCCGGGACGATCGTCTCGAAGTTTGGCCCCCGCATGAAGCGGGTCTACGACCAGATGCCCGAACCCAAGTTCGTCGTCGGCATGGGCTCGTGTACGATCTCCGGCGGCCCCTTTCAGGAAGGCTATAACGTCGTCAAGGGTGCCGAGGAGATCATTCCCATCGATATCCACGTCCCCGGCTGCCCGCCGCGGCCGGAGGCGCTCGTCTACGGCATCGCCAAACTGCAAGAACGCATCCGCAACGGCGAGTCGACGCCCGTCGTCGTCAAACCGTACGAACTCGAGGAGTTCGGCGACCTGCCGAAGGACGAACTCGTCCAGAAACTCGCGGACGACATCGACGAAGACGACCTCGTGATGCGGTATAACTGGGCTGATTCACCATGAGCACGGGACTCGAACGACAGCCGGCAGTCGAGGTCACCGAGGACGAACTCGAGGCGATCGTCGGTGATCGCGCGCTCGCACGCGACGATCACCTGAACGCGCCGGGATTCGTCATCCGACCGGACGACGTCCAGGACGTCCTCAGGGACCTCCGGGACGAGGGCGGATTCGACCACCTCGCCAATCTGACCGCACAGGAGTATCCAGATCGATACGAATCGATCTACCACCTCCGGAAGTACGCCGACCCGACGCAGGAGGTGTCGGTCGTCGTGCCGACAACGACAGACGAGCCGGTCAGCCAGACCGCGGAACCGGTCTTCCGCACTGCCGACTGGCACGAACGGGAAGCGTTCGACCTCGTCGGCATCGACTACGAGGGTCACCCCGATCCGCGACGGATCCTCCTGCCCGAAACCTGGCAGGGACACCCGCTCTCGCGGGACTACGATCAGGAAAAACCCCAGCTGGTGACGCTGACGGAACACGCCAATCCGATCCAGCCCGACCACCACGACGACGAGTCGGACACGATGTTCCTCAACATCGGGCCACACCACCCCGCGACTCACGGTGTGCTCCACATCGAGACGGTGTTAGACGGCGAAACCGTCGTCGACGTCGATCCCGACATCGGCTATCTCCACCGCTGCGAGGAGCAGATGTGCCAGCAAGGAACCTATCGCCACCAGATCATGCCGTATCCCGACCGCTGGGACTACGTCTCGGCCGGTCTCCTGAACGAGTGGGCATACGCGCGCGCGGCCGAAGACCTTGCAGACATCGACGTCCCCGAGTACGCCCAGGTCATTCGGACCATGGGTGCTGAGCTCTGTCGGATCGCCTCGCACATGCTCGCGCTGGCGACCTTCGCACTGGACGTCTACGGCGACTTCACCGCCATCTTCCAGTACGGCATGCGCGACCGCGAGGTCGTCCAGGACATTCTCGAGGACCTGACCGGCCAGCGGCTCATGTTCAACTACTTCCGGCTCGGCGGGGTCGCCTGGGACCTGCCCGAACCCCGCGAGGAGTTCATCGAGAAGACACGCGACTTCCTCGATGGGCTCCCCGCGAAGGTCGACGAGTACAACGACCTGCTGACCGCCAACGAGATCTTCCAGATCCGGACCCACGACACCGGTATCCTAGAGCCCGAGGTCGCCAAACAGTACGGCTGTACCGGCCCCGTCGCTCGCGGCTCCGGGATCGACTACGACCTCCGGCGGGACGACCCCTACGGCTACTACGACAACTTAGAGTGGGACGTCGTCACCGAGGACGGCTGTGACAACTACAGCCGCGTCCTCGTGCGTATGCAGGAAGTCGAGGAATCCGCGAAGATCATCGAGCAGTGTCTCGACTTGCTCGAGGACTGGCCCGAAGACGAACGCACCGTCCAGAGCAACGTGCCGCGGACGCTGAAGCCGGACGCGGACACGGAGATCTACCGGAGCGTCGAGGGAGCGAAGGGCGAACTCGGGATCTACATCCGCGCGGACGGCACGGACAAGCCGGGCCGATTCAAGATCCGGAGCCCGTGTTTTCACAACCTCTCGGCGCTGCCCGAGATGTCCGAAGGGGAGTATATCCCCGACATGATCGCATCGCTTGGCAGCCTCGATATCGTGCTCGGGGAGGTGGACCGCTAGTATGACCGGTCTGCAGTTTGCGGCCCCGGTCGACACGACACAAGCGGTGCCGACGATACCGCTGCAGGATACGGTTTTGCTCCCCGAGCGGATCGGCGAGCTAACCGGCCTCGACGGGTTCGGACTCGGCGGGGAGCTGCTCGCGACGTTTATCGCCGCCTTCATCGTCGGCAACCTGATGCTCGCGATGACCGGCGTTGCGGGACCGTGGGCCAAACGGAAGATCACCGCCGCATTCACCGACCGGATCGCGGTTAACCGGCTCGGGCCGGCAGGCCTCTTTATCATTCTCGCCGACTCCGTCCGGCTCCTCTCGAAGGAGCTAATCATCCCCGAGAACGCGGATCGGCCGGCCTACGACCTCGCGCCGATCGTCGTCGCGGGATCGGCGCTGCTGGGCTTTGCCGTCATCCCGATGGGCAGCGGCATCCACCTCGCGGATCCCGAAGTCGGCCTTGCGTACGTCTTCGCCGTCTCGGGGATCGCCAGCCTCGGGCTGGTGATGGCCGGCTACTCGTCGGCGAACAAGTATTCGATGCTCGGCGGGCTGCGTGCAGTGGCACAGAACATCGCCTACGAGATCCCGCTGGTCATCACCGGGATGTCGGTCGTGATCTTCGCCGGCACGCTACAGCTGGGCGAGATCGTCGCCGCCCAGCACGAGACGCTGGTGGAGATCGCGGGCATCTCGATTCCGACGTGGTACGCGTTCGTCAACCCCTTCGCGTTCGTCCTGTTTCTCGTGGCGAACTTCGCGGAGGTCGGTCGCAACCCCTTCGACACGCCGGAGGCACCGACCGAGATCGTCGCGGGATATCAGACCGAGTACTCCTCGGTCTACTTCGTGTTGATCTACCTCGGGGAGTTCCTTCACATCTTCCTCGGCGGTGCGATCATCGCGACGATCTTCCTCGGCGGTCCCGCAGGCCCCGTCCTGCCGGGCATCGTCTGGTTTATTATCAAGATCTGGGCGGTGTTCTTCGCGACACAGTGGCTGCGCTCGGCGGTGCCACGCGTCCGGATCGATCAACTGATCGAGATCGGCTGGAAGGGACTGCTGGTCCTCTCCTTTGCCAATCTCGTCCTGACTGCGGTAATCGTGGGGCTGATAGCATGATCGGGATACTCAAATCGATGGCAACGACGATGAAACACGCACTAGACGGCTCTACGTTCACGGTGGAGTATCCGGAAACCGCACCGGACGTCTCGCCGCGATTCCGCGGCGTCCACAAGTTCAGTCAGGAGCGGTGTATCTGGTGTCGTCAGTGTGAGAACGTCTGTCCGAACGACACGATCCAGATCGTCATGGACGAGCAGCGAAACGGCGAACAGTACAACCTCCACATCGGCCAGTGTATCTACTGCCGGCTCTGCGAGGAGGTCTGCCCCGTCGATGCCATCCTGCTGACGGAGAACTTCGAGTTCACCGCGGACACGAAACACGACTTCGTCTACAACAAAGAGCAGTTGAAAGCGGTACCGTGGTACAAAGACATCGACCCACTCGCCGCCCGCGAACCCGACCGGGACGCGTGGGTCGGTGAGGGTGAAGGGGAGGTCGATTACCAGTAACGGGTCCGCCCGTCCCGCAAACGGGCAGTAACTACAATACATGAACTACGAGCTGATCGCGTTCGCGCTGTTTGCGTTACTCACGCTTGCCAGCGCGGTGGGTGTCGTGCTCATGCAGGACCCGTGGCATTCGGCGCTCCTGCTGGGCGTGGCGCTGCTCAGCGTGGCAATCCATTACGTGATGCTGGCGGCCGAATTCGTCGCCATGATGCAGGTCCTCGTCTACGTCGGCGGGGTCCTCGTCCTCATCACGTTCGCTGTCATGCTGACCCAGCGCGACGACTCCGACACGGACGAGGTGGTACAGGCATGACAACTGGCCCGAAACTCAGACTCGGCAAGACGCTGGTCCCGGGGCTGCTCGCCGTCGGGCTGTTCGGCGTGATGGCGCTGATCACGCTGAATACGGCCTTCGAGCCGATGACAACGGCCGCAGGGGCCGGCTTCCCCGACGACGTCTCGATCACGGCCGAACTCGGCTACGCGCTGTTCGGCTTCGACGAGCTCCAGACGATCGGCGGCACCGAACCGTTCCTCGCCGCCGTCTTGCTCGTCGCCGTCGCACTCGACGCCGCACTCGACGCCTCGCTCGTCCTCGCGAAACGCGAGGAGGAAGGCGAGCCCGTCGCCGCGCTCGCAAGCGCCGGCGAGGAGTCAAGTGCCACCGGCGGACCGACGCCGGCCGTCGCCGACGGTGGGACCGACGGCTCGAGCGCTGGATCGCCTGGTCAGTCCGCAGACGCTGGAGGTGACAGTCGATGACCGTCGATGTGCAGTATTACGTGCTGCTGTCGATGGCGGTGTTCTGTATCGGGCTGTTCGGGGTATTGACGCGTCGTAACGCACTGTTGTTCCTGATGTCCGTCGAACTCATGCTGAACGCGGCGAATATCAATTTGATCGCGTTCTCGTTCTATCACGGCAATCTCACCGGACAGCTGTTCGCGCTGTTTACGATGGCGCTGGCTGCCGCTGAGGTGGCCGTCGGACTCGGGATCATCCTGGTGTTGTATCGTAACTTCCGTGACGTCGACGTCACGGTTCCGACGACGATGAGGTGGTAAGATGGCAGCAACAGCAACAGGACCGTTCGGATTCGCACCGGCGATCGCAGTGCTTCCGCTCGTGGCCTTCGTCGTCACGCTGCTCTTTGGGAAGCACTTGCCGAAGAAAGGCGCACTCCCGGGAATCATCGCGACGGCAGGATCGCTGCTGATCTCGCTTGTGATGTTCGTGGCGGTCGGTGGCGGGAACGCATATCACACGACGCTGTATGAGTGGACGGCCGGCGCGGCCGCAAGCGAGACCGGCGCCGAGGGAGTTGCCTTCACGTTTGGGATCCTAATCGATCCACTCTCGGCGCTCATGCTGGTGATCGTCTCGCTGGTCGCCTTGCTCGTCCACGTCTTCAGCCTCGGCTACATGAACGCCGAAGGCGAGACCGGGCTCCCACGGTACTACGCCGAACTCGGCCTCTTTACCTTCAGCATGCTCGCCTTTGTCTTTGCGGACAACCTGCTGATGGCGTTCATGTTCTTCGAACTCGTCGGGCTGTGTTCGTACCTGCTGATCGGGTTCTGGTTCCGCACGGAATCGGCCCCCTCGGCCGCGAAGAAGGCGTTTCTGGTCACCCGCTTCGGTGACTACTTCTTCCTGATCGGGGTCGTCGCCATCGCGGCGACGTTCGGCACGGTCGGCTTCGCCGGCGAGGGCTCGTTCGTCACCGCCGCCGAGACGGCCATTGACGACGGCGCGACGCTGTTCGGCTTCAACGCCCAGACGTGGGTGACGATCACCGGACTGCTCGTGTTAGGCGGGGTGCTCGGCAAGTCCGCACAGTTCCCATTCCACACCTGGCTGCCCGACGCGATGGAGGGTCCGACCACCGTCTCCGCACTTATCCACGCGGCGACGATGGTCGCAGCCGGTGTCTACCTCGTCGCGCGGATGTTCGGCTACTATGCCCTTTCCCCGACGGCGCTTTCGATCATCGCCTTCGTCGGCGGCTTTACCGCGCTCTTTGCCGCGACGATGGGTGTCGTCAAAGACGACGTCAAACAGGTGTTGGCGTACTCGACGATCAGCCAGTACGGCTACATGATGCTCGGGCTGGGCGTCGGCGGCTACGTCGCCGGGGTCTTCCACCTGATGAACCACGCCTTCTTCAAGGCCTTGCTGTTCCTCGGTGCCGGGGCCGTCATCGTGCTCATGCACCACGAACAGGACATGTGGAAGATGGGCGGGCTCAAGGACAAAGCGCCCGTCACCTACTACACGTTCCTCGCCGGCGCGCTCGCGCTCGCGGGGATCGTCCCCTTCTCCGGCTTCTGGTCGAAAGACGAGGTGCTGTTCGACGCGCTCATCATCGGCTTAGAGCAGCCGGTCATTCTCGCAGCCTACGCGATGGGACTGGTTGCGGTGTTCTTTACGGGCTTCTATACGTTCCGGATGGTCTTCCTGACCTTCCACGGCGAGCCCCGCACGGAGACCGCCGAAGACCCACACCCAGTCGGCTGGGCCATCAAGGTCCCGCTGATCGCGCTGGGGATCCTCGCAACGATCACCGGGCTCGTGAACATGGCCCCCGTCGCGAAGCTGCTCGACGTCGAGATCACGTTCCTCGAGTTCTGGCTCGACGGCGAGTACGGCGCCGTCGAGGGGCTGACCTACCACGCGTACCACGAGACGGTCGCCTTCGAAGAGGGCGTCATCGGCGGCTCCGAGACGACCACGATGCTGTTGAGTGCGGGCCTGTCGCTCGGGCTCGCACTGGCCGGTGCGTTTACCGCACACACGCTGTATAACGTGCCCGAGCCGACCCGCCACATGCAGAAACTCGGCGGTGCGTACAGTCTCCTGCGGAGCAACTACTACCAGGACGAGTACCAGGTCTGGCTCGCGGAGGGCTTCACACTGCCGCTGGCTCGAGCCGCCGACCGGTTCGACCAGACGGTCATCGACGGGCTCGTCAACGGCACGTCGACAGTGAGTCTGTTCAGCAGTAACTGGGTGAAACGCATCCAGACGGGTATCGTGACTAACTACGCGGCATTGCTAGTGGGCGGGTTCATCGCCTTACTGCTCGTCCTCGGCTATCTCGGAGGGTGGTTCGCATGATGATTGAAATATTGATCGCGGTTGCACTGGTCGGCGCGTTAGTGACGTTCGTCGCGCCGAATCGCATTGCCGGCAAACTCGCCTTCGCTATCAGCCTCGTGCCGGCAGCCCTGTCGCTGTGGCTGTTCGCCGCCTTCGACGGCAGCGGCAACGCCTTGCTCGACGGCGAACTGGCGTTCGAATCGCAGGCGGCGTGGCTCGAGATCGGCGGCTACGCGATCTCGTGGTTCGTCGGCCTTGACGGGGTTAGTCTGCCGCTGGTCGTCCTGACGACGATCCTCTGTACGCTGGCGATCGTCAGCTCGTGGACACCGATCGACGAGCGCGAGTCGCAGTTCTACGGGCTGATCCTCTTTATCGAGGCGATGTTGATCGGCGTCTTCTCGGCGCTCGACTTCTTCCTGTGGTTCGTCTTCTGGGAGGCAGTCCTGATCCCAATGTACCTGCTGATCGGGATCTGGGGTGGCCCACGTCGGAAGTACGCCGCGATCAAGTTCTTCGTCTACACGAACGTGGCGTCGCTCGTGATGTTTGGGTCGTTCATCTCGCTCGTCTTCGGGCTTGGCGATTCCGTGACGTCCTTCGCGCTGCCCGAGATCGCGACGGCGATGCTCGCCGGCGGCCCCGAGGGCTTCTTCGGCCTGAGCGGGACGACGCTCGCGTCGCTTGCGTTCATCGGCATGTTCCTCGGCTTTGCGGTGAAGGTGCCAGTGGTGCCGTTCCACACGTGGCTGCCGGACGCCCACGTCGAGGCTCCCACACCAGCGTCGATTCTGCTGGCCGGCGTGCTGCTGAAGATGGGGACGTACGCTCTGCTCCGGTTCAACTTCACGATGTTCCCCGACCAGGTCGAGGCCTACGCGATCCCGATCGCGGCGATCGCCGTCATCAGCGTCATCTACGGCGCGATGTTGGCACTCGCCCAGACTGACCTCAAACGGATCGTCGCCTACTCGTCGGTCTCGTCGATGGGCTATGTCATCCTCGGACTGGTCGCGTATACCCAGTTCGGGGTCGGCGGCGCGACCTTCCAGATGGTCTCCCACGGCCTGATCTCTGGACTGATGTTCATGTCGGTCGGCGTCATCTACAACGCCACCCACACCCGGATGGTCACCGATATGTCCGGGATGGCAGACCGAATGCCGATCGCCGTCGGCGTGTTGATCGCCGGCGCGTTCGGCTACATGGGGCTGCCGCTCATGTCCGGGTTCGCCGCCGAGTACTTCATCTTCTTCGGCTCGTTCGGCTCCGAGTTGCTCGCATACTCGGCCGCTTTTACCTCGCTGGCGATGTTCGGCATCGTCATCGTCGCGGGCTACCTGCTGTTTGCACTCCAGCGGACGGTGTTCGGGCCGTATCAACTCGAGACCGACTACGAGGTCGGCCGCGCCCCCGTCCACGACGTCGCGTCGATGATCGTCCTGCTGGGACTGATCATCACCCTCGGCGTGGCCCCTGACCTGATCTTCACCATGATAACAGATGCAGTCGATCCGATCATTCAGGGAGGTGGGATCTGATGGCGCTCGTCCAGCTTCCCGAGTGGGCAGCACTCGCCCCGGCACTGCTTCTGGCAGGGACGGCACTCGTCCTGTTCCTGCTCGATAGCATCAATCCGGGATCGACGAACCGCTCGCTGCTCGCTGGCACCGCCATCGCCGGCTCGCTGGCCTCGCTGGCCGTCGCCGTCTGGTTTACCGCCGCCGGTGTCGGTGCGACCGGGATCGAAAACTACGGCGTCATCGACGTTATGAACGGCCAGTTCATCGTCGACCAGCTGGCGCTGTACTTCATGATCATCATCTCGACCGTCACCGCCCTCGTCGCGGTGGCGAGCTACGACTACCTGCGCGATCACACCTACCAGGCAGAGTACTACTCGCTGGTCGTCCTCGCGGCGACGGGCATGTCGATGATGGCAGTCTCGAACAGCCTCGTGACGATCTTCATCGCACTCGAGCTGACGAGCCTGCCGTCGTACGCACTGGTCGCGATCCTGAAGGACAACCGCGGCAGCGTCGAAGCCGGCCTCAAATACTTCCTGATCGGTGCACTCTCGTCGGCGATCTTCGTCTACGGCATCTCGCTGGTCTACGGCGCAACCGGCTCGCTGCAACTCGCGGACATCGCGTCGAACCTCAGTGCAGCAGACGAGATGGGCGGTCTGCTCGGACTGGGTATCCTCATGCTGGTCGGCGGCATTGCGTTCAAGACCGCCAGCGTCCCCTTCCACTTCTGGGCCCCCGAGGCCTACGAGGGTGCGCCCGCGCCGATCTCGGCGTTTCTCTCCTCGGCCTCGAAGGCCGCCGGCTTCGTGCTCGCGATCCGCGTGTTCACGACGGCGTTCCCGCTCGAGGCGACGACCGCCGTCATCGGCGTCGACTGGACGGTGGCGTTCGTCATCCTCGCGATCGTCACGATGACGCTCGGGAACTTTGCGGCGGCGACCCAGGAGAACGTCAAACGGATGCTCGCGTACTCCTCGATCGGGCACGCCGGCTACGTGCTGATCGGGCTGGCAGCCCTCTCGACCGAGGCCGGTGATCTCGTCATGGGCGCGGCCATGATGCACCTGCTGGTCTACGGCTTCATGAACACGGGTGCGTTCCTGTTCGTCGCGCTGGCCGAGTACTGGGGCGTCGGCCCCACGTTCGAGGATTACAACGGCCTCTCGCAACAGGCACCCTTCGCCTCCGCGGCGATGGCCGTGTTCATGTTCAGCCTCGCCGGCGTGCCGCCGTTTGGCGGCTTCTGGAGCAAATACCTGCTCTACACCGAGACGGTCAACGCGGCCGCGGACAACACGGTTTTGCTCATCCTCGCCGCCGCGCTCGTGGTCAACAGCGCACTCTCGCTGTACTACTACTCGCGGCTGGTCAAGGCCCTCTGGATCGAAGATCCGATCCTCGATCGGGATCGCCTTGCCCAGCCGACTGGGCTCTATGCGGCGATCATCGCCGCCGCCGTGATGACGGTCGTCATCCTGCCGGCGTTCGACCCGATCGCCACCGCCGCACTCGAGGCAGCGGCGGCAGTTGTCGGCTGAGGCGACCCGGTAGCTTTTACCCCTCGGGGTCGCAAGCCGCGATAAATGGTTTTCCGGCTCGTGCTCGGTTGCGGGACTGTCTGTCGGACGGTGGCCGAACAGCTCGCCGAGCGCGATGGCCGCGTGCTCGTCATCACCGATGACGAAAGCGCCGTCGAGACGTTGCGCGACGAAAGCGTGCCCGCCCGGCACGCGGATCCGACCGATCCCGACACCATCGCGAGTGTCGATCAACCGGATGTGATCTTCGTCGCGGGCAACCGAACCGATGGGAATCGGATCGCACTCGAGCTCGCGCGTGACCAGTTCCCTGCCGTCTCGATCGTGGCTTATCTGGGCGGGAACGCGACGGCTGCGGACCGCGATCGGTTCGCAGCGCTGGCAGATCACATCATCGACCCGATGGATGCGATAGCCGACCGCGCCCTCGAGGGAACGGTGAGTGCGTCGGCCGAAGCGGCCATCGAACTCCGGGCGTCGCTTGCAGGGATCGACGGTCGGCTGGCGGTCGTGACCCACGACAATCCCGATCCGGATGCACTCGCGAGTGCGGTCGCGCTCGTCGACATCGCCGAGTCCGTCGGTGTCGACGCCGACGCCTGTTATTTCGGCGATATTTCCCATCAGGAGAACCGGGCGATGGTCAACTTGCTCGATCTAGACCTGCGAAACATGGCCGCTGACGAGTCACTGACCGACTATTCGGCGTTCGCACTCGTCGACCATTCCCGCCCCGGCGTCAACGACCAGCTGCCGGCGGATCTTCACGTCGATATCGTCATCGACCACCACCCACCTCGCGGGCCGGTCCCCGGCGAATTCGTCGACCTCCGGCAGGAGGCGGGCGCGACCAGCACCGTTCTGACCGAATACCTCGAGCATTTCGATCTCGCGTTCGATCCAGCGACGGCGACAGCACTGTTGTATGGCATCCGTGTCGATACGAACGATTTCATGCGGGAAGTCTCGCCGGCCGATTTTCGGGCCGCGTCGGTGCTCTCTCCCCACGTCGATACGTCGCTATTGCGCCAGATCGAACAGCCCTCGCTCGAGGGTGAGACCCTCGAGACGATCGCACGGGCGATCAAAAACCGAATCGAACGAGAGTCGGTCGCCGTCGCCAGCGTCGGCCGGATCAGTAACCGAGACGCGTTACCACAGGCCGCAGATCAGTTGCTGACGATGGACGGCATCGAGACGACGCTCATCTTCGGGTTCGACGACGAAATGGTATATCTGTCGGCCCGCTCGCGGGCGGCAGATGTCGATCTCGGCGAGACGCTTCGGGACGCGTTCGATCGAATCGGCAGCGCCGGCGGTCACGCCGACATGGCCGGCGCGCAACTCGAGATCGGCATCTTGGGCAGTGCCGACGACGAGGAAGAGGTCGAATCGATCGTCAGCATCGTCGAAGAGGTGATCGTCAACCGCTTTTTCGAGGCGCTCGAGACGCGGCCGGGGGTTCCAGTTGGGGCCTACACGCAGACCAGCGAGTGGCTGTTCACCCAGCGTGGTGGATCGGAAGACGGCGAGTCAGCGTAACTGTCCGACTCGAGTCGATACCGGCTATTGGATCGCGATCGGTGCCCAACGTCTTTCGTCGTTGTTTTCATACAACAACTCATCGCGAGTCAGACTGTCAATCGTCTCACTGTTGCTTACCGCTGGCGGGATCGCGCTCTCGTTTCCCACAACAACGAAGGAATCCGCAAGTGCCACCCCCGAATAGAAGACAGTGCTTTTGCGCGCGGCTCCCGTACAACGGTGTATGGAGGTCGTGTCGGACCGGACGAAACCCCGGGTCAAAGACTACATGACGCGTGATGTCGCGACGGTATCACCCGACGAAACGGTCGGTGAAGTCGCGAGACGGATCGCCGAGAGCGAGGAACATAGCGGTTTTCCAGTCTGTGAGCGACGCCGCGTCGAGGGGTTCATCAGCGCCCGCGACCTGCTGCTTGCGGACGACGACGATCCGATCTTCAAGATCATGGCCACGGATCTGCTGGTCGCCCATCCCGACATGAAGGTCAACGATGCCGCACGGGTCATCCTCCGGTCGGGCATCCAGAAACTCCCCGTCGTCGACGATGCGGGCAACCTCGTGGGAATCATCTCGAACGCCGATGTCATCCGCAGCCAGATCGAGCGCGCGACACCCGAAAAAGTCGGGAAACTGATGCGGACCTTAGAACAGATCCACGAGATCGACCTGAGTGAGGAGCGCCGCACCGTTCCGCTGTCAGAACTGACACCCACGCAGGGCCGGGTGTACGCGGACGAACTCGAGGGACGGCGCTACGAACTCGAGCGCGGACTGGCCGAACCGCTGGTCGTCATCGACAACGGCGGGACGTTTCTATTGGCGGACGGCCACCATCGCGTGCTCGCGGCCGATCGACTCGGAATCGACGAGATGGACGCGTACGTTATCGTCATCGACCACGAGATTGACCTCGGGATGGCACGCACGGCAGAAAAAGAAGACCTCGAGCGGATCGACGATATCGAGGTCGTCGACTACGCACGCCATCCGTTAGTCCAGACGACGAAGCGACTCCAGTCCGACGGCGGTGACGACGACCACCAAACCGAGTAGGTGACAGTGCGCGGACGCCGGCAGTTCGTATCGGCACGTGGACAGTCGTGATCGGCAACCGCTGGTGAGTGTTTTCCGTGTTCGTGCGGTAACTCGCTCGATGGCTCGCTCACACACACCCGATCGAGTGCTCGTCGCCGGTGCCAGCGGGGAGACCGGACAGGAACTCCTGTCAGTCCTGCGGCCGACTAGTCTCTCGGTGCGCGCGACCACGCGGTCGTACGCGAACGTCGATATGCTCGAGCGACACGGAGCGGACGACGTGATCGTCGCCGATTTCTTTGAGGCAGCCGATACCGTCGCGGCAGTCGAGGACTGTGATATCGTCTACTGTGCACTTGGGACGCCGCCGGGGATCCGCCATACGATTGGCACCCGACTGGTCGATCGAACCGGCGTGATCAACCTCATCACCGCTGCTGTCGGGGCCGGCGTCTCCTCGTTCGTCCTCGAGAGTGCGATCGGCGTCGGAACCTCGAAAGCGGGGCTGTCGCTTCCGGCACGGCTCTTGATCCGGGGTACGCTGTCGGCCAAGCACGACGCTGAAACGGCCCTTCGCCGGTCGGGGCTGGACTACACGATCGTCCGTCCCGGCAGGCTCACGAACGATCCACCAAGCGGTGCAGTCGTCGTCAACGAGGGCGGTGGTTCCTTCTCGGGGTCGATTCCGCGGGCCGATGTCGCACAGGTGATGGCAGCGTCGCCGTTCACGCCCGACGCGCGGAACCGAACCCTCGAGATCGTCAGCCGCGATGGCATGACGAGCAAGCCGCCCAACCCCGTCGATATCGACTGGGCCGACGATCGGCTCACGGCCGGACGCGAACACCGTCGACTCTGATCCGCGGTCGGACACTCGAGTAAGGATGATCGCGGCCCGCTACGAATGGTCTGTCTATACCGCCACGCTATGCGTCGCGCTCGATGACGAACTCCGTGAACTCTTCGAGCTTCCGCGTCGTCTCGGCGTCGAAGTCCAGCCCGTCGATCGCTGCCCGCGCCTCGGCGGCTAATTCGAGTGCACAGTCGCGGGCGTACTCGATACTTCCGGTCTCCTCGAGAATCTCGAGGGCCTCGTGGATTTCGTCGTCGGTGTTATCATCGGCCTCGAGAATCGTCCGGAGTCGCTGGGCGCGCTCCGGGTCGCTTTCCGCCAACGCGTGGATGACAAGCAGCGTCTGCTTGCCCTCGCGGATGTCGTTGCCGAACTCCTTGCCGAACTCGCCGGCCCGACCCAGCGAGTGTTCGACGTCCAAAATGTCGTCGCCGATCTGGAATGCGACGGCGGTTAGCTCCGCGTACGTGGCGACGGCCTCCTCGACCGCGTCGGGCTGGTCGGTGATGATCGCGGCCAGCCGGGCGACGATCCGCCCGAGACAGCCGGTCTTGCACGCACACATCTCGAGGTACTCGTCGGTGCTGACCTGGAGCTCGTGGTCGTTGTGCCAGCAGATGTCCATCCCTTGCCCGAGATGGGTCCGGTTGAGTTCGTCCATCAGCATCTCGTAGGCGGCAAGCCGCCGATCGGCTGGCAGGTCGGCCGGATTCCGCGTGATGACTTTCAGCGGCAGGAAATACATCGCGTTCCCGACGTTGAGCGCGATGTCGTGTCCGTAGACGTGGTGCAGTGCTGGCTCGCCCCGCCGGATCGTAGCCCCGTCCTCGACGTCGTCGACGATGATCGTCCCGTTGTGCAGGAGTTCAGGAATACAGGCATAGGGGAGGTATTCGGCCGGGTCCTCGCCGAATCCCTCGATGAAGACCAGAAAGAGAATCGCACGCCACCGCTTCCCCCCGCGGTCGAGTAAGTCCCACAGCGGCGTCGACAGCGCACACTCGATGCCGGTAGGATCGTACTCGTAGGTCGGCGGCCCGAAGAACGTCTCGAGGTAGTCGGTATCGATCTCGCGTGGGACCAGGTCGGCGATCGCCTCGTCGACGGCCGGCCGCCAGTCGGCAAGCGTCTCCCGCATACCTGTTTCGAGCAGGAGCGGCGTAAAAAAGATTCGTAGTCAGACCTGTTTGCAACAGAGAATAACTGTCGAGCCGTTCTTTCCGTGCCGGTGTTTGCTATCGGCCTGCAATCGTAGCGAGGGCGAACGGTACAGTTACCCGGCCATCTCTCCACGACACGGTCATGACCGCCTGGATCGGCTCGATCTTTGAGAGCGACGTCGGCTGGAACCACCTCGAGTCCCTCGTCGATATCGGCAATCGCATGGCTGGCAGTGAGGGCGAACGTGAGGCTGCTGAACTGACCCGTGACGCGCTGGCTGCCGCCGGCGCGCGGGACGCCCGTCTCGAGTCCTTCGAGATACAGGGCTGGACCCGCGGTGATAGCGCGATCACGGCCGGCGATACGACACAGGACTGTATCGCGCTACCGCGAAGTCCAGACGACCGCGTCACCGGGCCGCTGATCGACCTCGGCTACGGCCTCCCCGCGGATTTCGAGGCGACCGACCTCGAGGGGGCGATCGTCATGGTCCGCAGCGATGTGCCCGATTACTACGACCGATATCTCCACCGCCGGGAAAAGTACTACCACGCCGTCGAGAACGGCGCCGTCGGCTTCATTTATCGCAATCACGTCGAGGGCTGTCTCCCGCCGACCGGCAGTGTCGGAACTGATGCGTCGCCGATCGGCGAGATTCCGGCCGTCGGCGTCTCGAGCGAAGTCGGCGCGCGACTTGCCCGCCGGTTCGACGGCGAGCCGATCACGCTCGCCGTCGAGGCCGACGTTCACCCCGCCGAAAGCCAGAACGTCCGTGCCGAACTCGGACCCGACACCGACGAGCGCATCCTCGTGACGAGTCACGTCGATGCCCACGACATCGCTGAGGGTGCGATGGACAACGGGGCCGGCACCGCGATGGTCGTCGAGCTCGCGAACGCGCTCGCCGCCCGCGAGGACGACCTCGAGACCCGCGTCGAGTTCGTCGCCTTCGGTGCCGAAGAGGTCGGTCTGGTCGGCTCCAGTCAGTATGCCGAGGCGGCCGACAGCGACGCGATCAAGGCAGTGGTCAACAACGACGGCGTCGTCAACGATCGAACGCTCGAGGTCGTCACCCACGGCTTCGACACACTCGCGGACACCGCAGATGAGATCGCCGAGCGATACGACCACCCGATCGAGACGGTGCCGACCCTTGGCCCCCACAGCGACCACTGGCCGTTTGTCGTAGAAGGTATCCCCGGCTGTTATGTCAAATCGGTCTCCGATGGCGCGGGTCGGGGTTGGGGGCACACCTTCGCCGACACGATCGAGAAACTCGAGCCACGGACCCTGCGCGAACAGGCGATCCTCCTGACGGCGTCCGTCGTCGCACTCGCCCGCGAAGATGTAACCGTCGACCACCGTACGCCCGCGGACATCGCAGCCGACCTCGAAGCGCAGGACCTCGCCGAGGGAATGAAGATTACGGGCGACTGGCCCTACGACGGGTAACCGACCACCGCTACCGGCGTGCAGAATGGATCGTCCGCTGGCATGCGATCAGCGACCGACAACCGTACCCTTTTCATTGGGCCGTGTGAACTGGTGGACATGGATGCCGCGTGGAGCGCCGGCGAAGAGCCCATCGTCGGCGTCGTCGATGGCCCTGCGGACGACACTGACGCCATCGGGATCGGTGAGAGGCTCGAATCGACCGCCGACGACGTGACGATCGTCAGCGACGGCCTTGACGCCGTTCTCGAGGCGGAGCCGTCGGTGCTGGTCGCGGCGGGCGAAGCGTCGCTGGCAGCGCTTTCGCGAGCCGCTGTCGACGTTCCTGTGCTCCCAGTTGGGCCAATCTCGGGCATCGAGTCGGCCGATCCCAGCCGCCTCTCCGATGCACTTGAGTCCGTTATCGACGGCGACGCCGTCCGTCGTCAGCGCCCCATTCTGAGCGTCACCCTCGAATCAAACGATACCGTCGTCTGCGACCGTGCGTTGTTCGACGTGACACTCATCACCGACGAGCCGGCGCGGATCTCCGAATATGGGGTCTACAGTCGCGGCCAGCCCCTCGAAACGTTTCGCGCCGACGGCGTCGTCGCGGCGACGCCCGCCGGAAGCTACGGCTACGCCAGCACCGTCGACGCTCCACAGCTCTCGGCGGCCGTCGACGCGGTCGCAGTCGCCCCGATCGGTCCGTTCGTCACCCAGACCCGTCAGTGGGTCCTCCCCAACGACGACCTCGCGTTTACCGTCGAGCGAAACGAGAGCGACGTCTGTCTCGTCGCCGACGACCGATCGGTCGACATGGTGTCAATGGATGCTCGAGTCACCGTCTCCGCTACCGACACGCTCCCGACGCTGGTCGTGCCGGAGGCGTGATACGGTCTGCTGTCCCGATGTCCCAGTGGGCCCCAGTGCGGGTTGCGGTTCCACCGGAACTGACTGTCAGGAGTCCGTATGACTCGACGCGGCTCACGCGAACGCGTAGTGGCCGGACGGTTTAGCTGTTGTAGGGTTCCTCGTCTCGATGGGCGTCCGGATTTTCCTGCTCGAGGGCGTCGTCTTCTCGCTCGGCCGACTTCTGGTCGATGTCCTGCTGTCGCTGTTGTTCGTCCTGTCGCTCGCGCGCTTCTTTCTCTTCCTCGGTCAGCTCGTCCTCATCTCGAGCGTCCTCGGGGTCGGTCTTCTCGTGCTCGAGCTGGACGTCCCGCCCGTGCTCCTCTTTCCCGGTGGTCTCGCGCTCGTCAGTGTCGTCTGCCATAGTGATCCCAGATTGGGATACCCGTAGTCCTCGAAAAGGCGTTGGGCTTGCCAAGGTCGGGAACCCCTCTCAGACGGTCTGTCGAGTGGCTGTTGTCCGATCACCACGGTTCGCCGGCGGCGAGATCGATCTCGCTGTCCCCCTTCTCAGAGGGGCAGATATCCGCCAGTACGCAGTCGCCGCAGTCAGGACTCCGTGCTGTACAGACCGCTCGCCCGTGGTCGATACAGAGATGAGTGAACTGCTGCCAGTAGTCCTCGGGAACGATCTCCATCAGTTCCTCCTCGATCCGCTCGGGACGTTCTTCCTCGGTCAATCCCAGCCGCTGTGAGAGTCGCTGGACGTGCGTGTCGACGACGATCCCCTCGACGACGTCGTGGCCGTGCTGAAGGACGACGTTCGCCGTCTTTCTCCCGACACCCGACAGCTCGGTCAGTTCGTCCATCGTATCCGGCACCTCGCCATCGTGGTCCTCGAGGATTGTCTCACAGGCGCTTCGAATGTACTTCGCCTTGTTGTTGTAGTAGGTGATCGAGTTCAGGTCCTCGGCGAGTTCCTCCTGGTCGGCGTTCGCGTAGTCCGCGGGCCCGTCGTACTTTTCGAAGAGGTGTTTCGTCTCCGTGTTCACCCGTTCGTCGGTACACTGTGCCGAGAGGATCACCGCGATCAGCAACTCGAGGCGATTCGAGTACCGTAGCGAAATCGTCGAATCGGGGTACTCGGCCTCGAGCCGGTCGACGACCGTCTCGGCCTGTGCCTGCCGTGTCTCGCGTGGGGTGCCCATAGGGGTGTGGTGGGAGCCGGTTCGTTTCAGCGTTCGGGTTCGATTCCGTCCGACACAGCGGGGGCCGACGGTAGCCGAATGCCGTGAGCTTTAAGCGGCCCTCAGCCACCTATCAGGGTATGAAAGCCACGGCCATGGCCCACCCCATTCAGGGGCTGGTCAAGTACCACGGGATGCGAGACGACATCAAGCGATTCCCGTATCACGACAGTATCAGCGTCTGTACGGCCCCAAGCCACACGCGGACGACCGTCGAGTTCTCCATGGACTACGACGAGGACACGTTCATCGTCGACGGCGAGGAACTCGACGGCCGCGCGTACGAACGCGTCGAGGCCGTCGTCGAGAAGGCCCGCTCGAAATCCGACGCTGCCCACACGGTATATCCGGTCCGCCTCGAGAGCGAGAACAGCTTCCCCTCGAACGTCGGGCTGGGCTCGTCTTCCTCGGGCTTTGCAGCCGCTGCGATGGCGCTGGCCGAAGCGGCCGACCTCGACGCCTCGCGACAGGAAGTCTCGACGATCGCCCGCGTCGGCTCGGCCTCGTCCGCTCGAGCGGTCACCGGCGCGTTCTCCCAGCTTTATACCGGGCTCAACGACGAGGACTGTCACTCCGAACGGATTCCGTCCGATCTCCACGAGAATCTCAAAATCGTCGTCGGACTCGTTCCCTACCACAAGGAGACCGAAGACGCCCACCGCGAGGCCGCCGACAGTCACATGTTCCAGGCGCGCAACGCCCACATCCACGGCCAGATCGCCGAGATGCGCGATGCCCTGCGAAACAACGACTTCGAGCGCACGTTCGAACTCGCCGAACAGGACTCGCTGTCGCTCGCGGCGACCACCATGACTGGCCCTTCGGGCTGGGTCTACTGGCAGCCCGCGACCCTCGCGATCTTCAACACGGTTCGTGAACTCCGCGAGGAAGAGGATATCCCCGTCTACTTCTCGACTGATACCGGTGCCAGCGTCTACGTCAACACCACCGAGGAGTACGCCGAGGAAGTCGAGGAAGCCGTCGCCGACTGTGGCGTCTCGACGACGATCTGGGACGTCGGTGGCCCTGCCAAACTGCTGGACGAAGACAACCACCTCTTCTAACCAACCTTTTACTCTGCGGTCTGTCGCGAGCGAGTCGCTCCGTGCCTCGCTCGCGACGTCTCTCGGCAAAATCTCGAGAGAGCGAAGCTCTCTCGGACCTCGCGGGAGCGAAGCTCCCGCTTAGGGTTGATCAAAAGCGCTCCTCCCTCCGTTCCGACCCGCTACGCGGGTCTCCACATCGGTCGTCGGCCGTTCGTCTTCCCGCGGCGCGTAGCGTCGTGCTTTCGTTCGCTCGCGGTCGGTGTCGGTACAAACGGCCTGCCCTTCCCCGGGTCGCGCGACCAGCCGCGCATTGCGGCTGACCCCGCCCCCGGCCATCCGTTTTCGGTACCAACCTTCGACCACATGCCCACTTCGCTCACGTCCAGCGGTCCAGCCCGGTCTGCGTGACGCTCTCTTCGATTCGCTCGAACCCGCGTGCGACCTCGTCTTCGTCGACTCCCCACTCGTCGGTGACGTACTCGCGAGCAGCGGCGAGATCCGGCTCGAGCGTCGTGTCGAACTCGTAGTCGTCGGTCACGTTCGGATCGCGGAACAGCTGTCTGACCCGATCGGCGTGCTCGATGTGGTCGCCGCGGGCCTCGAGGACGCTCCAGAGGTCGCCGTGTTCGGTGATCGCCGAGATCGCCGTCTTGGGGCCGACCCCGGCGATTCCCTCGTTGAAGTCCGTTCCGATGAGAATCGCCGCGTCGATCAGTTGCTCGAGCGTGAGGTCGTGGTGTGTGAGGGTGGCTTCGAGATCCATCAGTTCGGGATTCCCCTTGCTCGTGAGTTGGCGAAGGGTCAGCGGCGCGCCAAAGAGTAAGGCGTCGTAGTCCTCCGAGCCGACGTAGTCGGCGTCGCCGCGGGTGGCCATGTGGGCGGCCTGGGCTTCTCCCTCTGCGGGTGCTTCGACGATGGGCACGTCGAGCAACCGAAGCAGTTCGCGGCTCGTCTCCTGAATCGTCGGCGTCAGCCGCTGGGTTCGGGACTCGAGTTGCGCGATGGCGACCGCGTCGCCTTCCTCGCGGGCAGTCTCGAGTTGCTCCTCGTAGCTGCGGCGTTGCTCGCGGCGGGATTCGATCTCGTCGGTCTTGAGTTCGGAGGGGCCGCCGTCGAAGACCATCACCGGCGTCACGTCGTTCTCGAAGAATTTGGGGAGGCCCTGGACGATACCAACGAGGTTGGCGACTTCGGTGCCGTCGCCGGTCGTGTACGTCTCGCTGTCGGTCCACTTGACCGTCGTCGTCAGATACCGGTAGAGCCAGTTGTGTGCATCGACGGCGACGACGCCCTCGATGTCAGCGAAGGGAATCTCTTCGATGACGGCGATGTCCCGGAGTGCAGCGTTTCCCATTGCGTGATCCTTGGACTGACTGGGATTTCAATCGTTGGCTTCCGTCGTCGCTCACCGCGATGGACAGAGAGCACGCAGCTGTACACTGTCGGCCACGACTGTGGCGACGCAGACAACCGTCGTCGCAGTTATTGCTGCAACCCGTGATTTGGCGGATGAAACGGCCAATAATACTCCGCAGCCCACCGTTTTAGCCCCTCTAGCCCGTTGTATAACACGTGAGCCATTCCATGTCACAGCACTCCGACCGCGATCCGTTCAACAGTTCCCTGTTCGTGACCGGCGTCTCGATGGTCCTCGCGAGTCTCGTCGCAGCCGTCTGGCTGTTCAGACTCGGTGATATCGTCACGGCGCTCGGGCTTGGACTGCTCGTCGCTGCCGGGCTGTTACTGGCAGGGATCGGGCTGTCGCCCGAAGCAACGGCCCACTGATAATCGTTTTCAGCGGTTTCGGACTCCGAACCCCTCTATGCGAGCTTATCGAATCATCCGGATGGTATGAGTAGCACACGAACCAGCGACGAGGCAACGTGGGCGCTCGCGTTGTCGGTCGTCGTCGTTACGTTTCTCGTCGGCGTCGGACTCTTGCAGTTGTCGATCAGCGGCGATCGCGGATCGTTTCTGCGAAACGTGGGTATCGGGCTGTTCCTGTTTCTGTTTAGCGTCAGGTACTATCGCACGTGGCGGTAGACGTAGGCGACGGGCCTACGCGTACGACGTTTCGTCGTCGACGGGCCCGCTGAACGCAGAATAGAGCACGACGAAGTACGACGCGACGAGTGGCAACAGGATAGCTGCGCCGATCGTCGTGAGGTTCAGTGACAGCGGCGACACGATCGCATCCGCGACCGTGAGTCCAGTTGCTGGGTCGACCAGCGGGAACAGCAGCGTCGCCACGAGTGCGACGAGCCCATACACCTGCCCCGCGACAGCCACAAAGGCCAGATAGTAGCGGCCGGCCCACCCGGCGACCACGTGCACACCGGCGAGTAGCACCGTCAGTCCAAGCAGCCCGAGTGTCGGGACCGACAGCAACGCGACGTGCGGTGACGATCGACTGCCGACGACCAGCGTTGCGACCGCCAACAGGAGGTAGACGACCTGTGCGAGATGGCCGAGTGACCGCGTCTCGAGCCGGACGTCGCCCCGGGTTTTCAGTCCGAGGAAGGCAGCACCGTCGACGATCGTAAGTGCGACGACAGCCAGACCAGCCAGCAGGCTAGCGATCGAGGCGACGCCCTCGACGCCGAACAGCCAGTTGCCGACGAAGACACCGAGGAAGAACGGTGACGCGATGCTCCCGACGATGAACGCACGGCCCCACCAGCGTTGCCAGTCCTCGTCGTGGCGCTGTTCGTACATCTCGGGGGCAAGCCCGCGCACGATGAGCGCACCTAGAATCGCGAACATCAGCAGGTAGTGACGACTGAACAGCGCCGCATACACCGACGGGAAGACGGCGAACAGCATGCCGCCGAAGACGACCAGCCACACCTCGTTGCCGTCCCAGAACGGGCCGATCGAAGCCAGCAACTGCTCACGCTCGCCGTCGGTCGTTCGCGTGGCAAACAGCGCGCCGACGCCGAAGTCGAACCCGTCGAGAAACAGGAACGTTCCGAAGACGGCGAACACCAGTCCAAACCAGAGTTCCTCGAGCGGCAAGCCGAAGAGCGGGCCATCCGCAAGCGCCAGCGACGGCGTTACGAGCAGTGTCTCAGTCATCGCTTGGGTAGACCTCCTCGGGAACGGTCGTTTCGCGCTTCGGCGTGGGTGGGCGGGTCGGCGCCTCCGTCCGGATGAGTCGGATGACGACGTACCAGTAGAGGACGAGCAACGCCGTATACACCCCGACGAAGCCGACGAGTGTAGCGAGCGCTTCCGAACCGCTCAGTGACGGCGAAACGCCCGCATGCGTCTTCATCACGCCCTGTATGACCCAGGGCTGACGGCCCACCTCAGTGACGATCCAGCCCAGTTCGACGGTGAAGATTCCCAGTACCGACGATCCCATGAACGCCTTCGCCAGCAGATCGTCGTCGAACAGGGTGCCCTGGTACCATCGGTAGCCGCCCCAGAACGCCAGCAGGATAAACCACATTCCGAGGCCGACCATCGCCCGGAACGCCCAGAAGACGATGGCGACTGGCGGATTCTCGGCGTCGATATCGTCCAACCCGGTTATTGTCGCCCCGGGATCGCCCCCGCTTGCGAGCAGCGATGCGACGAACGGAATCTCGATGACGAAGAGGTCGTCAGCATGGGGATCAGTGATATCGCTCAGGCTCGTCGGAATCGCTATCAGCTTCAGTCCAGCTCCAGAGTCGGTCTCGTACTGGGCCTCCATGGCGGCGAACTTCTGTGGTTGCGTGTCCGCGACGTGTCGCCCGTAGGCGTCGCCATGGATCGCCTGAAACGGGGCGGTGACGAGCAAGACGGCGAGGCCGACTTTCATCGTCGTTCGCCAGAACTCGGTGTCGCGGTTCGCCCAGACGAAGTAGGCGGCCACGCCGGTCAGAAACAGCGCGACCGACAGGACTGCCGCGTTCTGCATGTGGACGAACATCCACGGGAAGCGCGGATTGGCGTAGGCTGCAATCGGGTCCACGAGCATGACGATCGGCTGGCCGTTTTTCGTCGCCATCTCGTAGCCACGGGGCGTCTGCATCCAGGAGTTCGCAACCAGAATCCAGACGGCCGAGAGCCAGGTCCCGAGCCCGACGAGGACGCTCGAGAGCATGTAGAGGCGGTCGCTAACGCGGTCACGCCCGAAGACGAAGATGCCGAGGAACGTCGCCTCGAGCATGAACGCCATCATGCCCTCGAGCGCGAGCGGCCCGCCGAAGAGCTCACCCGCGGCCGTCGCAAACGCCGCGAAGTTCGTCCCGAACTCGAACTCGAGGACGATCCCCGTGACGGTGCCGACGACGAAACTGATGGCGAAGATCTTCGTCCAGAAGGAGCGGAGTTGTTCGTATACCTGTGCGCCCGTCCGTATCTCCTTCCACGTGAAGTAGATGAGAAAGGGCGCGAGCCCCATACTCATCACGGGGAAGATGATGTGGACTATCGTCGTCACCGCAAACTGAAGTCTGCTGGCGATGACTGGGTCGATCATAGTACAGTTGGGTAATGTCGTGTTCGATTGCGGTCACCCAACAGCGGGTGCCGCTGGGGGTGTCAGTCAGTGGCTGTGAATCCGTGAGGTCTGTTACTGGTCGCGGGTGACGAACCACCAGTCGTAGTAGTTCAGGTCGTCGTCATCGGCAGCCTCGGCTTTTCGGTCCTGAGCGTCCGCTTCAGTGCCTGGCGGCGACAGGAGGACCTGATCACCGAACTTCTCGTTGTTGGGCCAGTCCGCGGGGGCAGCGACGCCGTCGTCGTCGCTTTTCTGGAGTGCACGCAGCGAGCGGAGGACTTCGTCGATGTTACGACCGATCTCCATCGGGTAGGTCAGGCGCAGTCGGACCGCACCCTCGGGATCGATAACGAAGACGGTGCGTACAGTTGCTGTCCCCGCACCGGGGTGGAGCATGCCCAGTTGCTGGGCGACCGTTCCCTGATCGTCGGCGATGATCGGGAACTGGATGTCGACCTCGAGGTTCTCGGCGATCCACTCCGTCCACTTGATGTGTGAGTGGACGCGGTCGACCGACAGTCCGAGCAGTTCGGCGTTCAGCTCCTCGAACTCCTCGCGGCGCTGCTCGAAGGCGACGAACTC
>SDGW01000040.1_pt1 | contig 44608 bp, 39 predicted proteins | sample 2873831 | NCBI WGS metagenome assembly SDGW01 (sample SAMN08132700, study PRJNA421101) | hypersaline lake metagenome | isolation source: celular fraction 0.22 microns magnesium sulfate-rich crust from ephemeral... | place: Spain: Penahueca Lagoon, Toledo | collected 2011-07 | reverse complement strand
GTGCGAGGGTAGCCAAGCCTGGAAACGGCGGCGGACTCAAGATCCGCTCCTGTAGAGGTCCAAGGGTTCAAATCCCTTCCCTCGCATCGCTATGCGTCGCAATGACGCGACGCAGGGGGATGCACGAAGGGCTTTGAACGAGGCCAGTCGCAGCCCGGACGCCGCAGGCGTCCCGGAACGTCTGGACGTTGTTCAAATTCCGATAGACTCGCGCCGCGAGACTATCGGCGTGGGCGAACCTGCCAGGTTCGCCCACTCCCTTCCCTCGCATCGCTGTGGGTGCAACTCCCACCGATGCGGAAGCCCGCGTGGAGCGGTCTTCCCTCGCAAATCTTCTACCCGAGCCCACTACCGGACAGCAGTCAGTCGGGACCAGCTACATACAACTATCCGGTGGTAACTTCCATTAATAATAACTAACTTTATCCCTGCTCGCGTGTAATCGGTTAACATGGCCACAGACCAGTCCGATAGTTCCGGTCTCGGGGTCCCCCCGTTAGAGAATACTGCGTTTTTCGACATTGAGTCCGGCGAGGACTACGTCCGTATCGAACAGTCACTAGGTAACCAGGTCCGCTACACGCCGTCCGAGGCGCGCGATATCGCCAACGCCATTCTCGACGCCGTCGACGACGCCGAGTAATCCTACCGGCTCTACCGGACTGGTGTGAGTTGTCTCCCGAGAAGACTCCTATGTTACGAACGGAGGGGCGGCAGTGGTTCCCGCTCCCGGCTTGCCACAGACCGAGCTTCTAAAGCCGACCCGCTGCCAGGGGCATCTATGCCGGATTCGCTACATCGCGCTGCGCTGGCCGAGCGGGCCGCCAGGGCCGGGGGTGTCGTCGCACGGAACCAGTTCCGTGAGACAGTCGACGTCGAGACGAAATCGAGCAAGAACGACGTCGTGACAGAGATAGACCGGGACGCGCAGTCGCAAGTGGTCGCCACAGTTCGGGAGGAGTTCCCGGACGACCGCTTCCTCTGTGAGGAAGACCTGGTCTCGCGGGCGGGTCCCGAGACGGGAGCGGCCGAGCCAACGTCGGTAGACTCCGTGCCGGAGACGGGGACGGCGTGGGTCGTCGACCCTATCGACGGGACCGCGAACTACGTCCGGGGCCTGCGCACCTGGACGACCAGCGTCGCCGCGATAGACGACGGCGAGACGGTGGGTGCGGCGACGTATATGCCGTCGATGGGCGACCTCTACGCCGGTGGCCCGGAGCGCGCGACGCGGGACGGCACGACGCTGTCGGTGAGCGACCGAACCGACCCCGAGACGTTCGTCGTGACCCCCGTCGGCTGGTGGGAGCTCGACGACCGCGCCGAGTTCGGGCGGCTCTGTACCGCCGTCGTCGAACGGTTCGGCGATTTGCGCCGCATCGGCAGCTTCCAGGCGGCGCTCGCCTTTATCGCCGACGGCGCCATCGAGGGAGCTGTCTGCCCGACGCCGACGCACCCCTGGGACACCCTCGCCGGCGTCCACCTGGTTCGCCAGGCCGGCGGCACGGTCACGGACCTGGACGGGGAGCGCTGGAGCGCTGATAGTGTCGGCCTCGTCGCCTCGAACGGCCAGGCCCACGCCGACCTCCTCGCGGCCGCGAACGAGGCACTGGAATAGGTCGCAGCGGTTCTGACGGTCGTGTTTACCCAAGCAGCGATGGATTCTGAGAGCCAGAAAGCCCCGTGTTCACGAGAGAGCTGCGCTCTCTCGGACGACAGCGAGTCCCCCGAGTGTAGTTGGCCGCCCCTTTCTGGCTGTTCGCAGTCCAATTCACCTAACTAAACACGACCGGTGCAACCACCCGAACCGGTTCGTCAGCTAGCGCACACGCGACCGGAAGCCTGAAATCGACGCCCGCCGGTCACACGGCCATGAACACCTACGAGCGACTCAGCGAGGAGTACGGGCCGGCCCGGCTCTGGGTCGCCTCCTTCGTCGGTATCCTCGTCGCCACCGCCGGCGCGGCGGTCGCGATGCCGACACGCGTCTGGGACCGCTTCCTCTGGCACTACTTCTGGGGTCCGGTGTACGCCGACGCGAAGGCCGCGAGCTGTGCGGTGATGACCGACAGCGGGCCGGAACCGCTGTACCAGGGCTGTTCTGCCGCGGTCGAGAGCGGCGCCATCGTCGCCGAGCCCGGCTACACTATCGTCTCCGAAATCGGGTATATGCTCATTCTGGTGTACATGCTCGTCGGCGTCTATCTCCTGCTCGAGCGACTGGAGATAGCCGAGGACCCGAACCTCTACTTCGCCTTTGTCCCGTTCATGCTGCTTGGCGGCGCGCTCCGGGTCGTCGAGGACGGCACCGACCGGGCGGTCGGGGCCGGTGTCGAACCCCTCGTGCAGTACCCCCTGAGCTCGGTCATCATCAGCCCCGTCATCTACGGAACAGTCTTCCTCGTGACGCTGGTCGCCCTGCTCGCCTGCCTGGAACTCGACCGCCGCGGCGTCGTCGACAGCTACTACCGTGCGACCGCCGGCGTCGGCGTCGCGCTGGTCGCGCTCACGCTCGCCTACCTGACGATGGGCGCGCTGACGACCGACTACTCCACGCTGTATCTCTCCGTGCTCGTCTCGACGGTGGCCATCGCGTCGGCGCTCTCGTACGGACTCTACCGGCTGTTCGAGACCTACGCGCCCGAAGTCAACAGCGGTACGGGCTACATCGGTCTGCTGGTCATCTGGGGCCACGCCATCGACGGCGTCGCCAACGTCATCCTGGCCGACTGGCTGGACGCCCTCAGCGTGCCGTTGACGTACTACCCCAAACACCCCGCCAACGCCTTCATCATCTCGACGACGGAGGCGCTCCAGCCGGCCGGACTCACCGCCGCCATCGGCACGTCCTGGCCGTTCCTCGTCGTGAAACTGGCCGTCGCCTCGCTCGTGGTGTGGCTGTTCAACGACGAGTTCTTAGAGGAGAGTCCGCGCTACGCACTCCTCTTGCTCATCGCCGTCACCGCTGTCGGGCTGGGTCCTGGCTCCCGGGACATGCTGCGGGCCACCTTCGGTATATAGGCCGGTCGCGAACTCGCCGGTCAGGGGAACGGATGGTGGGCCCGGTCGAGCCGCGGTTCGAAGCCGAGCTCGCCGGGCACTCGCTGGGCTCGCTCGCCGAAATACGGCTCGTCGAAGAAGAGCGGCTGGGCCGTCGGCGCGAGGACCCGCACGGCTTCGAAGCCGAGCAGTTCGAGGTCCCGCGTCGTGAGCCGGGTAGCGTATGGGTCCAGTCCGGCCTCGGTGACGCGCTCGACGAGCATCGAGAGCTCCGCCGCCCCGTCGTCCGGGACGGTGTCGGGGCCGATACTCGCCAGGGGCACCGCGGTCTCGGCCTCGAGGAGTGACGCGGCGTCGTCGGGTCGGCCCGCGTAGTGACCGATGGCACCGGCCGCCTCGCCTGCGCCGTCCCGACCCATCCCACGGAGTTCGAGCCAGTTCTGCAGCGCTTCTTCGAGCGCCCCGACGGCTGCGTCGGCCGGGTCCAGCCCGGCGGCCGAACCCAGCGCGAACTCGGGCCAGTCCTCGCCCTGCAGTGCCACGGCGACGACGGGGACATCGACGTCCTGCGTGAGCAACACTGCCGTCGCATCGAGTCCCTCGGACCTGACGCGGCGCCGAAGCACGTCGTAAGCATCGGTCTCGACCACTATCTCCAGCGGGTCGTACGTCGAGTACCACGCGAGCATGGCGGCGTCGCGCTCGACGACTTCGTACAGGCCCGACAGCAGAGCCTCGGTCTCCGTGCTACCAAGCCCCAGTCCGGTCGTCACCGGCGGTCTGACCGCCTGTGACGGCGGTGGATAGAGTACCGTCTCGGCGGGCACGTCGACTTCGGCACCGCTTTCGAGGTGGTTCGCCGGGAGCCACTGTAACACCTCGTCGACGCCACCGTCGTCGGGTCGGACGAAGCTGGCTGGCGTGACCGCGTCCGCGACGTCGGCCGCCGTCCCCATCGGCAGGTCGTCCGCCCGATAGACCCCCGCGGCGTAGCGCTCGTAGCTCTCGCCAAGCGCTTTCATGAAGGCTGTGTCCCAGTCGCTCGCGACGCCGGCGGCCTGCTGTGACGCGCTCACGTCGCTGAACCGCTCCGTGTCCCCGACGGTCGCGAGGTAGTACGGCGCCGGGAACGACTCGGCCTCGCCGACCTCGCTGACGATGCCGACACGGTCGTCCAGTCCGCCCTCGGCCCGGGCGAGGGCGTCTCGCTCGTACTCCGGGTCCGACTCCCGCAGCGTCCAGGTCCGCGCGCCGCCACAGTCACAGCCCGGGACAGGCAGGAACTGGCGTTCGCTGTAGGGCAGTTCCACGACGGTACCGGCAAGGCCCCCCGTCCCGGAGAGGGCCTGCTCGATACGCCGACCCGCGACAGCGCCCGCGAAGCGCTGCGTTCCGCTGTCCGGGGCCTCAGTCGGTGCCTGTTCCTGGTCTACGTTCGCCCGAACACGCTCGGTGAGACAGTGATAACAGCCCGTCTCGGGCCCGAAGCCGGCGACGGCGGCGTCCACGACCGGGACGCCGCCGACACCGCCGAGTTCGACTGCGACCCACGTCGTCCCCAGTTCCCCGGCGCGGTCGCTTGCGGTCCCGAACCTGTCCGATGTCACCTGGTCGACGACGACCGCGAGGTCGGCCGGTCTGACGAGCGGGTCGTCGGCTCGACGCACGCTGGCGTGGCCGTCGGAAAGGGCCGCCACGAGAGACTCGACCGCCGGGCCGCTCCCGACGACTTCGACAGTTGTCATAGCCGCACAGAGACGACAGGGGGAGAAAAACCTAGGCCGCAAGCAGGCTCTGAGCGACCGTCGCCAGCTCGTCGCCGTCGGCGTCTTCGAGCCGCTCGTCGCCCAGCATCAGACGGAGGCGCGGTCGGCCCACGTCGATGGGGACTTTCTCCGTGTCGATGAGGCCCATATCTTCGAGCTTCGTCTTGGTGCGCGAGAATGTCGCCTTGCTCGCGAGCCCGACGTCCTCGCCCCACTTGCTGATGTCGTAGAGCAGCTCGTTGTTCCGGGCCGCCACCAGCAGGCTGATAGTCACTTCGTCGAGGCCGTCACCGTCGCCGCGGGCGGTCGCCAGCGAGCCGAGCACGCTGTCGAAATCGTCGGCGGTTTCCGGACCGATTTCGGACTCCAGTGTCGTCCGGACACGCGAGATAGCGGGGGTGCGCAGCGAGTACGCCTCGGCGTTCTCCCAGGTGTTCTCGTAGTACGCCTCGGCGTCGTCGACGAACGTGTCGTCGTCGGTGCCGAGCCCGCCGACGACGTCGCCGATAGTGACGAGCGCGTAGACGCCGTCGGCCGTGACGGCAACGGAGTGGTTCGGGACCGTCTCGAGCAGTCGCATCGAGAGTGTGCCGTCCTCGACGAGGTCGGCCGCTGTACTCGCGACGAGGAAGTCGTCCATCACGTCTTTCAGGGTTCGTTCGTCGGCGAGGACGCGGACTTCGGCACCGACCTCCTGTCGGTCGAGTGTCGTCATCAGCGCCGAGATGGTCTCCTGTGACGGGTTCACCACGTAAATCGGTGAGTCGGTCTCCTCGAACACCGAGGACAGCATCGAGCCGATATCGTCTTGCAGTAGGGTTGTACTCATTGACCTGTACTGTCTATTGACGGGATAAACATTTAATTTCATCGGCCGATTATCATTGATTTCGCCGCCTCGACTCTCATATCGACTATCAAATCAGTACAAATATATCTATCAGTTACCAATATTATGTACATCATCTTGACAATAACAACGGTGGGTCACGGCGAGTGACTGGCCATCAATCTGTCTGTAACTGGTAAGTAACTCACTAAAAATCCGGATCCAGTCTCGCAGCGAGGTCCTCTGACCAGTGGAAGTCGCCCTCGAAGATGACTGGCAGGGAGTTCGACTCGAGCGTCTCGACGAGCGTCGCCGCCGAGACGGTGTGGTCGGTCGCGGTCCCGTTGAGTGCCATCTCGCCGTCGACGGGGAGGTCGTAGCTCTCGCCGGCCCCCTGTGGCGTCATGACCTCACAGGTGAGGTCGTAGCCGCTATCGGCCTCGCGCACCATTACGACGACGGGGTCCGTCGGCCCCGGCAGCAGCGCGTACGTACCGTCGCCGACGACGGCGTAGTCCTTGCTCATCATGATGCGACGCCGGGCGAGTTGCAGCGCACGCTGGATGCTGAACCCGTTCGAGAGCAGCCTGGCGAAGGCGGTCCCGACCATCGCCGCGTGACTGTCGAGGACGTCTGCGAACGTGACGGCCCCGGCCACGGAACCTTGCTCTATGAGGTCCAGTCCCTGCTGGTAGGACCCACAGGCGTTCAAGAAGAACGTGCGCGTGCGTGACTCCGTCAGAGACGACATCGACAGGGTCCCGTCCGGGCAACAAAGGCCGTCATCCTCGCAGTGGCCGATGAAGTGGACGAAATCGTTCTCGGACTCGAACACGTCAGCGAGCTCGCCCGTCGTCAGCTGGTCGGAGACGCTGACGTCCATAGGGAGGTCGGCCGCCCGGTATATCTCCGAGACGGCGTGGCGTTCGTCTGACATCTCCATGTCGTTCAACACCACGGACAGCTGGAGCCGGTCGGTCTCTTTCTTCCGATAACGGTAGCGGTTCTCGTAGGCTGACGGGGTCGTCTTGAACGCGTCTATAGGTGTCCCGGGCGCCAGCCAGCCGTGAATGCGTCCGACGCCGCCGGTCGGTTCGACCATCGCCGTTTTGTCGGCTGCGCCACGGGTGTACGAGTCCGAGAGAGTCTTCTCCAGGAGGTCACACCGCTCCAGTTCCGAGCCGTTCGAGAGGTAGATGAGCGAGAGCTTATCGAGCAGGAAGGGGAGACAGCGAGCGCGTTCGAGAGACGGTTGCGTGTGCGTCGAGAGGTGCCACTCCGGCACCGCCGCGTCGACGGCGTCGGTCGGCGTCGACAGATACCGCTCCAGGCGCCCCGCCGGCGACAGCGACCGCACTGTCTCCGGGTCCAGCGAACACCGCTCCAGTAGTTCGGGGTCGGATTCGGGGTTCATCCGTCGGACCAGACAGTCCAGATAGAACAGTCGCTGGACCATGGACCCGACCTCGTCCTGGAAGTCCGGGAACGGTCCGAACTCGTGGTAGACGTCGGTGTCCGCGGCGGTGAGAACGGTCCGTTTCCGGTCGCCGACTGTCACGTCGGCGCCCAGATAGTACGCAAGCGGCGCCAACACGAACAGCGACTCGACACAGGCCGGCGCCCGGAGTTCGATACCCGTCTCGGGCTTCGTGTTCGCCAGCTCGGTCGGAATCGTCGCGTCTTCGCCGGTCGTCAACAGCGGCGGGTGGCCACGCTGGCCGGGATGGGAGCGCGACGGGCTCAGCGTGTGGTGGGCCGCGCTCATGTGTGAGAGACCAGTCGCCAGCCCCTGGGGCGTCTCCGGCACCTGGATGTGGGCCGGGCCGATCGACGTCGACTCGCCGACGCCGACGGACACCTGCTGTGAGTCCCACAGTGACACCACCGTGTCGCCCTTCGTGGGGCGCAGCGATGCGGGGCCGTCGAAGCGGACGTGGATACGTCCCTGCTGTGTCGTCAGGGGGCTCCCGCCGCGTGTCCCGTCATCGATTTCGACAGTCACCGAGAGCAGATACGCGCCCTCCGGCAGTTCAGAGGGGCTAGTCAGTGTATACTGGGCGTCACAGTCCAGCGCAGCAACGGTGGGGTCGGTGCCTGGGATGCGGAGGCGGGCAGTCCGCCCGCGGACGCAGTCGGTCGTCGCGCGCGGAATCGTCTCAGGCGGACACTCCTGTCGCTCGTTCAGTTGCGCGAGGACCGTCGATACTCCTGAGCGGTCCTGTCGTGCAGTCTTGGCCGTAGTCCCCTGCTCCGCGGCCGTACCTGCCACCCCCCAAGAGACCATGTGCTATATACTGTGGGCTTATTCATTATATACGTACTGATAACCAGGTAAGCATTTCATACTGACAGAATAGGAAGTTCCTGTCGGGACGAAAATCTGCCAGCTGCTCACACGGTCACGGGCAAAGGGTAGATTATTGACGGGCCGGTCCCGACCCACTCACATGAGCTACGACACCGTCCGAGAGACGGACCCTGCCGTCGCAGACGCCCTGGTTGGCGAGCGGGCACGCCAGAACGACACGCTGGCCATGATTGCGAGCGAGAACCACGTATCCGAGGCGGTCATGGAGGCCCAGAGCTCCGAACTCACCAACAAGTACGCCGAGGGCTACCCCGGCGAGCGCTACTACGGCGGCTGTGACTTTGCCGACGACGTCGAACAGCTGGCCATCGACCGCGCCAAGGAGCTGTGGGGCGCCGACCACGTCAACGTCCAGCCCCACTCCGGTTCGCAGGCCAACATGGGCGTCTATCTCGGCGTCCTCGAACCCGGCGACAAGATTCTCTCCCTGGACCTGACACACGGTGGCCACCTCTCGCATGGCCACCCGGCGAACTTCGCCGGCCAGGTGTACGAGGTCGAACAGTACGAGGTCGACGAGGAGTCGGGCTACATCGACTACGAGGGGCTCCACGAGCACGCCGAGGAGTTCGAGCCGGACATCATCGTCTCGGGCTACTCCGCGTACCCGCGCGAGGTCGACTTCGGCCGTATCCAGGAGGCCGCCGACGCAGTCGGCGCCTACCATCTGGCCGACATCGCACACATTACCGGCCTCGTCGCGGCGGGCGTCCACGAGTCCCCCGTCGGCGTCGCCGACTTCGTCACCGGGTCGACCCACAAGACGATTCGGGCCGGTCGCGGCGGCATCATCATGTGCGACGAGGAGTACGCCGACGACATCGACAGCGCTGTCTTCCCCGGCTCCCAGGGCGGCCCGCTGATGCACAACGTCGCCGGCAAGGCAGTCGGCTTCAAGGAAGCCCTCGAACCGGCCTTCGAGGAGTACGCCGCCCAGACCGTCGACAACGCCGTCGCCCTCGGCGACCGGCTCAAAGAGCACGGCCTCGACCTGGTTTCGGACGGCACCGACAACCACCTCGTCCTCATCGACCTCCGCCCTTCGCACCCGGACACGACCGGCAAGGACGTAGAGGCGGCGCTCGAAGAGGCCGGCATCGTCCTGAACGCCAACACCGTGCCCGGCGAGACCCGCTCGGCGTTCAATCCCTCGGGCATCCGCGCCGGTACGCCCGCCCTCACGACGCGTGGCTTCGACGAGGACGACTGCCGCGAGGTCGCCGACCTCATCTACCAGGTCGTTGAGGCACCCCACGACGACGACGTCGTCGCCGAGGTCGGCGAGCGCGTCGACGAACTCACCGACGAGTACCCGCTGTACGACTGAGCCAGTCCACGAGGCGTCCTCGTCCGGGATAGCGTCTTTTCGACGCTCTGCTGCGCTCGTCCGGGTCTAGTCCGGGTTTAGTACCCGGGCTGGCCGGAACGCGACACCGTGCCCGCAGTATTGCGGTAATCGGACCATTGAGGTGTTCGAGGAGCGACGGCTGGGCCAATGGGTGACGATTCGTCTCAGGGGCCTTCGCCCGTCGTCGGAGCGGTGCTGCTCCTCGCCGTCACTGTCGTCGTTCTGGGCGGATTGTACTCGATTACCGCTATCGACTTCGGTCCCGGAGGAGACGAGTCAACACCGACCGTCTCGGCGGCTGACGGGCGGCTACTGCTCGGCGGCGACGGCTCGTACGGCACCGTCGAACTCACCCACCAGGAGGGGGACAACCTCGCTGTGGCCGACCTGGAACTCGCCGTCAGCGCACAGGCCGCCTGCGGGAAGTCCGGTCGGCTGGTCAACCTCCCCGCGCCCGGTGGCGACCCGAGCCCCGCCTCGGAGTACGTCCGGGGGAACGACATCTTCGACACCGGCGACGACTCCCTGACGGGCCCCATCGGCGAGAACAACGTCACCACGTGGGCTCCCGGCGGGACGGCAACCTTCCGCATCGACACAGAGGCGTGTTCGCTTGCCCCGGGCAACGAGATACTCGTGCGCCTCCGCCACGCGCCGACTGACGCCGTGCTGACACAGCAGCGTCTCACCGCAGAGACGGCCTGATGACGCTGGCTTCGACGAAGACGACTGTCGCGAGGTCGCCGACCTCATCTACGAAATCGTCGGGGCGCCTCACGACGACGACGTCGTCGCTGAAGTCGGCGAGCGCGTCGACGAACTCACCGACGAGTACCCGCTGTACGACTGATACGGATTGTTGTAGTCCCTTGCCGGTATCGGCGGCCCCCGGTCGGCCGATCACCGGTAAATAGCTACAACAATTCGTATGCGACTGCCGGCGTACCGAACTGAGAGCATTGGCCGCCGTGGACGGTGTTCTCTCTCTTCGAAGAGACGGTTGCAGGCGTTCGAGGTCCACCACAGCCTTTTTTCATGTATATAGACACGCTAATCTATGGATTGGCGACGGCGGCAACTGCTTACAGCTGTGGGGGCATCAGGTGTGGCGACCCTCGGCGGGTGTGGTGGGTTACTGACGGAGGAGTCGAATTACGTGTCCCAGCAAGCCAAACTCGCGTCGGACGACGGCGACAGCGGCGACGAGTTCGGCAACGAGGTGGCGCTGGCCGACGACGGGTCGACTGCCCTCATCGCGGCTGAAGAAGACGAGGACCCGAACGGGGAGGGCGCCGGCTCGGCATACGTCTTCACTCGCTCTGCTGACGAGGGCTGGTCCCAGCAGGCGAAACTCGCGCCGGATGACGGTGGGAGCGGGGACGGATTCGGCGAGTCAGTGGACCTGTCCGGCGACGGTGCAACGGCGCTTGTCGGGGCCGAAACGGACGATGGCCCGAACGGAGAACAGACCGGCTCAGCGTACGTGTATGCTCGTGACGGGAACGGCTGGTCCCAGCGGGCCAAACTTTTGGCAAACGACGGTGACGACGAGGACAGCTTCGGCTTTTCCGTGGCGCTGGCCGAGGACGGCTCGACAGCCCTCATTGGAGCTGACAAAGACGATGAACCGAACGGCGAGGCGGCTGGCGCAGCGTACGTGTTTACTCGTGACGGGACCAGCTGGTCCCAGCATGCGAAACTCGCGCCGGACGACGGTGACAGCGGCGACGATTTCGGCTATTCCGTGGCGTTGGCCGAGGACGGCTCGACAGCCCTCATCGGAGCGTACGAAGACGATGAACCGAACGGCGAAGAAGCCGGCTCAGCGTACGTGTTTGCAAGTAGCGGCAACGGCTGGTCCCGGGAGGCCAAACTCGCAGCGGACGACGGCGACAGCGGGGACAAGTTCGGCGAGTCAGTGGCGCTGGCCGCCGACGGGTCGACAGCGCTCATCGGTGGTTCTTTCGACGACAGCTCGAACGGCGAGGAGGCCGGCTCCGCGTACGTGTTTGCTCGTGACGGGACCAGCTGGTCCCAGCAGGCCAAGCTCGTGGCGCAAGACGGTGATGAAGATGACTGGTTCGGCTTTTCTGTGGCGCTGGCCGAGGACGGCTCGACGGCCCTCATCGGAGCACTCGCGGCCAGAGATGCCTCCGGCTCAGCGTATGTGTTTGCGCGTAGCGGGGACAACTGGTCCCAGGCGGCGAAACTCGCGCCGGACGACGGTGACTACGGGGACACGTTCGGCTGGTCGGTGGCACTGGGTGGCGACGGCTCGACGGCCCTCATCGGGGCGAAACTGGACGATGACCCCAATGGCGAAGAAGCCGGCTCGGCGTACGTGTTCGAGGAACCCTGGGAGCAGTGACATCCGCTTCCGGCCGTGGGATTCACGGTCACAGGTCGGCCAGTCCACGGCGAGTGCCCCAACTCGTAGGCAGTGGGATTGTGGGCCGTGCCAGTGTGGCACCCGACAGCGAGACAGGGGGTTATTTCACGCCTCCCTGAATCCATAATATTATTTCATGGGCAGCAGTATCGCAATCTATGGGGTTGGAGCGGCGGGACCTGCTCACAGCGGTGGCCGTGCCGAGTGTGGCGACGCTTGCCGGGTGTGGCGTATTATCAGGGGGAGAGTCGGATCGCCTGTCCCAGGTGGCCAAACTCGTGGCTGACGATGGAGACAGCGATGACTTTTTCGGCGGTTCAGTGGCACTGACCGACGACGGCTCGACGGCCCTCGTCGGGGCCTCTAATGACGAGGACCCGAACGGCGACGGAGCCGGGTCGGCGTACGTCTTTACACGCACTGACGAGGACTGGTCCCAGCAGACCAAACTCCTTCCGGACGACGGCGACAGCGAGGACGGATTCGGCGGTTCAGTGGCGCTGGCCGACGACGGCTCGACTGCCCTCATCGGAGCCTATAGTGACGAGGACCCCAACGGCGACAGAGCCGGTTCGGCGTACGTCTTTACACGCACCGGCGATGGCTGGTCCCAGCAGACCAAACTCCTGCCGGACGATGGAGACAGCTATGACTTTTTCGGCTGGTCAGTGGCACTGACAGACGACGGGTCGACGGCCCTCATCGCGGCCGTTGGTGAAGAGGACCCGAACGGTGGGAAGGCCGGGTCAGCGTACGTCTTTACACGCTCTGACGAGGGCTGGTCCCAGGAGGCCAAACTCCTGCCGGACGATGGAGAAAGCGATGACCGCTTCGGCCAGGTAGTCGCGCTGACCGACGACGGCTCGACTGCTCTCATTGGGGCAACGAAAGTCGATGGATCGAACCTGGAGGAGGTCGGTGCCGCGTACGTCTTTACGCGCACTGACGAGGGCTGGTCCCAGCAGGCGAAACTCGCGCCGGATGACGGCGACAGCCAAGACTATTTCGGCACTACAGTAGCAGTAGCCAACGGCGGCTCGACGGCTCTCATTGGAGCAAGCAGAGACGATGGACCGGAGACTGATGAGGTCGGCGCAGCGTACGTGTTTGTTCGTGACGGGGCCAACTGGTCCCAGCAGGCCAAGCTTATGCCGGACAACGGTAGCTTGGGGGAATCGTTCGGCAGTGCAGTGGCGCTGACCGAAGACGGGTCGACGGCCCTCATTGGAGCAAGCAGAGACAACTTTAGGGATGGCTCGGCGTTCGTGTTTGCTCGTGACGGGACCAACTGGTCCAAGCAGTACAAACTCACGCCGGACGGCGGTGGTCGCCTGATGGGCGATGCGGTGGCGCTGACCGACGATGGCTCGACGGCCATCTGTGGAGCATATAGAGACAACCCGAACGGCTTGCACTCCGGTTCGGCGTACGTGTTCGAGTGACCGTGGACGCAGTAGCGAAACCCCCCGTCGGGAATCTCGTGTCCGCGGACTTACAGCCGGAGTATCAGTCACGCAGCGCCGAGATGGCGCGACGTGAACTGTGCGATAGGGTCGCCCGTCTCCTGCATCCACTCGACGAGTCGGTCCCGCAGGCGCGACCGAACGTCCCGATAGTCCGGGTGGTCGATTAGATTCTGTAGCTCGTGGGGGTCGGCGTCGAGGTCGTACAGCTCGTCGATATCCGGCGCGTTGAAGACGTACTTGTACCGCTTCGTCCGGACCATCCGCTGGGAGTACAGCCCCATCTCGTCACCGTGGTACTCGCCGAAGACGGCGTCGCGACCGCCCGCGTCGTCCTCCCCACCCAATAGCGGCCAGAGGCTCCGGGCGTCGAGGTCCTCGGGAACGGGGGCGTCTGCCGCTTCCAGAAACGTGGGCATCAGGTCCATCAGCGAGACGAGGTCGTCACAGACGCGCCCCTCGCCCGTGACGCCCGGCCCGGAGACGACAAGCGGGATGCGGTAGGTGTCGTCGTACATCATGGGCCCCTTGTTCCACTGGCGGTGGCCGCCGGTGAAGTCACCGTGGTCGGAGGCGTGGACGACGAGCGTGTTCTCGGCGACGCCAAGCTCTTCGAGTTTATCCAGAATCCGGCCTATCTGGTCGTCGATATGGTGCATGAATCCCATGTACAGCGCCCGGAGACGGTCCCACTCCTCGCGGTCGAGCCCCTCGACGCCGCGATAGTCGCGGTAGTTCGCCTGGACCTGGGGTTTGCCGTCGAACGTCTCGGCGTCCGACGGCCAGGGGTCGAGCGCCGCTGGGTCGTACATCGAGGCGTACGGTTCGGGGACGAGATACGGATGGTGCGGGCCCTGGAAGTCCACGCGGTGGAAGAACGGTCCCTCAGCGTCTGCGAGCTGTTCGAGCCGCGAGAGCGTCAGTTCGGCGTTGAACGCCGAGCGAGTCGCCTCGGGCGGTATCGGTAGTGTGCCCCCAAGCAGGTCCCGCGAGTCGGCGAAGTCCGCGTACACCGGGTCCCGGGGTTCGATTCCGTCGGGGTCGACGCCGTGGCCGCGCTGGTAACTGTCCAGCCCGCCCGTCAGGTGTTCGTCGTGGTGGTCGTCGCTCCCGCCGACGTACTCGAAGCCGAAGTCCGCGGGCGTCTCCGTCCGACCGACGTGCCACTTCCCGACGTAGGCGTTCCGGTAGCCCGCCTCGCGCAGCGCCGTCCCGAACGTCGGGATGGTCTCGGCGAGGTCCGTCCGGACGGCGTCCGGTTCGTGGACGTTGTTCAGTATCCCGTGGTTGTGGGGATACAGCCCCGTCAGTAAGGAGGCCCGGGCGCTACTGCAGATGCTGATAGGGGTGAAGGCGTGGCTGAATCTGACACCGCTGGCGGCCAGCCCGTCGATAGCCTCGGTCTCGACAGGGACGCCGTCGGGCGCGACGAGGTCGTGGCGCTCCTGGTCTGTCAACACCAGGAGGACGTTCGGTCGAGAGGCGTCGGCCATCAGAGGTAGCCCAGGTCGGCGAGCCGGTCTTCGGTCGCGTCCGAGACGTCGACGCTGCCGTCGGACTCGGCCTCGTCGAAACTCCCCAGCCACTCGTCGAGCGTGGCGGCCAGCTCGGCCGTCCGGCGGGGGTTCGCCGCGGAGATGTCGTTTCGCTCCCCCGGGTCACCGCGGACATCGTAGAGCCATTCGCTTCCGCCGTCGGCACGGACGAACTTGTAGGCGTCCGTCCGGACGGCCCGCAGCCTGCGCTGGTAGTCATAGAGTCGCTGGGGGACGTGGTCGAACTTCTCCTCCAGGACCTCGATGGCTGGCTGTGGGCGCATGTACTCGGCGATGACCTGCGAGCGGGGTTCGACACCGTCGGTCGGATGGAAGGACAGTGCCTGTGACGCCGACCGAAGGTCGGGGGCGTCGATACCCGCCGCGTCCAGCAGCGTCGGGGCCAGGTCGGCGACCTGGACCAGCCGGTCCGTGCGGACGTGGCTCGCAGAGAAGTCGCCACCGTGGACCACGAGCGGGACCTGCAACACTGTGTCGTAGAGGCTGTACTGGTGCCCCAGGAAGCCGTGTTCGCCGACGTTCTCGCCGTGGTCGCTCACGGCGACGAAGACGGTGTCGTCCCACTCCCCGGCGGCCTCCAGGACAGCCCGAAGACGGCCGAGCTGGGCGTCGAGATAGGATATCTCGGCCCGGTAGAGCGCTCGAACGACGGCCCACTCCTCCTCGGTGTAGTCGAACTGGCCGACGTCGTACTCGCGGGGGTCCTGTCGGAGCGCCATCGCGCGGTCGTAGCTCCACCCGTCGGGGAGGAACTCCCGCGCGTACGACGCGGGCGGGCGATACTCCAGATGCGGCTCGATGCAGTTGGCAAACAGGAAAAAGGGGTCGTCCGACTCGCGTCCGTCCAGCCAGTCGGCCACCCAGTCGACCGTCGCGGCCGCACCGTCGTCGGCCTCGCCGCCGACTGTCGCCAGCCGTCGAAGCCGCTCGAAGGTCGGTCCCCCGAGGCGACTCCGGCGGACGGCGTTGGTCGCCCGGTGGCCCAGCGAGCCGGCGCCGCTCCAGGCGTCGGTCCGTTCGGAGTCGTCGCGGAACACGTCGAACCCGTCGGTGAGGCCGAACTCGTCGGTTATCCAGACGTTGTTCGAGACGCCCGCCGTCTCGTAGCCGGCGTCGGCGAAGGCGTCCACGATGGTCGGGAGCGAGCCGTCGAAGTAGGTGTGGTCGGCGTGGGCACCGTGTTTCGACGGATAGGTCCCGGTAAACATCGAGACGTGAGAGGGGAGCGTCCACGGGGCCGTGGCGAAGGCGCTCGTGTACTCGGCACCGGACTCCGCGAGCGTAGCGATGTTCGGGGTCAATTCGGGGTCGGCGGGCACCGTCTCGGCAGCTCGCATCGTGTCCATCACGAACAGGACAATATTGGGGTCGGCTGTATCGGTCATACGCCGTCACCCACCAGTGACAGCAAATCGATATATTGGAACACAGTCAGGTTGTATCAGTCATTCTACTAGACGCTGGTGCCTGCAGGTGACAGCACTTTTTAAGCGAACCGCAAGACAGCGGCGGCACACACCCGCCGATGATTTTTGTTGCCGGACTGTGAACGAAGCGTATGGACACGCCGACACGGCGGTCGGTGCTCGGTGGCGGGGCGGTCCTGCTCTCGGCGCTTTCCGGCTGTTCGAGTTTCACCGTCGAACAGGGGTCCGAAACCGGCGGCGCCGGGACAGCCACACGGAATCTCGACCTCCGGGAGGCCAACGTCACCGAGGTGGCTATCGAGGACCAGGGCGACGGCGCGTACCGCTTCGACGTGACGCTGTACCACGATGATGAGGGCGAGGACGGGTACGCGAACTGGTGGCAGGGCGAGACGCTCGACGAGACCGACTGTCCGTGACTCCCGGCCGTCACTCGACCCCGCAGATTTCGAAGCGGGCTCCGCCGGACGTCGCTTCGACGACACGGATGTCCCAGCCGTGTGCTTCGACGATGTCGCGGACGAACGTGAGGCCGAAGCCGGAGCCGTCCGTCGCACTCGTGAAGCCCTGCCTGAACACCTCGTCGCGGTCGTCCTCGGGAATCCCGCTGCCGTCGTCCTCGACGAAGAACCCGGTCGCCCCCTCGTCCAGCGGCCCGACACGGACGGTCAGCGGTGCGTCGTTGTGCTCTACGGCGTTCCGATAGAGGTTCTCGAAGACGTGGAGGAACCGGTTCCGTTCGGCCTGGACGACTGTCGCCTCGGCGAACGTGTTCTCGAAAGTTCCTTCGGGCGTCTTGAGGTGGTTCCACGCTTCCTCGGCCACCCGGTGAATCCGGACCGGCTCCGTCGCTTCGACGGTCTGGCCCGCCCGTGCCATCGCCAGCAGGTCGTCTATCATCGTCTCCATCCGTTCGAGGTTCTCTGCCATCGGGTCGGCGTGGTCGTCGGGGAGGTCGTCTCGGGTCAGTTCGAGATGCGAGGTGACGACCATCAGCGGGTTCCGCAGGTCGTGCGAGACGACGCCGGCGAACTGATTCAGCCGCTCGTTCTTGCGTTCCAGCTCCAGTTCTCGCTGCTTCTCGTCGGTTATGTCGTGTAACACGACCACGCGACCTCGCTCGGAGATGCCCTCGATGGGGACCGACGACAGCGAAAAGTAGTACTGACCATCGTCCAGCCGGCCGTTCACCGTCGTCTCCACCGACGGGTCCGTCTCGAACTCCGCGCAGATATCGTCGGCGAGACTGCCGAAAAACTCCGTGGCGGGCAGTCCAACGTAGTCCTCCGGCGGGTCGAACAGCTCACGGGCGGCCCGGTTACAGTCGACTACGCGGTCGCGCTCGTCCAGGGTGACGACGGCGTCGTGCATCTCCCCCATCGCGGTCCGGCGGGCGATGGGCGCGATATCGAGGAGCCGTCCCCTGAAAAGCACCACGAGGAAGACGAACGCGGTCACCAGAAACCCCAGCGGAGTGAAATCGTACGGCGCCAGCAGTGAATCGCTCACCGCGAGTGCGTTCATCACGAGCAGGGGGACGACGGCGAGGGAAAGGAGGGCGGCCTGGCGTCGTCGCAGTCCCCTGGTGGTGAGTGTCTCGACGACGAGTATCCCCAGTCCGGACAGCACGGCGACGTATCCCACGACCGCGTGGACCCAGAACCCGGCCGCGTACACCGGGAGGACGACCGTTCCCGACAGTCCGGTCTCGGGGGCCAGGAAGAGATAGTGCCACGGGTTCGTCCACAGCAGCGCCTGCATCAGGAGTATCCAGCCGCCGAGCGCGGCGACCGTCCAGCGACGAACCGTCACCCGCGTCGAGACGGTCATCGAAAGCAGGAGCCACGTCGCCGCGGCGAGTTCAGCACCGAGAAGGGCGAGGTTGTACGCGGCCAGCGAGAGTCCGACCCCGGCGGTGACGTTCGTCGCCGCCAGCGCGAACGACCAGAGGGCGATAGACACCACGAAGGCGGCGAAACTACGACTCGCCGGCCTGTCGCTGTTGGCAAGCGCCGGACGGAGAAAGGAGAGCGAGACCAGCCCACCGAAGACCTGTATCGCGGCGACCGTCCAGGCTTCGGCTGTCATGGCTTCGGTATCAGCCCGAACGCTTGTATACCTGTCTGCCGGTTCGTTGACTCGTCAGACCGTCAGGCTCGGGTCCGGCCAGTCGGCAGCCAGCGGGTCGTTCCGAACGGCAGTCCCCAGGGTGGATAGTGACGCTTTTGCCCCGCCGGCCTCCCCATAGAGGTATGACCGAGATTATCGACGGTAACGCCGTCGCCCAGTCGATTCGGGACGACCTCGCGACGGCCATCGACCAGCTGGCCGACGCGGGCCACACCCCGACGCTGGCGACCGTGCTGATGAGCGACGACCCCGCAAGCGAGACGTACGTCTCGATGAAACAGTCCGACTGCGAGGAGGTCGGCATCGAGGCGCTGGACATCGAAATCGACCCCGAGGCCGACGCAGCGGAGCTGTACGACACCGTCTCCGACCTGAACGACGACGACGCGGTCAACGGCATCCTCGTCCAGATGCCGGTGCCGGACCACGTCTCGGACCGTCAGGTGCTGCGTGCCATCGACCCGCAGAAAGACGTCGACGGCTTCCACCCGGAAAACGTCGGCCGCCTCGTGGCCGGCGACGCCCGGTACAAGCCCTGCACGCCCCACGGTATCCAGAAGCTCATCGAGTCCGCGGGTGTCGACACCGAAGGAAAGGAGGCCGTCGTGGTCGGCCGCTCGGACATCGTCGGCAAGCCGATGGCGAACCTCCTCATCCAGAAGGCGCCGGGCGGCAACGCGACGACGACGGTGTGTCACTCCCGGACCGAGGACTTAGCCGAGAAGACCCGGACCGCGGACATCCTCGTCGCCGCAGCCGGCGTCCCGGAGATGATAGACGGTGACATGATAGGCGAAGGCGCGACGGTCATCGACGTCGGTATCAACCGCGTGGACGCGGACACGGAGAAGGGGTACGAGCTGGTCGGCGACGTCGATTTCGAGAGCGCGAAAGAGAAGGCCGGTGCCATCACCCCCGTTCCCGGCGGCGTCGGCCCCATGACCCGCGCGATGTTGCTGTACAACACGGTCAAGGCGGCGGGTCTCCAGCACGACGTCGACGTGGACCTGCCCTGAGCGGGAAAATTCGGCTTGCGCTCGCAAGCCCTAGACTGGCCAGTCGTGTCGCCGTACCGCCGCCATGGACGACCCCGAACACGTCGAAGGTGTGGACTTCACCGGCATCAATCCGGTCCTCGAAGACATCTCGTATCCGATCACGACAGCGGAACTCGTCGACGAGCACGGCGACCGCGAAGTCGACCGGACGAACGCGGACCCGATTTCCGTCGAGGAACTGCTCGGATACATCGATGACACCTTCGACTCCGGGGAATCGGTCCGGCAAATGATTCTCGCACAGATGCCCCGGGACAGCGAGGGGCGGACGAACTACTCCGACCGCGGCGGCGCGACCCCGGTCGAGACCGACGCCGCCGAAGCGGCCACCGAACAGACGACGGCCGACCTCGAACAGGGACCGGCGACCGACGACCGGCGTGACTAGAGCACGTCGCCGTCCAGCCCCGAGAGCCAGTTGTCCGCGGTGACCGCTGCGTTCTCGTCGCCGTTGACGTACCGGCCGAGGTCGCGTGCGGCGTGCATGAGCCGGTTCGCGTCGGCTGGGTCGACGTCGCCGTCCAGCGCCTCGATTCGCTTGCGGTGGTCGCGGATGCGCCCCGAGAGCCGCCGTGCGTGCTCGTCCGGGTTGTCGTCGAGGTAGCTGCGGACGTCGCGCTGGTAGCTGTCGACGGCGTCGGCCATCGCCAGCCCGAACGCCGCGCGGAACTCGTCTGGGACGGCCTCGTGTCCGGGTCGTTCGCCACGGTCCGCGCCGCCGAGCAGGTCCAGGACGTACAGCTCCGCGGCGTCGCTCGGGCGGGCCCGCCGGGCGAAGGCCGCGGCGACCGCACCCAGTTCGGTGGCAGCGACGAACGTCTCGTCGAGCGGTTTCAGCCGGCCGGTGTCGATGAACCCTCGTTTCCGGGTGTACGCCCGGCAGGTCTCGGCGGCCTCCTGGGCGAGTTCGTCGGTCGTCACTTCGTCTACTCGGTTTCGAAGCGGCGTCAGGTCGAGTTCGACCGGGCTGTCGGTGTGTTCGGTCGGGTCGTCGACGCCGACGCTGTGGACGCTCCCACACTCCGGACAGGCGACGCTCCCGCTGTCGTAGTAGGACCACCGGGTCCCACAGGACTTGCACTCGCGGTCCCCACGGATTTTCATACCTGTTCTCGGGTCGCCGTCCTCAAGTTTGTTCCGCGGTCAGGGTCCGGCCGTACTCCCAGAGGCGACCGATGCGGTCGGCGATGTCGGGGTTTGCCTCGCGCAGCGTCGCCACGTCGGTCTCCCCGTCGATGTTGATGACGTGGACCGCCCCGCGCTGGTCCGAATAGACGTCCTGGAAGTCGTATACGGCGCCGACGACAGTCACGTCCTCGGGCACGTCTTCGCTCTCGACGAGGCGGCTGACCTGGTGGTCGACGTTGTACTCGACGAGGTGGTTGATGGCCGCCACGTCGGAGAGTTCGTCCTGAGGAAGGACCTCCAGCGCCTCCTTGAGGTGTGGTTTGAGCTGTTCCAGGCAGTACTTCACCCCACGGGGCTGGATGACGTCCTCGGTGAGATACTGAAACGCCGTCGTGACCGCACCACAGCCGGTGTGACCGACGACGACGGCGACTTTGGTATCGGTGTTCCAGAGCGGGAACATCACGTCCCCGGAGACGAGATGGCCCATGCTCGTGGGCTGTGTGACCCGATTGCCGATGTTGCCGACAGTGAATATCTCGCCGGGCACGTCGTTGCCCCACATATCGTCCTGCAGGACCCGGGAGTCGGAACAGCAGATGGTGACCGCGTCCGGGAACTGGGTGTTCTGGATGTCGTCGAAGCGCGCGTTCGGTTTCTCCGCGTGTTCGGCGTTTCGCGCCAACATCTCGACGACGGTCTCGTGCATGGTTTGCAAGAGTTGCGCCAACAGTATATTCTTTCATGCTGGTTGCCGCCGTCCTGGGGTTCGATGCCGAACAGCCCGTTCAGTCCAGCGCGTGCCAGACGGTCGCCGAGAGATACAGCGAGGCCAGCCCGCCGGCGGCGACTACCAGCCAGTAGGTGACGAGCCGGAAGACGATGACGCCGGCGGCCACGACGGCCGGCGGCGTCGTGACGACCACAGTGATGGCTGCAGTCAGCCCTATCTCGGTGCTACCCAGCCCGCCGGGAGTCGGCAGCAGTGTCACCACCCCGGCGGCGGGGGTCAGAAACAGCGCGAATCCGAGCGGTATCGGCGCGCCGACCGCCAGCAGCCCCATGTAAAGCGCCATAGAGAAGGCAAGCCAGCCAAGCACCGCCACCGTCGCTGCGACGACGAGCCGGCGGGTCTCCCCCGTCGCCGTGCCAAAGGCCGTCAGGAACGACTCGGTCCCCGAGCGGACGCGGTCGGGCGCGAGCGAGCGATGCACGCGGACCGAGATGCGGCCGATGGTCGCTCTGAGGAGCCAGGCCACGCGCTCGACGACGGTCCCGACCACGTGGATTCGATAGGCGAGGAGGGCGCCACTGACGATGAGTACGAGCACGGTGACGGTCAACAGCACGAGTACGAGCGATTTGGGCAGCCCGGCGTACGGACTGAGGAGCATCGAGACCAGCCCGATAATCGCGACCCCGACCGACCCCGCAAACACCAGCAGTTCGCTCGCCGTCACCGCGGCGAAGATATCACGAAACCGCTGGTTCAGGTCCTCGGCGATGACGTAGGCCAGTATCGCCGACCCGCCGGCGTTGCCGAAGGGCAGCACCTGTTTCCCGAAGGTCCCCGAGAGGTAGCCAAGCTGGATGCGCCGCCGCGGGAGCGACCCGTCGACGCCTTCCAGAATCGTCGTCGTCGTCAGGCTCCAGCACAGCTGGGCCAGCAGGGAGAGCACCGCTGCCAGCGCGACCAGGCCTGGGTCGGCAGCAGAGAGGGCGCCGAAAATCGCGTGTACGTCGAGCGAGAGGAACAGTCCGCCAAGCAGGACGACTGCGAGTCCCACCCCGAGCAGTAGCCGTCCGTAGCCGGCCCGCTCCTTCGAAACCGTGGCCATTCTCTGTTCCTGATATACCGAGGCCTATGAATCCAGTGGGTCGTCGCAGTCGGTGCAATCAGGTCGTCGGGTCGTACCCGTCTGCCAGTTCGTCGAGGGCGTCGTGGTGTTCGGTCGTGTGGGGCGCCGTCAGCGGCGAGACGCTGACCGCTCCGTCGACGACGGCCCGGCGGTCGGTCCCCTCCGGATCCGGGATATCGCCGTCGGCCATCCGCTCCCAGATGCGGTCGTGGAGCGTGACCGAGTCACCGTTGCGCTCTGCCGTCATCTCGTATTCGAGGGAGGGGCGCGTGATAACCAGTGGCGCAGGGCCCCAGTCTGCGACGGGAGCGTTGATGTTGAGGTAGTCACACTGGTCGAAGACGCCGGCTTCGAGGCTGTGTTCGGCGAGGTACGTCGTCGCTCGCACCGCCTCCTCGTAGCTCAGTTCCGCGTCGTCGATGCTGGTGAAGTCGGTGTCGTCGCGCACGGGGATGTACATCGAGACGGCCATCGCCGGCACGTCGAAGAAGGCCGCCTCCACGGCGGCGCTGACGGTGCCGGACCGGCCCAGCGTGTACGCGCCGAGGTTCGCACCGCGGTTACACCCCGCCACGACGAGGTCGGTTTCGGGGGCGAGCGACTCGAGGCCGGCCACCACACAGTCCGAGGGTGTTCCCTCTACCGCGTAGCCAAGGTCGTGACCCCAGACCTCCACCTCGTGGGAGAGTTTGCGACCGACCGCGCTCTGGTCGTCGGCCGGCGCGACCGCGACCACGTCACCGACCGCCGAGAGCCCGTCGTACACCGCCCGGAGTCCCGCGGCCTCGATACCGTCGTCGTTCGTCAGCAGGATGGTCGGCTCGTCCATACGCCGTCTGTGGCCCTCGGTAGCAAAAAGCCACTGCCTGGGGGGCCGCTCCGACCGCGCGGCTAACTGGGCTCACCGCCTCGTAACTCCGTGTGTCTCGGGTCCGAACTGGCTGGGAATGGACAGACGAAAAGCATACTACGATATATATGTGTGAAATATACTATATAATAATGAGCTTGAGAAGTTATACAGATATAGAGCGGGGCGACAGCGGAACGCATCTCGCGACGAGACGAGGCGTTCTCGCGGCTGGTGGGGCCCTCGCACTGGGAGCGCTGGCCGGCTGTTCCACGCTCGAAGAGCTGCTGGGCAGCGCGAGCGAGCGGGTCGTGACGGCCAGAACCGCGGCCCCGGCCGCCTTCTACACCGCCGACGACACGCTCGACACTGGCGAAGAGGCACAGCTCTACCGGAGCGGTCCGGTCGACGTCCGGTACGTGCCACCGACCCTGCAGGCCGACGCCCGGAGCATCGACATCGAGGGGTGGAGTACGAGCGCGCCCACCAAAGCCCAGGACTACAACTCCTCGCGCTCGAACAAACCGAGCTCCGTGTGGTGGCCGGGGCCCGACGACGAGGACGACGACACTGGCGTGCTCGTGTTGGTCCTGGACATGGAGCGAGGGCTGTCGGTCCACCTGGATGGGGCTATCGACGCCGTCGCCAGCCAGTCGAAGGCGGACGCGAAGAAAGCCCTCGATGCCTTCATCGACGCGACGACCGAGGTCCGGACGGAACTGGAGGGTTGTTCGTCGGCCGTCTGCGTTACCGTCCAGGAGAACGCCGACGAACGCAAGGGCCTCGCTGAGGACGCCCGCGCAAGCGTGAACGCCGGGGAGTGGGACCAGGCAGCCCGTCCACTCCAGCAAGCCCGACGCATCGTCGACGGCGACATCGAGCGGCTGTCGGAGGACCTGGACAGCGACGGCGACGGCATCTCGGACGCCGCCGAACCCCTCTACGAGTATCTCGACGGTGAGCCGACCATCGGCGAGCGCTTCGTCGTCAGCCTCCCCGATGCTCGCGTCCGGGGCGGCGACACCGGGCTGGCGGACGAACTCACGCCCCGGCGCGTGGTGGACTACTTCGTCGGCGAACGCGGCGCCGAGCGCTGCGTTGAGAGTGACCGGACAGTCGCGGTCCACCGGGACCTGGCGTGTCGGGACCTCCTCACGGCTCCCCTCGACGAGCAAAAGAAGAAAACGCGCGCCGTGGCCGCCTTCGAAACCTCCGATGGCGTCGTCGTCACCGGCGCTACACCTGCGGCCGAGGACGCGGCAGCGATGCTGTTTGTCTCCGACGACGGCTCGGTGAGGGTCCCGGAGACGCTGGACTCCTGGGGCGAGGAACGGCGCGCTGGCGAGGCCAGCGTGACGCCGACGCTGGTCTGTCCAGCGGCGGCGAGGCCGCCGGAGTGTCCACTCCCTATGCCCGCGCTGTTCTACGTCCGACGGATTCGCCACGAGGACCAGCTCCTCTTCGCGGGTGGGTGGCTCCTCGACGACGGCGCACTCTACGAGGACACCGCGACCCTCCTGGTCGGCGAGGGCTCGAACATCGTCGCAGGCGTTTCGCGTTCGGACGTCGAGACCGGCGGTGTCGACCTCGAACAGGCGGGTGACGACATCGTGGTGCGGAAGCGGCCCGGGCGGACGAAGTACGCGGACATAACGGTCAAGGCGGCGTACGACCCGGACGGGGAGTACCTTCCGGAAGGTGCCCACCCGGTTTGCAGGACCGACGGAGAGCTGTATTGCTGGGGCGTCCAGTCCCGGGAAGCCCTCGCCGGAAGCGGCGACTGTGACGACGGCGACGACGCTGTCACCCCGCACTGCGTCGTGACGGCCCTCGACGCGCCGGTCCTGCATCTCGTCGGCGCCGCCGACGCATCGAACGAGGTGAAGTTCAAAGCCGGGGCCGAGCTGTCAAAAGCAGTCAACTGAGTGTGTCCGTCACCGGATTGGGTCACACGGCGTCTGTGGCCACGTTGGAGAGAGCGCCTCTGACCCCACGGAGTCCGCGAGTGACACCAACGTCATCGCCGACCCCGACGACGACGCGGACATCACGGCGAAGGCCATCTTCAGCAACCGCACCATGCTGGTCGAACCGACGAAAATCAAGGCTCGGGTCAGCAACCGCGACGAAGCCTGACACCGACTCCGCTGGGTCTGTCATCACTTTTTTCGAACGCGGCTGCTGCGAGCGCCGCTCGGAGTGTGACGGGGTACTTATCGCGCCCGGTCGACCGTCGTCTCGCCGTCGACGACGACGTTGTAGGCTTCCTCGTCATCGTTCCAGAGGACGAGCGCGTTCTGAATCGAGAGCAAGTCGCCGTACTCGGCGGTCCCGAGGTCGTCGTTCAGCAGCGAGGGGTCGGTGACGACGGCGAAGTGGTCGACTTTCTGGCTGCCGTCGCCCAGCAGGTAGAGCGGGTTGGACCCCTCCTCGGAGAGGTCGTGGCTGAGTTTGATAGCGAGCAGGTTCACCCGGTCGGTGACGTAGTTCTCGGCGTCGGCCATCGGCGCGTGTGCGCCCCGGTCGGGCGTGATGTCGATGGACCGTTTTCCGTCCAGGCGCAGGACGCTGTAGGCGTACTGCACGTCGACGTTGACGAACTCGCCGGTGCCGCCGGCCGGGTCGTCGAGGCGCTTTTGTATCGCCGGGACCTCCATGTCCGGCCTGACGTCGAAGGACCACGACTCGCTCTCGGGGGACTGGTGGGGCCAGAGCCGGATGGTCGGTGCGTACACCGTCGCCGGCCCGTCGTCGGCGACGGCCCGCTCTATCTCGCGCAGGCCGGTCGCGGTGTTCCGGTCGGCGGGCTCCAGCGCGAGGACGGTGCCGTCCTCGGCCAGCCCGCCCAGATATCGTTCGAGGACGGCTGCGGGCTCTTCGAGTTCGTTCAGTACGTTGCCGAACAGCAGCAGGTCGAACGGGCCGCCGTCAGCGACCGCGCTGTCGAGGTCGAACGCCTCCGCAGTCTCGCGATGGACCGTGACGTCACGGCAGCCATCGGCGGGGTCGAGGACGGTCTCTAAGACGTCGGCGGCCGCGCTGGGCTCGACGGCGTGGTAGTCCAGCAGGCCGCCGGCCTCCTCGACCAGGTCGGCCAGGGCCAGCGCGGGCCCACCGACGCCCGCGCCGACGTCCAGCACGCGCAACTGCGAGGGGAGCAGGCCGTCGGCGGCCAGGTCGGAAAGCGCGTACGTGGCGACGGCGTAGTAGTCTGGCAGGTGGTAGACAGCGTAGCCGTGGGCCGACAGGTCGTCGTACTCGACGGCTTCGCGGTGGAGATACCGCTCTTTGATGTCCCGGACCCGCTCGCGGAGTCGGTCGCCACTCGCTCCCTCGGCCCAGTCGTCGCCGTAGGCCTCGGTCAGGAGTGTCTCGACGCGCTCGGCGTGTTCGGGCGGGAACCGTTCGACGCCGTGGACCGACACCGAGAGCGGCCCTTCGGGGGCCGGGACGAACGTGCCGTCCTCCTGTTCCACCAGGGCGAGGTCGACGGCCTCCTCGCGGAGCACCTGCCGGACGACGGCGGGGTGGGGCTGCCCCTCGACGTACTCGAATATCTCCTCGGGGTCGAGCGGGCGGACCGAGCGGAGGTACTGGGCGTTCTCTCGTATCTGCTGTCTGGTTTCGGGGTTCATGATAGCTGGTCGTACAGCTCGAGGAACGCGTCGTGGTCGGCGTCGGCCAGTTCGCGGGCCGCCTCGGCGACCGCGTCGGCGCCGTCGAAGGCCTGCTGGATGTCGGCGTAGACGTGCGCGTCGCCGCCCAGCACCTGGTCGACGAGTGACTCCAGTCCCGCGGAGACGGGGGTGTGGAACCGCTCTGGCACGTCGTCGCTGGCCATCGCGTAGGCCAGCACGGCGGCATGGGCCGCCGCCTGGACTGACTCCATCGCGCGGTCGTGTTCGGCCGACGTCGTCTCGAAGGTGTCGTTGCCGGCGGCGGCGAGCGCGTCCACCACTGCGTCGACGGCCTCGCCGCGAGCGGGCGCGACAACGGCGATACTCCCCGGCGCGTTCGCCGGGGCAAAGAGCGGGTGGAGGCTCGCGCGCTGTCGGTCCGGGACCGTCTCGGCCATCGCCGCGAGCGGGTCGGTCATGCTCCCGGTCACGTCGACGACGGCCTCGGAGGCCAGGGGCGCGTACTCCTCGATGGCGACGCGGGCGACCGGCATCGGCACTGCGAGACAGACCACGTCGAACCGCTCCCCGGTGTCGGTGGGAACGGCCCGCCCGCCGACGCGGTCGGCGGCGCGGTGGGCGGCGTCGCTGTCAGTGTCGGTGAAGACGACAGCGGCGTCGGCGTGCTCACACAGCGTCCGGGCGAACCACTGCCCCATCGACCCGGCACCGACGACGAGGACGTTCATGACGCGAGCGTAGCCCGCGGCCTCTCAAAAGCGGTTCGGTCGGTCCGGAGAGTCAGTGTGTAGGTTGGCAGAGAACTGTATAGAGTGCCAGAAAGCCCCCGAGCTACGGACTCCCGCGACTCGCTGCGGTCCGCGCTCACTTCGTTCGCTGTGGTCCTTGCGTCGTCCTCAGAAATCTTCGATTTCTGATGGGTGGTTCGAGAGACGGCTCCGCCGTCTCTCGTCATCCCGAAAGGCGCATAGCGCCTTTCGGACGACTGCGCAAGAGCTTCGCTCTTGCGAACGTCGGGGTTCGTCCGTAGCTCGGCCCCTTTCAGTCCCGCCCATGCCGGCTGGTCAACCGGCTACGAGTGGGCCTTTCTAGTTGTGGGTCCCCCCGTAATTGAACACCACCGGTTGAACAAGTCTGCGTTAGAACAGTCGACGAGGCGGCCATAGACTCCTGTCGAATCGCGTGCGGACTGGGAGCTAATCGCTCCTAAACGCTTATCCGTCGCCGCCGAGTCGCCAGAAACATGAAACGCGTCCGATTTCGCGACTCCGCCGGGAACGTCCGCGGCGGCCGCTGGGCCATCGAAGACGGGGAGCCCGTGGTCACCGCGGCCGCCGGCCCCTACGGCCGCATCGCGTTCGGGGACGAGAGCTACGACCCCGCGGAGGTGGATATCCTCCCGCCGTGTGAGCCGACGAAGATAGTCTGTCTGGGGCGCAACTACGCCGACCACGCCGAGGAGATGGGAAGCGATATTCCGGAGCGGCCGATGCTGTTTCTCAAGGGACCGAACGCCGTCGCCTCCCACGGGAACACGCTGACGATGCCTGCCGGGAAAGAGCGCATCGACTACGAGGCCGAGCTGGGCGTCGTCATCGGTGAGCAGTGCAAGAACGTCTCCGAGGCCGGCGCGATGGACGTCGTGGCGGGCTATACCTGCGTCAACGACATCTCGAATCGGGACGACCAGAACAAGGAGCAAAACTGGGTCCGCGGGAAGGCCTTCGACAACGCCTGTCCCATCGGCCCGATGGTCGCGACGCCGGAACACGTCCCCGAGGACGCCACCATCGAGTGTCGGGTCAACGGCGAGACGAAGCAGTCCTCCTCGCGTGACAACCTCGTCTTCTCCGTCGAGGAGCTCATCGCCGAGATAACCGAGTACATGACGCTGGAACCCGGGGACGTCATCGCCACCGGGACGCCGGCCGGCGTCGGCCCGCTGGAAGACGGCGACCAGGTCGAGGTCGAAATCGAGGGTATCGGCACACTCGAACACAGTGTCAAAATTCCGTGAGGACGGGCTGTAACACCGCCCATAACCGCCTATCGATGGCAACGCCTAAGTTTAGGTTTGCCTAATCGCCACGCGATGCAACGAGCGCCAACCGACCGGGCGGACGTCTGTATCGTCGGTGCGGGCCCGGCGGGCGCCCTCGTCGCGAACCGGCTTGCGAGTGACGGCCACGACGTGACTATTCTGGAGGCCGGCCGTCGCTTCGACTTCGACGAACGCCAGGGACAGATGGAGCAGTCGATTCGACCCGGCGAGCCCGGGAGCGTCTGGGAGATGGGCGGCGAGCGCGACGACTACTCCAACACCGGCGAGCGGACGTACCCGCTCAACGTCGCCCGCGTGAAAGGCGTCGGCGGGTCGACGCTCCACTGGCAGGGGATGGTGATGCGGATGCACCCCGCCGACTTCGACGGCAGCCACGACAACGACGACCCGGCCTGGCCCATCGATTACGACGACCTCCGGCCGTACTACGCAGAGGCCGAGAAGGCCCTGGGCGTAGCAGGGACTGGAGACAACCCCTTCGCGCCCCCGCGTGAGGACCCGACCTGGCCGATGCCGGGATTCAAACCCTCCTACAGCGACTCGCTGTTCGAGGAGGCCTGTTCGAACCTAGGTATCGCGATGCACTCTGTGCCCAACGCCCGCAACTCCGAGTCCTACGACGGGCGGGGCCAGTGTGTCGGCTACGGCACCTGCCAGCCTGTCTGTCCCTCCGGCGCGAAGTACGACGCGACGGTCCACATAGAGGACGCGGAGGCGGCGGGTGCGACCGTCATAGACCGGGTTCCGGTCCAGCGTCTGGAGACAGACGGCGACGGCCGGGTCAGCGCCGCCGTCTACGCCACCCCCGAAGGGACGGAACACCGCCAGGAGGCCCGCCAGTTCGTCCTCGCTGCTGGCGGTGTCGAGATTCCCCGCCTCCTCCTGCTGTCGGCGAACGAGGACCACCCCGACGGGCTGGCCAACTCCTCGGGCGCCGTGGGCCGGTACTTCATGGACCACCTCTTTGCCGGCTCGGGCGGGACCCTCGACAGGCGCACCCGCCAGAACCACATCGGTTTCATCACGAGCGAGAGCCACCAGTTCTACGACGACCCCGGCGGCGCCGTCGAACACGTCGAGACGGACGAGACGTTCGTCGCTGAGAGCGACGAGTCTTTCTCGCCTATCAAGCTGGAGTTTCTCAACTACGCCGGCCCGTCGCCGGTCGAAATCGCGCTCGACGGCGACGACTGGGGCGACTCGATGCTCGGCCAGCTCCGAGCGGCCTATGGTAACAGCATCGCCATGGGCGGGCTGGTCGGAATGGCGCCCCGACGCGAGAACCGCGTCACGCTCGATACGACCACGACGGACGACCACGGCAACCCCGTCCCCGACATCCAGTGGTCGTGGAGCGACCGGGTGCAACGCTCTATCGCTCGGGCCAACGCCATCCAGCACGCGGTCCTGAACGAACTTGGCGTCGACATCTCCTGGACGGCCAACGTCGACGGCGGCTCCGGACCGGCCTACCACCACATGGGGACGACCCGGATGGGGACGGACCCGTCTGCGAGTGTCGTGAACCCGCAGATGCAGAGCCACGACCACTCGAACCTCTCTATTGCCTCCTCCTCGGTGTTCGTGACGGCGGGGTCGATGAACCCCACGCTCACTATCGCCGCGCTGGCGCTGAAATGCGCCGACCACGTCGGCGAGCGGCTGTAAAGAGCGCTCGGGGACGCCGTGGGCGTGTTCATCTCCCGGGAACCGACTGGAGCATTTATATTCTGGAGTCGGCAATACCGTGGTATGACTTCGTCCGGCCGCCGGTTCAGGCAGCGTTCGAGCGGCGTCCCCGGCCTCGATTCGCTCCTCAACGGCGGGTTCGTCGACGGCCGGCTCTACCTCGTCATCGGGCCACCGGGGTCGGGCAAGACGCTGCTCGGAACGCAGTTTCTCAGAGCGGGCATCGACGCAGGCGAGACGGTCCTGTTCATCCACAGCGAGGAGTCGGCCCCCGACCTCCGTGCCAACGCGGCGAATCTCGGCATCGACATCGAGGACGCCGAGTTTCTGGACGTCGGGCCCGAATCAGAGTTCTTCACGCAGTCCGGGTCCTACGACGTGGTCGACCCGAAAGACATCGAGGACGGCTACCTGATTTCGGACATCAGACGGGAGATAGAGGCCGTCGACCCGGACCGCATCCTGATAGACCCGATAACCCACTTCCAGTATCTCGAACCGACGGAGTACCAGTTCCGAAAGCGACTCATCTCGTTCGCTCGCTTCCTGAAAGACCGGGGGACGACTGTCCTGGCGACGAAGACGCCCAGCGAGCGGACGGACACACAGCTCAAATCGCTCAGTGACGGGGTCGTCGTCCTCAGTCACGACGGGGAGAAGGCGGGACGGCGCATCCGTGTCCCGAAACACCGGGGGGTCGGGCAACGGGACGGCTCACACGGGATGGAGATACGGGACGGCGGGGTCGAGGTGTACGCGACCCGCGTCGACGACGGCGGGGAGCGGCAGTTCGAGCCGACGCAGTTCACCTCCGGGGTGGCGGAACTCGACACCTTGCTCGGCGGCGGTCTCGAACGGGGGACGGTGACGATTCTCAGCGGTCCCGCCGGGGTCGGCAAGTCGACCACTGCCACGCAGTTCCTGGCGAACGCGGCCGCGTCGGGCCACCCCGCGCTCGCGTATCTCTTCGAGGAGTCCATCGAGACGTTCACCTACCGCTCGGAAACGTTCGGCCTCCCGGTTTCGGACCTGCGCGAGGCGGGGTCGCTGTTCGTCGAGGAGATAGACGCCCTGGCACTGTCCCCCGAGGAGTTCGCCCATCAGGTCAGGGCCCACGTCGGTGACCACGACGTCGAACTCGTCGTCATCGACGGCATCGCGGGGTACAAGAACGCCATCAAGGGCGGGGAGGACGGCGTCGAGTTGCGCAGCAGGCTCAGAGCGCTCATCCAGGGGCTGGTCAGGGCCAACGCGTCAGTGATTCTCGTCGACCAGCGACGTGAGGTGACCGGGTTTCCCGAGCCCACGAGCGAGAGTGTCAGTTACCTGGCCGACAACATCGTCTTCCAGAACTACATCGAGGTCGAGGGGGAACTCCAGCGGGTCGTCGGCGTGTTGAAGAAGCGCGTCGGTGGATTCGAAACGGTCCCGCGTCGGTTCGAGATCACGGCAGATGGCCTCGAGGTCGGCGAGCCCGTCTCCGGAATGCACGGCGTGTTCGAGGGGATACCAGAGCGGTCCAGGGACGGGTGAGCGATGGCGACAGTACAGCTTCTCCTGGCCGACGAGGCCAACCGTGATGCGCTGTCCACGCTGGTGGGCGAACGTCACGAGACGGTCACCGACGAGGCGGTCCGGGAGGCCGACCTGTACGTGGTCGACGACGCGTCGTTCTCGCGGTATCGCGAGCGCCTGGCACAGCTGAAACGCGACCTCGACCCGGTGTTCTGTCCGGTGGTGCTGGTCCGCCGGGACCGCAGTCCCGTCAGCGTCACGCTGCCCGACATCGACGACACCGACCGCCCGCTCATCGTCAACGAGGTCGTTCGGGCGCCGGTCGACCGACAGGCCTTCTTCCGGACCCTGTCGAACCTCCTCGTCCGGCGGTCCCAGACAGAGGAACTGGCCGGCGACCTCAGAGAACGCAACGCCGAGCTCCGCCGGTTCGAGAAAGCCGTCGAACACGCCGGCCTGGCTATCTTCGTCACCGACCCGGACGGGCGTATCGAGTACGTCAATCCGGCCTTCGAGACGATGACCGGGTACACGGCCGAGGAGGCGGTCGGCCGGAACCCACGTCTTCTCAAGTCGGGCGAGCAGGGCGAAGCGTTCTACGACGAGCTCTGGGATACCATCAAGTCCGGCGACATCTGGACCGACGAGATAGTCAACGAGCGGAAATCCGGTGAACGATTCACCGCCACACAGACCATCTCGCCCATCGAGTCCGACAGCGGGGAGATACGGGGGTTCGTCGGGATACAGGAGGAGATAACCGACCGGCGGTTGCGGGAGCAACAGCTTGCGGTGTTTCATCGGATACTCCGTCACAACCTCCGAAACAGCGGAACGACCATAGTCGGGCGCGTCGACGTGCTGGAGGACACACTCGACGACGAGACGCTCGACGGGTCCGCAGAACATCTCGACGTGATTCGCGACAACATGGCGTCGCTGCTGGATATCAGCGAAAAGGCAAGCCGCACACAGCATTTGCTCGCGAGCTCACTGGTGGAAGCAGGGACAGAGTCAGACCTGGTGACCGCTATCTCGGAGATCGCCGAAGACGTAAGCGCCTCGCAACCGGACGCGGAGGTGTACATCACTGAGGCCCCTTCGGAGCCGCTGACAGTCGACGCGAAGGCGATTCCCGCCGTCCGCGAGTTCATCGAGAACGCCGTCACACACTCCGGGGCGGCCACGCCACGCGTCGCAATCTGTGCGACGTCCGACGGAACGACAGCGACGGTCACCATCGTGGACAACGGCCCCGGGATTCCAGAGCGCGAGCGGCGTGTCATCCAGGAGGGGACGGAGACGCCGCTCGAACACGGGTCGGGACTGGGGCTTTGGTTCGCCTACTGGCTCGTCAGCTACGTCGGCGGCGACATCGATATCCGAGCGGACGAGAGCGGGACGACAGTGACGCTGACGCTTCCGGTTCGGTGACCGATTCGCACCGGCGTCACTGGCGCGCGAGGTGGCTGTGAGCGTCCTCGCCGTCGACGTCGAACTCGAACCGCGCCCCGCCCGCCTGACTCTCCGTCACGGCGACCGACCAGCCGTGTGCCTGCGCGACGGTCTCGACGATAGCGAGCCCGAATCCCGTCCCATCCCCGTTCGAGTACCCCTGCTCGAACACCTGCTCGCGCTCCTCGGGCGGGATTCCGGTGCCGTTGTCGGCCACGTAGAACCCGTCCGCTGTGCCTCCGAGAGTCACCGTTACAGTGTCTGTATCGTCGGAACCGTGTTCCACGCTGTTCCGAAACAGGTTCTCCAGGATGTGGCGGAGCTTGTCGGGGTCCGCCTCCAGCTCGACGTCGTCCGCGATTGCCAGTGTCGCGCCGCCGGTCGCGACGTTCTCCCAGCAGTCCGTCGCGATGGCTTCGAGCGAGACCGCCGACACCTCGGAGACCAGTTCGCCCTCTCGGGCGAGCGTGAGCGTGTCCTCGATGATGTCTTCCATCCGTTCGTGTGCTCTCACGACCGGTTCGAAGTGCTCGTCGTCGCCTGTCTCCCGTGCCAGTTCCAGCCTGGCCTGTGCGACGTGGAGCGGGTTCCGGAGGTCGTGTGAGATGACGCTGGCGAACTTCTCCAGTCGCTCGTTTTTCCGTTCGAGGGTCCGCTCGTATCTGGATCTGTCTATCTCGTACCCGACCCACCCGGCGAGTGTCTTCACCGTCGACTGCTGTATCTCGAGCAGCCGCTTGTCCCGTGGCTCCTCGCCGCCGAAGCACACTGTCCCGTAAACCGTCCCGTCGATTCGTATCTCCGCGCCGATGTACCGCTGCAAGCCGAAGTGTTGGAACGCGGGGTCACAGGCCCAGCCTTCGGATTCCGCGTCCCCAATCACGAACGGCTCCTCCTGTTCGATAGTTTTCCGGCAGTAGGTCTGCTTAACCGGGTCCTTCGCGCCGACCTCGATAGCGTCGTTTGACCCGACCGCGGCGATTATCTTCTGGGTGTCGTCCTCGATACGGGTGACGTAGCCGACCGGATGGTCCAGATGCTCCGTCCCGATTTCCAGGGCACGCTGGAGCTTCGTCTGGAGCGGGGCGTCAGCGTCGAAGCTCGTGTCGTACAGCTGTGAGAGCGTGGCCCTGGCGGCCTCCAGCTGTGATTCGAACAGCCGGTGTGCAGTGACGTCACGCTGAATCGCGACGAACCGTTCGACAGTGCCGTCCGCGTCGGTCACCGGCGTGATGGTCTGGTGGGCGACGTACCTGTCTCCCGATTTCGCACTGTTTACCACCTTCTCTTCCCATACCTCACCGTCGAGAATCGTCTCCCACAACCGCTCGAAGTACGGCTCGGACTGCACACCGGAGTTGAGGATGCGGGGGTTCTGACCGACCGCCTCCGATCGGTTGTAGCCGGTCAACTCTTCGAACGCCGAGTTCACGTACTCGATACGTCCGTCCGAGTCGGTCACGAAGATGGCGTCCGCCGCGTGTTCGACGGCCTGCTCGATGCCATCGACCTGTCCGGGCTGTACGGAGTCGTGATACCGCGCCATCGTCTCTTCGATGCGCTCTGCGAGCCCGATGATACCGTCTTCGGCCAGCGACACGTAGCTGTCTACACCGGCGTTTATAACGTCGCCGGCTACCTGCCCCGAACTGCCCGAAGCGACGAGAACTACCGGGAGCTGTGGGTGGTGGTCTCGGACCGTTTCGACGAGTTCGACCCCGTCGGCCTGGTCGACATCCGTCGCGGTCGCCACGCAGTCGACCAGTTCCGAATCGAGGGTTTCGATAGCGGTGTCGACGGTGGGCGCGGAGATGACTTCGACATCGTCCAGTGCCGACTCCAGTTCCCCGGTAACGGACGTCCCGATACCGACGCTGAGAACAGTCGCGGTTCGGGGTGTCCGCTCGACCCGCCCATCCGCTGCCCTCTCGAACGGTCCGTCACTAGAACGCCCCATTACGTGTTACTTGGAGCGTCCAGACTATACAGTATTTGGCAGTTCTTTTTAGTCGATAACAGCCATAACTATTTTATAGAAAGTGCGAGGCGAAAACCCACGGCTTTAGCCGTGGGTAGCTCAAACAGCGTCCCCGGACCGGGCTGAACTGCACCGCCTCGGCGCCGGGTGTAGTGACGACACCGCTACAGCCCGAGGAGGAGGCCGGCGTCCACCAGCAAGAGCAGTGCGGCCGCCGACGCGCCAAGCAGGAACGGGCGGGCCTCGGCGGCTGGCTGACGGACCTTCTGCTGGTCGGTCCCGTCCGAGAGCTTCGACGCGCCGACCTCGACGAGCCCGGACAGGACGAACCACAGTCCGACCATCGAGAGCACCAGATAGCCCCGCGTGGAGCCAGTGAGACTTTCGACTGTGTAGAGCGCCCCGGCGAGGTGGCCACCGGAGAGGAAGAGTAGTAGCGAACTCGCTCGAGACACGGTCTGCAGTTTCCCGGTCATCGCAGCCAGCGACCCCGCTCGGAGGTCGCCGTCGAGCGCCGCCGGAATGACGGCATAGCTGGTAAACAGGACGGTGCCGGACCACAGGCCGGCGAAGACGAAGTGGACGACGTACATCGCGGTGTCGACAAGACTCATACAGAGCGATTAGCCCACTCCCCCTTGAACGTCATGTAATCGAGCGCAACACCGCGGCCACTACTCCCCGCGAGTGTCCCCTGGCCCGCTCGGTTGGCCGGTGTCGTCGAAAACCCCGACGTCGGCGTCCATATCCAGCTTCTCGACCGCCGAGCTGTCGACGGTGGTCGGCTCGCCGGTCTCCACGTTGCGCTCGAGCTGGTCGATGAGATGGACGAACGAACCGGGGTCCGGAATCAGAAATATCCGAAGCGAGAAGGCCACGTCTGTCTCCTCGATGTCGACAAGCGAGTCCAGCACGATAGTCAGGGAATCCCGTCGGACGTGTGACAGCGCGGCGTCGGCGATAGCCGCCGGGCTGTCCGCTTCGACTGTCGGCGTCCCCATGTCGATGGTCGTCTCCAGCGTGTCGGCGATGCCGTCGATGAAGCCTGAGGTGAGGATGTTACACATCTCCTGGAGGGCCGAGGACTGCAGCTGGGTGAACTCGCCGTCGACGGGCGTTCCGGTCATCAGCCGCGCGATTTCCGCCGCGGTCTCCGTCGAGAACGTCATCAGGAAGACGCCGTATGGCGGTTCGGTGAGTCGGATTCGCGCGCTGTGAATCCGTCCCGACCCCATCTCCATCACGATATCGTCCGGCTGGACGAAGGAGAGGCTCTTGATGTCAACGCTGGCCTCGACGCCGGCCAGTTCGGCCAGCGACCCGGCCACCTGCTCGGCGCCGTCCTCGATGAGGTCGGTGATGAGCGAGAGCTTCCTGACGTCGATGAGCAGTGGCATTCTCTTGGCCGATACTCTCCCCAAGCTCTCTTACCCTTTCGGCCACGGGTATCGCTCGTGATAACGAGCGGGGACACGGGAAGGGTCGGACCACATGTGCACGCTTAAGCCGCCCGGCCCGCTTGGCCCGTACATGAACCCACGGGACCTCTCCGCGCACACCGCCTACCGCGCGGGTCGCGGTATCGAGGAAGTCGCCCGAGAGCTCGGTCTGGATCCCGACGCGATGGTGAAACTGTCGTCGAACGAGAATATGTTCGGTCCCAGCCCCCGGGCCGTCGAGGCAATCCGCAAGTCTGCCGAGCGGATGCACCACTACCCGAAGTCGTCCCACGCCGACCTCGTCGAGCGTCTCGCCGATATGTGGGACGCCGCCCCCGAACAGGTGTGGCTCGGCAACGGTGGCGACGGGGCGCTCGACTGTCTCGCCCGGGCGATGCTGGAGCCGGGCCAGCGAGTCCTGGTGCCGGACCCGGGCTTCGCGTACTACCCGATGAGCGCCCGCTACCACCACGGCGAGGTCGAGGAGTACACCCTCTCGAAGGCCGACGACTTCGCCCAGACCGCCGACGCAGTACTGAAAGATTACGACGGCGAGCGCATCGTCTACCTGACCAGCCCGCACAACCCCACCGGGAAGGAGTTCACGACTGCGGCGGTCCGTGAAATCGCCGACCGGACCGACGAGGAGACGCTGACGCTGGTCGACGAGGCCTACGGGGAGTTCACCGACAGCTCGAGTGCACGCCCGCTGCTCGACGAACGCGACGATGTGGCACTCCTGCGGACGTTCTCGAAGGCCTACGGGCTGGCCGGGGTCCGCCTGGGCTACGCGCTCGTCCCCGAAGCGTGGGCCGACGCCTACGCCCGTATCAACACGCCGTTCTCCGCGAGCGAACTTGCCTGCCGGGCCGGCCTCGCGGCACTCGACGACGACGACCACGTCGAACGCAGCGTCGAGACGGCCGCCTGGGCCCGCGAGTATATCTACGACGAACTCGACGCCCCGACCTGGGAGAGCGCCGGGAACTTCGTGCTCGCCGAGGTCGGCGACGCCGCGGCGGTGGCCGACCGTGCCCAGGCTGAGGGCGTCATCGTCCGGGACTGCTCTTCTTTTGGCCTCCCGGAGTGCATTCGAATCACCTGCGGGACGGAGCCCGACACGAAGCAGGCCGTCGCTGTCCTCAACGACGCTATCGCGGAGGTCGGCCAGTGAGAGTCGCCGTCACCGGCACCCCGGGGACGGGCAAGACCACGGCGACGGAGCTTCTGGAGACCGACCGCGACGTGATTCACCTCAACGACGTCATCAAATCGGAGGGGTTCTCGACGGGCACCGACGAGGAGCGGGGCAGTCTCGTCGCAGACATGGACGCTCTGGAGAAGTGGCTCGACGGTCGCGAGGACGCGATTGTGGAATCCCATCTCGCGCACAACTTCGAGGCCGACCGCGTGGTCGTCCTGCGGGCACATCCCGATACTGTGGTCGAACGGCTCCGGGAGCGAGGGGACTCGGACTCGAAGGCCTACGAAAACGCCGAATCCGAGGCCCTCGACGTCGTCCTCTCGGAGGCCGTCCACCACCACGGCACCGAGAACGTCTACGAGATAGACACGACCGACCGCGACCCCGAAGCGGTGGCCGCCGAGATAGCGGCCGTCGTCGCGGGCGAGCGCGAACCGAGCGCCGGCACCGTCTCCTACGTCGACTGGCTATGACACTCGATAGATTCCGCCACGTGGCCGACCGCGCGCTGGACCCGTTCGTCGGTGCCGCCCGAACGGTAGGTCTCACGCCCAACGGCGTCAGCGTCATCGCCTTTGCCCTCGCCGTCGCCGCCGGTGGCGTCTACGCCGTCGCTCCCGGCCAGCCGCTGCTGTATCTCGCCGGCGCCGTCCTCGTGTTCCTCAACGGCTGGCTCGACCTCGTCGACGGCGCGCTCGCCCGGGAGCTCGACGTCGCCTCCTCGGCCGGCGACCTGCTCGACCACGTGCTGGACCGCTACGCCGACATCGTCATCATCGTCGGACTGGCGGCGGGCGTGGGCCAGTGGGCGCTGGGCATCGCCGCCGTCACCGGGGTCCTGATGACCTCCTATCTGGGCACGCAGTCACAGGCCGTGGGACTCGACCGCGTCTACGGGGGGCTGCTCGGCCGGGCGGACCGCCTCGCGCTCGTGGGCGTCGTCACCGGTATCGCCGCGTTCGTCCGGCCGGTCGGACTCGGGCTGGACCCGGTCGGCTGGCTGCTCGTCGTCTTCGCCGTCGTCGGCCACGTCACCGCCTTCCAGCGGTTCTACTACGCCATGAAGGCGCTGGACTGAGCCGGATTCTCACGGTCGAAACAACGCAACCTACCCAATCACCGAAAGTAGCTCATCGAAAGCTGTGTCAATAGCGTTTTGATGAACCAGGGGGACGGTTTATTCAGATGGAATCTGACCGGAACGGCTATCAAAGAATGTGGTCTTCGGAGATCGGTGATTCTCGACCGACACAGCTCCGTTTCGGACTTACAACCCACGATGGTAGACCGGTGAAGTTTCTTGTTCAATTGGAATATGAACACGATGATGGATATCGGCCAGTTGCCCGTTTCGATCACGAGCGGGGCGGCCCGCCATACCGTGATGTGAGGCTACGGGGGCTCCACCTAGATGTCTATGATCCAAATGGCGAACAACGGTTCAAACGGACTGACTTCGACCCAATAAACGAGCGGGACGCCGTTCCGGCCGCTGAAAGTTATTTGAGGGCGCACTACGAAAGGCTAATCAACAGGTACGAGGGTTGGATATGACCAATACAATCGACGAGACAACACACGAGATTCTTGAAGAAGAAATCGATGGGTACGACCCAGCAACCGCTGAAACGTCTGCTGAAGAATGGGTGGAAGACGCCCCAGCGCCGGAACCGGCACAAAAAATACGGCTACAAAGAGCGCCAAACGGGGACTGGTACTTCGAAATTACAAGTCGAGAGGGTGTCACAGTAGCTGAAGTCCCTGTTGCTGATAGAGAACCGTCAGCCCGTGCGAAAAGACAGCGTCCCCGCAGAACTAAACCGGTTCGCTAACTTCCGTCTTCATCATCGTCTTCATGCCATTCCTCCTGTGAAACCACGTACAGGACAACCTGGCTCGTGAGGTGCTGGTCCGGGGCATCCGGTTCGGATTTGTAATCTGCTTCTCCTTTGAAATAGTGTACTGCGCGGTCAGCGACACGGAAAGTCTCGGTACTGTCATCAGCTGTTTTTTCGGCATCTTCGGGGCCGAGACCTTCGATAGTGAGTTCGGTCAGGCTCACCAGATCACCAACCTGTGGAATCGGAGGGGATATGCCTGAAAACTCTCCGATCATCTCTTCGGTATCGTCATCTAATATCGCAATTTGGGTATCTTCCCGCCTGCCTGCATCAATATTGATTTCTACACCATCGTTCTGACTCATATGTTTGATGAGGTGCGTTGCATAGTTAAATCACTGTGGAGTCGATCCGTACCTGATTGAAAACGTAGCGGTTCTGATAGGGCCACCTTTGGGAACCGTCTACAATTCCGACGACTGACAGCCGTCCCGACCCAGCGCACCATTTATACGGGACCATCTCGAACCTCGCCGTATGGTTCAGTGCGAGATGTGTGGCAAGGAGGTTTCCTCTCCGAGCCGCGTCAAAATCGAGGGGGCCGAACTCGACGTCTGTGACGAGTGTACCGACTTCGGTACCGAGCTCAAGACCGAGGATTCCTCCTCGTCCACGTCGACGAAGTACTCGACCTCGTCGAGCGGGTCCAGCGGGTCGTCCTCGTCCAGCTCGTCCTCGTCTACGTCCTCGAGTGGCGGCTCCGGCCGTCGGCGGGACATGTTCGACGAGATGGACGAGATCGCACAGGACTTCGACGACCAGATACGGTCGGCCCGGGAGTCGAAGGGGCTGAGCCAGAAAGAGCTGGCCCAGCAGCTAAACGAGAAGGCGAGTCTCATCCGGAAGCTCGAACAAGGCAACTCGCTGCCGAGCGACGACGTGCGAACAAAAATCGAGAAGTCCCTGGGTATCGACCTGAGCGCCGGCGGGAGTACCGAGGACGAGGACTGGTCTGGCGGCGAGAGCGACGGGAGCTACACGCTGGGCGACGTCGTCCAGCGGAAAGACTAGAGCCGCAGGTCGTTCTCTTCGACGTCTAAGTCGGCGGCCAGCTCGTCGACGCGGTCGGCTATCTCGGCGATTTCGTTCTGGAGCTGTCGGTACCGCTGGCTCCGTTCTAACTCCGTCTGGGTCTTCTCGACCTGGAGGACGTTGCGCTTGAGCTTGCGCGTGGTCAGCGCCTGGAGCTGTTCGTTGTAGGCGGCTATCTTCTGGAGGCGCTCGACGACCTCGGTGAGTTCCTCCCGGGTGACGGGCTTGACGAGGTAGTCGTCGACGCCCATCTCTATGATGTCGAAGTCGGGGTTGACCGCGGTCACCATCGCCACCCGGCAGGAGAGCGACCGCTCCTCGATTTCGGCGAGCACCTCGTTGCCAGAGACGACCGGCATCCGGCGGTCGAGCAGGACGACGTCGATGTCCTCGGAGAGGCGTTCGATACCCTCCTCGCCGCTGTAGGCCGTCAAGACGTCGTAGTTGTCGGCGAGATAGTCGGTGTAGAGGTCCGCGAGGTGCTTTTCGTCCTCGACGATGAGTACGGTCGGAGGGGCGTCGCCTGAGCTCACGGGTTATCTCTCGATGCCTACAGGCCGCAGTCTCTTAATCCTCACTGCTTGGCGGCGGATGGAACCGCGAACACGCAATCTATTTCCCGCCGGCGTCCGCGTCTTCAGCCATGTTCGTCCTTGTCAACCTCAAGGCGTATCCGTGTGACCCGATAGAGGTAGCCACCGCCGCGGCCGACGTCGCCGACGACTCCGGCGTCCGCGTCGCCGTCGCCCCCCAGGCAGCCAACATCGAGTCCGTCGCCGAGACCGGCGTCGAGACCTGGGCCCAGCACGTCAGTCCGAACGAGCACGGCAGCCACACCGGTTCCACGCTCGCCGAGGCCGTCGCCGACGCCGGCGCCGTCGGAACCATGCTGAACCACTCCGAGAACCGCCTCAAGCTGGCCGACATCGACGCCTCGCTCGACGCGGCCGACCGAGCGGACCTGGAGACCATCGTCTGTGCGAACAACCCCGACCAGATCGGCGCCGCCGCGGCGCTCGGTCCCGACGCCGTCGCCGTCGAGCCGCCGGAGCTCATCGGCACCGGCACGCCGGTCAGCCAGGCCGACCCCGACATCGTCACCGGCGCCGTCGACGCCGCAGCCCGCGTGGACGGCGACGTGGACGTGCTCTGTGGCGCCGGCATCTCGACCGGCGAGGACCTCGTCTCGGCCAGCGACCTCGGCGCGACCGGCGTCCTGCTGGCAAGCGGCGTCGCGAAAGCCGACGACCCGCGTGCGGCCCTGGAAGACCTCGTCGAGCCGCTGAGCTGACACTGCCGAGCTGTCTAACCACACTTCTTTGCGCCGACAGAGGTGAGCAACAGCTGCGAGAGATCGACCGCTCAGCGCGTCTCGTCGTCGACGATGGTCCGCTCGATCTGTGACGCGTACTCAGTGGCCGTCTCGGCGTCGATGTCCTCGCCCTCGTCGCGTACCAGCGCCGATAACCGGTAGTCGTATTTCCCGCGACCCACGTGTTCGATGAGCCCCCGGAGTCGCAGCGTCCGGTTGCGGGCGTAGGCGGCGGTCCGGTCGCCCGACCCGCCCGCGGAGAAGTGGGCGTTCAGCGGCGTGCCCGGGCCGTGCTCTTTGTAGTAGGCGAGCATCCGCTCGGTCTTCTCGTCTAACTCACGGATGTCCGCCTCGATGTCGCGGACAACGGCTGGCTTTTCGGGCTCTGGTTCGGCGGACTGCTCGTCACCGTCCGTTTCCTCCTCGGCGACGGCCGCGAGCGCCGCCTCCAGGGCCGCGTCGGAGCTCCCCTGCGTGGACGCCGCCTCGGAGGCGGCCCCGTTCGTCGTCGCGCCGTCGGCGCTGGCTGTGGCGCCGTTGCTCGCCTCGCTTCCCCCGTTCATCGCGACGTCGTCGTCGGCGAAGGCGCTGAACGCGTCGCCGAAACCGCCCCCGGAGGTCGTATCCGGCGCGTCATCCTCCGCGTCGGTGTCGGCTGCCTCGCCGCTTCCCGTCGCGGTCCCGTCGCCGTCGTCCGTCGCCTGGGGTTCGGCGAACCGCTCGCGCTTGCGTCGCATCTCGTCTTTCGCCGTGCGGCCGGGATTCGCCCCCTCGACGTGGGAGAGCAGGGCGTCGGTGAACTGCTCGGCCATCCGTTGCAGGTCCCGGGCGTCCTGCAGCTCGGCCTCGAGTTCGGCGATGCGGGAGTTCTTCCTGTCCAGTTCCTCGCGCAGCTCCGAGATGCGGTTCTCCGTGGCCTGCTTCTCCTCGCTTATCGTCTCGAGTTCGGAGACGAGGTCCTCGCTGACGGATTTGAGTTCGGGACGCTCGAAGTCGTCCAGGCCGGGGGTGGCGCCGGCGTCGAAGGTCTGCTTGCGGTGGAACTGCACCCGGCGGACCTGCTCGGCCCAGTCGGTCATCATGAAAGCCTCACCGTCGTCTAAGTCCTCGACGGCGTCGGCGTACTGGCTGTCGAGGATGCGCCCGACCACCTTCGTGTCGTTGTTCCACGTCAATCTGTGCCAGACCAGCCAGTCACACTGGGTGATGTAGTCTTTCTTCACGTCGGCCGGGCGCTGGCTGATGCCGACGATGCCCAGGCCGTGTTTCCGGCCCCGCTTCCCGATCTTGATGAGCATCTTGCCGACCTCGCCCATGCTGCCCTGCTCGGGAATCCACTCGTGGCACTCCTCGACCAGCATGAGAAACGGCTGTTTCTGCTTTTTGGCCTTGGCGAACAGCTGTTTGGCGACCTCGGTCAGCAGCGTCTCGGCCTCCTCCTCGTCCAGGAACGAGGAGACGTCGAGGATGATGGGGACGTTCTGTTCCAGGGCGAGCGAGGCTATCTTGCCGGCGTGTTCGTCGGTGACCTGGATGTCACACTCTTCATCGCCACCGACGTGGAGTATCTCGTACTCCTCTTTGAGGCCGTAGTACTCGCCGTCGATGTCGACGATGAGCAGGCCAAAGCCGTTGTCCAGAAGCTTCTCGGCGACGACGCTCGCGGTGTTTGACTTGCCCGAACCGGACTTGCCGGTGATGAACCCGCGGCCGGTCAGTAGCTCCACCACCGGGATGTCGACGGACTGGCCCGGGTCTTCCATCCCGCCGGGCCCGGCGCTCGTGTCGGCCACGGTGATGTGTTCAGTCTCAGCCATGCGTTCTTGTCCACAGAGAGCGGTGCAGGCCCCATAACTCTCCGTCAGACGAGCGTCAGCGGGGCGATACGTTCGGTCCCGCCGCCCGGTGAACTGAGAGCTGGGTCGGTGCGCACGTCTATCGGCCACCGTCTGGAGCGGTCGTGTTTACTTTAGCAGAGATCGGTTTTGAGAGCCAGAAAGCCCCACCCGTAGCCGGTTGGCCAGCCGGCATGGGTGGGCCTTTCTGGCTGTTTGAACTCCAAATCTCCTAACTATACACTGCCTCTGGAGCCGTGACAAGGGCTATGTTGGTGGCGTGTCTCCGTTGACCCGAGCGCGGGAGTGGGACTGTATGGCACGCTACGAGACGTTCGTCGAGGACGATACCGTGTTCGTCGGTACACCCGAAGGCC
>SDGW01000055.1_pt1 | contig 44708 bp, 45 predicted proteins | sample 2873831 | NCBI WGS metagenome assembly SDGW01 (sample SAMN08132700, study PRJNA421101) | hypersaline lake metagenome | isolation source: celular fraction 0.22 microns magnesium sulfate-rich crust from ephemeral... | place: Spain: Penahueca Lagoon, Toledo | collected 2011-07 | reverse complement strand
GGGTCGGGGGACTGCGAGGGGTGGACGGCAGCGCGAGGAACCGAGGCGAAGCGACCGACGACCGAACTGATCTGAACCAATGACACGAAGCAACTGGAGCGTTCCCGAGACCGAGGTGGTACAGCGAATTCACGAGCGACTCGACGCTGCCGGAACCGACGTACTGGCGACGATCGTCGACGTCGAAGGCAACGCCTACCGTCGACCCGGCGCGAAGATGCTCCTCGACGAGGCCGGCGAGGGCGTCGGCTCCATTACCGCGGGCTGCCTCGAGGACGACTTGCTCGCGACGGCCGAGTCGGTCCGCGAGCGCGGCCGCCCGGAGCTGGTAACGTACGACCTGATGGAGGACGACGAGGACGTCTGGGGGCTGGGCGTCGGCTGCAACGGGATCATCGACGTCCTGCTGGAGCCGCTGACCGAGACCTATCGCCCAGCCGTCGAGGCGTTCGAGGAGGGGCGAGACGTCGCCGTCCTCACCGTCATCGAGGGTGGGGACGGCCCGCTCGAGCGGGGGGATCGCGCGTACTACCGACCCGACGAGGGGGGGCTGTCGACGCCGGACGGCGGCCCTGCGACGGAGTGGCCCGAGCGACTCTCGGGGCCTGCGGGCGACCTCGCCGAACGCGGGCGAGCCGACGTCATCGAACTCGACTCGGGTGTCGGCCGCCTCGAAGTCTTCATCGACGGCCTCGCGGCTCCGACGGAGCTGATAGTCTTCGGATCCGGTCACGACGTGGGGCCGGTCACGGAACTGGCCGCGAAGAACGACTTCCGGGTAACCGTCGTCGGCTTCCGCGGGAGCGTGGACCTCGACGAGCGGTTCCCCGACGCCGACCGAACGCTGACGACCTCGCCGGGAACCGTCGACGACGCGGTCGACCTCGACGAGCGCACCCACGCGGTCGTCATGACCCACAATTTCGTCGACGACCGACTGACGGTCGAGCAATTGTTGGACGCGTCGGTCCCCTACGTCGGGCTCATGGGCCCTAACGAACGGTTCGAAGAAATGCTCGAGGCCTTCGCGGACGAAGGGCGGACGTTCGACGAGAGGGCGCTGTCGTCGCTGTACACGCCGATCGGGCTGGATCTCGGCGGCGGCTCACCCTACCAGATCGCACACAGTATCGTCGCGGAGGTGCTGGCGGTCTCGAACGACCGGACGCCGCGACACCTGAAGCGCCGCGAGGGACACATCCACGACCGGGTGACCGTCGAGTCGGCGGGCGATGTCCCGTCACAGTAACGCGGTGCTCGTCCGTCGCCCGCTCGAAGGGAGGTCCTCGAGCTATCGTGGAGATGTCCGTTGGTTGCCCACGCTCTGTATCACGGTCGGGTCGCCTGGCTGGTCGTGCTCTTCTGTACGGCGCTCGCGATCGCGCTCCTGTCAGGCCGGAACTGGTCCAGCCTCGAGCCCGCCCACCGTCCTGATGCGCTGGCGGTCGCTCGAACGGAGAAAGCTTCAAGGTCGGCGGATGTGACTTCCAGACGAACTGGTGAGTCGCGTGAGCGAAAAGAACGTCGCGTCCAACGGGGGTTCGGGGACAGCCAGCGAAAGCGACGAAACCAACGTCGTCGATATCGGGATTACTATCGACGTCACCGAAGTCGACGACCCTGTCCCCAACGACAGCGTCGAACTCGAGTTCGACGAGGACGACCTCCTCGAAGCCGCCGACGCCGAGCGCGACTCCGACGCCACCGCCGATCGGCGGACCGAGGCCGGAATCGAACCCGACGAACGCGAGGCCCTCGAGGAGTGCGACATCGACCCCGAAACGATCGCCGAGAAGGAGTACTCCTACCGGTGCCTGCTCGACGAAGGGGTCGGCGAGTCGGTCGCGGCTGCTCTCCGCAGGCAGTTCTCGCTACCGTGGTCGTTCGACTCCGACGGCGACCTCGACCGGCGCTCGAGCGAGGTACGTGGGCTCGGCGACGCCGAACGCGAGTGGATCGCGGTCAGCGAGGACGACGACTGGCAGTCCTTCGAGTACGAACACACCGAACCCGTCTCGTCCGCGCGGGAGCGGCCGTCGGAGCGGCCGTATCCGAAGCCGACGCCGGTGACGGCGGTAACGGGCGTCGGCCCCGAGGACGCCGACGCGCTGGCCGAGGCCGGGATTCAGTCGGCCGAACGGCTGGCGACCGTCGATGCGATGACGGTTGCCGACCTCCTCGAACTGAACGTCCTCCACGTCCGGATGTGGCGACACAACGCCCGCGAACTGCTCGAGTAAGTGGATCGACCGTTTCGCAACCAGCCGAAATTCGGCTCACCATCGCGGCCACAGCCGCCGCATGGAGGCCGCAATCGCCGCTCGAGCGCCCCGGCGATCTCCAGTCGGCAGACGAGATTACTACTCTTGTACGTAATTTCGATAATCAGGACCATCAGAGATATATAGCGCACTGTTGGACCGTCTAACAGATGATTCCGATCGACGACTCTCCGATCGTTCGCGACGGCAAGTCACTGATTCTGGCGATGGACCACGGACTCGAGCACGGTCCAGTCGACTTCGAAGACGTCCCGGAGAAACTCGACCCGTCGACGGTCTTCGAGACGGCGACCCACGACGCGGTTACCGCGATGGCCGTCCAGAAGGGGATCGCAGAGGGCTACTATCCCAGCTACGAGGACAACGTAAATCTCCTGTTGAAGTTGAACGGAACCTCGAACCTCTGGATGGGCGAGCCAGACTCGGCGGTCAACTGCTCCGTCGACTACGCTGCCGAACTGGGTGCCGACGCGCTCGGCTTTACCGTCTACGGCGGCTCGAACCACGAGATCGAGATGGTCGAGGAGTTCCGCGACGCTCAGGAGAAGGGCCGCGAGCACGACCTCCCGATGGTCATGTGGTCGTACCCGCGTGGACAGGGGCTGAAAAACGACACCAAGCCCGGCACGATCTCCTACGCGACCCGACTGGCCCTCGAACTGGGCGCTGACATCGCGAAAGTCAAATATCCCGGCAGCAAGGACGCGATGGCCCACGCCGTCAAGTGCGCCGGCGACATGAAGGTCGTCATGTCCGGCGGCTCTAAAACGTCGGACTACGAGTTCCTCTCGCAGGTCGAGGCCGTCATCGACGCCGGCGCGAAGGGGCTGGCCGTCGGCCGCAACGTCTGGCAGCGCGAGAACCCGACGCAGCTCCTAGACGCCCTCGAGAAGGTCATCTACGAGGAGGAAACGGCCGACGCCGCGCTCGAGGCGACCGAATAGGAATGACGGTCTCCGATCCAGTCGTCGAGGAGATCGTGTCGACGATCGGTCGCTCGGCGACCGAGATCCGGCAGGGGCTGATCGGTCGCCGGGGGACGGTCGACGAGGAGAACCCCAGCGGCGAGACCCAGGCCGAAGCGGACGTCTGGGCCGACGACCTGCTCGCCGACCGGCTCGCCGAGATCGACGGCGTCGGCGAGTACGCGAGCGAGGAACGCGCCGACGTGATCGACTGCGGCGACGACCCTGCGGAGGCGAACGCCTACGCCGTCGCGGTCGATCCACTCGACGGCTCGTCGAACCTCAAGTCCAACAACGCGATGGGGACGATCTTCGGCGTCTACGACGACGCGCTCCCCGCTCGTGGCGACACCCTCGTCGCCGCCGGCTACGTCCTCTACGGCCCCATCACGACGATGGTGATCGCCACCGACGAGACCGTCGCCGAGTACGAACTCTCCGGCGGCGAGCGGACGATCGTCGACGACGACGTGACGCTGCCCGACGAGCCGGTCGTCTACGGCTTCGGCGGCCGCGTCCCCGACTGGCCCGACGACTTCCGGGACTACGCCCGCGAGATCGAGGAGGAGCTCAAACTCCGCTACGGCGGCGCGCTGATCGGCGACGTAAATCAGGTGCTCACCTACGGCGGGACGTTCGCCTATCCCGGCCTCGAGTCCCGCCCCGAGGGTAAGCTCCGGCTCCAGTTCGAGGGGAACCCGATCGGCTACGTCGTCGAGCGCGCCGGCGGGCGCTCCTCGAACGGCGACCGATCGCTGCTTTCCGTCGAGCCCGACGACATCCACGACAGGACGCCGGTCCACGTCGGCAACGTGGTGTTGATCGACCGCCTCGAGACAGCGCTCGAGTAACCGTCGCTCCCGTTGCGTTTTCGATCCGTTCGTTTTCGCAGTCAGCGGAGCCAGCCCGCAGTCACACTGACGTAGACGCCAACGCCGATCAGCAGCAGCGCGTAGAACGTCCACCGCGGCCAGGCCGTCTCGAGGAAGAGCAACGTCAGAAACAGAACCCACAACGAGACGGCGAGCAGGTCGCCGAGGAGACGGAGGCTGCCGTTCGTAAGCGCGGCGAAGGCGCTCCGGTCGGACTCGGCGTCGGATCGGGAGGGACGGGCGGAGTCGTTACTCATGCTGGATCGTCGAGTGAGTTTCGGTTGCCTGACGAGCGCGGTTCGGACGGTCGGTCGGACGGCGATCAGAAGTGGTAGCCATGTTCTTCGGTCAGTCGGTACGCGCCGACGCCCCAGACGTAGCTCTGTCCGGGCCACCAGGTGCGGGCGTTGTTGAACCCGGCGACGAGGACATCGCCGTCCTCGCCGTCGGGATCGCGGTGGTAGCTCACGGAGCCGCTGTCGCCGTCGATCAGGTCCATCTCGCCGCCCCAGCGGATCTGCCCGCGGCGACAGAACTCGTCGGTGAAACAGGTCACTGCATCGACGCCCTGAATCTTCCCCGTCGTGTGGCCGCTCAGCGCGCCGACCTTCTCGAGTTCGCGGTCCCGCGCGACTAGATCGGCGAGCCCGAATCTGGTGAACTGGCCGCGGACGCGCGGTACCGATGGTGCGTCGATCCGGCTTGCGGGTGCGAGCCAGCCGGTGGGCTCGACGGTGGCGACATCCAGCACGGGATGGTAGTTCGTCACGGTCCCGAGTTCGACGGCGTCGGCGTCCTCGCGCGGGAGGATCAGGGATCCGTCGGTCGCCGCGCGGTCCTCGGCAAACGCGTGTTCCGCCGTCACGAAGAATCGCCGTTCGCTGGCCGGATGGTACAGTGCCGGCGCGAGCGTTGCCAGGCTCGAAGAGGTCTCGCAGGCGACGCCGCTGGGGACGCGACCGTCCGCGACGGCGTCCGCGAGCCGGGGCTCTACGGATTCGGCACTGTCCCGAAAGTCCTCGATCTCGATGATCGTCTTGACATCGATGTCGATCCCCTCCGCGATATCGGCGAGCATATCGGCGACGGAGTGGCCTTCGCTCGAGACGCCGACGGAGACGGTGGCGGTCCCGCTGTCGTAGCTGCCGGGAATGACTGCGCTCCCGAGATAGCCGGTGAACGCGATCTGGGCGAGCCGCTCGTTGACCTCGAACGCCTTTTTGACGGCGGCGTACCACTCCGCGGGTACGTTCCGGGTCCGTTCGCGAACCGACCACGGATCGTCGGGATCGTCCCTGACGAGTGCTGTGACGACGGGAACCGTGCCGTCGTCGGCCGTGAGGAAGTCGTCGACCCCGAGCCACTGGGCCATGCCGATGGCGTAGCCCCCGCTGACCAATGTTCTGAGGAACTGCCGTCGATCCATTCCCGTCTCGACCCGGTCGCCGAGCGTTGCGAGCCGCTGGACGAGATGATCGATATCTGACTCGTCGGACATGCTGCGATACCGGTGTTTGGCCGCTATTGCCCCCGTTCCGCCAACGCATCTGTTCACGGACACAGGATCGGTTACCGTCGAAAGGAACGACAAAATCGATGAAAGGAGTTCTGCCTGCAGTTGCCGCCGAGCGTCGTCCCCGCCAATATTGACAGAAAGGCGACTAGTAGATGGGTGACGTATTCGACCGGTGGTCAGTGTGCGCTCGCCACCGCCAGTCGCTCGAGGACCACCCCCTGATATCGGTCCGGCATAAAGGCTGCACGGCTGAACGCGAGCGTTCGTGGCCCACGGCCGTTCACTGATAGCTGTCTCCGTGTTGGTGACCACGGGGGCAGAACGCACTCTCGATCGGTCCGTGCCCCGACCGCGATACCCGACCTCCTCACCCCTCGCGGCGAGCTCCGAAGATCAGTGGCGATCGATTCGGCCCGGACCGATCTCTCCTCTTTCCCTCTGCTTGCGTAGCCGACCGGAACTCGTACTCGAGCGCGTGAGCGGCGGCAAACCGTATCCGATCACCCGACACAGACGGTAGTATGTGAACATGTATCGTGGCGGGTACCGGTGACGAAGCGGATACAGGTCGCAGTGGTACTCACTGCCTACACCCGGATCGACTACCGGCCGGTCGACATCGTGGCCGACCAGCCTGCTCACCGCACCGGCGCGATCTTCCCCGACGCGGCGGAGAAAGCGCGGCGTTCTCTCGAAGTCGGACCCGTTTACTATCCCGTTATGCTATCTCTGTGCCTCTCGCAGGTTCGCAGGTCGAGACGGAGGGGACTCTCTAAGAGGCCGACGGGATACGTCTCTCCGTCGTGAGCGGCCGTCATCCGATCCCGAGGAACGCCTCGAGTGACTGTTTCGAGCAGTTATGGCACCTTACTGGCCGCGGAACGGTCCCTACGACTCCCATAACAATACCCGCCGTGGTGGAACCAGCGCCTGCTCCCAGTGGTACGGCGATCCGGTTCGACTCCGGCGGGGAGGCTATGAGTTCCGAGGGCGCGTTCCTGCGCCGTCGACTACCCGGCGACGTGACGCCCGTCGACCTCGAGCGGCTGCTCTGGGCGCTCGTGATGCTCGCCTTGCTGGCCGACGTGGCGACGACGTTCGTCGGCCTCCATCTCGGGCTGTCGGAATCGAACCCGGCCGCACGCGGGGCGATCGAGGGCTACGGCGTGGCCGGAATGCTCGGTCTGAAGGCGTTCGCGATCGGCGTCGGGCTTGTCTGTCGGCCCCTTCTCGAGCAGGCCTATCGGCCGATCGTCCCGGCCGGGCTCGCGGTGCCGTGGCTTGCCGCCGCGTTGTTGAACCTCTACACGATTTCGCTGGTTCTCTGACCGACCGGCCGCCAGCGCGACTGCCGGCCGAATCGAAGCCCCTGACGCGACGAGGATCCGACGTGGCCCGGTCAAGCGTCTCGCTCGAGGAGCCGTCGCCATGCACGGACCTCCTCGAGGACCGCATTCCACTGCTCGCGCGAGCCGGGCACCTCGCCGCCGGTCAGGCGATCGCGTTCTGCCTCGAGCCGGTCGCGGATCCGCGCCGGCTCCTCGACGTTCCAGAACGCGATCTCGGTTCCGCTCGCGGTCTCGATCGTGACGGTGCCGTAGCCGACGAACCGCCCGATCGGGTCCTGCTCGACGGTCGTGTTCTGGATCCGCTCGAGGGAAACGGTCCTGACGGTCCGGCCGAGCACGCCGTGGCGGGTCGCGGCCACCGCGTCGGTGACGACGAACGCCGTTCGCGAGACCCGGGCGTACGTCCAGAGCGCCGGCGCGACGACGAGGGGGATTCCGACGGCCGCGAGCAGCGGTAGCACCTCGAGGGCGATCGCGGCCAGCAGTGCGACCGTGCCGACGACGGCGAACGCGGTCGACGGAAGCACGGTCTGGATGCGCGGCCCGCCCTGCCAGCGGATCTCCTCGCCGTCCTCGACCGGGAGCCAGGTCGGAATCGCTGTCCCGGATTCGCCGGCGCTCGCCCTCGAGTCGACTCCCGTCGCCGGCTCAGACCGATCGGTCCTCGTCATACTCGTAGGGGGAGTCGCCGTCGGTGCCGTCTCGGGGGGACGATCGAACGGCGTCGTCGTCCTCGAGCGTCGTACGGATCGCTCGGAGTTCAGTGAGGATCTCCGCGAGAACGTCCTCGCTCGACTCGCCGTCCGCGGAGCCACCTCGCTTGCGGTCGACCCGCTCGCTGATCCGCTGCTGGACGGCCTTCGGATCGGGGACCGCGTCGAAGGACATCTCGACGCCGGAGCCGCCGGCGGTGCTCACGTCGACGTCACCGTACCCGAAGTGGGTCCCCAGCGCGCTCTGGCTGTAGGAGATGTCCTGCACCTTCTCGTGTTCGATCCGCTTGACGTCCCGCGAGAGGACGCCCGTTTTCTTGTACAGCGCTCGGGTCGTCACGACGTAGTGGGTGTTCGTCACCCGAAGGTACTCGCTGGCGATGATGACCAGTCCGATCAGGACGATCGAGAGCGGGATCCCGATCGCGACCGCCGGGATGAGCGTCCGCCGGTCAGGGCCGCCGGCCCAGAGGATCTCCTCGTCGGCCTCGAGGGAGAGCCACTCGAGATCCGCGTCGGCGTCGATGGATTCCGTGCTCATGAGACGATCACTCCCCCTCCCGGCGTGTTCGCATTTTCAGTGAGAGGACGGTTCGGTCGAGTTCGCCGAACGCGAACTCCTCGTAGTACAGACCGGTCATGACTTTTCTGTCACACAGTGTCCACAAAAACGCGTCGGATACACTACCGAACGCGCCTCTATTCGCCCGGAACCGATGATCTAATCGAGATAATAATTATTCGCGGGAAATTACTCTCGCTAGAGCTGTCGGAAAACGTATGGGTGTTACCGGAAGACGAACGGTCGCCGTCGTCATATCTATCATAGTGATAGTATCTCTGTCTGCCACTACAATCGCTCGGCCCAATTCAGCTGAGATGACGGTCGAGCAACCGACTGCGATCCGAACAGCGACGGCTGGCGAGACTGTGATCGGTATCGGTCAGACGGCGAACGTCAACTCGGCCGACGACGAGAATACGGGCCGTCTCAGCGGACGAGTGACCGACGAAGAGGGGAACCCCATCATGGACACGACAGTCGCAGTGAACGGTACTGACAGGAAAACGACTCCCGCCAGCGACGGATACTACAATCTGAAACTCCCCGAGGGAACGCACGAAATCGTCGTCTCCGCGGACGGCTTCCATCGGGAAACGGCGACTGTGAACGTCACGTCGACCCAGTGGGCGACCTTCGACGTCACGCTCTCGGTGGCGACGGCTAAAGCGCTCGGAACAGTACGGGACGAGACGAACGATCCTATCGAGAACGCGACGATAGCAATCAGAAGTATCGGTGCCGAGACGGTGACAGGGCCTGACGGTGCGTACGAAATAGTCGTCCCGCGAGGGCGGCACACGCTCGAGGTGAACGCGACCGGCTACTACATCCGGCGAGCCGTGATCGAGACCGAGAACCGCGGGTCGATCGAGCAGAACGTGACGCTCGTCCCCAAACGAAACGGCAGTCCGAACGAGACGGCGAACCGATCGACAGCCAACGAGACGCCGGTAACCAGTGTGACGAATAACGTCACCGACGACGATAGCGACTCGCGAGCTCCCGCTTCGGAGCGGTCTTCGGTTCGCTTTCGAGTGATCGATCTCCTACTGTTCGCCGTTCTCTTTCTCGGCGCGTTGGCCTCGGCCACGCTCGTTGGGTTGTATCGGAATCGATCGGACAGACTGTAACCGTACGTAGTGACGATTCGTCGCACGCAGTCGATCTTTCGAGCAGATCGTCTCGGTGATGCTACCGTCGCCGACGCATGCGAAACTGTATCATCGAGTTCGATCGGGGATACCCGCCCCACGGACGACCTCGATGAGACTTAATCGCTCTCCTGTTCGAAATCGAGGACGGCGAGACGCCGCCGGTGAGGTATGTTCGGAGCGGCTGCGTTATTCCACCAATCCCGTCTCGTCGCCGGCGTCCTGCTGGACCCAGATCGTCTTCGTGTTGACGAACTCTCGGATCCCGTGTTCCGAGAGCTCTCGACCGTAGCCCGAGTCTTTCACGCCGCCGAAGGGGAGCCGGGGATCCGACTTGACGAGTTCGTTGACGAACGCCAGCCCGGACTCGAACTCACGGGCGACGCGCTCGCCGCGCTCGAGGTCTTCGGTCCAGACGCTCGCGCCGAGGCCGAAGCGGGTGTCGTTGGCCTTCTCGATCGCAGCGTCTTCGTCGGGGACCCGGAAGACGGTCGCGACGGGGCCGAACAGTTCCTCCTGATCCGCGGGGGCGTCTTCGGGCACGTCGGTCAGCACCGTCGGCGGGTAGTACGCGCCGTCGCGGTCCATCGGCTCGCCGCCAAGTTCGATCTCGCCGCCTTTCTCGACCGTCTCCTCGACCTGCCCGTGGAGGTCCTCCATGAGGTCCTCGCGGGCCTGCGGGCCGACGTCGGTCTCCTCGTCCATCGGATCGCCCACGGTCTGGTCGTTCATCTCCTCGACGAATCGGTCGACGAACTCGTCGTAGATCTCGTCGACCACGATAAATCGCTTCGCCGCGATGCAGGACTGGCCGTTGTTGATCAGGCGGGCCTGTACCGCCGTCTCGACCGTCTCCTCCATCGGCGCGTCCTCGAGCACGACGAAGGGGTCACTCCCGCCGAGCTCGAGAACGGTTTTCTTGAGCTGGCTGCCGGCCGTTTCAGCGACTGCTCGGCCCGCGCCGTCGCTACCGGTGAGGGTGACGCCCGCGATGCGATCGTCTTCGATCACCTCGTCGATCTCGTCGGAGCCGATCAGCAGCGTCGTGAACGTACCTTCGGGGAAGCCGGCCTCCTCGAAGATGTCTTGAATAGCCTGCGCACAACCGGGGACGTTCGAGGCGTGTTTCAACAGGCCGACGTTGCCAGCCGCGAGGTTGGGGACGGCGAAGCGAAACACCTGCCAGAAGGGGAAGTTCCAGGGCATAATCGCGAGGATCGGACCGAGCGGCTGGTAGGCCACGACCGTCTTCGCGTCTTCGTCGCTCGCGATAATCTCGTCCTGCAGGTGCTCGGCGGCTGTTTCGGCGTAGTAGTCACAGAGCCACGCGCACTTCTCGACCTCGCTGTGGGCCTGCCCGATGGGTTTCCCCATCTCCTCGGTCATCAGTTCGGCGTACTCGTCTGCGTTCTCCCGGAGCACCTCGCCCGCGTTCGCGACCAGTCGCTGGCGCGTCTCGATCGGCGTCTCCGACCACTCCTCGAAGGTTTCGGTCGCCCGCGCGATGCGCTCGTCCCGTTCGTCGGCCGACGTCTCCTCGAACCGGTCGACTACGTCCCCCGTCGCCGGATTCGTACTCTCGATAGACATACGGCGATCGACCACGACGAGCGGCTTAGTACGCGGGGCTGCCAGCTAAAGGACGGTCGTCGTCCGTCACGTTCGTTCGTCCCACACAACCCCTAAACCCGCAGAATTCCTAGGAGCTCCCATGAAGACGTACACGTACCACGACGATTCGCATCCGCCGCCAGCGCAGCGAAAGACCGTCCTCTTCTGTCCGGACTGCGGTCACGAAGGGACGATCGCCGACGACTGGGAGACCGAGACGGAACAGGGCGATCGACTGCTCGTCTGTCCTGACTGCGGGACCGTCGTCGACCGGCGGTCGCGAACCCCCTGCGATCCCGTCGAAGCGGCATAATCAGGACGGATCTCGACCCCGCTCGAGTCGAGCGAATTCGGGACCGAGGTGCGGTCGCTTTCGACGAAAAGTGACCGAACGGTCGGTATATGGGGTAATTAAGTCTCCCTGAGTGAACACCCATACCCTTCCATGGTAGATATTCGCTACGCTTATCCCCCGGTCGCTAGAACCTCCCTCCTATGAGCGAGGAAGCCAACCCGTTCGAAAGCCTGCAATCGCAAATCGACGAGGCAGCGACCTATCTCGATATCGGCAACGACGTGATCGAGCGGCTCAAACACCCCGAACGTGTCCTCGAGACGAACCTCACGATCGAACGCGACGACGGCAATCTCGAGCGGTTCAAGGCCTTCCGCTCGCAGTTCAACGGCGACCGCGGGCCGTACAAGGGCGGCATCCGCTACCATCCGCAGGTCTCCCGCGACGAGGTCAAAGCGCTGTCCGGCTGGATGACCTACAAGACCGCGATCGTCGACATCCCGCTCGGCGGCGGCAAGGGCGGCATCGTCCTCGACCCCGACGACTACTCCGAGGCGGAACTCGAGCGCCTCACCCGCTCGTTCGCGAAGGAACTGCGACCGATGATCGGCGAGGACCGCGACGTGCCCGCCCCCGACGTGAACACGGGCCAGCGGGAAATGAACTGGATCAAGGACACCTACGAGACCCTGGAGAACACGACAGAGCCGGGCGTGATCACGGGGAAGGCGCTCGATTCGGGCGGCAGCGAAGGCCGCGTCGAGGCGACCGGTCGCTCGACCGTCCTCGCCGCGCGCGAGGCGTTCGACTATCTCGACAAGGACCTCGAGGGCGCGACCGTCGCCGTCCAGGGCTACGGCAACGCCGGCTGGATCGCCGCGAAACTGATCGACCGGATGGGTGCGACCGTCGTCGCCGCCAGCGACTCGAGCGGCGGTATCTACAACCCCGACGGCTTCGACCCGGTCGCCGCCAAGCAGCACAAAAACGAGACCGGCAGCGTCGTCGGCTACGCTGAGAGCGAGGAGGAGATCACCAACGACGAGGTGCTCACGCTCGACGTCGACCTGCTGATCCCCGCCGCGCTCGAGAACGCGGTCGACGAAACCCTCGCGAAAGACGTGAAAGCCGACGTCATCTCGGAGGCGGCGAACGGACCGCTGACCCCCGCAGCCGACGACGTGCTCGAGGAGAAAGACGTCTTCGTCATCCCGGACATCCTCGCGAACGCGGGTGGCGTCACCGTCTCCTACTTTGAGTGGGTCCAGAACCGCCAGCGCTTCTCCTGGTCGGAGGAACGCGTCAACGACGAACTCGAGACGGTCATCGTCGACGCCTTCGACGCGCTGGTCGAGGCCTACGAGGAGAACGACCTCGAGAACCCGCGGACTGCGGCCTACGTCGTCGCGATCCAGCGCGTCGCCGACGCGTTCGAAGAGGCCGGCAGCTGGCCCTGATCGGCCGGCCACCGCTCGGTCGGTAACAGGGTACGAGTCGCGAGTCGATGACCGACTGTTTTCAGTTTGACACACAATCGCCGTTCCAATAAACACTTACCAGCCGGACCGTCATTTGTAGGGAGATGAATCGACGACGCCTACTGGCCGGGATCGGAACCGCCGGTCTCGCCGGCCTGTCCGGCTGTCTGGGTGTAATCGGCATGGCGAACCACGAGTCAGCGCCCGCTGGGGTCGAGGCCAGCGCCCGCGACGATACGGGATACGAACAGACCGCCGTCGACGAGATCGGGGTGGAGAAAGAGGTTCCCGGCGGGGGGCTCACCGGGACCGTCTCGGTCACGAACCACATGACGAAACACGAGAAGTCCGTCGACATGGGGCCGCTGGGGAGTCGGCGCGGGGCCGTCTTCAACGTCCTGACGACGCCGAAGGTCAAACTCCTCGGCAAGCAGTTCAACCCCGTCGAAGAGATGTCGACGAAAGAACTCGTCGATCTCGTCGAGAACAACTACAACGGCATCGAAAACATCTCTCACGTCGAGGACGCAGAGGTCACGATCCTTGAGGAGACGACGACCCGATCGCAGTTCACCGCCGACGCGAAATTCGACGGCCAGAGCGTTACGGTCGACCTTCACGTCACGAAAGCCGTCGAGGCCGACGACGACCTGCTCGTGACGATCGGCGTCTATCCCGAACAGCTCCGGATGCAGGAAAAGTCCAATATCACGTCACTCGCCGAAGCGGTGACGACCGAGGTCGACGAAAGCGCCTCGAGCGGCGGCTCGAGCGACGATGGCGGAAACGAGAGTAGCGGCGATTCGAACAGCACCGACGAAACGAGCAAAGACGGCAATCAGAGCGACGGGGACGACGACGGCGGCGTGCTCGGCTGAGGTCCGATCCCGTCGAAGCGATGCGTCGTCGCTCGAGACCGCGTCGAACGAGTCCGATCAGAGGCCGAGTTCGCGGCCGATGACCAGGTGCTGGATCTCGCTCGTTCCCTCGCCGATCTCCATGAGTTTCGCGTCGCGATAGAAGCGCTGGGGGGCGAAATCGGTCGTATAGCCGTAGCCGCCCAGCACCTGCACGGCGTCTTCGGCCACCTCGCGGGCGGCCTCGCTGGCGTCCAGTTTGGCGAGCGCCGACGCTCGAGTCACGGGTTCGCCCCGATCGTACGTTCGGGCGGCCCGTCGGGTCAGTAGTCGAGCGCGCTCCGTCTTTCGGTACATGTCGACGATCGTGTCTCGGATCGCGTCGAACTCGCAGATGGGCTGGCCGAACTGTTCGCGCTCTTTGCTGTAGGATTTCGCGTGTTCGTAGGCTCCCTGTGCGAGTCCCGTCGAGAGCGCGGCGATCGAGATTCGGCCGCCGTCGAGAGTCTTCTTCGTCTGCTCCCAGCCGTCGCCTTCGTCGCCGAGCAGGCGGTCTTCGGACAGACGGACGTTCTCGAGCGATATTTCACAGGTCGGCGAGGCGTTGAGTCCCATCTTGTCCCAGACCGTGGTCACCTCGAAGCCGTCGTCCTCGCGGGGATCGACGATGAACGTCGAGATGCCGTCGTAGCCCGCGTCGGGGTCTGTGACGGCCTTGACGAGGATCGAACCGGCCTCGGAGGCGTTCGTGATGAACTGCTTGGTCCCGTTGAGCACCCACTCGTCACCCTCCCTCCGCGCTCGAGTGTTCATATCGGAGGCGTCCGACCCGCTGTCGGGTTCGGTCAGCGCCCAGCCGCCGAGGTACTCGCCCTCGGCGAGCGGGCGTAGCCACTGCTCTTTCTGGGTCTCGGTACCGAACAGTTCGATCGGTTTCGACGCGAGGGACGTGTGCGCGACGTAGGAGAGTCCGATCGCGCCGGAGACGCGGCCGAGTTCCTCGGCGACCAGCGCGTACATGAGCGTATCGCCGCCGAGGCCGCCGTACTCCTCGGCGATCGGGACGCCCATCATATCGAGATCGGCGAGTTGATCGAAGACGTCCGCGGGGAACCGGTGTTCGTCCTCGATCTCCTGGGCGATCGGCTCGATCTCGGTTTCGCAGAAGTCCCTGACGGTTTCCCGGATCATCCGGTGTTCGTCGGGCAGATCGACGGCCATACGTGGTAGTCGGTGGCGCGGGAAATAAGGCCACTGCCGATATCGGTTCCGAACGCGGCACTACCGCCAGCCGCCGTTTTCGTCGCCGTCGGTGTCGTCGGTTTCGTCGTCCCAGTCGCTCGAGCTCCCCCAGTCCGTTTCGTCGTCGGCGTCGTCCCGATCACGGTCGTCGTCCCAGCCGGTTTCGTCGTCGAATTCGTCGGGTCGGTTCGTCGGGTCGGGGTCGTCCGGCCGGTCGCGCCAGTCCGCCGTCCCCTCGCGGGTCGTTGCGCGCTGGTCGGGGATCAGGTCCAGTTCGTTTTCGGTATCGCCGAGCAACAACAGCGCGTAGTACTGGAAGTACGACGCGATCGGCGCCCAGACCGCGCCCAGCAGGAGCAAGCCGAGCACCGCGCCGACCAGACCGACCGGGATCGAGAGGAGGACGCCGAGCGGCCCGAGCGCGAACACGAGGAGCGCAACGACGATGACGAACGGGACCGCGAGGACGAATCCAGCGATTCCGACGACGATCCAGGCCGCGCCCCCGACCACGAGTTGCAGGATCCAGACCAACAGCAGATAGACGAGGTACTCGGTCCAGTTCGGTCGCAACGTCCCCCAGAACCGACGCCACGACGCGAGGACGCCCCTGTCCTCGAGCAGCATGATCGGGGCGACGAACGCGGAGGTGAACTGCGAGAGAATACCGAAGAGCAGTCCGACGACGATCGCGTACGGGATAAACGCCAGAACGGATCCGGCCGTAAGAGCTCCCTGCCCGCCCGTCGCGAAGAGAACGATCAACAGAATCGGCACGCCGATGAGGAGCAGCGCCACGAGTCCGAGTCCGATTCGGAACAGGAACAGCCACAGTCCGCGGCCGATGTTGGTCCCGAAGTAGCGTCTGATGTGCACTTCTCCGGACCGAAGCGACTCGAGGAAGACGAACGTCATGACGGCGGAGAGAAACGCGTAGCCGAGCCAGAGCACGAGTACGATTCCGAGTACGATGAGCCCCCAGAACAGAAGTTGTGACGTCGATACGTCGCTTTCGAACTCCGATGGGACGTCACCTTGGGCGGGGCCGTCGGTGACCGTACCGGCGTTTCCGCCCCCGCCGCCGAACGCCGGCCCACCGGCCCCGAAGGAGGTCACGAACAGGACGACGACCGCGAGTCGGAGCCACTGTCCCCCGTCGATCGGCGTGAAAAACTCCCGGGTGACGTCGATCGCGTCGCTCAAATTATCGATCGCAAACATCTCTCTCGAATACCATGTTCACAGTGATAGGTGTGGTGGATCGGATCCAGCGACCACGTCTTCAGATCGCCGCCCGTAATTCGAACGTGACCGTCCGATCACGTTCTCCCGGTGTCACTTCGAGACGCATTTAACGCCGCCGGTCGTGACACCGACGTATGGACATCCGCCGGCTCGCACGCGGGACCGTGGAGTGGATCCGCATCGAGCGCGTCGTTCGCACGCTGGCGGATCGGTACGACCGCGAGTCGGTCCGCGTGGAGTTCCTCGAGGCCGACAACTGGCTCTCGACGCCCTGCGTCATCGACGACGAGTGGTTCGTCAAGATCGTCTCCCGGCAGAACGCGCTCGTCCACGCCGTCCTGACGACGGGCCGGAACGTCGGCGCCTTTTCGTCGGGCACGGAGGGCTTCTTCGACCGGTTCGACACGCCCCGCGAGATGGTCGAACACGAGTACGAGGCGACCGAACGGATGCGCGAGATCGGCGTCAACGCGCCCCGCCCGATCGACGCCTTCGAAGTGAACGGGCTGGGCGTCCTCGTCCTCGAGTACCTCCCCGAGTTCGAGTCGCTCGACGACGTCTCCGACGCGACCGTCGCCGAGCGAGCGCCGGAGCTGTTCGAAATGCTCGCGACGTTGCACGACCACGGGCTGGCCCACGGCGACCTGCGAGCCGAGAACATCCTGCTCTGCGACGACGAGTTCTATTTCATCGACGCCACCAGCGTCCACGCCGATCGCGTCGACGAGACGACGGCGTACGATCTGGCCTGCGCGCTGGCCGTCCTCGAGCCCCGAATCGGCCCGCGGGACGCCGTCGACGCGGCCGCGACGGCCTACGACGCCGCGGCGTTGCTCTCGGCGCGGGAGTTCCTCGATTTCGTCCGGCTCCGGCCCGACCACGAGTTCGACTCGACGACGCTGCGCAGCGAACTCGAGAAGGCGGCCGATCTGAACGAGCGGTGAGCGAGTCGGCGGTCCCCGCCGTCCTACCGGCGACCGACAGGCCACTGCAGGCACCAGCGGTTTTCGCGGACTGACGCTACGCCGACGTATGTGCGCAACGTTCACCGACGACGACGTCGGCAAGCGGGTCGTAACCGCGGGCGGCGATGTCCTCGGCACAGTGAAGATGACCGAACGGGAGACGGCGTACGTCGACGCGAACGACGACGCGACGAACGTGATCCAGTCGATCCTCGAGTGGGAGACCGACGAGGAGATCGTCCCGATGGACGAGAGCGTGGTCAGCGAGATCACCGACGCCGCGATCAGGGTCGAAGCCGAGCGCTCGTCGCCGGACGAGCTGGGCAACCAGGGGGCCGGATCCGTCATCGAGCGCGACGAGGACACCGGGGGGCGCAACGACAGCGACGAACAGCGGACGCTGGGAACGGAGCCGGGCGACCCCGGCGAGCCGGCAGAGAGCGTCGAGGGACGGTCCGGGCAGGACATGGAGCCCTCGACCGACGAGATGGACGAGGCGGGTAAGGAACGCCACGTCGACAAAGAGGACGCGCCGCCGGAAGGGGATCGAACCGTCACGACGGAGCGCGGGGAGAAAGAAGACCAGTGAGCAACGCGCCACGGAGCGATCGGATTCAGAGAAGCAAGTACGCGACGCCGACGACGCCGACGACGGTCGAAACGCCGCCCGCGACCAGTCGAAACCGCGCTGACGATTCGAACTCGGCCTCGAGGCTCGCCTCGTCCTGACTCGAGACGACGAGGGGGCCGTCCGCGGGCGTCGTCACCGCGGCGTCTTCCGGACGGAAGCGCGCTCGCTCCGGATCCTCGCGGTCTTGAACGCGCCCGAGGACGTAGACGGCTTCGCCGGGGCCGACGATCTGTTCGGTGTAGCGCCGGCGGCCGTGTTTCTTCCCTACGTCCACCACGTTCGTGATCGAGCCGGCGTCCTCGTAGAGGCCGTGATCGTCGTGCAGCCGTCGGATGCGCTCCGGCGGCGTCTCGTCCGGATCGAACGCCGCTTCGGTCGGGAAGGAGTCGAACTCGGCGAGCACGTCGTCGATGCGGACGCCGTCGGAGGCGCTGACGCCTGCGGTCTGGGTCCACTTGCCCGCCGTCGATCGCTTCGAGATCGGTTCGACCCGAACGGCGGCCGTCCCGTCGTCGACCGCGAACGCAGTCGCCTCGATGCCGCGAGCGACCTCGCGCCACCGCGACGTGTCGCCGCGTTCGTCCCACTCCTCGATCGTCCAGGCCGCGACCGCGGCGTCCCGTCCCGTAATCGGTGCGGAGAGCGGTTCACCGACCGGATCCGCCGTCCCCTCGAGTTCGACCACGCCTGGCGTCGCGAGCTCGCGCACCGGCGTCGGCGTCACGGCCGCCATCCGAGCGTAGATCGCGCGGCGCTTCCAGCCCGTATAGACGCCGACGACGCCCAGCGTGGCGAGCATCGCCGGAAAGAGCACGAGGTCCGAAACCATAGGTTGGCTTTGCGAATAGTCCCTCTTATAGATGACTCGAGCCGGCGTCGCGGAGCGGAAGTCGGTGTCGCGGAGGTTGAGCCGTCGTCCGTCGCTCTGTACAGCAATGTTTCGAACTGCCAACAGTAGATATAAGTTGCAATAGTAAAACAATCTATCTGGAAGCCAGTCTCGAGAACGAAGGGACGTACGGAAACGTCCCGGGTGTCAGAGCACCCGAGACCTGGCTTCCCAACCCGGAAGGGTTCAGGAGCCATGCTTACGTTCGTACTACCGGGATATAAACGTCCCGCACGACGAAAGAAACGCCCGCTACGAGGAGCCTCGAGTCCGGAGTCGGCCGCGAGCAGGTCTGGTGGCCGAAGCGAATGAGCGGTCCCGACGAGCCACCCGCAGACGACGGGGCTGGACTCCCCGACTGTCCCCGCTGTGGCGAACGGGTGGTGATCTCGGTCGCGTTCGGCCCCGAGGCAGGGCTGGTCAGCCCCTGTGGCTGTTCCGTGCCGCCGGCGCTCTTTCCGGAGGTCCACGGGGACTAGCTGGGGCTCGCGTCGAGCCCCCGCGGGACAGCCGACCGGTCGGCGCGGTGAGCGTCCACGCCGTCGAAACCACTCCGTCGACAGCGCGTCTGCCGGCCGGTCCGAAAGCGGCGGCTCGAGCGATTGTCGCTCCGGGAGAATGGACTCCGAGACGTCCGGTGAGAGGTCTGGACCGATCGCTCGATCGGCACCGGGACGGGCGTCGATCCGAAACGGGGGCCGGAAACGACCGGTCCCGTTCCGGGAGGGGTCAGCCCTGCGTCGTCCAGCTGTGACCGCAGTTGACGCACGTGAGTTCGACTTCGACGCCCGGTTCCAGTAGTCGACTGTCGTTCCGTTCGCCGCAGTTCGGACACGTATCCGCCTCCATACTGGCAGCGACTCGAGCGGGGAGCGGAATAAGGCACATTGCTAACCAGATTGGCTGTGAAAGTGAGGGTGACACTCGCTACCGCGGTTCTACAGGGCGGGGTTCTCGCTCGCGGTCACTTGCTAGGAACGGTCAGTTCCGGTGATCCCCCTGGGCGTCCGTCTACCGCCATCCATCCTCGACCGAACGATCAGTCCCGATTCGGCAGTCGAATCGAGCGCCTCATTCGTTATGTGTGAACCACCAGCAAGATTTTCACCGCGCCCGCCCTTGCTTCGAGTATGAGCCAGCAAGTCACCGAACAGGTACGCGGTCACTACATCGGCGGCGAGTGGACGGACGGGGCGGGCGACACCTTCGAGAGCGAGAACCCCGCCACCGGGGAGACGCTGGCGACGTTCGAGCGCGGGACGGAAGCGGACGTGGACGCCGCCCTCGAGGCCGCCGACAACGCCTTCGAGGAGTGGCGCGACCTGTCGTACATCGACCGCGCAGAGTACCTCTGGGACATCTATCACGAGCTACGAGATCGCCACGAAGAACTGGGTGAGATCGTCTCGAGGGAGTGCGGGAAGGAGATTTCCGAAGGAAAGGCCGACGTGACCGAGGCCTGGCACATGGTCGAGTGGGCGGCGGGCAACGCGCGCCACCCCCACGGCGACGTGGTTCCCTCCGAGGTCGCGGGCAAGGACTCCTACATGCGGCGCAAGCCGCGAGGGGTGATCGGCTGCATCACGCCGTGGAACTTCCCGGTCGCGATCCCGTTCTGGCACATGGCTATCGCGCTGGTCGAGGGCAACACCGTGGTCTGGAAGCCGGCCGAGCAGACGCCGTGGTGTGGCCACGTCATCGCCGAGATGATGGACGACGCCGGGGTTCCCGAGGGTGTCTTCAACATGATTCAGGGCTTCGGCGACGCCGGCGCGGCGATCACGGACGACGAACGGGTCGACACCGTCCTCTTTACTGGCTCCGCCGAAGTCGGCCACGAAATCGCGGGCAAAGTCGGCGGCGAGCCCGGCAAACTCGCGGCCTGCGAGATGGGCGGCAAGAACGGGATCGTGATAACCGAGAACGCAGACATGGACACCGCGGTCCACTCGGCGGTCATGTCCTCGTTCAAGACGACCGGCCAGCGCTGCGTCTCGAGCGAGCGCCTGATCGTTCACGAGGACGTCTACGACGAGTTCAAAGACCGGTTCGTCGATATCGCCGAAGATATCGCGGTCGGCGATCCGCTCGAGGAAGACACCTTCATGGGACCGGCCATCGAGGCCGACCACGTCGAGAAGATCCAGGGATACAACGAACTGGCCCGCGAGGAAGGCGCGACCGTCCTCGTCGATCGGTTCGAACTCGAGGAGAGCGAGATTCCGGACGGGCACGCCGAGGGCCACTGGGTCGGCCCGTTTGTCTACGAGATCGACTACGAGCCCGACCTGCGCTGTCTCAACGAGGAGTGTTTCGGTCCCCACGTCGCCCTCATCGAGTACTCGGGCGATATCGAGGACGCGGTCGAGATCCACGACGACACCCCCTACGGGCTGGCGGGGGCGATCATCTCGGAGGACTACCGGCAGCTCAACTACTTCCGTGACCACGCCGACGTGGGACTGGCGTACGCGAACCTGCCGTGTATCGGCGCGGAGGTTCAGTTGCCCTTCGGCGGCGTCAAGAAATCCGGCAACGGGTATCCCAGTGCCCGCGAGGCCATCGAGGCCGTCACCGAGCGCACCGCCTGGACGATGAACAACGCCGACGAGATCGAGATGGCCCAGGGCCTGTCGGCCGACATCAAGACGTCCGAGGACTGACCCCGTTCGCGCCGGCCGCCGCTGACCGCCACAGACCGGCACGCGCGGCCGGCCGAACCATCAAGAGTTATCGGGGTCGACACCCCCCGTATAGCCATGACCGACTTCGCAGCGCGAGTCGAGCAGGTGTCGATCAGCGGCATCCGCAAGGTGTTCGAGGCCGCCGGCGACGACGCGATCAACCTCGGGCTCGGTCAGCCCGACTTCCCGACGCCGGCCCACGCCCGCCGCGGGGCGATCGAGGCCATCGAATCCGGACAGGTCGACGCCTACACCTCGAACAAGGGGACCCCACAGCTTCGCGAAGCGATTTCGGCGAAGTACGACCGCGACTACGGCCTCGAGGTCGACCCCGCCGACGTGATCGCCACCTCGGGAGGCAGCGAGGCGCTGCACATCGCGCTCGAGGCTCACGTCGATCCGGGCGAGGAAGTGATCTTCCCGGATCCCGGCTTCGTCTCATACGACGCGCTGACGCGAATCGCCGACGGGACGCCGAAGCCCGTCCCGTTACGCGAGGACCTGACGCTCGATCCGGCGACGGTCGAGGACGCTATTACGGAGGAGACGGCGGCGTTCGTCGTCAACAGCCCCGCCAACCCGACGGGCGCGGTCCAGAGCGAGGAGGACATGCGCGAGTTCGCCCGCATCGCGGACGAACACGACGTGCTCTGTCTCTCCGACGAGGTGTACGAACACATCGTCTTCGAGGGCGAACACCACTCGCCGCTCGAGTTCGCCGAGACGGACAACGTGGTCGTCGTCAGCGCCTGCTCGAAGACGTACTCGATGACCGGCTGGCGGCTCGGCTGGGTCGTCGCCTCGAACCGCCGGATCGAGCGCATGCTCCGGGTTCACCAGTACGGCCAGGCCTGTGCCTCCGCGCCCGCACAGTTCGCCGCCGAGGCCGCGCTGACCGGCCCACAGGAGCCGGTACGGGAGATGGTCGAGACCTTCGAGGAGCGCCGCGATCTCGTGCTCGACGGACTCACGGACGCCGGCCTCGAGGTGCCTACCCCCCAGGGAGCTTTCTACGCGATGCCGAAGGTCCCCGAGGGCTGGTGCGACGAAGTGATCGACCGGGGCGTCGTCGTCGTCCCCGGCGACGCCTTCGGCGCGAACGGCGAGGGCTACGCCCGGCTCTCGTACGCGACCGGGACGGAGGAGCTGAAAGAGGCGCTCGAGATCATCGACGACGCGACTCGAGCCGTTCGGTAACGGTTCTCGTTTTCGCCTGAATCAGCCGTTCCGTGCCGCGAACTCCTCGACGATCGTTTCGCAAAAGGCCTCGAGGTCGTCCGGGTTCCGACTCGTCACGAGTCCGTCGTCGACCACGACCTCCTCGTCGACCCACTCGCCGCCAGCGTTGCGGATATCGGACTCGAGGCTATGATACGAAGTCAGCGTCCGGCCGTCGACGGCGTCCGCCTCGATCAGCGTCCACGGGCCGTGACAGATCACGCCCGCTGGCTTGCCGTCCTCGAGGTGCTCCTGCAGTAACTCGATACCGTCCGTGTCGGTTCGAAGCGTGTCCGCGCCGACGGTACCGCCAGGGACGACCAGCGCGTCGTAGTCGCTCGCGGACGCTTCGTCGAACGCCTTATCGATCGCGTAGCTCTCGCTCTCCTCGAGGTCGTTATTGACGGTCTGGCCCTCGCCCGATTCGCTGCCCAAAACGTCGACCGTCGCCCCGGCGTCGAAGGCGGCGTCTCTCGATTCGATGAACTCGACTTCTTCGGTGCCCGCCGGCGCGAGGAAGATCCCGATCGTCGCGTCCTCGAGCGGTCGGGTGTCGGGTGCGCTCACACTGATTCGGAGGAGCGGCGTGCGGACAAGGGTTCGACTTGCTCGTGCAACAGCCGCTGCGACACCCCAACCGAACCCTTCCGCTCCGGAAACCAACGCTGCGTGGCGGATCACTCGGCCGGGAGGCGAACGGTAACGATACTTCCTCCGTTGTCCCCCTTCGCGTACCGAAGGGTTCCGCTGAACGCGTTGACGATCCGTCGCGCGAGCAACAACCCGATCCCGTTCCCGTGGCGCAACTGAGACGGTTCGTCTCGCACCTCCTCGTCTATCATCGACCACTCGTCGGCAGCGATCCCCGGCCCGTTGTCTGCGATCTCGACGTGCGCCTCTCCCGCGTGCTCGAACACTCGAACCGTCACCCGCGGCGAGGACGAGCAGTTGTGCTCGATCCCGTTTTCGATGAGTTGCTCGAGGGCTGTCTCGATCCGTTCGTTGCATTCGACGACCACCGGCTCCTCTGTCGCCACCGTGATCGACGCCTCCGGATAGCGCGCTCGGAGCCGTTCAGACACCGTTTCCGCGACCGCACCGATCTCGAGTGGGTTCGTCTCTCCGGTCGGGTGGAGAATCAGATCCACCATTTGCTTTGCCTTTTCGCTGGTCGTGAGCAGGTTTTCCGCAGCGGCGTCGATGTGGTCGGCGTACGCCGCCGTTCCCTCCTCCGTGGATCTCTCTCTAAGCGTCTCGACGTACCCCCGTATCACGGACAGATCGTTCCGAATGTTGTGACGAAGGAGCCGATTGAGCACTCGCAGCAGACGTTCGCGGTCTCTGAACGCCGTAATATCGCGCGCCTCCGGAACGAGCAGGGTAACCCTCCCATCGTCGTCGGTTATCGGCCGGATCGAAAGGTCGATCACGGCCTCCCTGTCCGCGCCCCGAACGCGGAGTTCGTCCCGGTACGGGCTTCCTGATTTGGCCTGTTCGAACCCGTTTCGGAGGGATTCTCGGTCTTCTTCGTCACAGAACTCCAGCGCCTCCCACAGTTTGGCTCCGACGACCGAGCGCACGTCCGTATCGGCGAACGAGACTCCCGTATCGTTCGCTTCGATGATGGTTCCGTCGGGCGTCACTAACCCGGTGAACTGGTACGTATTGTTGAACACCGCTTCGAACCGCCGCTGTTGCTCCATGCGGCGCGATATGTCCCGGCCGATACCGACCAGTTTCTCCGGCGTCCCGCGTTCGTCCATCATCGGTGCACCGGTGAACTCGTACGGAACGTGGTCACCGGCTTTCGTTTGCAGGCGGGCTTCGACCGTGGTCGTCTCACCCGCCTCGAGGACGTCCTCGATGTGCGTTCGAACTCGGTTTCGGTCCCCTTCGGCGATGAACTCGAGAGCGTTCATCGTCGCTATCTCTTCGTCGGTGTAGCCGGTAGTGCGCCGAAATTGGTCGTTCCACCGCGTGGGCGTCCCGTCTCTGTCGAACGCGTAGAGGAGGTCCGGGAGTGCCTCGAAGATACTCTTCGTAAACGCCTGCTCGTCACGAAGCGACTGTTCGCGCTCTCGGCGGTCGGTGATGTCCTGTACGGCACCTCGAAGGCAGACGACCGTTCCGTCCCTCATTTGCGGGACGCCTTCCGTGTGGACCCACCGCTGCTCGCCGTGGTGCGTGATGATTCGGAGTTCTTCCTCGAAAGGGTCTCCGTTACGGATCGCGTCCTCTATCGCCTGGCGAATGCGGGGTCTGTCCTCGGGATGGTAGAAGTCGATCGCCTCGTCGATGGACGGGGAGGCGTCTACGGGAATGCCGTGAATTCGGTTGACCTGATCGGTCCACCGCAGGTCGCCGGTCTGCAGGTCGAATTCCCAGCCGCCGACCACGGCCATCTGCTGGGTATGGGCGAAGATGTCGTTTTGGCGTTCCAGACGCTGTTCGTACGTCTTTTGTTGGGTAATATCGATAACGACTCCTTCTACGGCCGCCACTTCGCCGTCGACTTCGACCGGGCTCGCTCGCTCCAGCACGTGCTTGATGTCGCCCGATCGCGTTCGGATACGATAGGTTTCAGTAAACTGGCGTCGGGTATCGAGCCCGTTTCGGATGCTCTGCTCGAGGGCATCACGATCGTCGTCTACGACGAGGCTGCCATAGCTGACGTCCCCTTGCGTAAACGCGGACGACGGATAGCCGGTCAGCGCTTCGACCTGCCCGTTGAGAAACGTCATCTCCCACGGCGGTTTCGGGTCACACCGGTAGGCGAAACCAGGGAGGTTATCGAGGAATCGGTCCAGCGTCGGACCGGGTTCATCGGGGAAATTACTATCGGACACGGTCGGATCCTGTTCGTACCAACTCGAACGCTTCAGTATAACTCCCGCGGCCGACCGTCGTCCCACCGTTCTGTCGAGAGAGTTACATCGGATGACAACCACTGTTATACCGAATCGTTGCGTTCGTTCGAACGAGATGCGCGCTGTACGCCTTCACGAACACGGTGACGCGGACGTACTGCAAGTCGACGAGGTCGACAGGCCCGACCCCGACGAGGACCAACTGCTGGTCGAAATCGCCGCCGCGGGCATCAATCCCGTCGATACCTACTTCCGAGACGGCTCGTACACCCCGGTCGACGTACCGTTCACGCCCGGCGTCGACTTCGCCGGCACCGTCGCCGAGACGGGCGATACCGTCGACGGCTTCGACGAGGGCGACCGCGTCTTCGGCACCGGGATCGGCAACGGCGGGTTTCAGGGGTCGTACGCGGAGTACGCCACCGTTCCGACGGATCGCGTGGTTCATCTCCCCGACGGTGCCGACCTGACCGAAGCGGGTGCCGCTGGCGTCGCGGCCGTCACCGCCTGGCGCGCGCTGATCGATCACGCCGACCTCGAGCCCGCGGAATACTGCTTGATCCACGGCGGCTCCGGCGGCGTCGGCCATGCGGCGGTCCAGATCGCGGCCGCAGTGAGCGCCCGCGTCATTACGACCGCGTCCGAAGGGTACCACGACGCTCTCGCCGACTACGGAGCCGAGACGACTCTCGACTACGGCCGCAACGATCTGGCAGACGCCGTGCTCGAGGCCTCCGACGGCGGCGTCGACGCAGTGCTGGACCACCGACTCGACGACTACCTACAGTTCGACGCCGAGGTCGCGGCGACGGGCGCCCGCGTCATCGGTATCGGCGAGAACAGTCCCGATCCGGGCTTTACCAACGACGGCCCCGCACGATCGAAGGACGTCACGTACCAGTTCATGAGCATGTTCAACACACCTGACCTGCGCGTCCCGCTGCGCGGGGTCGGCCATCTCATGAGCACGGACGGGCTCTCGATCGACGTAGCGCGGACGTACGACCTCGGGGAGGCGGCAGACGCCCAGCGCGCCGTGATGGAAGATAGCTTCCTCGGAAAACTGGTCGTAGAGCCGTAATCGCGACGGAAATGGTCCGTCTATGGTGGGCAGCGGAACGAAACCGCTACTGGGGCGAGTCACAGACGGCGTCCGTCCGGGAGAGCAACGTTCGGCCGCGATCGGTGAGCGAGACGGTCTCCGTCGCGGAGTCGAACTCGACCGCGTCCGCGGCGGCTAACTTCGGGACGTGAGTGTGGTGGAGCGATATCTGGACGGCGCGGCGGTCTCTCGGCGACACGCTGACGTGATCCGAAATCGTGTTCGGCTCCGACGTCGCTTCCCCCGTCGCGATCTCGACGGCGATTTCGGGGAGCGGAGCGGAGCCGCCGACGTCCTCGAGGTATCGCAGGAGTTCACGTCGTCTGCGGTCGGCTAACAGATTCATCGCCGTGTCTACGTCGTCCGAATCGCCGAACGCGGTGAGACTGTCGGGCGAACTGAGTAGCGGGATCATACCACTGATAGCGCCCGAACGGTATTTATACAGCGTGTGAGTCCGATCGAAACACTATCCGCGTCCGGGAGGAATCGCCGCTATCAGTGATTCTATAGGCGTTTCGCGGTCCACCGACCCGTTACGCGAGGTCGGCGACCGCTTCCATCGTCGTCCGCTTGTCCTCCTCGGTCATGCCGTCGACGAAGCCGACCCGGACGGCGTCGACGCCGTCGATCTCGCTGTACTCCTCGAGCCACTCGCGGACCTCCTCGGGGGTTCCCGCGGGCGCCAGTTCGTCGAGCAATTCGTCGGGCAAGGCCGCGGCCATCGCGTCGGTGTCGCGGTCGTCCCAGGCGGCTCTGATCTCCTCGACGATGTCGGGGTAGCCCTGCTCGGCGACCGAGTTCCCGTAGTACGGGCCGTACGCGCCGAGCATGAACGCGATCGAGCCGCGGGCTTTCGCGCGAGCCTCCTCGCGGTCCTCGGCGGCGATACAGCGGACGATCGGGGCCACTCGAAGGTCCGAGAGGTCCTTGTCGGCCAGTTCGGCGCCGCGCTCTAGATCCTCGAGCCGATCGCGCAGGCCGTCGGCGGTGAACATCTGCGGGGCCCAGCCGTCGCCGAAGCGACCGGCCATCTCGGTCGCTTTGGGGCCGAGGGTGCCGAGGTCGATCGGCGGCGGATTCTCGGTCGGGCCGCGCTCGTAGCCCAGTCCCGGGATCTCGAATATCTCGCCCTCGTAGGCGGGGTTGCCCTCCTCGAAGACGGTGCGCATGATCTCGATCACCTCGCGGGTCCGGCGCAGCGGGCGATCGAACTCCATGCCGTGCCACCGCTCCGTGATCGCGGGCGAACTCGGACCGATCCCGAACCGGTAACGGCCGTCGGCGGCGGCCTGTAGCGTGAGCGCCGTCTGGGCGAGCATCGCCGGCGTTCGCCCGTACGGCGAGATCACGTCGGTGGAGATCCCGAGTTCGTCGGTTCGGTCGGCGGCCAGCGTCAGCGGCGGCACGATGTTCCAGCCCGTCGTCTCGCCGACCGTGATCCGATCGAAACCGAGATCCTCGGCCTGCACGGCGCGCTCGGCGACGTCCTGGGGCCGGTCGTAGTCTCCGAGTCGAATCAGCAAGTCAAGTTCGGCGTTCATCGTTCGTCCCTCCACACCGGCGCTCGAGTCGCGCGTCGCAGTGTCATCACCATGCACCGCGGTATGCAATCACATAAAACTGTAGCGTTTCCGTCCGGTCACGTCGCGGACACTGGCGGTTCCAGCGCCGGCGAAGATCGAGTTCGAGACGTTTCAGCCCGACAGGATCTCGTCACAGAGTCGCTGTGCGGCCTCGAGCTGCTCGCGCGCTTTCCCATCGTCGGGCTCGTCGACTTCCGAGAGGAGCGCCCTGACAGTCTCGACGCGCTCGCGGACGACCGTCGGCTCGAGCCCGGCGGTCGCGGCGTCGCCGGCCACCGCCTCGGCCTCGCCGAGCCAGCGGTTCGTCTCGCGATCGATCGGGCGCTCGGCGGTCGCCTCGAGATGCTGCGAGAGCGCGCGGGTCCGTGCCTCGAGCGAGTCCGGACCGTCGGCGCCGGGTGAGTCGTCGGTCACGATCGAACGAACGGGCGCACACACCGTGACGGTTCCGCCGTCGAACCCCCTTGGACCCCGGGGGCTGCGCCTCACCGCTCGAGCCGGTGGGAAACGTTGATATCGGTCGTGACTAACGTGGTCGTATGCCACACGACTGCTCGTTCCTCGAGGAACTCGACCTCGCGGACGATCAGGTCTCCTTCGCGGACGGCCGCCGGGAATCGCACGCAACCGACTACGGATCGGAGCGCAACGACGAGGACGGCGCACTTCCCGATGCCGTCGTCTGGCCGGAGACCACCGACGACGTATCGGCGGTGCTCGCCGCGGCGACCGACCGTGGCGTCCCCGTCACACCCTACGCCGCGGGGACGGGACTCGAGGGCAACGCCGTCCCGGCCCACGGCGGGATCAGCCTCGATCTCACGCGCATGGACGACGTGGTCGACTACCGGCCCGACGACTTCCAGATCGACGTCGGCCCGGGGATCATCGGCTCGGCCGTCGACGAGCACGTCGCGCCGGACGGGCTCTTCTTCCCGCCGCTGCCGTCGTCTGGCGACATCTCGACGATCGGCGGGATGATCGCGACCGACGCCAGCGGCATGCAGACGGTCCGCTACGGCGAGATCGCGGACTGGGTGCTCGGCCTCGAGGCGGTGCTCGCCGACGGTACCGTCATCGAGACCGGGTCGCGGGCGATCAAGACCTCGAGCGGCTACAACCTGACCGACCTCATCGTCGGTAGCGAGGGGACCCTCGCGGTCGTCACCGAGGCCACGCTGGAGCTCGCGGGCCGTCCCGAACAGATCCGCGGGGGGCGAGCGATCTTCGAGACGTTAGACGACGCGGCCGAAGCCGTCTTCGACGCGGTCAGAACTGACGTCGCCGTCGCCCGGATCGAGCTCGTCGACGGGCTGAGCGCGACGATGGCGAACGAGTATCTGGGCAGCGACCTGCCCGACGCACCGATGGTCTTCCTCGAGTTCCACGCCAACCACGGCGTCGACGAAGAGATCGACCTCTGCCGGGCGATCTTCGAGGACCATGACGTCGTTCGCTTCGAGATGAGCGACGACGACGCCGAGATGGAGGAACTCTGGAAGGCCCGTCGCGAACTGGCCTACGCCGTCTCGACGTACGACCCGGACCTCCAGCCGCTCCATCCCGGCGACGTGACGGTGCCGATCAGTGCCTACCCGGAGGTCGTCCGCGAGGCCAAACGGCTGGCCGACGAGTACGACCTGCTCGTCCCCTGCTTCGGCCACGCGGGCGACGGCAACCTCCACTACAGCGTCATGGTCGATCCGAGCGATCCCGACCAGCTCGAGCGCGGCGAGCGCCTCTACCGCGAGATCGTCGAACTGGCGATCGACCTCGGCGGCACCGCCACCGGCGAACACGGCATCGGTGAGGGGAAACAGAAGTACCTCGAGCCGGAACACGGAGCCGGCGCGGTCGAGACCATGCGGACGATCAAGCGAGCGCTCGATCCGACGGACACGCTCAATCCGGGGAAGATCTTCCCCGAGACGGCCGACGGCGGGCGCGTGCGCGATCGGGAGCGCTGAGACGGGTCGAATCCCCTCCGGCGGGACACGTTCCGTGATCGATATGTACGCAAACGTTATGACTCTCCCGTCGAATCAGGTCGCCAATGAATCGGCGGGAGTTCCTCGCGCGCGTCCCGCTCGCTGCCGCCGAAACGGTCGCCGCGTCCGGGACCGTCGCGGCCGGCGGCGGCGACGGCCGCCTGACGATCGAAGTCGTTCCGCACGCGTCGGTCAGTCCGACCGACGCTGCGATCCCGGCCGTCCTCGAGGGCGCACATCTCTTCGCCGAGACGTGGACCGACGCGACTCCGGGGGTAGCCGAGGTGAGACCGGACCCGACGACGCTCGCTGGCTTCGACATCGTTCCGTCGTACCACGAGACGCTCGATGCGATCGCCGACGACGACGCACTGCAGTCCGATCGAACCCCCGAAACGGTGACGCTGTTCGTCATCGACGATGGGGCGACGACGGCGGGCGCGATGCGTTCGTATGCGGGCCACGACGGGGCCGGGGACGGGGAACCGGGTGCGTACGGCTACGTCAACGCCACGCTCGGCGGCCTGCTCGGAGTGCAGATCGGGATGCCGCCCGGTCTACTACGGAACTTCGCCGCCCACGAGTGCGGGCACGCGGTGCTCGGCTGGGCGGAGTTCCCTCACTATCCGGCCGACGAGACTCACCGCGACCCGTCGCCGGGGCTCCGCGCTCACAGTTGCGGGGCGCAGGACCACCCCGCGGCGAGCGGCCCGTTCGTCCGCCACGGGATCACGCCGATGGCGACGGGCTACTCGGCGCGTGAAAGTCGAAATACACCGCGAGAGCACCGGTTCGCGACGGAACAGGGCAAACTCGGCGAAGCCGTGGCGCCGGTCGACGAAGCACGGTCGTACTTCAACATGGACTACGTCCCCCGATTCTCGCGGACGGCTCGAGCGGCGATGGCCGCACACTACCGACAGTTCGTCTCGTAGCCGGTCGCGAGAACGAGCTGTGGGCGGGCCTCCACGTCGACGGCGCGTACGACGACGGTGACTGGACGACCGGCGACCGTTCGAGTCAAGCGGAGTTTTTAACACTGGATCTGTCCGAGATGAGTACAGTTCGGGAAGCGAGGGGAACCTCGCGTTCCGAGTATCGAGTGAGACATGCAAAGTAGGATCCACGTCGACGTTCGAGCCAGCGTTAGCCTCCTCGGCACGGTACTCAAATATCTCTCGCTGACGCTGCTGGTCCCGACGGCGATCGCGCTCTACTATCGGGAGAGCCCGGTTCCGTTTCTCCTCACGCTGGTCGTCGCCGTCGCGATCGGCGCCGGCCTCGAGCGCCTCGATGCCGACCCCGACCTCGAGCACCGGGAGGCGTTCCTGCTCGTCTCGCTGACGTGGCTCGTCGTCCCGCTGGTCGGGATGGTTCCCTATCTCGTCGCCGGAACGGGGACGATCTCGGACCCGGTCAACGCCTTTTTCGAGAGCATGAGCGGTTTTACCACGACGGGGGCGACGGTCATGGGCGACATCTCCGTCGACACGCATTCGCGGTCGATCATGATGTGGCGACAGCTCACCCAGTGGCTCGGCGGGATGGGAATCCTCGTCCTGATGGTCGCGATCCTCTCGGAGCTCTCCGTCGGCGGGACACAGATCATTCGGGAGGAAGCGCCCGGCCTGAAGGTCGAGAAGCTGACTCCCCGGATCCGGGAGACGGCACGAGCGCTCTGGGCGATTTACACCGCGTTCACGCTCGCCGCCGTGGTCGTCTACTACGGCCTCCATCTCGCCGGTCTAGCGCCGAACATGGACTTCTACAACGCCGTCGCCCACGCGCTCACGTCGCTGCCGACCGGCGGTTTCTCCCCGGAGGGGCGAAGCGTCGAGGCCTTCGAGCCGATCGTCCAGTGGGCGGTCATGGTCTTCATGGTCGTCGCCGGAACGAACTTCGCACTCTACTGGTACGCCTGGCGCGGGCGATCCAATCGATTGACCGACAACGCCGAGTTCCGGGCGTACCTCCTCGCGATGGGAGTCGTCGGCGGACTCCTCTCGGCCCTGCTGTTCCTCGGCGTTGGTCTCGCGTCAGCCCCCGAGGCCGTCGCGCCGATTCCGGGCAGCCTCGAGCGGTCGCTCCGTCACGGGCTCTTCCAGTCGCTCGCGATCGTGACGACGACCGGCTACGCCAGCATGGACTTCAATACGTGGAGCGAGTCGACCCAGATGGTTCTCATCTTCGCGATGTTTCTGGGCGGCTCGGCGGGGTCGGCCGCCGGTTCGATCAAGATCGTCCGCTGGTACGTCGTCCGGAAGTCGATGCGGCGCGAACTCTTCCGACTCGTCCATCCGCAGGCAGTGCGTCCGATCCGTATGGATGGCACCGGCGAGGTGATCGACGAGGAGACGATCCACGGGATCTTTGTCTTCGTGGCGCTCTTCCTGACGCTGTTCGTCGTCTCGACCGTCCTCCTCATCATCGATGCCCATCGCACACCGGGACTCTCGTTGTCGGGGCTCGAGGCGGTCAGCGCCGTGATCGCGACGCTGGGCAACGTCGGCCCGGGCGTCGGCGTCGTCGGGCCGATGAACAGCTACGAGCCCTTCTCCGACGCCGCGAAGCTCTACATGGTCTTCCTGATGTGGATCGGTCGGCTCGAGATCCTCTCCGTGCTGGTCATCCTGACGCCGGCGTACTGGCAGTCGTAGCGCGGTCACTCGCTCTCGCCCGCGGGCGAGACCGGCCGCTCGGATCGCGTCGCGGGCCCAGTCGCCGGTTCGGACGGCGACTCGCGGAAATCCACCCCCGTAATTTCGAAGCGTGCGCCGCCGTCTGTGTCCGCGGTCGCCGTCACCGACCAGCCGTGTGCTTCGCAGATATCCGCGACGATCGAGAGTCCGAGGCCCGTTCCGCGGTCGCTGGTCGTGTATCCCGATTCGAAGAGTTGCGCTGGCTCGTCTTCGAATCCCGTCCCCGAATCGGTTACGGCGAAACCGTCGTCCACTGTTTCGATGGTAACGACCAGATCTGCTTCGTCGTCGTGACCTCCTCCGTGCCGTTCCGAGTGCGGCTCCGCCCGTCCGTGTTCGACCGAATTCCGGAAGAGGTTCTCGAGTAACTGGCGGAGTTGGGTCCGGTCTGCGCTGAGTATCCCGTCGCTGGCGATCGAGAGCGTCGAGCCGTCCGTCTCGACCGTCGACCAGGCTTCGGTCGCCACGTCGGCGATCGAAACCGGACCGGGATCGAGCGCGGATTGTCCCTGCCGGGTCAGCGCCAGCACGTCCTCGATCAGTTGTTCCATGCGCTCGTGGGACTCGGCGACCGTCCGGACGTAATCGGGATCGTACTCCTCTTCGAGCAACTCGAGGTACCCCTTCGAAACCGAGAGGGGATTTCGCAGGTCGTGGCTGACGACGCCCGCGAACTGGTCTAGCTTGCGGTTCTTGCGCTCGAGTTCGCGCTCTCGGCGGACGCGGTCGGTGACGTCGTGGACGACGACCGTCCAGCCGATCGGTTGCCCGCGGCCGTCGTCGATCTGCGATGTCGAGAGTTCGTAGTACCGGTGGTCGGTGCCGTTCTCGAGCGAAAATTGGCTGACACGGCCGACGGAGTCGTCACCGGTGTCGCCGGCGGTCGCGCCATCGGCCTCGTCGGTGCGATCCGCGGTCCGATCCGTCGCCGACTCGAGCGGGTCGCCGAGCACTGCATCGACGTTCACTTCCGGTACGACGGCCGCGATCGGGTCGCCGACGAGGGAATCGCGAGGGCAGCCGAAGATCTCCTGAGCGACCGGGTTGCTGTCGACGACCCGACGGTCGGCGTCGATGACGAGTACGCCGTCCTCGAGGTTCGCGACGACCTCGCTGCGAGCGATCGGGGTGAGCTCGAGGAGGCGGTATCGGTAGAGGCCGAACGTGATCGCGAGTCCGGTGACGGTAAAGCCGATCGGCGTCGTCCCGATGATCTCGAGCGAGGACGCCGAGAGGACGGCCGTCCCCCAGGGGACCGCGATCGCGACGAGCACGGCGACACCCTGCCAGCGGTAGAGCCGCTCGTTTCGCACGACCAGGGTGAGAACGAGTATCGACGTAACCGCGAGACAGAGCGTCGCGTAGCCGAGGTGGACGAACAGGCCGAGACGCGGCTCCGAGGTTGCGACTGTCGCCGACGACGTCCACCAACTGCCGAGGGAGATCGGCTTCTCGTACGGCGGTCCCCACAGTACGTGCGTCCAGTCGTTGATCGCGAGCAAGCCGACCATGACGAACGGCTCTACCGCCAGCAAGCCCAGCCGACGGCGAGTGAGCCACCGATCTTTCCCGGTGTACTCGAGTGCGAAGACGAGAAATAGCGTCGGGATAAGAGCGGCACACAGCCACTGTACGTCGGCCCAGCGGAGCTTCCACGCCATCGTCGCCGATTCGATCTCGAGGACGTGCGCGCCGAGCCAGACGGCGACGGTCGCCATGAGGGCGGTGAGAGTGGCCGAACCAGCGGCTGGACGCGTCCGCCACGCCGAGAGCGTCGTGCCGGCGGCGACGACGAGCGAGAGCAACAGGACGATACTGTACGGGTTGATCACCCAGCCCATCGATGGATAGCTACCTCTGCACCAACGAGATGCAAGTGTCTACCGGCCGAGTACCGTCCCGAAACGTCGAAGCGCCGAAAACCGCGCGACGGCTCTCAGTCGTGGACCAGCACGTCGAGCACGTCCGTCCCCTCGCGAGCGAGCGCGTCCTCGAGCGTGCCCTCGATCTCGTCGGGCGTCTCGACGAGTTCGGCGCGGGCCCCGTGGCTCTCGGCGTTCTTCACGAGGTCGACCGCGGGCTCGAAGTCCATGCCGACGAAGTCGTAGTCCTCCTCCTCGCCGCCCATGAGATGGAGCGTGTTGTCCTTCAGGATGCGGTAGTTGCGGTTGTCAGAGATGACGACCGTCAGGTCCAGATCGTAGCGGGCGGCGCTGTAGATCGAGTGCGGGTAGTACTGGTAGGAGCCGTCGCCGATGAAGCCGATCACGTCGCGGGGCTCCTCGAGTTGTTCCTCGGCGACGGCGGCGCCCACCGCGGCCGGCAGCCCGTAGCCGAGGCCCCCGCCCTTGTTCGACATGTACTGCTCGGGGCCGAGGTCCCACCGGGTCAGCATGGCGTACTTCGAGGTGACGCCCTCGTCGACGATGGCGGCGTCGCCGGCGACGCGCTCCATCGCATCGACGAGTTCGGCCTTCGAGGAGCCGGGGTCGCTTCCGTCGCTCTCGCCGTAGCCGGCCATCTTCTCGTCGGCCATCGCCTTCACGTCGGCGACCTCCTCGAGCCGGTCGGCGACGACGTCGTCGGAGAGCCGTTCTCGGACGCGTTCGGTGAGCCCCTGCAGGACGAGGCCGGGATCGCCGACGACGGCCGCGTCTGCGGGCTGGTTCTTGCCGACCTGCCAGGCGTCGTCGCTAACGTGAATACAGGTCGTGTCGGAATCGACCAGCGCTTCCTCGTGGCGGGTCAGCGTCGTGTTCGTCGAACAGCCCGCGAACAGCAGCGTGTCGGTGTCCATCAGCATCGAGGCGAGCGTCTCGTTGGTCGGCAGGTAGGAGACCCACTGCTCGTGGTCGGTCGGGAAGTCCACCTCGGAAGAGAGGATCTCGCCGTGGACGCGAGCGCCCGTCGCCTCCGCGAGGTCGACCGCCGCGGCGACGGCGTCCGCGCCCGAGCGGGCGATGTGGTCGCCGACGACCATCACCGGGCTCTCCGCCTCGGTCAGCAGGTCGGCGGCGCGCTCGAGTTGCACCGGATCGCCGCTCCCCGCGTTGGGGATCGCGCCGAGCCGCTCGGGTTCCGCGTCGGTTTCGGCCATCGTCACGTCCAGTGGCAAGCCGAGGAAGACGGGTCCCGTCGGCGGCGTCATCGCGACGCGGAACGCCCGGCGGAGCATCGTCGGCAGCGCCGAGACGTCGAGGACCTCGTCGGACCACTTGCAGAACTCGCGGGCCATGTTGGCGAGCCGACCCGAGAGGATCGGCTCCTCGTGGCGGAAGTCGGTGCTGTGGTTGCCCGCGGTTACGACGAGCGGCGCGCCCGCGATCTTGGCCGCGTAGAGGTTCCCCAGCCCGTGGGCCAGCCCGGGCGCGATGTGGAGGTTCGCGACTCCGACCGGCGTCACCGAGTCGTCGTGGTGGGAGTGATACCGCCGGCGCTGGGCGTAGCCGGAGGCCATTCCCACCGCGATGTCCTCGTGGAGCGCGAGCCGATACTCGAGGTCGCTCTCTCCGATCGCGTCCATGATCGGGAGTTCGGTCGTGCCCGGGTTGCCGAAGACGTAGTCGACGCCGTAGGACTCGAGAGCGTCAGTGAAGAGATCCGCACCAGTGTAGCTGTCCGTCATGCTCCCTCGTGGCACGGCATTTCACATCAAACTGTGTGTTTCGGAAGGCGGATTCCAGCGTCTGCGGACCCGGCCCGGGTATTATGCGTCAGTTCGTTGTCGCTCGACTATGCCCCTCGCGAGAGATGGGACAGGTATCGGCGCGACGGCTCGAGCGTTCTGGTCGCAGGTCCATCCCGTATTCATGACGCCGCCGCTCGCCGCGTCGCTGTTCGGCGCGATCCTCGCCGGAAGCGTCGGTCCGCTAATCGCAGTGATCCACGTCGTCGCGATGTTCGCGGCGGTCTACACGGCCCACGTCAAGGACGGCTACGTCGATTTCCACGTCCGCGGCGAGGACGACGACCACCCGCTGTCCGCGACCGGCTGTCGGGTCGCGCTCGCGTTGTCGACGGCGACGTTCGGGCTGTGCTGTCTCGCTCTCGGCGTCCTCGTCGATCTGTTCGCGGTCGTGCTCGTCGTCCCGACGTGGCTGATCGCCTACCACCACGCCCCCCAACTCGATATGAATCCCGTGACTGCGACGACCGGCTACCCGCTCGGAATCGCCCTCTCGGTGCTCGGCGGCTACTACGTGCAGGCGGCGACGCTCACTGCGGTGCCGATCGCCTTCGCGCTCGTCTTCCTGACGCTCCTCTCGGGGGTCAAGGTGATCGACGACGCGCAGGACTACGCGTACGATCGCTCGATCGAAAAGCGGACCGTCGCCGTGGCGGTCGGTCCCGACCGCGCCTACGGCGTCGCGTACGGCCTGATGGCCGTCGCGCTCGTCGCCGTCGCCGGCTTCGCCCTCGCTCGCGTCTTCCCCGTCACGTCGCTGCTCGCGGCCCTCACGTTCGCCGTCGTCGCGCTCGTGGCACGGCGGGCCGACCCCGAACTCGCGACGATGTTACTCATCCGTGGCTCGTACGTTTTCCTCGCCGTGCTCGTGGCCGCGGTGCGATTCGATCCGGTCGCCGGCTTCGTGTGAGTCACGAGCCGCCGGCTCGAGCGATCGCTACACTGCCCCGCTGTGGCCACATCGCGGACAGTACATACATCCCCGTTTGATGAGCATGTAGCTCTCGTTGCAGTGACCGCACGGAGAGCCGACCGATACCCCGACTTCGCGTCCCAGCGCTGCGATGGTGTTGTGCAGTTGCTGATGTCGCTGCTCGCACACCTCGAGTCGCTCGTTGAGATCGGCCAGTTGCGCCCGGAGCACTCGGTCGCGTTTCGATCCGGGGCCGGGTAACGAACGTGGCATCATGTACCGCGTAGGTCGCCACGAGCGAAAAGGCTATCTCTACTCGACATCGGCCGAGAGAATGCGGTGAACCGGTAGTTTTCACCCTTCGAACGCTCCCGTCGTCGACTCGCTCGGGTGCTCGAGCGAGCCGTCAGTCGGCGTCGGCCTCCTCGGAGCCGCTCGGCGGTTTCCAGTCCAGCTTGATCGTCACCGTCTCGCGGTTCCCGCGGAGGATCGACGACCGTTCGCGGACGCCGACCTCGTACGCGATCGTCTCCGACGGATGGAGGTCGACCGTCTTGTTTCCAGTCCGAACTGACGACGAGCCGTCGCCCTCGAGTTCGTCGGCCAGTTCGCGGAGTCGGTCGGCGGCTTCGTCTCGTGTGAACTCGTCCTCGGCCAGTGTCTTCTCTACCATGGAGTTGTCTCTCAACGGGTCCGCGGCATAAGCCGTCTGCCTGACGCTGTTTGCTCGAGTATATGTGTCGACGGCGAGAACGAATCGAACCCGCGACGGGAGCGAGGTGACGTCAGGAAAACCGGGCGTCGGGTCGACAGAGAGGAGTCCTCAATTCGTGCTGACGATCTTGATCACGTCGCCCTCCTCGAGTTCGTAGTCCTCGCCGACCTCGCGGTTCGTCTTGGCGTTGACGGCGTGGAGGTAGCCGTCGCCGATGTCGGAGTGGACGCTGTAGGCCAGATCGACCGGGGTCGAGCCGCGGGGCAGCAGGAAGGCGTCGGGCAACACGTTACCGCTGCCGTCGGACCACTTCGAGGCGTCCTCGACGGGATAGGCGGTGAGGTGATCGAGCAGGTCGTAGACCGCGTGATCGAGCGCCGACTGAACGCCGGTGCCACCCCAGTCCGACATCGTCTCGGCGAGTCCCTCGAGGGCCTCGCGCTGGACGTCGCTGACGCCGTCACCGATGTCGATCGTCTCGTCGCCGGGATCGTAGTCGACGAGACCGTTGTCGGCCGCGCGACGGAGTGCGAGCTCTCCTTCTGCAGTGGTCGGGATTACGGGTTTGTCCAGCTCGAGCAGGCGCTCGACGTTCTCCTCGGGGGCGACGTCGATCTTGTTCGCCGCGACGACGATCGGTTTGGTCCGCCGGCGAACGTCGCGGGCGAGCGCCTCGCGGTGTTCGTCCTCCCACTGGATGGGGTCGTCGGGGTAGTCGAGATCGCGGAGGACGATCGCGATCTGTTTCGGCGAGGCGCCGAAGCCGGAGAGCATCTCCGAGAGGGCGTCGTCGATGTCGAAATCGGGCGATCGGGACTTGCGCTCGACGGACTCCCAGTTGCGCTCGACGATGCCCGCCAGCCAGAGGTCCATCTCCTCCTCGATGAAGTCGATGTCGGCAATCGGGTCGTGGTCGCCGATATCGACGGGTTCGCCCTTCTCGTTAGTTCCGCCGGAGGCGTCGACGACGTTGACGATCACGTCCGCGTTCGTCAGTTCGTCGAGGAACTGATTGCCCAGCCCTTTCCCCTCGTGGGCGCCCGGCACCAGCCCCGCCACGTCGATGAGCTCGATCGGGACGTAGCGCTTGCCGTCCTCGCAGTTGTCGGCGTTACAGCGCTCGTCGCGCTCGAGGCAGGGACACGCCGTTCGGACGTAGCTCACCCCGCGGTTGGCGTCGATGGTGGTGAACGGGTAGTTGGCGACGTCTACCTCCGCCATCGTCGCCGCCGTGTAGAAAGTGGACTTGCCGGCGTTGGGCTTCCCGGCAAGTGCGATCGAAAGCATGGCTCAGGGTAGCAGGGTCCGGGAAAACTACCTTTCGATTCCGCAACTCGGATTCCGACCGGCGAACCGATCCCACGACCGGGATTTCGGCGGCCGTTATCTGGTACCTGGTTCGAACGACTCGAGGACGACCGACGCCTCGCGAACGCCTTCCTCGAAGACGGCGTGATCCGACGCCGAAACGCGATCCGCGTGGGGGTCCCAGTCGACGGCCCGTATCTCGCGCAGTTCGGGCAGCGTCGCGTGTCGAAGGCCGACCGCGACGGCGTCGGCGGATTCGTCCGTGTGATACGAAACGGCGCGGGCGAGCGCGTCGACCGAGCGCGCGTCGCCGTTCCACTCGTGGTAGAGCACGGCGAGCGCGAGTCGAGCACGTTCCTTCCGGAGCACCTCGAGGACCGTCTCGGCCGTCGACGGAACGGCTGCGACTGCGTCAACGCCGGGATCTCGCGTCGGCATCGGCGAGTCGAGTGAGTCGACGCCGTCCGCGAACGCATCACGGATGGACGCGTTCGACGCGTCGGGGTCAGTGTCGTCGGTCACGGTCCCGGCGGACGGCTGCAGCGGACATACGGGAGCGGCAGTCCACCCCGCGAGATCGGTATCGCTCCAGGCGGCAGCCGACCCCCTCGTCGCCGTCGTCCCCGCCCAGGTCGTTTCCGTCCCGCTAGCCCCAGTTGCATCGGGATCCACCGCTGTGGTGGTGGTCTGCGCGTCGGGCAGCGTCGGACGGTCGCTCCCCACTGGTCCGATCGCGGCCGTCGGGGTGACGACGGTCGCCGTCGGTCCGATCGCCGTCTCGGTCGTCGCCGACGACTGCACGGCCGGGCCGGACGGTTCGACCGCGGCAGGCAACTCGGTCTCGGGTGCTCGAGACGCTCCGCTCGCGTCGATCGATCCGGACGAAGCGATATCCGGTTGGTCGCGGACGGCGGTGACGAAGCCGGCCGCGCCGCCGACCGGGACCAGCGTCGTCGTCAGCGACAGCGGATCGCGAATCGTGCCACCCTCGAAGGTGACGTACCCCGTAAGCCAGACGACGAGCGCGCAGGTGACGACGATTCCGACCGACACCTGTATCACGGCTCGCCAGCGGACCTCCGGAGAGACGTTTCGATTGGCGAGCCAGTAGCCGCCGGTGGCCAGCCCGGTCGGAACGAGCAACGAGACGAACAGTTCGAACGCGACGACCGGCTGCGAGGCCGGCGTTCCGAGCGTTCGGACGATACCGGTGACCGCGAGCACGAGTCCCATGAGGACGATCGCGACGGTCGATTCCCCCCACCCCTCACACTCGAATCGCACGGGGGTAGCGAAGCGCATACCGTACCGTTTCAGGGACGGTCACATAAATCGAATTGTCAACTCAGAGTTCGACAGCCATCATCACCTCGTCGACGTAGTGGCCGTTGAGTTTGTAGTGATCCTCCCGGATCGCCTCGGTCTCCCAGTCGTGGGCCTCGAGGAACGCGATCGCCTCCTCGTTCGTCGAGGGAACGCTCTGGTAGACCTTCTCGTAGCCGTTCGAGCCGGCCCACTCGAGGCCCCGTGAGAGGAGGTGTGAGCCGACGCCGTGGCCGCGGTACTCCTCCAAAACGCCCACGGTGAGTTCGGCGGTGTGGCCCAGTTTCTCGAGTTCCGGTGCGTAGAGATGGACCCAGCCGACCACGTCGTCCTCGACCGTGGCGACGAAGAACATCCGCGACTCGAGTTCGTTGTGCCGGAGCAGCGTGTTCTCGTGATCGATCTCGTCGGCGACGCTCTCGGCCTCGATGTAGGTCTTCTCCTCTACGACCTGCCGGATCGCGCCGACGATTCCCGTCAGGTCCTCCTGGCGTGCCGGCCGGATGTGGAACTCGAGATCCTCGGAGACGTACTCTTCTTCGGCCCCGGCGTCGATCGTCACGCGAAGCGTTCCGTCTTCCTCGTCGATTCGGCCGTCCCGTTTCAAGATCGCGACGTGGTGGCGGAAGCCACCGGGATCGAGGCCTGCTCGAGGTGGCCAACGCTTCGACGGCCGACGGCGCGAACGTCCAGCAGTGGCCCTCGAACGGTCATCCGACCCAGCAGTGGTACGTCGAGGATCTGGGCAACGGCGAGTACCACATCCGAAACGAGAACAGCGGGACGCTCCTCGAGGTCGCGTACGCCGATACGAGCGACGGCGCTAACGTCCAACAGTACGCCGCGACCGGCTGTGACTGCCAGCGCTGGCGTATCGTCGCCGACGGCGGCCAGTACGCCCTCGAGGCCGTCCACAGCGGTAAGGTCGCCGACGTCGAGGGGTGGTCGACCGCCGACGGCGCGAACGTCATGCAGTGGCCCGCCACCGGCGGTGCCAACCAGCGCTGGACGTTCGAGTCGGTCTGAGTCCGCTCGCCCTTAAGCCGGCAACTGGTACAGCCGGACGACTTTCCACCGGCAGTGCTTCGACTCGAGTGCGCGAGATGTCCCCGGTTCGCCGGGGCGCCCGACAGGTGTGTCTCGCGTTCTCCATGATCGGAACGAACGTGGCGGTTGCTGGCTGTGCGCTCGCCCTCGCGGTAGCAGTCGGGCTGGTGGCCCACGAGTGGGCGCACGCGGCGGTTCTCCGACTCGCCCGCGTCGAGTACACCGTCTCCTATTTCCCTGGCCGGTCCGAGGGTGTCGTCTCGCTCCTGACGACCCGCCCCTGGGCCGCCGTCCACCCCCGGCCGACCGGCCGCGAGCCCGCGTGGGCCCTTCGATTCGCGGCCCTCGCACCAGCGTTGCTCGCGATCCCTGTCTTCGGGCTCGCGGCCACCGGCTACGTGACGGCCGAGATGCCGGTCGTCGCCGCGGCGGCCATCGGCTGGCTGGCCTGTGCCCTCCCCAGCCCGCAGGATTTCTCTGTCGCGTTTCACGCCCGTCGACTGCTCGAGCGGTCCCGTGATCCGAACGCCACAGCCCTCTCCCGCGCCGACTGACGGTCGTCGCTGGCTGTGCGCTCCGGTCCACTCGCTGCTTTCGTGACTACGTGAAGCGACCGGTCGACCACGCGTGGACGCCGGTCACCACCGCGAACGAAACGAGAACGACTGTCCCACTGGCGAGGCCGCCGATCGGGACGATCCCCGCCGCAATCGCGACCAGAAAGAGACCACAGAGGCCGACCGTCCCCGCGTACCGTAGCGGCCACCGATCGGCCGGCGCGGGTTCGCCGGGCGGCTGGAGATAGGAATCCAGCCGGCTCGCGAGCGGCGTCGCCTCGACTCGACCGCGATCCTTGTCGTAATCGACGATTCCGTGATTGTCGAGTTTCGGCAGGTGGGACTGGTACAACGAAATGTAGACCCGCTGGCGCTCGTCCGATGTCAGGTTGTCGACAGTCGTCTCCTGCTCCCAGGCGGCGATCTGTTCGGCGAGTTCGCGCAGTCGAACCGGTCCCTCTGCGTCCCGAAGATAGCGGAGCACGTCACGACGACGCTTCGTCTGCAGGAGGTGATAAATCTCGTCGAGATTCAGGTCCGACGAGAGTCCATCCGAATCGGCCGCTCGAGTCGGCCCATCGACCGCGTCCGTCTGGCTGCGACTGGTCACTCTCCTTCTCGGGAGAGAGTATTCCTGACGAACAGATAAATCTACGGACCCGTTTTTGAACGTCCATTGGACTGCTGGGTCGAAAACAGCGGGACGGGCCGTGGGTCGACCCGTCGGGTGTTCGGGTGTGGCGCGGTCATACAGCCACGAATGACCGCGGATCGGTAATTGAGCACGGGTGATCCACCGGCGCTTCCAGTCGTTCACAGTTCGGCGGGCGGTCTGCACCACGCCGACGCTCTATTGTTGGTGCGTCCAATAATAAAACTATTCCTCGAGACAAATACGGCACCGTTGGCACAATAATTAGTCACTTAGGGCGTACACTCCCCGAATAAATTCGATTTCAGCAATTATCTTGTTAGGGAAGCACGGGAGTTATCGATCTGTCAGTCTCGCACCTGTCGCGGGCGCGGTTCGGTTACGGATCGATCTCCATCGGCGCGGTTCGATCGGAGAGTTCGGCGCTGACGAGGGCGGCGTGACTGCGGCGGAGCCGCTCGGAGAGCGCCTGGTGTGAGATACCCAGCTCCGATGCCAGTTCCTTGAGGGTAACGCCTCTCGGTACGTCGAAATAGCCCAACTCGTGGGCCTTGTGTATCGTCTCGTACTGCGTTTCGGTCAGGGGTGTCCGCGCCGTCGCGAGGTCGTCGACGCCGCTGATCCGGGTGACGTTCACCCGGTAGTCGTACTGCTCGAAGAGTTCGTGACAGGTCGAGACCGACTCGCGATCGTGAAAGAGTAGTTTCAGCATCCAGCGGCCGTCGTGTCCGCGCGCCGTCAGAATTGCCCCGTCGTGTTCGGTCACGATCTCTTCGAACAGTTTCACGCCGTCGCCGAACTCGAGTCGAAACAGCCAGCGATCTCCCGGGCCGACAGCGGTTTCGTCGTCCATCGGTGCGTTGCTGCTATCGTCGACGACGCTCGCGATCAGGTCGACCGACGGATCCGCCTCGAGCGCCTCCCGAACGGTCTCTTGATCCGGTCCGCCCGTCCAGACCAGCGGTGAGGACCCGCCGATCATCCCTCCAACCTGGAATTCGAACGCCGACACTCGATCGAACGTCCGGTCGAAACCGAGTCGATCGGCCGGAATCTCGAGTTCGACGACTGTAGTCATTACCGGATCCCACCACAGAGACGTATAGACGGATTTTGTTACCGGTAGCCTTTCCCGCCACCCAATTACAGTGACTGTCAGTAGAGAGTGAGGATCACCTTTGCTAACAATTCGGTGAAGAATCGCTCTCGAATGCTTCTGTAGGGTCTTTCGACTGCCAATCCGTGTAATAGTTTGATTAGTGACATCTATTCGGCTAACGGGAATTGGTCGGACGGTCCACGACAACTCCACGGGGATTCTCACTCCCTGCAACTCCTGAGGAGGTACAAGTGCGACAGCGGCATCGGTTTACTTGGCCAACTACTGCTACGTGGCCAACAGGGAATGCGCGGCCTTTGCCGTCCGTTTTTCTCGCAATCCAGAACGCGATCGAGGGGACCGCTGTCGACCGTGTCGACTGGTTGTGACGGAGTCAGCGCCGAAGCTGCGCGACGAGTCCGTCGTCGACGGTTCGATCGATCTCGATCAGGCCGTCGGACTCGAGATCAGCGAGAAGATCCTCGAGCCACTCGCGGCCGTACTCTCCACCGGGCGCGTAGTCGACGCGGATGCGGTGGCCGAGCGTATCGAGCTCGAGCTCGTCGTACTCCCGCAACGTGGCGATCACGCGCCCACGGAACTGTCGGCGGCTCCCCTCGAAACTGGGCTGGGTGGGCA
>SDGW01000039.1_pt1 | contig 45024 bp, 32 predicted proteins | sample 2873831 | NCBI WGS metagenome assembly SDGW01 (sample SAMN08132700, study PRJNA421101) | hypersaline lake metagenome | isolation source: celular fraction 0.22 microns magnesium sulfate-rich crust from ephemeral... | place: Spain: Penahueca Lagoon, Toledo | collected 2011-07 | reverse complement strand
CAGTATCGGTTCAGGTGGGTTAGAATGGCTTTACGCAGTCCGAGAAGCCAAAGCCCATCTGACTACCAATCTTGTCGATGAGTTCGGGTGAGACGAGGGCAAGTACAACGATGCCAAAGCCGATGCCAGACATGACGAGTTTCTCCTTCGCCTCATTCTGCTTCTCGGGATTGCCTCCCGCACGCATATACGAGAGGCCAGCCTTCCCGGTATAGTAGCCCGTTGCGGGAAGTCCAAGCCCGGCGACCGCGCTGAACACGAGATCGATACCTGTTGCGACGCCAGTATTACAGTACACGTCACCGACTTGGCTCTGTGCGGCGGCAGGGCCAACAGCGACGATAAAGAACGCAAGCCCCATTGCAAGGGTCGTCACTCGCGGAGAAGTGCGGGTGATAATTGCTTTGAAATGGTGTCTCCGTTGGGACGCAGAGGGTGAGTCGTCACTTAGAGATTCGGCCGATACTTCGCCTGTCGTGTCTGGGGTTGGTTCGTTCATAGGGTTGGCTTCTCACCTGAATGTAGCCGTGTCGGCTATCCAACCGCGGACCAATATCTAGATCGGCAGAGTTAGGACTACTCAGTCGGCGACGTGGCGTATTGTTCCGCGGTCGAGTGACCGCGATTCGGCGGTAGTTCGTGGTGCTGGTCAGGGTACTATATAACTTCTGTTCGGCCAATAATAGTCAGTATATTTCTAGAAGTGGTGGAGATAATGCTGTAGAGAAACGCATCCGACCATAGAGGATACATCACCAATGACAAGATATCTGGTTAATGGTTTTCGACAATACACTAGTACTGGCCGACATACTTAGGCCTTCTCTCGAAACAGCAACAACCGAAATTCTGACCCGCAAGTTCCGGAGACTAGCCAGTTCCTACGTCAAAACCGTCGCCCTCATCATTCGAGTGCATCAAGGACGCGACGACACGCGGACGGCGTACTCCGAGCGCGCACAGTCGCGGTAATATATCCACGAACAGGGTCCTCAAGTTGTGCAAGCCGAACTTCGCCGTGATAACGAGCGAGACGTTCGTCGGCGTAGGCGACGCGAGCCGCCGCATCTGCAAGAATCGGGCGAATAAGTTCTGGTCGTGGACTCTCCTCGAGTGCCGTCCGAATCGCTTCGATGGCCTGCGAGCGCACTGTCCGAACGTCCGCCGCATTCTGAACGCCGAACTGCTCGCCGCTCTCGATTCGATCCCGAATGCGCTCATACGCGAGGAAGGTGGTGAGTCCCGCAGTCGCGGCTAACACCGCACTCGCCGGACCAATCGCGTCGGCGACCGCATCTACACTCCTCGCTGCATCGTCGCGGAGTCGATACTGGAGCCACCACGCGATGTCGTGGTCGTCCTCAGTCGGTTCCGGGAGCAGGGCTTTGCGACGACTCCGGAGGTCTTGGGCGAGGCGCTCGGTCGTAGTCACGAGCGTCTCGCGGACAGTCCCGGCGTCGGCCGGAAGCGAGGTCGTGAACTGGTCGTACAGATAGCGGCTGTCGGCGGCGAGGGCAGTCGCCTGCTCTGCGTGTTCGCCCCACTCGGCGACGGCCAACAACGAACCGTGTTCAGCTCGGCCAGATGGTTTCCGGGCGTCAAGGACGTGGTCGAGGTTTCGCTCAATATGAGCGTGGACGAGCGCTGCACGGACCGGATCCGTCCCACGGTACTCGTGATTTGTCCGGAGTGTACGGGCTTCGTCGAGCGCCTGCTGATGTTCCGTCTTCAAGTCGGCCTGGGTCACTCCACGCTCGACGAATCCCCAGCCGGCCGCGGCATACCGGGCGCTAGCACGCGCTTCGCGGAGCGACTGAAACGCAGCAAAACGAGTCTGAGTCGTCCGAGCGTCCTCGACATATACCGTCGCGTCGTGGGCGGCATCGAGAAGTCGGTGTCTGATGTAGCCATTCGGGATGCTCTCCGGCCCGAATGGCATTGGGAGCGTCTCCAGTAGCTCGTTCACGCGCTGTGTCGCTTCGTCCAGTTTGAACTGCTCGATAGCGACCGGAATCGCCTCGGTGACAACTGGTTCGGATTCACCGTCGTCGGTGACAGCCGGCAACTCGTGGCTGTAGACAGATTCGCTGGAACTGCTGTGCAGTGGGCTGAACTCACTACAACCTGCGGCTAGTGTCGTACCGGCGACCGCCAGAAAGCTGCGCCGCGTCGAGGAGCTACCGCGCATTACTGCTCACCCTCTGCAGGAGTGGTGGGCGTTGTCGTCGAATCGCTACTTCCACTTGCTCCCTCGGAACCGACGGAGCCATCACCGTTGCAACGTCCACTCCCGCTAATACTCGACCCATAGGAGTTGATCGACTCTGCGTCGAGTGCAACCGGGAGTCGGACGAGACGGGATTCGAAGACGTGATCGTCGGCGGTACACGCTTCGTCGTACGGTCGAAGCGTCCGAGTGTAGTCGGTCTGAATTTCCTTCGATTGCCACGAGACGTAACAGAGCTGTAATCGGAAGCACTCCTTGACCTGCTGGGTCTCGAGATACAGCGTCTCGCTGTCGAAGTTCGTCGCGGAGACGAACGACGAGAGTTCGTCGTCATCCATACCATCGGTGATAGTGAGCCGTCGAGCACGCGACTGGGAATCGAGGACTTCGTACTGGTTGAGTCGGGAAGCAGACTCCCATCGCGGTGTTTCGGTGGGGTCACTACCCGGATCGGTGAGTCGAATTGGTGGCACGGCGGCCCGGCGGCGAACCATCGGCGGATCGGTCACAGTATCAGATTCGGGAATGGCTGCGCCGTCGCTGGAGACGGAGCGCGTTGATGAGGCTTCGCCGCCGGTGAACTGGCTACAACCCGCCAGTCCACCGGCAGTCGCTGTTGCTACGTGGAGGAGGCGGCGGCGTGTAAGGGGGACCATTTGAGATAGGTAGGGTTCGAATACTGGTGATAAATTCTTTGTGACATTCCCAGTCCCAACGACGAATACCCGCAAACCCGAGTTGAGAAGTACTCAAAGACCTTGAAATGAAAGACTAAATTGCAGTTACAGAGTATTGTTTAGTTATCGTGGCTTGAGAAACGACTAGATTGCAACTCTTGTGTCCGAGCAAGCCGTAAACCAGATTACAGAAGTTAGATAACGCTGCTCTTGAACCTAACAGCATAAGCGGACGGCGATACCCGTCAATGTGTTCGCTCTCCACCTCTACATTGCTGGCTGTTCACCCAGAGAAACAGCAGTAATTCTAAAGGCCGAGTTCGGTATCGAGATAGTCGTCAATGCTTCCGTGTTCATTCTCGATGACTTCACAAAGTTCCCTATTGAGTTCTAGGCCGCCGTACGTGATATTAGCACTACCGAGGTAGACGTACTCAGATGTCACGACCGCCTTGGCATGTAAGTCATTTACTTCGACAATATCGAGGGACGCTGTGATTTGATTTTTGATAAAATCATTATGTCGTTGGTCTGATCGGACGTACACGCGAACTTTCGTATCGTCCAGCTCACTAATCGCCTCGGAAAGGCGGAGTCGTTGTGCCGACGTTTGGTCGTTAACTGGGAATTGGAGTTCAACGTCGCTAAGCCATGGGCTGACGATGGCGACATCCTCCGCATGGAGGAGGGTCCAGCCAATGAAGTAGCTGAGCGAGCTAGAAGGTAACGAAAATGCTTGTACCATCTATCTCACCTGCCGGTGGAAGTTCATGCTCGAACATCGTTGCTTCTGCATCTGTAGCTGGCACGCGATCAAGAATGTGGTCTCGGAGTTGCTCCAAGAGAATGTAACTAAGTGAGTCTTCCTGATTATGGCCAGAGATACATCCTGAGAGATGAAGGTTTTCGACACAGCCATCGATATCCGGTGAATAGAACATCGATTCAATCGTGTCCATCATCGGCGGCGATAACTCAAGTGGAAGCTGAGCGAGAGCCGTTCGGGGGAAGTCCTCAGCTCCGTCAATTTGAGCTTTGGCGACTGTATGCTTAATCTGGTACGCGTCGGCCAGCGACAGTTCATCATACTCTTCTTGGAGTTGTTGTGCACGGTCACAGGTAGCAATGAACTCTTGGGCGACCCACTCTCGTACGTCTGGGTACGGGACCTCGAGGATGTCATCAACAATATCTATTGCATCCGTCTGTGACGGCGGTGTCTCCGAGACGACATCGAGAACCGTGGAATCCGCCCACAGCCGCTCGTTCAACACCTGTGCATTATACCCAACACGGTTAATCGACTGCAGGACATTTCCAGGGTTGTTCTCCAGTTCGTTAAACACGAGGTCGACAATCCCTTGCCCGCCTTCCGTTCGTTCAAAGACGAAGATTTCCTCTGTTTCAGTATCCATTCCATAGAAGAGCATCGACGTATTCACACCGCTGATATCTGACACGACTTGGAGAAGGAAGTGTGCTGCTGTATGATATCCGAGGTCCTGATAGTCAACATTGTGGAAGTCTTTGTATCGCGCCACCCGTCCACGGAGCTCGTCATCACCCTGTATCGACGCCATGAAGTCGCTAACGTCGAAGACAAGACCTCGTGTGTCAAGTTCAAACCCGAGTGGTTGATCGGGGCTGTGTATCTCTCGTTCTATCGGCTCACCTCCAGTAAAGCGCACACCGACCTCGGATCCTTGGTAAGTTGCTGGTGTTATATTCAATGACACCCCCTCTAACGTAACGCGACCATTCACATCACAGAGCGTCAAATCACCAAATCGTCCATCGATTTCCGGCTCAACCAACTCCGTTTGAACTTGCGGTTCGGAGTGAACCTTCCCATACGCATCATCTTCGTGTTCCCGGCATTGATGTCCATCAAGAAGCTGGAGACATTCAGGACAATAGCGAACAATGCTGAGAGCTTCATCACCAGTAACGTCTTCAATTTCAGTCGTCGTGATCGATTCTGGGACTTTCATCCCGTGACGCTCATCACCTTGGACGGAACCGAAGTCGAACACAACCCGGTCGCCTTCCACAGAGGTTGGTGGGAGGAAAACGCGAAGTTGGCCGGACTCAGATTGGTACTCGCTACGGAATGGGGCGTGAGAGTGAACGATGCTGTCGATTGATTCTTCGCTTCCATACTCGTCGTGTTCACCATTGTAGACTGTGAAGTATTGACCACTACTTTCGAAGTAGGATGGTGGCACGTACCAGATCTCGCTTTCTAGTTCATCGTCAAGGGCGTTGAGGAATCGATCGAAGTAGTACGCTGCTCGGAGCAGGTACTTCCCATAGTAGAGGCTTTTATATGGTGTGTCGTACCGTTTTTCCGGATCCTTGTCTAGCGATCGATATTCTCCCAGCGACTTCAGACATCGACGAAGATGGTAGATTGCATCACGCTGATTGAAATTCGCTTGAATCCGGTTATCGTCAACAAACAAGCTCAGCTGTTGCACTGCAGTCTGAAGATTCGACACCGGTTCTAAATCAAACGATGGAACATCAGTAGTGTCATCCGCAACTCCTCGAGCAGGAGCTTGAAGTTGCATAAGCTGGGAAGCAACCTGTACAAGTGAAATATGGAGTTCCTCAAACCGATTCACTCGCTCCTCCTTCGACAGATCGCGATTAACACGGGACGCTGCTTGTTCCCGAATAGTAGCTAGTTCACCGTCTACTTCATCAATATTTATTGGCGGCTCAGTCTCTGATTCACCGAGAATGTCATGACACGTTTTCAAGTCGGATTGATACTGATGGATGCGTTCAAGCGTTTCTTCCCGGACTACTTCCAGGTACTCGTTGAACGCGTCGTCACTATGGCTGACGCGCTGTTCATCGACATCAATGTATTCATCAATTTCACTAAACTCGTCTTCAAGCTCTTCGAGCTTCGATGTGAGCTTCTGTTCAACGTCACGAATCGGTGCTTCTGCGATAAGGGGTTCGATGTTCTCCGACTCCGCAATTTCGAGGTACGTCTCAAGTGTCTCTTGGGGGTCTGTGAGGAATGTATAGAATTTTTCGAATCCAAGATCCTCTAAGAGATGGGCTTCGTAGAAATCCAGTTCCTCGTCTCGACGCGAGCGATACCGCTGCCGTTCGATGGCGACTCCAGTTTCGTAGTATGACGCTAAGGCTTCATGAATCCACTCAACGACTTGGTTGTCTGTTTTGAGGGGGGTTCGGAGTTCGGAGGCTAGGAATCGCCCTGCACGATAGAACATGTTCGCGTCGTCAGTAAGATTTGAGAGCTGTACAAGAATATGGGAGTCTGTGTCTTCCTCGCGAGCAGCACGTCCGATTCGCTGTACGAACGATGACAAGTCTTCTGGTGTTCGATACTGGCTGATGATTTGAATATCGCCGACGTCTATCCCGACTTCCAGGAACGATGTTGAGAGAAGGACATCACTATCTGATGCTGCTTCTGAGTCAAAGCCTGCGTCTGCGTATACGGGGAGATACGAAAGCGGTTCGTCAATGAAGGTGTTGTCCATCGCTGTCGCGACGGTCTCCCAGTTTCCAGGATCGTCTTCGTCGAGATGGTACCGCCAGAGTTCTCGATTTTGGTCGGCATCTTCGAGTTGTGCGTGTTTTTGATTGACCTGGCTGATACTGTCGATGAATGAGAGTATCTTTGTGCGGTCTCCGTTTCCATCGGAGAGCATGCTGTGACCGAGCAACATGAGTTGCTGGATGAGCATCGATGACGAGCCAGGGCCGTCGCGTGGGGAAAGTAAAAAGTAGAAGTGTTCCTCATCGTTATGGTCTTGCTTGTAGTCTGATGACGGCGGTTCAACTGCTGTGATTCGTGACGCTGGGAGGTCGTAGAGTTTCTTTGCGAATCGTCCGGGGTCATCAACTGTTGCACTTGCTCCAACCCAGAGGAGTGGTTTTTCGGCTGCGTTGTTTACGTTCTGGATGATTTGATTGGCGTGTGCACCTCGAAGCCCGGTATAGAGATGGACTTCGTCAAGGACGATTGTATCGACGTTATCTATGATGTTGTAGTCAGGTTTGAGTGAGAAGAGCTCGAGTGATTCGAGGGTTGTGAGGATGATATCTGGCTGATCGGCTCCATGTGCAATCCCCTGTCGATGGAGGACGACTTCTTCATTGGTAAAGATATGGTCAGGGTTGTGTTCACATTGGAGGCGGTAGGAGTTGTTGCTGGCGGAGAGTTCGAAGGCGTGAGTGTCACCGTTTTCGCCACACCAGCAATTTGCGAGCTTGAAACGTGATGGTCGAGACTGATGGTCGAAGAAATTCCAGTTGTCATTTACGTCGCTGGAACTCCATGGTTGTTTCCCCATGTACACTCCGATTGAGAGGTCGCTTGTTGAGCCCGACCGCATTTTGTGGAGATGCTCAAGCATTCGGCCGAGTTGGTCTTGAAGGAGTGCGGTCCGTGGATAAACGATAATTGCGGACTCTTGTTGGTTGTTCTGTAGTTGGTTATAGAGCGGGCCAAGGAAGGCCTCTGTCTTCCCGAATCCTGTCGGTGCGGCGAAAATAGCACCATGAGGGTCTTCGGTTTCGTTGCGTGCTTGGTGAAGCTCTTTGAGTGTTTGCCAGCTTTCTACTTGGAAGCCGAGTGGGTCGAAGTCGAAAATCTGCAGAATGTCGTTGATGAATTGGTCGTCACCTTCATATTCGGAGGTTTGGCGTCGGTCTTGCTGACGCCGGGTGTATTTCAGGGCGTTTGTTACATGCGGGGGGTTATCTTGGCCGTCATAGAGGATTTGGCGGTTCTCGAGAAGCCCCTGGATGAGTGGTGAAATATCGTCGTCAATGCGTTTCTGGTCGGTGTTGCGGTCGATATATTGCATAAAGGGTCGTCTCCTGGAATACGGTTAGTATCGTGTTTCTGCAGGGGAACGTATGAATCTTTATCTAATTATACTGGGATAAGAATTCCACTTCACGCACATTTATTTGATATGGCTAGCTATCCTCATCAGAATATCAGATGTATACCCCACCGGAAACACTCAATTCAGCCCGCCACCGAGCCTCCGAAATTACATGGTGGAACCGGTGCCTCACAAAACTCAACCAAATTGACGGAATACAGAACGCACAATCGTTTATATCCGATGACCTTATCGAAACAAAAGGCCCATACATCGAATACGTTGACGCTCCCAAGCCACACAACCAATCAGCAACCGACTTCTTAGCGTCACACAATTTTGACGAGACAGTTATCAGCGCAGTCGTCACAGAACTATTCGATGACGTAGCAAGTGGTTCTTTATACCAACATCAAGCCGAACTCATAAACCACATCCAGCAAGACACCAACGACAACGTTCTCGCAGTCCCAACCGCAACCGGCAAGACAGAATCCTTCTTCCTTCCAATCCTCGACTACTGTCTCTCTACTGATAAAGAAGGCCTCAAATCCATCATCGTCTACCCCATGAAGACCTTGAGCGTTGACCAGCTCAATCGATTCCTCTCATATCTCACTCAAATTAACAACAATACACCAAATGGAGAAGAAATTACAATCGGTATCTGGGACGGCGACACGTCCCAACGAGTCGGGCGTCGAGATGGTGAAATCAAACCCGGATCTTTCGTCCGCGGTCTCGAGTGCCCCCGTACCAACGAGAAGCTCACAATCAACGAAGATGGCATCGTCGAGTCCGAGAAGTGGAAATATCCATGGCTCAAAGCAACACGAGACCGAATCGAAAACGGCGTTGATATCCTTCTGAGTACCCCAGAAGCCATCGACTACCTATTCGTTAGTGACAACAGCAACAGGCGACAAATCCTTGGGCAAAACGTAAACGACCATCCAGTCGGCCATATCGTCTTCGACGAAGCCCACATTTGGCGGGGGATCCAAGGCTCGGCAGTTTCTCTTCTTGTTGACCGTCTCAAACACTTCTACGAACAAGCGGATCCACAAATAACACTTGTATCAGCAACAATCAAGAATCCAAAGACGCTAGCGACCCAATTAACTGGTAGCCCGAAGGAACAAATAAATTGCGTCGAATTCACCTCTACGGAATACCCCGTAACGGGAACAACCGCTTTTGCACAACTCCCAACGACAACTGTCGACAAACTAGTTAAAACGCTCGCACTCATCGAAATAGAACCAGTATCACGCTCGGAACTCAGAACAGACCATGCCCACCTAGAGTCAACCGTCACACTGCTTGAACGATTAGAGCTGGTAACAGAACACGACGGAACCCTCACCATTGAGTCAAGCCATCATGACTGGCTTGGCGAGCCACTCCGACAAAAAGTCCAAGAATCATTCCGACATACAGACCAGTACACCTCACTCCGACAGTTCATTCTCAACGAGACGGATATGTACCTCGCAGGGGTGATGAAGAATGCAGGTCTGAACAGTCGCTGGAACGAGCTGATTCTAGATCATGTTCCCGAAGTAGCTGAATTCGCCCGGTGGTTTGACTACGATACGACTGGAAGTGTCGGATTCAAGCATTACGAAAAGCTTCGAGAGATTCTACTTGAACACGACGTCGAGGATCCTGATAAGACGCTTCATACGATCATGGCGTTAGGGCGACTTGCTGGGGTCATAACTGAGAAGTACCATTACTTTGTCAAGCCTCCGCTTCACGTGTATTGGTGCCAGACCTGTCAAGAAATTACTCGTGAGGATCAATGCCCTGAGTGTGATGCAGCACTACCAGAGCTCAAGTTCTGTGAAAACTGCCACCATCCATACGCCGAAACAGCGGCCGAAAACGCGTACGCCCCAGTTTGCGGTCCGGCAGACCCAACGCATTGTCCAAGCTGTGGAGATACGATTCGGTTGACCGATATCGGGGTCCCGACCCCAACGTTGCTCTCGTTCATGTTAGCTGAAATCTGTCGGAATACACCCTCGAAAAAGACACTCGTCTTCTCAGATTCTCATGCATCTGCAGAATCAGTCGGGGACAAAATCTTTGATACGGAATACGGCTTGATGGCAGAGACCCTCTACGTAAAGGAATTGCTGGAAAACAATGGTACGGCGAACGTTACTACGGCCCAACAATCGGTTCTCAATACGCTGCGCCAAGAGTACTGGGAGCCGCTGTCCCAAAATCAAGATGATGCAGCAACCTACCGAATTTTAACTGATTTTCTCGACAACATCCAGCCGCATGCAACACTCGATAATTGTTCGCACCTCGTTTCAACAGGGCTTGTCCTCCCGGAATGTGTCTATCAAACGCAAGACTACGAACAATTTGTCATTGGACACGCACTCTATAATCGGTTCGTCACCCCGTACGAATCCAGCTACCAGTTCACCAAAGGCTCAGTCAAGTTCAAGGGCCTAACCAGAACGAAGGTCATCGACCGTCTTGAGAGTGATACTGGCTTTGACAGGGCGACTATTGAGAATCACATTGACCCACTACTTCAGGCATTTCTCGACACTGGGATTCTATCTGAACGAGAGTGGACGACTGTCCGCAAAAGAATACAGGACGCGAATATCACGGCTGAAAAGGAGGACGAGGTATTCGACTTTATCGAACAGGACCTAGAGTACCTTGATAGGACGGAAGGATATCCGGATCACAACAAAAGCGGTGTCTTTACACGAGAGCCCAACACCGATCGGTCGACGCTCAGATTAATTCCCACTGTAGCTTATTGCACGAACTGTTATACAGCAGTACCAGTACCACCAGCGATGAGTGGTACCGTACCGTGTCCTGATTGCGGAGAAGATGCCCCCGTTGTTTCACGGTTCACGGTAGATGAGAATGGCGCATATCATGGGTCTGGGTACGCAGATTTCGAGACGGATTGGGATGGATTTGCGCTTGACCACTGGGCGCATGACATCTGTTCACCGCTAGAAAACGACTCGCTGGAATTCATTACCGCAGGAATCCATAAAGGGAATATCCCTGAAACGCTCCGTGGAGCGATTGAAGACAGCTTCAGAAGTAACGACCCGGATATTAATATCGTATCCTCGACTCCGACCATGGAGCTTGGTGTAGACATTGGCACGTTAGATACGGTAACGCAAGTTGGGATCCCACCAACGTTGACGAACTATGTCCAGCGGAGTGGTCGAACTGGACGGTCTCGAGGTAGCTCTTCGCTAGTCACGACGGTCATTCGCGGAGACCATGCTGTCGACAATCATTACTATGCGGATTTGGAAGCCTTTTTCCGAGAGTTTTCGCCCGTTCAGGTTCCTGATGCGGAACAGTTCGACGAGCTACTTGCTAGCCACGTCGTTACAGAAACCATGTCGTACTTAGCGAGGAACTTTGACCAAACAAACACCTTCCAACAGTCCTATACGATACAGACGAACGATATTGAGGTTGCAGAACTTGCTAGCGAAGTTCAATCGAGATTAGAAGCCATCATCACGCTCATTCGAGGAGACTACGAAAGTGAACTCCGGGATTATCTCAAAGGGATTTTCGGACCGCGTGGTGAAGAAGTGTTTGAGGCAGTCTTCTTTGATGATGAGAATTCTGTCTACTTCGAGAAACGCATTACGCAAACATTTGAGCGTCTTGCCGACGTCGCACAAGCGGACGAGACGGACCGTGATCTCATTGATCAAAATCGGAGACTTGACCAATGGCTTAACCGGCTTGGTTTCATCGCTAATTACCGAGATTTCGGCGAACAGTTCCCTGTGAGATTCGCTGGTCGTAATGGTGGAATCCAATTTGAACCTGGGGGACGCCTCTACGATATGTTCCCTGGGGAGCAAAACGGTAAAGGAGCAAAATTCAGTCTCCATGGGACAGATTATGTCGTGACCGACGTGATTGGGTCACCGAATGCCCAGACAGTAGTGGGAATTTGTACGAACGACGACTGCGAACGACCGTTTGAGAGTCACTCTGAAGAAGAGCTGGAATGCCCGTACTGTGGTGACTCTTTAGATGAAATGCGAATCCATGAAATCGCGTCTGTAGAACTTGAGAAATCTGGCCGAGATTTCGGCTATCGAACGTATCCAGTTCTGTCGACACACCTCCAGTTTGATTACTCAAGTTCTACTCACAAGGAGAGAACCCTGTTTGGGTTGCCGTGTGAAATTCAAACCGGTGAGTGTACGGTTACAGATTTTGTCCCGGCGTTCCAGTATCGGTACCAGAACAGCAACGAGAAAGAATTGAGTCGGTCAGAAGCCCGGGTTTCCGGGAGTGAAGAGGAATATGCACCAGTTGGCCATACGTATACTACCCAAGGATTGGAACTGTCGTTCCCGCGCTCGGCGGTCGAAACCCGGCTTACTCAGTCCGCCGAAGGAGAGTATCCTTGGTCGAAGCTATTGACGAGTTTTGAACAGGCACTTTCAAAGGCTATTGCAGTGACGGCAAACTGTGAGCTTTCAGATTTCCGTGTGAAGGCGGCAATCACTACTGAGTCGTTGCTGATTAGAATCACAGATAGTCGCCAAGGTGGGAACGGAATTCGACAGCAGGTCCAGCAGGCGCTAAACGAGGTTGCTACACAAACGCGTGACGTTTGTGAGTGTACTCGCTGTAATGAGTATTGCGAGGAGTGTTTGTTGCTGGAACGAACTCCGGCGATCTATCTTGAACGAGATCTCTTGAGTAAGACTGTTCTCAAGAGCGCAATTTCAGAACATAGCTCGTAGCTTTCAGCCGTCGTTTGGGTTACGAGTCATTCCAGTCGGTGAGGTCGTGCTGTTGATTGGGGTTTGCAACGCCAAGGAAGTCGGAGATGTTCTCTTTGAGGATTCGTTGGTGTTCGTATAGTGTCTTTTTTGTCTCCTCGCTATGACCAGCGATCTTAATCTTATCAATCATTCTAAGTAGGTGTTCGAGCTTCTGTTTTGACCGTTGATACGGATCTGATCGGAATACAAGTTCCTCTTCAGTAAGTAACTGAAGTTCTCCATCCGGGTTTTCGATGCTGAGCGGAGTTTGTTGCATGGGAGATGAGATTTCGCGATTGAAATTGAGATACGGGCGATAGTGAGATAGCAGGGCGTTTTCAGCAATATCTGTATTAGTTGTCCCCCACCATTCGACGGAGGCGATGTCCCAGATATCAAGCCGGCCATAGCTGACGACGCTTGAATCCTGTCTGATGAAGTGTTGGCGAAGCCGGTTGCGAAGATCACCGGATTGGCCAGCGTATGCGGGATTTCCATCAAGGTCGAACATACAATAGACGCCGGGGGTGCCAGTAGGAATCGTCTTGAGTTCGTTGTTGATCATGAGCTGTGTTTGGTAGCCTTTGAGTTTATTTTCTGAGAGGGTTCTTAGTGAGGCAACAGTGTTATTGCACTCTCATAGGAGCAGGAACCTATTAATTGCGGACTTCGGTGGTAGGACAGTTTCTTGTTCCCGAAGTCTTCTGGGCGTAGGGAAAAGGCGAAGACCCTTGCGGGAAATTTTTTGAGTGGATATATGCAAGTAGTCATAGGGGATAATAGAGTCCCGAGTATAGGTTCAGTGATGGTCTTAACGGAGGAGTCATTCTAATGCGTTGGCAGAACCTCGTTCAACAGTTCGAATTTGGGGAAATCGTTTTTCTCTATGATTCTCCGGGGAGCATCCAAGGGTACGGCCAATTACGTTGTATTCCGGCTCTCCAGCAACTTGGGGTTCAGGATTTTACGTATCCTGTGAGTTGGCATCGGGTTGGCTCCGATATGATCCCACTAACCGACTATGACTTTCGTCATCTCGAAGAGATTGATACATGCAAAGACCATCTTGGGGTAATCACAAATCAAGGAACAGAGCAAGATACGACTCATTCGATTCAGAAAATAATTAACACGTATCGCCGAAGGGAAGCAACGCTTGTGGTGGTCGCAGATGTTTCAGACTTTACGTCACAGGATGACCACCGGCCGTTATGGCAGAACCAATATGTCCAGAAGGTAGGTCCCTATTCACGGGTTTATTCTGCATTTGAATCACGATACAAAGATGCTGGCTTTGAATTTCCGCTGACAGATACGAAGAATCTCTTTCTGCAGGATAATGCAATCCTCTATGAGATAGTGACTGGGAACTCGGTTTCCACAACAAGTGAGCTCTTTGAGGTACTTCCAGAGAATCCGTATCTTCCATTGTATTCACCATTTATTGATATTTTTGATGATGAGTCCGGAATGGGATCTGCTCCGTTAGACTCCGATAGTGAGCGTACTGACCTCGCAAAATGGCTGTGTCATTACATTGAATGGGAATTAGAGGAGGCAAAGGATGTCGCGTATGAATTAAACAATTATGTTGCGGGGGAAGTCAGCGCGTTCCGTCAATCACAGCGGTATCAGCATAAGAGTATTGCAGATGTCCGGCGGACACTCCAAGACTTAGATCCGGATGAGAGCGAAATCCACAAGCACTTTGTTACTTGGCTAAGGGAAGTCAAACAACATGGGTAGTGAAGGGTATATATTAAATGACTTACAGAACCCGGGGGCGTTACAACTCGTCTATGATACAATCGATAAAGGAGCAACAAGAGATGAAGATATCAAAACCGAGACTTGCCTCTCAGAAGGTGCTATCGAAGAAACCGTCTCAGGACTACGGCTTCTCAGACTTATCAAAAAAAGCCAAGGCGAATACCAGGCAGTTGACCTCACTTGGGAAACCAATCAGCCACACCTTGATTTTCAGCTTTCGGCGTTAGAAAATCTTGCAAAAGAGGCAACCCCCCAGGACTGGGGAAAACAATCAGTAGTACCGTTAACGTTCGAATTCTTCGTAGCCCACGACCTCCAATGGTTCTATGAAGAAGATAAGAGATTAGTCGAAGCTATTGATGATTGGCAAGCAGACACCAAAGAGTATCGACCGACCTATGGAGACAATAACCGATATGAGTTCAACACAAAAAAATTGGGGAACTGGGGCCGTCTTGCAGCGTATCTCGGACTCATTCAGAAAGTACAGGGAAAACGGTACGCCATAACACCGAATCCAGACCTATTCTATGCAGCAATAATGCGCGCAACCGACGCAGTTGGATTCACAGACAACGACGCTCCCCATGTCGAAATACGGCCCTTTATTGAGTGGCTCAATGAGAATCTACTCTGTATCTCGTTGGTGGAAGATACAAAAGTACCACCCATCATTAGTCATGTCCTGCAACAACTCATCCAACAAGAACGAGTTCAATACGTAGAAGCAACTGATACTGCAGCAGTCCCCCTCGCAGGCGTTTCGCAGTCACTACCAGGAATTGAAGCAGACGCAAACACACTCCGGGTGATTGTATGAGTCCACAACCGTCACTCCAGAACCAGAATGGGGTCTATTGCCAGCATTTCCAAGAATACGATCAGGAGAAGCTTCGAGAACTCTTTAGCAAAGTCGCTGCTGTTCGCGCTGAAAATAAAGAGTTCTTCGACTTCACCCACCATCCAATTGACGTTTACCCCGCTCACGGTGGAACAATCAATGAGGATCGCACGGTCAGTGAACAGGACGTACTTGACGATTTGTTAATCGGTCGCCCCACCAACTATGCAGTCGTAATTCAGGGTGTCGTTGGAACGGGGAAGTCCGAACTCTGTGCCTACTTAGAACATGAATTAGAGGACCGTGACCGACCAATTTGCCGGGTGCAGAAAGACGATGACTTGATGACGATTCTCTCGCAGCGGATTCCTGAGTTCTATGCTTCCGAGTTTGGAGAATCAATCCCCGATGCAGATAATCTAGACCAACTCCGCAAGGACTTGGAGAAACACCCCTCGACAATTGCGAACAGCGCGACCTCATCGGGGCTCCTTCGTTTGAGTCGAACCTATGAGCTTGAATACACCGATGCAGAAGAGAGTCAAATCCAGGAACACGTTAAGGAGAAACTCAAACGACTTATTGATAAGGAAAACCCCGGTGAGAAGGCTGATATCGTAAAAGAAGAACAATATAGAGACAATGCGTTTCTGCAAGTGTTTGCAGAAACAATTCAGCCAGCCGAAGCCGCAGCGGAACTCAGCGAAGCAATCCTTTCGGAAGTCTTCGAGTTCTACGATACACCACCTCTAAAGGAGTTGCTGAAGACCGTAGGTGAACAGTTCGACGATGAGCGACCCGTAATGGTGTTTGAGGATTTTTCGCTTCCAACAAAAGAAGCAGAGAAATTCCGAGATTACATAGAGCGTGACAATATCAATGACAATTGGGACTTCGTCATTGCCGGAATCGCAGACGCGACTCGACCCCTCCGACGCCGAACGTCCGAAGATCGATGGGCGTTCTATTGGACTAGCAAAACCGACTCAAACAAAGTACCGTATCTTGATGCGCAAACAGCCGTCGACTTTATTCGTCCCTACTTAGGATATCTCAAACGTCACGACGGGAGTGTCACGTACACAGAGACAGATTCGAGTAGGCAGTTTGACCGCGAGCTAGAACCTCCGGCATCGAACTCGATATGCGACCAATGTGGTCTATGTAGCGACGAGTTCCGCGACCTCTTTCCCTTCAACGATGTCTTCCTCAAACGAGTGTTCGAGGGGCTGGAAGAAAGCCAGCAGTCTCCCCGAGAATATATCGATAGAATCTACGAGATTCTGCGAGAATACGCCTGCGGCGAGGAAAGAGTCCTCCCAGCAAGTGCTGACGCACTCTACGGTATTTCTCCAGAATCCAATGTGATCATTGATGACGATGTTGTTACGAACGCCAAACCATACTCCGACCTTGCGAAATGGTATGGCGAAATCGCAGACACTACAGTAACTGTCGATGCACGACTGGCTCGAGGATTCTACCTGCTCTCAGAAGATAACGAGCCTTCCGACGCAGCACAAGCAGCGGGCGTGATGTACGATCCAGCGGAGGATGTCATTTGCATCCCGTTAGCAGAAGACGTCCACCCATCTACCACGAGTACCATAGAGACGTCAACGACAACGGAAACAACTACGACGGAACCAGAAGAGACTATCCAACAGACGCAGTCTGCTGAAGCCAAAGCCTCCGACATTATCGGCGACCATCTAGGGAAAGTCGAAAACTGGCAGCAAGACCCGAATTCTGACCGTTACTCGGATGTGAGGTACTACGTTAGTGTAGCACTTGAGGATCTCCTTAAATACGTGACCGATGACTACACCCTAATTCCTGATTCGAGATTACGGTTTAACATCAGCTCGGAACAACGACCATTTATCTATCAGGGAAGCGAAACAACACCAGAAGTCTACCAAATCCAGATTGACCCACGGCAATTTGAGCTCAGTCAGCTCCGAGAGTTGTTCCGATACGGCGTCCATCTAGACGAAGGGAGCCCGCAAGCGCAACAAGAGGATACCTTACAGGACTTCGCCGTTCCGCTTACGTACCTCGGAAACCAGTGGCGACAGAAAGTCTGTGGAGAATACCTGTACGGGGACGATATTTTGTATAACTACGACCCGCACTACGACTTCGATGACTTCCTTCTGGCATCATATGCATGGCTGGTCTTGTTCGACGATCCGTGGACAGAGCTTACTGCAGACACAATCAACGACCGGTTTGTGAGTAGCGACTCATTGTCTCTAGATGCGGAACTGCAATCAGTACTGGAGGATGAGTTTAGTAGTCTTGAAGATCTTGAGACTGCATTTTCGTTCGCTGATGATATTGAGAAGTTGCTACAGAACCGGATGGGTGTGACGAGTAACGCTCTCAATGTTCCAGAGGTTCGGCGTCGATTGGGGTACTGGCAGCCGTATGAGGTTCTGGATAGTCTTGGCCGGCAGAAATGTCGGAACATCCATTCCCGGGTTCGGATGAGTCCGTCGTTAAAACTGGCAGACTATGCAGAAGCCTTCTTCGACGTCCACACAGAGGTCGAGCAACTCCTGAGTGGTGGTCACGATTGGGAGGCAGCAAGCTCTCTTTCAGCGAAGCTCACCGGGCTCTCCATGGGTGATTTCAATGATGTTGTCGACGGGATCAGTAGCTATGATAATGTCGACCCAGAGTTCACCGAATCATTACGGCAATTTGCACGGCTTGACCAGTCCGAGATTGAAGCGGTTCGAACAGCTGCTGAACGGTGTCTTGACTTGGACAAAACAGCTAACCAATCGCTTCTGGAGGCGAAGCTTATCGAATCAAAACTTGAGCGGCATAAGGTCATGACCAGACTTACAGCATTAAATACAGAACAACGTGGCGGAACAACGGACTTTGCAGAGCGATTTAAGGAGGTGAGTTCAGTTTATGTCGAGTAAAGCTACGTCTGAAACGCCGCTACTCGAGGAGGTAAAGACTGTCCGTGAAAAATATCGACGAAAGCAACTGCACAACCAGTTAAACTCCATTGCGGAACTGATGGAGGAGACGATCTTGCAGGCAGAGCTCGCTAACGAGTTGTTCGGGTGCGAGTTGACTATTGCCGCCGACGCGAAATCGGACGTCAAGAACCTCCGATCATTGTTAGACGAGGAGGATTTTGATGCCTTAGAGGGTCAGATTGATGATGTCAAGGAGACACTCGAGGCTGAAAATCAGCGAATTACGAGCGAGATTACAGACAAGCGTTCAGGTCGGAGAAAGACTGTCCAGGCGATGCAGCGACTGAATGATCGCGTTGAGCGGTATGATTCTGGGAAGTTAGATGAGCTCTACTCTCTGTTTGAGAAATGGGATTGGCAAGCAGAGATCTCTGAAGACGAAACAGACACATTCGAAGAGAGACAGTTGGTGATTCAAGAGTTCGGCCAAACTCGAGCGGAGTGGCTTAGTGAATCGAAGGAGGAGTTGTTCGGTCGGTACCGAGATACGGAAATGTGGGAGATTCTCCATCCTATCTTAAACCAAGAACGTCTCACGTACGGTGATCTTAGTGAGACACAACGGAAAGAGCTCGCAGACTCTGAACTTGCCGAGTATCTGGAGCTACAACTCTCATAATGAGCTTTCATCGTCAAGAATTTCGTCCACGGATTACGATAGTCCCTCTCCAGTTCAAGGTGTGAGAGTCTATGGATGAACCAACTGTGTTCAAGCATGTTCTGACGTATCTCGAAGCCAATGGGTTCGACTCATTGGTGCACTTTCCCCCATCGTTCGCAGATAAATATAGGGACATCGCTGAGCGTTATCCTCGTCATCAAATAACGGTTGGAGGTCGCTACCCGGATATTATTGGGTTTACGCCACGTAACCAAGTGTTTGCTGTTGAAGTGAAAGGTGAATCAGATATTCTGAAGGGGATTGGACAAGCAGTGACCTACCAGCAAGGTTCTCACATTACGTATCTTGCTGCGACAGACACGATACTTGACCAGAAGTCCAGCGAACTGACTGCCCAAGGAATAGGGATTATCGGGGTTGATGAAAACGGAGTGTGTCGGCAAGAAGATCCGCGTGGAGCTACAGCGGCCAATCAAGTAAGTGAAATCGAGGGGAAACTCACGTACCGTCTGCAGCAAAATGGTCGGGATGGTAGTGTATCGGCGGTGTCCCTTACTTACCCGTTTAATTTCTTCGCACCTGCCGTTGCAGTAGCTGACGCTGATTCCATTAATCGAGATGAGCTTCTGGACCGAGTTACTGGCTCCTACGGCGTTCGACGAGGGACAGCCCGACATGCCATCGACGGAGCTGAAGTTCTTGGATTCATCAGATCAAATGGTCTCTATACCATCGGTAAACAGGGGCAACTTGCATTGGCAACTCTTCAAGGATGTGTTGACGGCGATCTTACATTGACAGCACTCCACAAATACAGGGATTCTATTCATGGACAGCCGTTGGTCGAGGCAGAGCCTTCATTGGCGATTTTACTTCAGAATGCTTACCGTCAGCATCCGGACTTCCGGCTATTCATTGAAGCTCTGCAAAAATTTGAGAACAAAGTAGAATTCCCGACTTTGTTAGAAGAGCTGGTCAAGCACTATCCAAACGTATTTCTAAATCTCGTATGTAAACAACCAGAACGGAACACAGCTCGTGAGTTCTTAGAAGCCGGCAACCGAGAGCAAATATACACAGACCGGGATACGTGGGAATCGTTAATCCGATCAAATGTTATCTCGAATTTCGTTAATCAGCTAAAACACATCGGTATTCTTCATCCTGACACGGCAGGCCATGGCGGAGCAAAGAGGGACTATGATCCACAGGCTAAACCTTGGATACTCCGAGATACTTCGTTGGCCTAAGGGCGCAGAAAGGAGTCACAAACACGAAAACAAGCAGATTCGCCGAGCAAAAGAAAAATATCGGAGTTAATTAGGTATCGTTAGCTCTTCAGTCTGAGCTGTGAGGCGGCGTTTCAGGTGAACAATTTCAACCGTGTGCGTTCGGTCGTTCTTGCTATACCTGATTTCGTCAGCGTTGAAGTTGATATCAACGTCGCCATCAAGGTATCCATTCCGGGCAATCTCTCGAAGTCGGTCCTTGTCACCGTAGTTCCAGCAGATTACCATATCAGGGGTCGTAAGGGGAACATCTTCGTCGAAATGATCAGTAAGCTGAACACGGATTGAAGCGTTGTACAACGTGTCTGTTTCTTTCTCTCTGACTACCGAAGCGATGTCCTCACCTGGCCGGTAGTCCTCGACATGGAGTTCGCGGTCGGTGGCTGGTTGTGAGTTGGATCGTTCGAGTCCGACGACGACCTCAGCGATGTTTCGAGGTTCGAAGTCGGATTGTTCTTTTATTTGTTCACGTCGATCTTCGAGTGAGAGGGACTGTGATTTAGCTCTGCGTGCGATTTCGCCCTTCCGGCGAGCCTCGAGGTATCCTTTAAACCAGGGGTCTTGGGTGACTTTGGAGAGATAGTGATCAACTTCTTCTTGCATTGCCTGGTAGACCGAGCTGGATTTATTCCGGATTTTACCGCGGTTTGCGGAGAGTTCGATGTCTTGGCAGTTGGCCACGAACATGAAGTGAATGAATTCGTTGTCGTGGGAGATAGCCTCGTTTAGTCGCTCCACCTTTATGTGATCTTTTGCGAGCCAAATTCCGAATTGGGTGGAATGACGTCCGAAGGTTGGGAGTTTGTTTCGGGCTTTCTTCCCTCCTGCCATGCCTACGATTTGGATGGTTGAACTCCCGTTTTCGTGGTCCACCTCAATTTCGTTCGGTGGATAGATTTTACACATCTCTTCGGCCGGGAAATCACCATCCCCTGGCATGAGCTGTTCCTCGGGGAATTCGAATTTGTTCGTTGTCTCTAGTTGTTCCTGCGTGTCGTCGATATCTTCATCGAGGTCGACGACGATATCCATTTCGTGGAAACTATCGACATCAAAGAAGTGTGCCGTAGATCCGGCAATGGTCTTCCACTTTAGATAGTGGTGTATCTTCTTGTAGGTTAGCGCCTCAGGGCTAAACCCTTGACCAGACTTGAACCCATTGATTTTGATATATGTCCCCTGTCGGTTGCTAGGAGCGTCAGTCTCCGTCACTTCGTATTCTGGGAGTTCTCGGTTATTGAGCTTCTCCCACGGGTCAGACATCTCTGCGTGTAGTGTCTGACCGTCTTTAGTCGTATTAACGACGATATTGTCGCTCTTGTAGAAGATTTTTGTCCCATGGCCTTTGTAGCCAATTGAGTCTGTTTTCTGGGAGTTCCCGAGATCGAAGAATGATTCCAGATCACGGTAGTCCATCCCGTCTCCATTGTCTTCGATGATGATGTCAGATCCGGTTAGGCTAGTTCGGATGGTGATATTTACCCGGGTTGCGTTGGCGTCGTAGGCGTTCGAAAGCGATTCACGGATGAGTTCAAGTGGATCCTCAAAGTCGCTAGCAATTTCAAGGAACTCGTTTACTTCGTTGACTTTTGGTTTTTGCTTCATTAGAAGTACCCTCCAAGTTCGTTGTGGACAATTTGGTGAGCGTATTTACGAATACTGGGGTCACGACCCACAGTATTTTCGATATAGTGAATCAGGGAATCGGTCCCCTCCCGAATACTATTTCTGATTTTTTCGAGTTCGCGTTGTTGAAGCGCGAGATTATGAACCGCCACAGGTCCCATCTTATCTTTCCGATATTGCGGGTCCCCCTGCATCCAGGAACGGAGCTTTTGTGACGAACAGACCAGACAATCGCAGGATGACAAATCGGCATCATCGATGGGAACAGAACTCGTTAGTGAAGTTTGGTATTTCCCATTGATCGCGTTCTGTATGTATGTCGATGAGTCAAAGGTGTCGACACCGAGAGCTGCAAGTAGCGGTAGGGCACTACTGGAAATACCTAGAACGTGAAGTGGTAAATGGTCGAGATCGCGCTCGGACATGACTTGGCGACATCCGGTTACTGCTTCAATCAGTTCTTTTTTGTTATCTTTCTTCGGAACGAGGCTTCCGAGAGCGATGCCGTCGAAGAGATCGTCAATCTGTATCTTTCCGAAGATGTCTTCGACGACTGAGAAGTACGTATCAATCATCGAATAGTAGTAGCCGTGGACGGTGAAGTACTTGGCACCCTGAAATCCAGCTTTTTCAGCAAGTCGAGCGAACTCGATTGCATTTTCTGCGGTTTTTCGTGCTTTGGTCTCCCGCTCTTCTTGTGTATCATCTGGTTGGATAGGGATGTCAAGATTGACGAGAATATCTCCACCGAGTTGCTGTTGCATCTCGAAGACACGTTTTTGATTCAGGTCAATCTCGAAGTCACTTCCATCGAGCCCGCCTTGGGTGAGATTCTTGTATCCTCCGGAGTCTGCAAATATAATTCCGTCAAATCCACTAAAGGCGTCACGTTCCTTGATTGGAGTGTCCAAGTAGCGGTCGAGGAGATTTTTTGAAATCCCGTAATCAGTCAATGAGCCGACTGACATCATTGATCCGGGGAAATACTCACTACAATCCACTTCAAAAACACGATCGTCACCGTTAATCAATTCTTTTACAGTTCGGTGAGTACTTCCCCCGAAAACACTAGATTCCCGTCCACCACCATAGAAGTTAATCACTGGGAACAAGTTCGGCGTTTCCATAACTGTTCCATTAACCTCCAACCGGCCAGTTCGGGCTTTTTCCGCTGTGTTCGTGATGGTAAACGAGGAGCCAACTGGCTGTTGTTCCTGTTTGAGGCCCATTATACAAGCACCTCAAGGTGCATCTCGTCTCGGATAAGTCGCTTCAGCGTCTGGCCACGCTCACCGAGCTGACCCTGTATGTCAACGATAGGAACATCAGTCTTGGATTCAATTCCCTCAATGGCCTGGCGGTAGTCTGCACCAAGATTCAAAACGACTCGCTCGTAGTTCCCTGCGTCAATTTTAGATTTTAAGTCCGCGAGAACATCGTTACGGAGTTCTGCTGCTCGTTGTTGATCCATTCGTAAGTCATAGGTGGTGATTTCAGTATCTTGTTCTATGAGACCATGTTCTGCAGACAGGATGCAAAGGTCCAAATCTGAACGGTATTGACCGTCTCTTTTGGCTTTTTTAATTATCTTATAGAAATATCCAGTATATAATTCAAACGCCGGGATAGGTTCTGTAGCTGGCTTTTTTGATTTAGAGCAGCCTTGAACCAGTAGGAGTGACATACCGGCATATTCGGTCGGCGAAACTTAAGACTTACTCTATGCAGCACCCACGCAAAGATGCCCGAGAGAAAGTCTCTGCCCACCGTTCCAATTCATGCTCCGTCTTCTAAGCCAAGGTACGCCAGTAATTCATTTATATTCTCTTTCCGGAAATGCTCTCGAAGGAGTCGTGCGTCTGGATTTCGGGGGAAGAGTTCTCCCGTTCCTGTCGTCTCAAATGCGTCTTCTAGGACATTCCGATACGTCTTACTTGCGGCGTAGCCTACAACGGTATCGAATTCACCCTCGTACTGTTCAATGTACTGGGTAACTCGATCAGTCACTATCTCGATTTGCTCTTCGTCTTGCTGAGCTAGCACATAGTTGTACTCAAGAACAGGTTTGTCAGTTTCATTCTCTTCTGGAACAGGCCCATATAGCCCAGAAATCGTGATTTTCTGAATATTGTCCCTGATGGGTTGAAGCCGATCGAACACAGCCCGATGAGTCCGAGATTGCGAGTATGGTTTTTCTTTACTGCACGGAATAAACAACAGAATTTCCTTGTCGGAGTTCGGAGTGTGGTTACGTTCGAAAATATTGAAGCTATTCGGAGTGTGCTTGAGTGAGATGGTCCGCGAAGCCTTCGAAGTGTTCAGGCCGATGTCGAAATCGGCGAGTCTTGCTTGGTCTGTTGCGATATCTAAGCCAACGACAAGATCATGGGCTCCTCGGCGCTCGAGTTCGGACTGTAGTTCTGCATCTCGGACCTGAGCGTGTTTCAATCCGCGTTTGATATCTTCGTGTTCTCGGGCGAAATCGATGACGTAATCTAACAGTCGATCTTCAGCGATGGCTTCCCTGACTCGGCGAACCTCGTGGTTGTACACCTCGAAATTGTGACGGGCCAGCAATGCGTACAGCCAGCCTTTGGTGATACCATCTGCACCGTATGTAGGGGTTCTATTGATTAGGTATTTGAACACCCACGGCTTGATATGTCCGCCATCCTTACATAGTGGGCAATAATCAAGGTCACAAGGATAATCGCCATCGACTAGGTAGTCGTCTATATCGTCAAAAACTACGTGCTCCCAGCTACCTGGGATGACGTATTTCTTGAAACTAGCCGCCTGCATATGCGAAGAGCAATCGAACGAATCCACCCCCAACAAAGCAAGGAGCGAAGCTTGCTTACCGCCGACACCAAACACGTGAAGCGCGATTTCATCGCGACGCGATTCGGGGATCGCATCTTTAGCCCCTTGAACAACGTCAATAAGCGTGTCAGTCTCACTCCGGAGAGGCACAAGTGACCCGATAGCAAACCCATGAAAGAGGTGTTCAACGCCTTCTTCTCTCGCACGTTCAAGGAAGCTCGCTACGTACCAGTTTATCGTTTCGTAATCATGGCCGTGGATAGCCACGAAGATGCCGGGTTCTTTTTGTTGCTCTTTCCACTCCCAGATTCGACGGACACTCCGGAAGTCTCGCTTATCGATAGTTACAGATTCACTTGACTCATCTCGAAGAGCGATCCTTACTTCTCCGGAACCCAAATCGTGGAGGGAGAGCTGCTCATTCAACGGAGTTTGATTGGTATCGTCCGTATCGTCAGAGACAGGTCGAATAATCCGTAGTCCATCGTCAACACGTTGAAGAACAATTTTTTCAGCTTCTGAATCCTCTTCTATTTCTGCTTCTTGAATTACTTCATCAAGGGTCACAGCAACCTTGTCCGGGTTCTGAAGCAGTCTCAGACAACGTACTGCGCTTTCGATACTTTTTTCCATTCGTTCGGTTTTCTCTTCCTCAGCAAGATCCTGCAAAATCGGGTAGTCGAGTGTAGCGAGGATATGACCGCCAAAATCGGCTTGGAGTTTAAGAACGCTATCAGGGTTGGTGTACAGATGCCAGTCGTTCTCCGTCCCGCCCTCCGTAGGGTGGTGGCCGAACTGCTCGGAGTTCATCAGACGGAATCCACCCGAATCAATAAATATTGGAGAGGTCACATCCACATTACGGGCTAACCGGTCTTCTAGTGGTTTTTCGCGCCACCACTCGAGCGAGTCGGCAGTAACTCCATATTCTAAGAAACTCATCGCTTGGAACATCGTCCCTTGGAGATGTTCCTCCTCAAGCGTATCATCACGGAAATGTCTCCATGCACTTCCGGATTGAAGCGTCGTCCCACCAATTAGATTAATCACAGGAAAGAGAGCAGGAGTGTTAACTGGCCCCTTTGGCACATCAAGAGTTCCAAGACGACCATATCCATCATCCCCCTCATAGTCGACAGTAAACTCCGGCATAGGCTACCAGCGACTTGCTATGCGGAAGGCATAGAACCTTCGCTCTTAGCTGAATGCTCTCAAGGTATCTAGGGTCATCGTCAGGGGGTTATACGAAAATCTGCCCGTGTCATGGAGACAGGGTCCAGCGATATCTTTGAAAATTTGGTACTCTTGGAAGCATTCTTCGGTATTAACGGGGTCGGAGTCGGCGGAGCGTGCCCCGCTATGTAAGAGGCCACGGAAACAATCGTGCATCCCGTTGGTGAAACAACCACAGTCAACGAGTGTGACAAATACACCTCGGAGTGCGAGGTCTCGGACGATTCCTACACCAGTCACACCCCACCGATGACGGTAAAGATTGAAAACGAACTGGAAGCACTCGGCCAGACGAATACCGAAGCGGGTCAGCGCGTCGGTGTCATCGAGTGAACGGGCCTTTACTCAACCTATCACTCAGCGCCTAATTTGTAGAAATTCATAACTGCGTCGGTCTGGGCAACATCCGCTCAACTTTGTATATCGGAATGTGATTTATGTTGTGGGTTTATCAATGGAGCTGTTCTGTTACTTAGTTCGGTTGTGTAGACAGCTACAACCGACTAAGCAAAAACATAAAGTAGATAGTACGAAACCCAACAACCAGAAATGACCCGCCTTAGAATCACCAACCCCCGCAGAAATCCAGTTCCATCTCTATGAGCGAGACCATCAACTGGAGTCACCACAACCTCGACGGCCTCGAAGAACTGTACTGGGATGAAATCGCACCCGCGTTACGCCGTGACGGACACGACCCCCACACCCGACCGTCCTACGAGACGCTCGCCGACCTCGGATACAGCGGTATCAGCTATACCCTTCGCGAACACCACGACCTCACCGTCACAGAGTTCCTCACCGACATGGTCGGCCTCGACGACCCCACCGTTTCCAGTAAATCCTCTAATGACTACGCCTGGCAGATCTCGTCCACCGAGACCATCGACGAGTTCGAAGTCTACCTCCGCGCACTCAACCGCCGCCGGAAGCTTGCCGACTCTACGCTCGCCTCAAAACGTACCCATCTAGCGACCTATGCGCAAATCTACGAGGACCTCCACGGGACGTCGGACCTCCTCTCGCCGCTTTCTGAGCCGTCAGAGCAGGCCGCCGAGACTGAACGCGCCTACCAAGTCGTGGAGGTCCTCGACGACAAACTCGCGACCGACGGCACGAAATTCACGTATATCGGGACGGTTCAGGGGTGGTATGACCGACTCGACCGGCACGGCGCGGCCGCTTTCAACCCCTTGGATGGCGTGACGACCGACTTCGGCTGGGAGCGCACAGAACCCGACAATAAGGCACTAGCGCCTTCGGACGTCCGCGCACTCAACAACGAGGCTAACACGCCTTCGGACCGCCTTCTGCTCGTTGCACTCGCCGCGTGGGGGTTGCGGTCGGGAGAGGTCGCGCGACTCCACGTCAGCCAGTTCGTTGGGGTCGACTCCGACGACCCACACCTCGAGTTCGAGGAGCGAAAGAACGGCCCGAGCACGGTCAGCCTACTCTACGGCTTGGACGCCTACCAGGAGCGCCAGCGCGAACTCGTCGACGACTACGACGAGTGGAATGGCTACCTCTTCCCCTCGACGCAGGCCGAGACTGGGCACATTGACTCGGATACTGTCCGGAATCGATTCCGCCGACTCGCCGAACAGGCTGGTGTCCATGTTGACGGTAGCCTCCCGAAGCCCCACATGGCTCGCCGATTCTGGTATAGCCAGTACCAGGACGCGCTTGCAGACGTGCTTGACCGCCTCGATATCATCGCTGACGAGCAGGGGAGTTCATCGGCGGACGTGGTGCATCAGAACTATCTTTCTGAGGAGAAACGCCGGGAAGCCCGGCGGCCTACGATGCGAGAGTTGCTCGCGGACGCGTTCGGCGAATAGTTGGAAGTAGCTTCCAATAAAGGGAGATCATATAATCCATCTCATACCGTGATAACGGTGCTTTCCGGATTGTTCCTGCTTCGTAGTTGGTGACGGCGACGACGAGTCGAAGACAGAGCGCGAGAAATACCCACACTCGGGCGTAAGCGTGGCCTTGGGCGCGCAGTATCTGATACGTTTACAATAAGAGGTAATTATTTGTCCCGGGAGGTTCGTTGTACACCTATGGTTGACACAGACGAGTGGCTGGAGATTACGCGCGACATGGGTGATGTCGTCGTTGACTTGCTCAGTCTTAACTTCGCTTCCGTGTCCCACGATTGCCCGATCGAAAACGGGCCTGACGCGCTCCGAGAGGATCCACGGTACGGAGCCACGCTGGATGAAATAGAACCAATCCTCGACCAGTTCGGTGAGGTAACGCTCCATGACGACCCGTGGATGGAAGACCATCCCCAGCTCAATATCCGGGTTGACCGGTTCACCGATGGTGAAAGAGTCGCCGCACTTCATATGCCCTACCAAGCAGATGGCGCTGTTACGTTCATCGGAGAGCTGTATTTCGACGAAGGAATTATGACGCTTGTTGATCATATGATCGACGACATTGCGAAGGCCGATGTCGGTCGGTATGTCGCCCGGGCGGAACTGGCAATCCTGTCAAACGAACTGGGATCGACGGCCGAAGCTCTGGATTACTGGGCGGTCGAAGAATCGGGATACAGGGATTCAGAGTACTATCAGTCCGAATGGGCCAAGGCCCGCGGCGTCAGCCGGCAGGCCGTCAGCAACAACCTGAGCTCATCTCGAGGTAAACTCCCTGCCGACGAACCCAGTAATGATGACGAGGGTGGGACACAAATGCAGTCCTCGCAGACCGCATCGCGGCCGCGACTTACCTCTGTCGGCAAGCGAGTTCATACGCCGGTATTCGACTCGTCGAGCAATCCGATGGAATCCGGTCCCCGGCAGAACATGAACGATCTCCTAAAAAATAACCAGTAGCCGCTCTGCAGTCGCGTACCATTTGAAACCCAAGATTCGTCCCGGAACACCGTTCAACAGGACTTTTCGTAATTCGAGTGGTTTTGCTTGGCGTTTTCGCGATAAGTCTCGTGACTCAAGATTCAATATTAGCAGTCCCACTCCTGGATAATTCGCCTCAAGGAACGTCTGCGCCTCTTGACTATCGTCGTCTCGAATAGCGAGGTAAACTTCAGAAAAGAGCCCCGAGTCACAATAATGTGTGAGTTGATCGGTGTGACGACCACGTCTGCGTGCTCTGCCGGGACTCGTTCGACACGTTGACGGCGAAGAGGAACCACATCTGCCCGGAGAAAGAAAAAACTACATGCCAAGACAATTGCTGTCCTCGAGAACCAAAGGACGAGTCCGGGTACTGCAACAAGCACAAACCATTGGCACACGAGCATATCGAGCCCGAGAAGGAGACTGAAGAGTACGAGGTCCTAGTGAGGGAAATCGGGTGGTGGAACGCTCTGAATCCACTCTTAGTCTGTTTGATAGTTGCGTGCAAAATCTGCTTGGAATTAGAGCCGAAACCAGCAATGTGGTCGTAAATCTAACTAATGTGGTTCCAGCAGGCTTCCTTCTGGGGATTTCGCACAGACCACTGCGCAGTTTTAGCTTGCCATCAGCATCATCATCGCTTCTGCCACCCAGTATTTGATGGTCTTAACCAACAATCACCCCTACTTCAGCCCGTATGTTGGTTAACTCCGCTACACTCGATATACTGAAGATGAGTTCTCTAGTTCCGGCCTCGTCAATCAGCCTGCGAATGAGACACTACTCGGCGAGCAGAAGCTCATCAGTCAGAGTCGTCCGACGTCCTCGGGCACAAGGGTGAATCCGAGTGTTCGAAAGTCACTATCGAACGCGAAGATATGGTTGATATCACGGCTTCCGGCGAGGACACTACTAGTATGGTCAACAAACGAAATTTGGTGGTCGTCGTACTGGGCGAACTCATCACAGGCCGCATTGAATGCGGGTTTATCCACGGGAAGGATGTTGAAGCTCTCGGACGCTCGGATGGTCTTAAGTGTCTCGACGGCTGCAGCGTGCCCGACCTTCCGCAGTATCAACGTCGTGAGTTCTGAGAGAACTGACCGACTCGTGTAGAGCGGACGGTATGGGAGGTCGCCAGCGGCAATTGCATCGAATACGTCTCGAGCGCGGTCGTGGCGTTCGGCCGGTTCGTAGGCCCACGCGAAGAACGCGCCTGTATCGATGAACAACGGGGTTGCACCCTGTATCATTACGACTCGACCTCGCCGTAGAGGATATCATCGATATCGTCCTCGCCGACGGGTTCGTCTTCGTCACCGGCGTGCGCCTCGGCACTCCAGAACGGGTCGTCTGGGTTGATTTCGGCTGTTGTGTCCTCGGTGTCGGTGAGCCACCAGACGACGGCGTTTGCACCGACGGTGCGGCGTTCGACTCGGCCTTGTTCGTGGAGCGTGATCAGTTTCTGGCGGGCGGCTTCAGAACTACAGTCAAGGAGTTCGCCGAGTTCTTTCGCGGTGGCGACGGGACTTTCGGTTTGGCGGATGGCTTCGAGGATGTCCTCAAGGGAGATTGTCCCGACATATTGGCCGCGGTCGTTCCGTTCGCGGTCCTGACTCATGACTACTCGTTCGTGGGCTACCTACCTAAGCCTATTGCCACGAGGCAACAGGAGTAGACAAATTTCCTATCGCCACGTAGCAATAGGTAGATGAGGATTCCCTCAAGGCGTGGGAAACATCCGGAGAGAGGGCACTGTCTAATTAAGCGATTCACGGAGAGACCGAAGCAAGAGTATCTCATCAGCCGTTGTTGAAGCATCACCGCTTATGTGTCGTTATTGGAGTATTTAGCGAGGTAATTGAATCTGGATCGCTCAGGGGTTACCACAGATACGTCTCACCAACCAGATACTGGGTGGTTCGCCCTAAGTGAGTCCCGGTGATCAACTCCTCCCTCTAACGGTTTTGCGTAAATAGACAGTACTCGTGTTCTCAGTTTTTAATACCGACTGAATAAAGAAATCGTGCTGCCAACTATGCTAGAGCGATTCAACAGTCCCACAGAAATCTATTTATCGCCGATCTCGGAGAGTCGGACCTGAATTTCGTTGGCGTCGGCGTCTGAGAGCGCTTCAAGCCCGAACTGCACGAGGAGTGGGTAGAAATGCCGGTTCTTCTTAAATTCGTCACGGCCGGCTTTCCGGAGTTTTAGCTGGGATTCAAGGTACGTATCCTCCAACTCATCGAGGATGTTGTCTGGGATGTAGATCGTCCGTCCGTTCCACTCGTCCTTGATGTTCGTCTTGCTCGTTTTCTTCGTTTCGCTCAATGAATTCGTTTCGTTCGGTGAGCTCGTCTTCTGTGTTTCAGTCGATGAACTGGTTTCGCCGGTTTCAGCTACCTCATCCGTTTCTTCTTCCTCGTTGTTCTCGTAGTTGCCTTCAATACCTGAGGCATCACCCCAGCCATCACTCATGTTTTCACCTCCTCCGGAGCAGTCTTCTCAAACGTCTCGTCAAGGAGATCAGCGATTTCAGTGAATAGCTGGCGGGCATCCTCAACGCGCTTGTTCTCTTTGTCGAAGCCGAAAACAGACGTTCCTTGGCCGATTGATTGGGAGAGGTCGGTGCGCTTCGGAATCTGGAAAACCGGTAGTGAATATGCTGATTCGATTTCTGCAATCGTATTCCGGTGTTCGCCATTCTGCTCGACGCGGTTGCACATGATTGCGAGACGGTTGATGTCCCCGTAGGCTGGTTCGAGCGATCTGAGCTGTTTTGCGAAGATCTGGAGGCTATTGGCGTTTAGCTTCTCCGGAATCACAGGGATAATCACGTTTCCTGTTGCGACGAGTGCGTTATCGGTGAGAACGTTGAGTGACGGTGGGGTATCGACGATGATGTAATCGTAGTCTTTGTCAAGTTCGTCGAGGGTCATCCCCAGTCGCTCTCGACTCTTGGGAGCTTCGAGCAGCGTCTGGATGTTCTTATTGTTCGCGAGCTTCTCGCTGGCAGGGAGAATATCGAACTCCTCATGTTCGACGATGACGTCGTTCACTGCCTCCATTTGGTCGAAGTCGAGTACATCGAAGAGCGTGGTCCGGTCTGTGTCGTAGTAGAGATCGTTGTAGCCGAGTGAGCATGTGAGCCCACCGTGGTAGTCGATGTCGACGAGGAGAACATCATGTCCTCGCGCGGCGAGTGCGCCGCCAGTATGGATAACGTCCGTTGTTTTCCCGGCACCTCCTTTCTGATTCGCTACGGTGATTCGTGAAGTGTTCGTGTCGTTCATATCGGTCGTTATCTGTGATGAGTTCGTTGTGTTCGTTTTGTTCGTTTCGCTCGTTACGGTTGGTGCGCTCGGTGCGAGTGTTTCGCTCAATGAATGGAATACCACCTTATTAAATCCCACCGTTCGTTATGCTCATTGAATAAAATTCGTTCGTTTTCATCAACTCATTCGTTACGCTCGTTTCACTCATTTCTCGCTAATGAGAGCAGTATATCAGTCGGAATAATTTAGCTTGTTTCTCTCAATTTGTTCGTTACACTCATTTCGTTCGTCACTCTCGATGCGTTCGTTTATTCTAAGAGCAATAACAATTAACCGCGGTGTGCATCTAGCGGCCTTAGAAAAGAGCGTCGAGAAACATTATCTGGACCAGGATTAGACTGATTTGTTCTTTCCCAAGCTCGCAAAGGATCTATGAGGGTTCCGAAGCAATCACACAACGCCCTACGACCTAGTTGTGACGGACTTCCTTGATTGGGTACGCCGTCTCGACCGCAACGGTGCTTCACAACGGCGTCCTATCGGGTGATAAAGCCGAATCCAGTCTGCGATATCCCGAACAAGGCGGTGGGTGGCGTGTCAAATGGGCTGAACACCTTGCTGATAAGAGAGCGGTATTCCTCTTGATCCACTATCTCCTACGGAGACGTGTTACTGTCAATCAAGTCGGTGAGTGGACCTTCCGAAGACGACACCACTCTTCCGTTGTCTCGATTCTTTAAGTTGGTGTCACACACCGTACTTCCGAAGTCTCGTTTGTTTTCCGTGAATAGCAATTGCGGGGTTGCACTATTAAGAAGAAAGTTTTATATAGACAGTCATAAAACAGTATCCGCAAAGCTGATTTACTTTATTGTGTAGTAGAGAGATTAGCAATACTCCTAGTCTTCACTCCAAAGACTTCGGAAGTGCGGTGTGTGTCTCCCAATGTTTCTAGCTACTTCACTTGTGATAGAGTCAGTTACAGCTAATAGCACAAAGACAACGGAACCGTGGGGTGTCTGTGATTGTACTCCGAGACAACGGAACTCTGGTGTGGTCTCCGGAGACTCCGGAGTCTTCGGAACCGCCAGTCCGCACTTTTAAATATTCTCTCCACAACACACCGAACAAGATGACGTCATTCGACTTCGAACGCGGCGCAACTCCCTATTCCAACAGGGACGCACTTCTTGACGATTACACACCCGACAAACTTGTCGGCAGAGACGACGAACTGCAGGAATATCATGGTCTCCTTGAGCCAGTTATCTGGGGCGACCAACCCAATAACATCTTCCTCTACGGCAAAGCTGGCGTTGGCAAAACAGCTGCCACCCGATTTCTGCTTGACCGTCTCGAAGCTAACGCCGAGGATTACGAAGACATCTCACTCACTACACTTCACATCAATTGCGACGGCCTTACTTCGAGCTACCAAGTTGCCCGTCGTATTGTCAACGAGCTCCGTGACCCAGACGACCAAATCAGCGAACACGGTTACTCACAAGCCGCCGTCTACGAAATGATGTGGAATGAAATCGACGCAATCGGCGACATCTTTCTCATTGTCCTTGACGAAGTCGACCATATTCGCAAAGACGACTCTATCCTCTACCAACTTTCGCGCGCACGCGAAAACGAGAACCTTGAACATTCTAAAATCGGCGTTATAGGCATCTCAAACGACATGACGTTCCGCGACCGTCTCTCCCCCAAAACCAAAAGCTCTCTCTGCGAACGCGAACTCTCCTTCTCTGACTACGACGCAGATGAACTCCGAGCGGTCCTCCGCCAACGAGAAGCTGTTGCATTTAAAGATAATGCCCTCGAAGATGGCGTCATCCCGAAATGCGCTGCCGTCGCCGCCCGCGAAACCGGCGACGCCCGTGAAGCACTTGACTATCTGCTCTTTGCCGGAGATAAAGCACGTGAAGACAATTCTGAAACCGTTACCGAAGAACACGTTGAGCGCGCACGCGAAGATGTTGAACAAAAAGCCGTCGCCGAAGGCCTCTCTGACCGGAACGAACAAGCGCGACTTGTCGCCTACGCACTTGCGACCCTCGAAGCAGAAGGCGAGACTCCAGCACGGACAAACGACGTCTATGATCGATATCAGAATCTTGCTCGCCGCGCAAGCGACAATCCGCTAAGTGTCCGGTGGGTGCGTGAACACCTAGATAGTCTTGTCATGCTTGGAATTCTAACTGCAAACGAGAAGAATCGCGGTGAGGGCGGTGGCCGCTACAAAGAGTACAAACTAAACCAGTCTGTTGAGGCTGTCGTCACTGCACTAGAGGAAACAATTGAACTCGTCGGAATTCATGAAAGCGTTACTGGGTACATCTCTTGAGTGTGTCCAAACCTTGTGAACTATCTTCAGAAGTCTAGTGGTAGCGATTTTGGATTTGACCATGTCATGGTGTCCCTGGTGCAAAACCCGATTTTGGTCTTTGGAAGTCCGGTGTGGGAGACGTGACTCCGGAAGTCCAGTGTCTCCCTGATGATCCCTTCCAAGACTTCGGAAGTCCGGTGTAGGATATGACTCCGGAAGTACGGTGTGGATAGGCAGATCTCTCCTAAGATATTCCTCAACCAATTGGTTCTCCGGTTACTCTTCTGAATTAACTGGGCCTTTGTATCGAGACTTAATTTTCTCGCCTTCTCGCCACTGCCAGTAGTAATAGCGATTGTCGTTAATCTCCTTGATCGTGATTGTCGCCTTTGACGGGACATCATCTGGGAGGTCGTCCGGTCGTTCTTCAATCTCGTCTTCTCCTTCTTTCTCGGCAAGACGAGCTTCACGCTCACGGTGTTCAGCGAGTTCCTCGGCGTACATAGCGACGTGTCGAAGGAGCTCGGGCGAGGAGTCGTTGAGGGTGTCAACGATGTCGGTGGGGAGTTCAGCTGGGGGTGTCGGTGGCTCGTAGGACATTATGACCCACTCTGTATTAACCAACACGGGTATCAGAAGCATAGCTTTGTTGGTTAATTGGTATCGGGTAATTTCCGTCAACTCTTCAGTCGCTACTCCTCAAGCGATCCAATAATCTCCTGAGCGGTCGAACTGATTCGACCGAGGCGCTCCTGAACTACCTCCGAGTCATCGCCTTGCCATGCAGCAAGGTAGAACGCCGACCCACTCGTATCGAGCCCGCAATACCGACCAACGATGTACGCGACGGCTTCTGCTTCGACCTCGCGTTTCGCCCGCTCGGTTTCGTCGGTGATGTCTGCGTGGCGGAGTGCGTGGGCGTACTCGTGAATCAGCGTGACCGCGAGATCGGCGTGATTCGAGCGGGCTTTCGCCTTGACGACTGGTTGGAGATCACGTCGATTCCGGTATTTGCAGACTCCCTTCGCATCGCCATGGTCCCAGTCATCGACATCGACGATGCGTACCGACACACCGAGTTCATCAGCTACCCCTTTGAGCGCCAGCACCAGATCGTCGGCGTTGCCCGTCGCTTCGGTCTCCAGCTCGGGGAGCGGTTCACCTTCGGTCTGAGACACATCGAAGACCGCCGTTGGCTTGAAGCCGACAAGCCCTTTCGACCACTCGTCCGGTGGTGTCTCGTCGTATTCACAGTCGCTTTGTTCGTGGTAGCTGGGCGAATTCTCGCACTCGGGACACCGCATCGTGATGACCGGGGCCCAGATCCAGATGGCCTGTTCGCCTTCCTGGACGTGCCGATCGAACTCATTCTGCCACGTGTTGTAACCTGCGACGCTTGTCGCCTCGGGATACTGGAGCTTAATGAGAAGCGTGTTCCGATGAGAATAGTCGTGGAAGCGACTCTGGACGTCCAGCCAGTCTTGGAACTCCTCGCTGGCCTGCGCATCGTCAACGTGGTCGGCGAGGTCGTCGATCCACGCTTCGATGGTACTGTGCATCTCGTCGCGTCGGGCGTCGGTCTCCTCGAACGAGACCGACGAGTCACTGGTCGTAGTCATGATTTTCAGTAAATCGCGTTCACGGCGACTGCGTCGGAGTAGGACGCGCCGCACCCCTCAGGGCGCAAAAAACACTCGTGGCGTCAGGTCGGCGGGAGGTAGACGCTCTGCTCACCGGCAAGTTCCTCAAGGTTGTTCCGATGGCGGTGGGTGAAATAGCAGTCGTAGCTGCAGTAGCCACAGATGTCCCCCGTGTCGTACTCAGCGACGTATGGACCGCGCTCGGTCGTCCACACGTTTGCGCCACACTCGGTACACGCCGCGCTCTCGATATCGCCCGGTGACAGACCCTGATACGCGATTTTGGGCTCGTCCTCCGGGGGTGTCGACTCGGGCCAGACGCCCTGCACCTGCCAGAACTCACGAATCTGAGCGAGGCCGTGGCGCACGGTCCTGCGAACCGTCACATGATCGGCATTGCGACCGCTGTCGTCCCACCCGTCGGGTGTCCAGAACTCGCCGAACTGCGCCCCGCGATGGACACCGTTCCAGTCGAGGCCGATGTATCCGCCGGTGGGTCGCCCGTCAGCGTCGGGCGAGTAAGCTGGTCAATTACGCTGAGTTGCTTGGGCGGGCTTCCACCGAGAATGTGGACGCGACGGCCACGCCAATCACGGGGTCGGAGAATTCGTGGGCGAGTCGATCGGCGTAGCCGCGGGAGTATCCGACGACGAGGTCATCGGGGACCGCGTGAATCGCGGCACGGCACTTCGGGACGATCACGAGGTCTGCATCCGGGTAACTTCCCTGGATTTCGCGTGCGGCAGTAACGTATTCATTGACCTCGTCGACGTCGTAGGCGTCACCGATAACGCCGACCTGCGGTTCGTACTCGAAAAAGCACTCAACGTATCGATCAGGGTCGGGATTGCGAAAATCGTTGTCGAGCATCCCGACCGGCAACTCCCGGTCTGTGTACTGGTGCTGTTGGTAGGTACAATCTTCGCGAAAGCCTGTGAGAAAACCGAGTTGGAATCCATCAAGTGCGAAGGGAACGCGGTGGAGGAATGCCACATAGTCGGCCTGTCGGGCGGCTGTAATTTCGGTTGCGATGCGACTGGTCGGACATGCTGAGAGCGCCATCTCGAATCACCTCAAAGACGCGGGAGTGGTCGCCCCGCACCCCTCGGGGGCAGAAAAACCAGAAGCAGACGCCAATATTAACCAACAATACCGGTAGCCCTTCCCTATTGTTGGTTAATCCTCGAAGAGACACCGAGTGGCCGCCTCCTCGCCTGTAAGAGTTTGCTGGTCGTCGGCGGTATCGGCAAACAGGGTTGACTGGTCACTCTCGGACGAGTGCGCTACTTCGGGACGGTCATCAACGCCGAACTGGTCTGCCTCTGGCTGATCCAATTGGGATTCACGCTCGCGATGGTCGACCTCAGCGCCGAAATCTTCGAGGGATGTCTCGACGCTCTTTTCGACGACTTCGAGTCCGCCATCGTCTCCAAACGCGGTCTGGTGCTGAATCTCGATCTCTGGTCGATTACTCATGTTCTTCGAGCCTCCACCCGCCAGAGGCTCGAAAAATGCACTCCGCGAGACGGAGCGTTACCAGTAGCTGGTAGCACGGTTTCTGTATTCAGAACCGTCCGTGTAACCGTCGCTCAATAGAGAGCGTGTCTCTATTACTGCCACCAACGATTTGACTAACAGGTGTCAGAAAAAGTGTGTTGAATAGAGGGCGCGTATCTCCCACGGTAGCGGCTCACCAATGTGGAAATTGGAATTGTTCGGTACAGGGGATGTAGGGATCACTATCGGTATTCACGACGCGTTTTACCTCCTTAGTGTGATGTCGGCGGCTCTATCGAGTCCGTTCGGTCAACTGCTGCGCCCCGTCACGGACGGCCCAAGGAATCGGCTCCGAATCAAGTAATCGACAGACCGGTAACATCTCCGTCTCGGATGTCCTCTGCGGCCGCCAGTAACGTCCTGAGGGCATCGTTCTCGAGACTGATCGCATCGTCATCGTTGTCAGGGAGTATCCCTAACTTATCGATTACTCCTCGTTTACCATCAGTGACGGTTCCGGAATCGGACCGCTCCAATCTCGTAGCGACGAAAACCGTTTGGCAGGTTTCGGGCCGCCACAGTTGGACGTGAAGCTTTCCCTCGTCGGACCAGGATGGCTCCATTTTCGACTGATAGACGCCGCTTTTGTTCTGTTCACTCACAAGATCTTCGGCGGCTACTTCTTCGAGGTCCCCGATTTGTTTGTGGCTGTACTGACGCTTCGCACCCCACAGTCGATCGACCATGTCCTCCCAATGAATCTTCTTACGCCAATCCTCGGTGAGTTCGACGTACGAAAACCGAGCGTCGTCGACGACGAAATCACGCGGTCCAAACCAAATCTTGCTGGTGTGGCCGTCGAACACTCCATATTCTCCGGACTGATTATCTACTTTCCAAGCCATATACGGTGCGTGCTCCCAAACGCCGTCTTTCTGTACCCAGAACTGGAACTGCGAATCGTAAACCGCCTCTCCGTCTGTCACCTGCAGTTCGATGACCTCGCCTGTTCCGTACTCGTCGACGACCGGAGCAGGACCGTCCTCTTTCGGACGATCGCTGTAGCTCACGGCATCTGTCTCGATCTCGTCTCGCCAGGGCATAATTGAATGCGCATATATTCCACGCCACACATTTCAATGTGCTCCTGCATTCATCCGCTGTATTCAGCACGGCCACCCCCAAGCTACTCCGAACCTGACAGAAGCTACGTAGTACATTCGCATCATGCATTGAGCAAAATCACCGATTCAGTTACTGGCTATAGCCTGAATAAAGAAATCGTATCACCAGCTACTGTTACGCCTGTTCTGACCGGAGTTCTTCTGCACGTCGTTTGAGCCGTCGGAGGATTTGGATGCGATTCTGGTGGGTGTTCTCGTAGGCGACACAGGCACGGAGCGTGTCCATATCGTCTATCGTCGCGATACTCGGGTCGATGAGCCGGATGTTTCGCGGCTCAAGTCGTTGCTCTGGTGAGAGTCCATTTGATTCGTCGTCTCTGACATTGCTCACTTGTTGTCGCCTCCACTCTTCTCAGAGGCGATAAAAACAACCGAGAGCGATTTTTTGGACTCTACGCCCGAAGACTACATGAGATGTGTTTCGAGTTGGGGACGAAAGAGAGCGACCGGACTAGCAGTCGCGGTCGGTATACCGCTGGCGCTCTGGTCGAATCCCTCCAGTGAGGATTTCGCTTTCAGAGTGGTCGCCGACGCTTCTGCCGAGGTCGACAAGTTTGAACACGCCGCCGCCGGTCCATCCACAGTCGGCCGAACAACGTGTGACTGCGTACGCGTCTGCATCCTCGCCGGTTCTTTTATCGTGAAATGACTTTGGTTTCGGAGGGCCGGTTACACGTCTTACCGACTGGCTTTAGAGTTAGCACTCTAGCAAAATTACACGTTTCTACAAATTTACGACTCGTACTCGAATAATTCTTGAGCTGAACCGTCGTCTGGGATAAATTTCTTTACTATTTCGTGAAGAACATTATAACTTAATACATCTTCTTGTGACTCAGCGCAACAGCCTGAGATTTGGAGATTGTTCACACATTCGTCAATATCCGGCGGACATAGAGACGACTTCACTTCATTCTGTAGAGAATCGTGGTACTGAGACGCATGTTTATGCATGGCTTCGTCTATCGACTTGTCATTATATCTGGAAGTAGATAACTCTGATTTCAGCCCAATCACCTCTTCACGAGACACCCCATACTTGTCCGAGATGGCAATAATTTTGCTCACAATAGAACGTAGCTCTTCAGATAACCTACTTGATGATACTATCTCTCTATCTCCAAGATAATCAGAGACAGCATCCTCAAGGTCTTCTTCCGAAAGGTCGTCATCCGTTTGTGGAACGATACTCTCTAGGCGGGCTTTTTGTCTACAGAAACGTTCTGCTTCCAGCTGTTCATTGAATACCACTCGACTAAGGGATTTGTAAATACGGTCTACGTTATTGTCTTCGATTTCATCAATCAGAAGTCGAACGGTACCCTGTCCACCCTCTGTCTGTTCGAACACATAGACTGTGTCACTTTCTAGCTCCGAATCCTCGTCACGATATCCATAGTGGAGGTCCCGCGGATTCGTGCCGGCTACGTCCGCTACTAAAACTAAAAGGAAGTGTGCAGCAGTATGGCGGACAATCTCCTCAATGTCTGCTTCTCGGTCTCCGACAACGTAGGATGCCCATTCTTCAGATGACTCCCTCACCTCATTCATAAGCTTACTAATATCTAATTCAATTCCTTCAGTTTGGAAGGTTATCCCCAAACGTGGGTTCTCTGAGCGAACTTTGAATGTGTCTTGGTGGTCATAACGTGGGACGTAGCGGTTGTCTTGGAAGTATGCTGGCGTGAATTCTAATTTTACATGAGAAAGAATAATCCGCCCTTCACCTCGTCGATACACGAGGTTTTTGTCTTCTTGACCTACCCCGGTTTCATTATCTTCTTGATGTTCGTGTTTACCAAACTCCGTTTTAATATGTGGGTCAGAATGGATCTTCCCATATTGTCTTTTCCCGTGTTTTCCACACTCTTCACTTTCCGTAATTAAGTCATAGCAAATAGGACAATAGCGGACAATTCCTTGGCTTCTTCGTCCCGACTCGTCCTTTACCCGTTTTGTCTTTATAGACTCCGGTTCTAGCACTCCTTTTTCAATTTCACCATGGGCGACAGTTTTTAAATCGAAGGTTCTGGGGTCTTCATCAGGATCAAAGTTAGGCGCAAAGATGATCATTTCCCGTCCGTTATCTGCATATTTTGGTTTGTATGGCGCGTATTGTGAGAGGAGCTTTGTTTTCGGTTCCTCTTTGCTTTTATTCCCTTTCTTGATTGAGACGCTGGACCCACCACCACCAAAGTAGTTTTCGGGAACTAGATACATCTCATCAACCATGCTATCTCTGTCTATTTTCAAAGCTTGATTGAAATAGTATGCACTTCGGAGTAACGCTTTTACAGCATGAAGGCTCGAATGAGCATAAGGGATCCAAATATTTGGCTTAAATGCTTCGACTGACTTTCGGAGATAGTAAACTTTCCGGCTTTGTTTGTGTAACTTATCAAATTCATCACTCTGAACCTGTGTTGTAAGGTCGTCAATAGTGTTGAGAATCTCGTATGACTGTTCGTCGTATTTTTTTGCGTCGTTTCTGACTGACCGACCTACGTCAGTCACCATAGTCAGATGACTGTTGATTCGTTGAAGATTACTTACTGCCTCACGGAGAGTATCCGTTTTGTCTTCAGCATCTTCAACAGGTATAGTATCAGCCTTTCTTAGGCAGTTTCGGCAGTTTTCAATAAATTCATTTGCTTTTTTCGCATATTTATCATTGGACTCGAGGCGGCCAAGTAGATTTTTATAACCCTCAAGCACATATTCAATATCTTCCGTTATTTCATCAAATGATTCTGTCTTCTGAGTGATCCCATCATTATCATCAAGAGAAAGTTGATCTCGAATATCTGAATTCATCTCCTCAAGACGATCCTCGACCGAACTATAAGTTTCCCAACCTGTAAGGGGTCCCTCAATTTTGCCAATTGGTTTCCCGACAATATCTTCAATTTCACTACTCGGTGACATAACGAACTCGTAAAAGGAATCATATTTTAAAACACCGCAAAGATATTCTCTCAGGAATTCTCGATCATCACCTTGGCCTAAATCTAATGGCTCAGAACATTCGTAAAACTTCTTAAATTTGCTGTGTATGGAGTTCACAACCTTATTATTAACATTTAGTGGGGTGGTAATCTCTGTTTCAAGGAATCGGCTTGCTCGATAGTAGAGGTTGCGGTCGTTCGGCTGATCACCGAGGAACATTAGTATATATGAATCTTCATCGGGGTTCCTTCCTGCTCTACCAATTCTTTGAATAAAGGATGAAGCATTCCACGGAGGACGATATTGAGCAACTGCCTGAATCTCAGAAAGATCAATCCCCACTTCAAGGAGCGGAGATGAGAGTATCATGTCACTTTGCGCTAGTTGATTTGGCCGTAGACGGGAACCCGAATGCGCTTTGTCAATCTGGAGAGGTTCTAGTTTGAAGTTATCTGTGTCAGTGTTCCAAGCGTGCTCTTCTTCTAAGTCTCGCCAAGTGTATTCACTACCAGTACTATGATAACGCCATAGAGCAAGATTGCTATCTGCATCTTTTATTTGGCCAAAGCGTTGATTGATCTGGCTAAGGCTATCAATAAACGAAAGCATCTGTCCCTCAGAGTCCTTCTCAGGAAGAATACGGTGGCCGTACAACATCGACTGTTGAATAAAGTGCGAGCCTACTCCTACATCTTCAGCTGTGCGGAGGAATTGGAAATGCTCTTTTCCATCTGCATCTTCCACATCCGCTTTTTCCTCCTCTGTGGTCTCCTCAGTATGGCTGGCGTTAATAACTTCAAGATCATCTTCGTCTTCAATACCGAATAATTTCCGCCCAAACTGGCTAGGATTCGCAAGCGTAGCACTTGCTCCGATTAAAAGCGGCATATCTTTCTTATGATGGTCACAGACAGCTCCTATATTTTCTATTACCTTTTGAGCATGAGCACCATAGAGACCGCGATATAGATGGACTTCGTCAAAAACTACTGCATCGATGTTTTGGATGATACTGTAATTCGGCTTAATGGAGAATAACTCAAGCGATTCAAGGGTCGTTATTATTATATTGGGTTTTGCATTACGGATACCTTCTCGATAGAGGAGAACATCGTCATCGGTGAGTTGATGATTATGAGATGGATTCTGACAAGTAATTTGATAACCGTTTCCTTCCGATTCAAGTAACAATGGAGAAGCCGACCCTAATTCATCTTTCCAACAATTAGCGAGTTGGAACTCATCGTTTCGCTGGTCAACTAGCTGTTTTGCTTCTGTAACTTCCTTTTTGTTCCGCTCTGTGCCTCCGTACCAGACTCCAATGGAGAGATCATAGCCCCCGTTATTGAGTTCGTAGATATCTTTGAGAAGATTTCCAAATTGGTCTCGGAGGAGGGCTGTACGTGGATAGACCATAACCACTTGTTCAAAATCATCTTGCTCACAGAGCTTGTAAAGTAGCGGGTCAGTAAATGCGCTAGTCTTTCCAAGCCCCGTAGGTGCAGTAATGAGGACTCCTTCGGTTTCTACTGATGAGTGGGCTTCGTCAATAGTTTCCCAACTACGTTTTTGGAATCTATATGGGGTATCATGATTGAAAACAATATTATTTACGTTTTCTGCAAAACCAGAAAGTGGTGTATCCACTTCAATCGCTTGCTTCTTTTTGCGGGAATCGTACTTCAAGGATTGAGTTACATAAGGTGGTTCCTCTTGGTCAGAGTCAAATATACGCCGGTTCTCCAAAATTCGGCGTATATTACCCCTCATTTCCGGAACACGGGTTAAGTCAGAGGTACGATCTAAAAACTTCATGCAGGTTTTCAGATACAAATTTGATAAAGGAGACTATTAACTCTATTCATTCTTCCTCGAGGCTGACCGACGATAATACGGTCGAGGAGAAGAGTCTTTTGAGCTTCGGTTTTGTTGTTTTGAGCTGGGTTTTTCAGTTGAATCTGGATCAAGCTCTGGCGGGAGTTGAACTTCAATGAATGAAATTAATTCGCTTTCATCTAACCGGGTTTCCGATACTGTGACATCTAAGTCAGTAGTCGCTGCATATTCTTTTAGATCCATAAGATTGTCTTGGGTTAGAGGTGAGACATCCCTGAGTGAACTTGCTGCATCGGCGCTTGAGCCCACCCAATAAGACATAAATATCACAAAACTGCTTTTTAAGAGCTCGTCTATACTCTTATCATAATTATTATGGAGCTCAGTAGTATTCACATTTTGGATTACGCCTTGCAAATCTAGGCGGTTTTGAATGCGGGACTGATACTCTGTACCTTGTTTATAGAGCTTAGCGATATCGTTAAAGCCATGATCTTTTTTTGCGATTGTATGGCCAAGAATATCAGTAAATTTTTCAGTAGATACGTAATTCTGGTTCCAGAGATGGTATAAGTGTCCGATGGAGAGGAACCATATCAGGGGGGTCATTTGACCTGGATTGTTAAACGTGGGTGTCGAATGAGGAATGTGAGATGCTTCATGGAGTTCTTGCCAAAAAGAGACAAAAGGCTTTGACTCTATATCCCAAGAAGGCGAACAATTAATTAAATAAAAACAAGTCTCAATTATCTGTATCCAACTTTCTTCGATCCATTCATTGTTGGGTTCATTCATTTTATAGAATATTCCTGTTTTTCTTAGCATTTCGGTTATGTCTTTTAGCATAGGGGTTATCTTTTGGTCATGTATCTCGTGACGATGACTTCCGCAATAATCCTCGAGGCCTTTAATAACTTCAGTTGCTAGGTCGGGATACTGCTCTTCTAAGGCCACAGTGTACAAATTAGAAATTTGTTCGTGTATTTTGTATGTCTCCTCTACGTCTTTTGTTTCTGACATTTTAAGGTAAAACAGGGTGGATGTTTCACGGATGTTTTCCGCAAAATTACCACCAATGTCGTTATGATGAACTGTATCGTCCCTGTATTCGGAAATTAAGTTATTCCGTATCTCTGCGGTATCTGTAACAAGTTCCGTTATTGTATCTCTATAATCTAAAGCCTGAGAGAGGTTGCCATCTTCAATTGATTCAGCTATCACTTCTTGGAAGCTTTCAAAATCCTCCTCCGTTTTGTATTCCCAGAGTCCTCTATCTGATATTTTTATTGCGCTTTCCAACTCCGGAGGTTCTACACCCTCTTCTGGCATTCTCCCGATATATGCAAGCTCGTAATTAGTATCCCGGTCAGTATTCTGCTCTATGTTCAACGAAATATGGTCCTCGTACCGGCGAATTGGAGAAATATTCGCAGATAACTTTTTTAGATGAATGTCGGTAATGAACCCGGATCGATTGTCAATCGAGACCCTGTCAATCTTTCTACTGTCGCCTTTAGCCTCTAAGGTCAGAGCCCGATTCGCATCAAGCTGATCAGTAAAAATTTGGTTAGACTTTCTGTCAAAGCTCTCTATAGAATGACTAGCTTCCCCACCACTACGTAGATTCAATGAGGTCTCCTCCACACTTATAGTATTAATCC